>Ga0316219_1002452_pt1 | contig 17063 bp, 10 predicted proteins | sample TBH18003PmetaG_FD_203635 | JGI IMG/M metagenome (GOLD analysis project Ga0316219, IMG submission 203635) | Freshwater microbial communities from Trout Bog Lake, Wisconsin, USA - TBH18003P | ecosystem: Environmental > Aquatic > Freshwater > Lake > Hypolimnion/Profundal zone | place: USA... | reverse complement strand
ACCCCCATCCACCAGTTCGCCATGGAGTTGTAGAACTAGCGCGAATTCCTTCTCCTCGCTGTTTCATGCCTTCTTGGGTGAACTGCCATACGCGGCACAAAAGCGTCGTTTCCGTCGTTGCGTTCCATCCATACGCCCCTATAAGATGCGGCGGTATGGTTCGGCCCTCTGCGCGCGATGTCTAGCGCCGCCGGCGGGCTGAAATAGGCCGGATAGTACCCTGAGGACGAAGCGTATGAAGACCAATCGAATGGGCCTGCTTACAGCAGGCATCCTGATCGCTGCAACCAGCCTGCTTCCGGTATTTGCGCAGGCGCCGCAGCCCATCCGCGTCTCCGACAACCACCGCTTCCTCGTCACCCAGGATGGCAAACCATTCTTCTACCTGGCCGACACGTCGTGGGGTCTGTTCCACATGACCCGCGAGAATATCGACCTCTACATGAAAGATCGCGCGGCAAAAAAAATTACTGTCATTCAGGCCATCGTGGCCCACTATGGCGGTCTAGATCGAACCAACCCTTATGGTGCCTCGGTGTTTATCAAAGACAGCAAGGCCGTACCGAATCCCGAGTATTTTAAACACGTCGATTACGCTGTCGATAAGGCCAATACGCTTGGAATGTATGTTGCCCTGGTGCCCATTTGGGGCAAGGAGTATGTCAACGAGAAGACATCCGTGTTGGATACCACCAGCGCCTTCAATTACGGCAAATTTCTGGGAACGCGATATCGCGACAAGCGAGTGATCTTTGTGCTGGGAGGCGACTGGTATCCCGTGGGCACCGAGGAAATCTGGAGAGCACTTGCGGGCGGCATCACCGCGGGCGATGGAGGCACGCATCTCAAGACCTACCATCCCACAGGGATCCAAAGCTCCAGCCGATGGTTTCAGAACGATGCCTGGCTGGACTTCAACATGGTGCAGTCGCGCCATATCGTGCTCAACCGGTCGTATGAGCTCGTCGCGCAAGACTGGGACAAGACGCCCGTCAAGCCTGTGGTCGAAGGCGAGTCGACCTACGAGGGTATTGTCGACGATCTGATTACGTATAAACCCGGTGTGCCCATCATCCAGGCCCAGGATGTGCGCCGCGTGGCTTACTGTAGCGTCTTCGCCGGTGCTGCAGGATATGCATATGGCAGTCAGGGTGTGTGGAATTATCAGGATCCGTCCCCCGGCGTTCCAGCTCGCGCAGGCTCCGCGTATGGCATGCCTGCGGTCACTCTACAGGATGGTTTGAATAGGCCAGCAGGCTCTCAGATACAGTACCTGCGCGCGCTCATTGAATCGCGGCCCATGCTCAACAGGATTCCCGATCAATGGATGATCGTCAGCGATCCAGGCAGCACCATCGATAGAATCCAGGCCACACGCGCTTCCGATGGCAGTTATGCCTTCGTTTATATTGCAACCGGAAGACCGGTGCGAGTCCGGCTGCGCGACAAAATATTCGACACCCTCACCGGCAAGGCATATAAGGCATGGTGGTACGATCCCAGAACCGGCGGCGCAACACTCATCGGTCAATTCCCGCGTATCGAGGCCGGTGACCGGGAATCCGATGTGCATCGCGGCGATATCAGCCGAGAGTTCACACCGCCCACCAGCGGTCCCGGAAACGACTGGGTGCTGGTGTTGGATGACGCTGAGAAGAACTTTCCACCGCCGGGCGCAAAGTTCCTGCAATAACCGGCCTGTCCTCCTACCCATATGTGCAGCGTCGGACACCCACGCAGCGCATAAGATCGCCTGCCGCCTGATACCATCGAACTCGGCACACAATCATGTCCGAAATCGATTCCCATAAGCCCATTCGCGTTCGCATTGCCCCTTCGCCCACCGGCGACCCGCACGTTGGCACGGCCTATATTGGCCTGCTCAACTTCCTTTATGCCCGCCAGCGTGGCGGCAAGTTCGTACTGCGCATCGAAGATACCGACCGCGCACGCTTCGTCTCAGACTCTGAGCAGATGATCTTTGACGCGCTGCGCTGGCTGGGCCTGGCGTGGGACGAGGGCCCCGACGTTGGCGGCCCGTATGGACCCTATCGCCAGTCCGAACGCACCGAGATATATCGCTCCCACGTCGATCTGCTGCTTCAGTCAGGCCATGCATACCGCAGCTTCGAGACCGCCGAAGAGTTGGACGCAATGCGCAAGTCGCAGATTGCCGCCAAGCTGCCGCCGCGTTACAACGGGGCCCACCGTGAGCTCACCGAGAAGCAGATCGCGGCCTATGAGGCCGAGGGACGCCCGTCTGTCGTCCGCCTCTACGTTCCGGTGGAGGGCGAAACCGCCTTCCGCGACGAACTGCGCGGTGCCATCACCTTCTCCCACAACAACGTGGACGACCAGGTTCTGCTCAAGTCTGACGGCTTTCCTACCTATCACCTGGCTAATGTCGTGGACGACCACCTGATGCAGATCACAGACGTCATCCGCGCCGAGGAGTGGATCTCCTCGACACCCAAGCACGTCCTGCTCTACAAAGCCTTCGGCTGGGAACTGCCGCGCTTCTGGCATATGCCGCTGCTGAGGAACGTCGACAAAAGCAAAATTTCCAAGCGCAAGAATCCTGTCTCGCTCATCTACTACCGCGAGAGCGGATTCCTGCCTCAGGCCATGCTCAACTTCCTTGGCCTGATGGGCGGCGGCATGGCGCAGCCCACCGAAGAGGAGATCGTCTCCAAGGGAATCAACATCAAGCAGGGCGACATCTTCTCGTTGCCCGAGATGCTGGAGAAGTTCGACTTCAAGCGCATCTCGCTGGGCGGACCAGTCTTCGACTTGACCAAACTGAAGTGGCTCAATGGCGAGTATCTCCGCGCGCTCCCGCCCGAAGATTTCTTCCAGGCACTGCGCGCCACCGTCTTCTCCGACGACTATCTACGCCGCATTGCGCCGCTGGTGCAGACGCGCATTGAGACGCTGGCTCAGTTTGGCGAGATGACCGACTTCTTCTTCAAGGACGATGTGATGCCCGCGCCCGAGGCCTTTGTTCCCAAGTCTCACACCCTGGAAGAGACGCTGGCGTTTGCCGTAGAGCAGCTCGCCGTACTGGAAGCAACTCCCTTCAACCACGATGAGCTGGAGTCCGCGCTGAAGAAGCTCGGCATCGATAAGCAGTGGGCCGTCAAAGACAACTTCATGCTGCTGCGCGCTATCCTCACCGGAAAGACGGCAAGTCCGCCGCTGCTGGAGAGCCTCATCGTTTTCGGCAAGGCGCGCGCACTGGATCGCATGCGCCGCTTTCTCGACACCCAGAAGCGTCTTGCTGCAACCAGAAAATAAGCTGCCTGGTGCCCACTACCCGATTTTGAGATGTGGGAAGCCCCTAGTTTCAGCTACTGCGGCGGCGCTACCGGGGCTGCAGCGGGATTCAGTCTTCCTGCCGCAGTCAAACCGGCCACACCCTTTGGGTCCTTATCCTTCAGGCTGGCGTATATCTTCCGCGCATCGTCCGTCTTGCCCTCGGACTGGTACAAATCGGCCAGTTGAAGCTGCGCCAATCCAGAGGGAACCGTACTCGCTGATTTGGCGCTGAGCTGGTTGTAGAGGTCGATGGCCAGGGGATCGCGCCCTGTATTGCGGTAGAGCTGCGCCAGGGCGAATTTGCCTAAAGCGGCGAGATTGCTGTCCCAGCTTCCTGCCACCTTCTTCAGGGTATCTTCGGCCTGCTGGCTCTGTCCCGCCTCCACATAGGTGAGGCCGGCAAAGTAGAGCGCGTTGTGACCGTCAGGCGTCATGCCGTACTTGTTGGCGACGGCCATAAAGAGCGCGTTGGCGGCCTTGGCGCGTTCCGCAATGGAGGGATAGGTATCCACGCCCGGCGGTACGGCCTGGCCGGGCTGCGCAAGCGGCGTCTGGTAGGCCTGCATGGCCGCGCCGAAGGCAACGGATGCAGCCTCCGAGCGGCTGTTATAGATCACCACGCTGACGATGGCGATCAGCACCACGGCAAGCAGAATCCCGCCGTTGACGATCACCGACTGGCGGTTCTCGCGAGCCCATTCCAGGCCGTGGGTTGTGGTGCTGACAAATTTGTCTTGCTTGAGGGCTGCCCTGGTCTGTTGATCCACTGTGTCTGTTTCCTTTGTGCTCGAGCTGGTGCTGCTGTCGGGCTGAACTTGCTGCAAAGTCTAGCGCCGTGTAATAGAGGATGGCGCGTTGGTCTGCGGCACAACCCATCAAGTCTATCAGTCCGCCCGCGCAAGGTGCTAGACTGCGCGCAGGATGCAGCGGATATACAGCACAATTCGGACGGCGGTTTGCGTAACGGCGATGGCTGCGGCGTACGCTGTGGCGTTGGGCCAGATGTCGACTGGCCCTGCAAAGACACTGCCGCTCGATCAGCAGATTGCCGCGCTCCTCGCCGATCCGGCAGTGGCGCGCGCACACTGGGGCATCGTGGTAACCACGCTGGACGGCAAGCCGATCTACGCGCTGAACGAGGGCCAGCTCTTCCGGCCCGACAGCAATGCCAAGCTGTTTACTACGGCAGCGACGATGGCGCTGTTGCCTCCAAGCCATGTGTTTGTAACCACCGTGACTGGAACGGGGCTGTTTCTGGAGGATGGAACGCTGCGCGGGAATCTTACGTTGAATGGAGTTGGCGATGCGAACCTTTCGGGACGCGATCTGCCTTACGTTCCACCAACATCGCGGCCAAATCATGTGCTTCCGGCGAACGATCCGCTGCGTTATCTGGAGGATATGGCAGACCAGGTAAAAGCCTTCGGCGTAAAGCGAGTGGAGGGTGGCATATGGGGAGAAGATTTTCACTTTGACCGAGAACCGTATCCCTCGGGCTGGACGATGGACGATGCCGTCTGGGGATACGCGGCTCCTGTGAGCGGTTTGTCCGTCGCGGACAACGAGATGAAGCTGACCATCTATCCATCTCCAGCAGAAGGATATGAGGCTGTATCTAGAATGGTTGGCAGCTTCCCTGCTTTGGTAAAGCTGGATCAGGCAGTGCCCTACTATACCGTAGAGAGTAACGTCTACTGTTCGGCGGTCAAGAAGCCGACGTCTATCCAAATAGAGAGAACTCCTGGATCGCATGTGCTGCATGTGTACGGCTACATCGCCGAAGGAGCGCAAGCGGATGTGGAAGAGATCGCCATCGAAGATCCGGCAGAGTATGCCGCAATGGCATTCAAACAGATGCTGATTGACCGAGGGATTCCGGTGACGGGCACTGCAGAGACATCCCATGCACTCGTCTATAGCCCTCGCGTACCGATGGTAGATTTTGCGACTTCGGCGCATGAGCCGATTGCCGACCTCACAGCGGTGCCAGAGAGCCGGGTGTTTCCGCCGTTGAATGGCATCTCCTGCGGTGGTGGGCAACCCTGCGACGTGCATTATGTGAGCCGTGCGTTTGCAAAACATGTATCTGCACCCCTGAAAGAAGACGTTGTTGTAACCAATAAAGAGAGTCTGAACTTGCACGCGGAGCTGCTGCTGCAGCAACTCGGATTGGCGATCACAGGCAGAGGCGATCGGGCGCAAGGTGTTCGTGTGGTTCGCCAGTTCCTCCTCAACGCGGGGATTGATAAGAACGACTTCGTTTTCTATGACGGCTCCGGTCTCAGCAGTTACGATCTCGTCACTCCGTGCGCCATTGCGAAGCTGCTGTCGTTTGCGGCGCACGACCCTAAAACAGGCCAGCCGCAGCCGTGGTTCGCGGACTGGAAGGCAAGCTTGCCGATCGGCGGCGTGGATGGGACGCTGGCGGACCGGTTTACCAAAGCTCCACTGAAGGGCCACGTCTTCGCCAAGACGGGAACGCACAGCGAGGGGCGCGCGCTGAGCGGCTATCTGGACTGCGCCAGTGGCCAGACGGTGATCTTCTCCATCCTGGAGGAAAACCATCTGCCCGGCGACAGCGCCGACCGCGACGCGATGGACAAGATCGTGGCGGCGATTGCGGCTGCGGAGTAGCCAGACGAGACAGGCTGCCGCAGAGACTTAGTTCCGAACCGTGCAGGAAATCCTTGTACGGATTCTGGTTAAGCGGTAGAACTATCTGCATCATTAACCATCGACAAAATCTTGGAGCTCGGTGATGTTGGACGTTCATCCACCCGGACACGCGATTTCTGGAATGCGCGACTTTCTCGTTCATCTACTCACCATCACAATCGGCTTGCTGATCGCGCTGGGACTGGAGGCCAGCGTGGAAGCTCTGGCCCACCGGAATCAGCGCATCGAGGCGGAAGCGACGATTCGCCGCGAGTTGGCGGACAACCGCAACAAGATCGACGCCGCGGGACATGGGATCGAGAGCGAGTTGAAGGGAATGATTGTGATCCTCAACTACCTCGAAGCTCGCCAGCAGGGCAAACCAGGAGACCTTACAGGGGCTTCGCTCAGATTTTCTGAAGGGCCACTGCAAGATGCGGCCTGGCGAACGGCGGCATCCACCGGTGTGCTGAGTTACATGGATTACTCGACGGCGGAAAAGTACGCTGTGGCCTATAAGGAGCAGGACCTGTACGAAGCAATACAGCAACAGGCGCTGGACGACTATCTTCAGTTGGGTCCCTTCATTCCGAAGGGCTTCGATCCAGCCAAGGACACCGTCACAAAAGAGCAGGCCGATTCTGCATTGCCTATTGTCCGTCAGACCATAGCGCACTTGCGTGGCATGGGCGACGTAGGTCTGGGAGCGCGTTCGGCCTACCAGCAAGCCTTGAGATAAACGCCGGAACATGGCCTGCTGGCGATTGCGGCGGAGTAAGCCATCGGTATGTTATGCAGCCTGCGGTGAACAGCTTGCACGTTATCCATTGCAGAAATTTCTAGCTCCTTTTAGCGATTCTGAGGCATACTGCTGGAACAGCTTATCTTGTTTTGCTCGGGCCCCATTGAACGCAAATAGGAGGCCATTGTGGCAACAAGCGCGATCCCACAACAGTCCATGACTCGGGTTCGAGTACATCCACTTTCAGAGCGGGTTTTCTTTTCCACCATGATCGTATTGCTGTGGGCAACGGTGCTGTACGGCTTTGCCAGGACCTACTTTCTTGCGGGAATGGTTCGCGCTCCGCTGCCCAACCGCCTGATCCACATCCACGGCGCTCTGATGACGCTGTGGATGGTTGTCCTGTTGGTGCAGGTCGCGCTGATCTCCGCTCGCAAAGTGAAATGGCACATGACCTTTGGCCTCTTCGGCTTTGGCCTGGCAACGGCGATGGCGATCATCGGCCCAATCGCGGCAACCGATGCGTTGCGGCGTGGCGTCACGGTGAATGGACTGGACGCCAAGACGTTTTACGTGATCCCACTGAGCGCCATTTTGATCTTCACCGTGCTGGCCTTCTTCGCATATCGCTTGCGGAGGCATCGGGAAGCGCACAAGCGGCTGATCCTGATTGCCACTATCGGCCTGATCGACGCGGCGGTTGGCCGCTGGCCGGTGGCGTTCCTGCAGAACAATCCCAGGGCGCAGGACCTGATCCCATTCGGATTTCTGCTTGCGATAATGCTGTTCGACCTTGCGACGCAACGCAAGATTCTGAAGAGCACACTGTTTGCCTCGCTGTTTTTGGTCGTTGTGCATCTGACGCGGGTGCCGATTGCGTTCACTCCGGCGTGGCAGGCGTTTGCCACGCGAATGCTCGGCAAAGGGTAGAGGTTCCAAGACCCTTGCATGCATGTCGATCCGCCGTACCACCCCTCCCCCTATTTTTCTCAAAGTATTCAAAACATAGAGAAATGTATATATACCGGGGGTATACGGCATATGGGGGGGTGGTATATGCATCCGGGTCGATCCTTTCGCGGTTTTTGAGGCTTAAATGCAATGGCCCGGCTGTGTGCCGGGCTTCTTTTCATTTCTCTACTACCTTAATTCTACCAGTTGGAGCATAACTCCTATGCCAAGTATTTTGAACTATTAAGTGGAATGGATGGAGGAGGTTAGGGGGATTTTAGGGTGTCGAGCCCCTTGACAGAGAAAACAGGGGTCAGGGAACAGGGAACAGGGAACGACAAACGAAAGGACAACGACGGAGATTCTGGCTGCGCCTGCACTCCGGCCATCGGCAGGGCGGTGCGGGTCTTCGACCCGGGCTTTTATGGCACCCGTAAACGGGTGCCCTTCCGGACGGGCGGAGAGTTGGCTGCGGAAAGGCAAAGGAAAGGACAACGACGGAGGCAAATACAGGGATTCTTCGCTGCGCTCAGAATGACAAGGGCAGCGACGGAGATAAATACGGAGATTCTGGCTGCGCCTGCACTCCGGCCATCGCGCGATTACCCCAGCGAACAAGTTGGCCGGGGACCCCGATTCTGTGCCAGAATGACGAGCAAAACAGACAACGACAGAAAACCCAGGTTCTCAGAAGCGAGACGTGGGCATCCGGCGCTTAATTGATAGGGAGTTGGGAGGTGGACCAGCCACCGCCGAGGGCCATCTGGAGCTGTGCGCTGGCGACGATGCGGCGGGCGACGAGTGCTGCCGCTGCTCGTTCGTCGTTTAGCTGGATGGTCTGGTTAGTGAGTACTTCGAGATAGGTGGCGAGACCCTGTTTATAGCGCAATGTGGAGAGCTGGGTACTACGGGATGCGGCATCGACGGCTCGTTGCTGGACGGCGGCCTCCTGCTGGAGCACGCGGAGTGCGGAGAGCTGGTCTTCGACGTCGCGGAAGGCGGACAAGACCTGATCGCGATAGAGGGCGGTGGCCTGCTCTCTTTGGGCGATTGCGTAGTCGACCTGAGCACGGCGGCGGCCTGCGTCGAAGAGCAGCTGGCTGGCGGAAGGGCCTGCGCTCCACTCGGCGCTGCTGGAGCTGAAGATGCGGCTGATTAGGGCGGACTCCGTACCGCCCTGGGCACCCAGCGTGATGTTGGGATAGAAGGCGGCCTGGGTGACTCCGATGAGGGCATTGGCGGCGGCGACTCGGCGCTCCGCGGCGGCGATGTCTGGACGGCGCTGCAGCAGTTGGGAGGGAACGCCTGTTGGGATGTTGGGCGGATCGCCAGTGAGCGGCTGTTCGATGAGGTGGAAGCTGGTTGCAGCTTCGCCGACGAGGACAGCGATGGCGTGTTCGAATTGCGCGCGCTGTACGCCGAGGTCGATGAGCTGCGCACGGGCCTGTTCGAGTTGGGCCTGTGCCTCTGCGACATCGCTCTGTGTGCTGAGGCCGCCGTTGAGACGGACCTGAGCGAGGTTGAGGGTCTGGTTGTAGGCATCGATGGTGGAGCGCAACAACTGGGATTGCAGATCGATTCCGCGCAACTGGAAGTAGGTGACGGCGAGCATGCCTTGCAGACTGAGACGGGTGTTGGCGAGGTCTGCGGCGGAGGCTTGCGCGCTGGCGGAGGCGGACTCGATCTGGCGGCGGACTGCACCCCAGAGGTCCGGCTCCCAGGAGATATTGAGGGGGATGAGGAACTCCCAGTAACTCTGTTCGCTACCGGGAGATTTGAGTGGCGTGTTGGCTGAGATGCGATTGCGTGAGGCGGAGCCACCGAGGGCGACGGTGGGATAGAGCGAGGCATGGGTTTCGCGGACGAGGTCGTGTGCCTGCTGGTAGGCCTGGAGGGCTGCTGCGATCGTCTGGTTTGCGGTGGCGCAGTGCTGTTCGAGGGTATTGAGGTGGGGATCTTGATAGACGGCCCACCAAGCGCCGCGATCGGTGGTATCTGCGGGCTGTGCTGCAAGCCAATCCTCGGTGTGCCCCGGATCGGGATTGGAGAAGGAGGGTGGCGCAGGGACTGGTGGGGCCTTATAGTTTGGGCCGACGGGGTTGCATCCAGACATCGCGAGCGTGCAGACGGTGAGGGCGAGCGGGGCAAGCGTCGAAATTGAGCGATGGAGCTTCACGGTTTGGACTCCGCATCGGGGGACACGACGCGCACCAGTTCACCGTCGGTGAGCGAGTCGGGCGGGTTGGCGATGACGGGCTGGCCGAGCGTGAGGCCGCCGAGGATTTCGATGGTGGAACCAGAGTCTCGACCTGGAGTGACGCGGACGATGTGCGCGTGGTGGGAGGCGTCGACGGTGGCGACATGGAGTCCGTCGGCCTGAAGGATGAGCGCGCTGACGGGAACAAGGAGCGTTGGCACGGCGGTGGAGACGTTGAGGTGGACCTCGGTATAGCTACCGGGGAGAAGCTGTCCGGCGCTGTTGTCCACGTCGACCTCGGCGAGCATGGTTCGCGTTGCCGGGTCGACGGCGCTGGCGGAACGGACGAGCTTGCCATGGAAGGTGCGGCCGGGATACTGGGGCAGGGTGAGGGTGGCCGCGACGCCGTTTTTAGCATCGGGCGCGTAGACCTGTGGCACATTGATGAAGACTCGCAGGGTCTGGATGGCGGAGATATCGAAGACCTGCTTACTAGTGGCGACGGTGCCAGCCCCGGGCGTGGTGGTGCTGCCGGCTGGCGTGACGAGTTGACCTATATCGAGATTGCGCGCGGTGATGACACCATCGAAGGGCGCTTCGATGCGTTCGAAGGACTGCAACTGTTCGATGCGATGCACGTTGGCCTGGGCGGAGTTGACCTGGGTGTTGGTTGTCTGCAACTGGGCGAGTGCATTGTCTGTGTCCTGCTGGGAGACGGCGTTCTGTGCGACGAGGCTCTGGTATCGGGCGGCGGTGATTTTAGCCAGGGCGGCATTGCTCTGAGCGGTGGCGAGGTCTGCTTTGGCCTGGGCAAGCTGCTGGTCGAGTTCTGGGGTTTCGATGACGGCGAGCAGATCTCCCTTGTGGACGCGCGAGCCGATGTCGTGCGACCAGGATTTGACGTAGCCGGTGGTGCGCGCGTAGATGGGTGCCAGGGTGAAGGCCTGCATATTGCCGGGAAGCACGATCTGTGTTGCATCCTTCTGGTAGACGGGAAGCGCCAGAGAGACCGGAGGCGCTGCATTGGCATCGGTATAGGTGACGAGTTCAGAATTGGCATGGGCGCGCCGCTCGATACCGGTGACCGCCGCAGCGGCGGCTACGATGAGCACAACGACCAGCAGCGAGAGGAGACATCCGCGGGAGACTTCAGGCGAATCGGCTGGTTCGCTGTTGGTGGCTGACGAATTGTGATCTTCGACATTCATAGTTGTGTCTCCGTGCGCGTGGAGGGCGCTGGTACTGCGGGTACGGGCTGCATCGCGTGTGTCATGGCTGCACCTGATTGAGCTGCTGCGCGTTGACGGCGGGCGGATGGCGATGCATAAGGGAGAAGAAAGCTGGGACGAAGGTGAGTGTGCCGAAGGTGGCCAGAAGGAGGCCACCGATGACGGCGCGGCCGAGAGGCGCATTCTGCTCGCCTCCATCGCCTAGGCCGAGCGCCATGGGCACCATGCCGATGATCATAGCGAGAGCAGTCATAATGACGGGGCGGAAACGGGTGAAGCCCGCGCTAAGAGCTGCGTCGGTGGCGTTCATGCCCAGTTCCATCTGCTCCTTGGCGAAGCTGACTACGAGGATGGAGTTGGCGGTGGCGACACCCATGCACATGATGGCGCCAGTGAGCGCGGGAACACTGATGTGGGTGCCGGTAAGGAAGAGCATCCAGATAATGCCTGCTAGGGCTCCGGGCAGGGCGGCGATGATGATGAACGGATCGAGCCAGCTTTGGAAGTTGACGACGATGAGCGCATAGACCAGGACGATGGAGAAGAGCAGGCCGTAGGCGAGACCCTGGAAGGAGGTCTGCATGGTTTCGATCTGACCACGCAGGATGATCTGGGAGCCAGTGGGAAGATTGGGTCTGGTGCGATCGATGGTTTGCTCGATGCTGCGCGCGACGCTGGCCAGGTCTGTGCCCTCGACCGAACCATAGATATCGATGATGGGCTGTGCGTCATAGTGGCTCAAGGTTCCGGGTTCGACGCCTCTGGTAAGCGATGCGAGGTTGCCGAGGATCTGTGGCTGCTGAGTGGATCCGTTGGTGGCGATGGGAAAGTTCTGCAAGTCCTGTAGATCTTTGACCTCATACTGCGGAGTCTGTACGGCGATGTTGTAGCTGACATGGTTCTGCGGATTGAGATAGAAGCTGGGAGTGGTTTGAAAGCTACCGCTGAGGCTGGTGAGGAGGTCCTGGGCGACATCTCGCTGGCTGAAACCGACCTGCTGGGCGCGGGTGCGATCGACATTGACTGTCCATTTAGGCAGGTCGAAGGGTTGCTGGATGCGCAGATCGGTGGTGCCGGGGATGCGCGCAATCTGCTGCATGAGCTGGGCGGCGAGAGCGCGGTTCTGATCCAGATGCAACCCCATCACCTGCACATCGATCTGTGCGGGGAGGCCGAAGTTGAGGATCTGGCTGACCATGTCGGTGGGCAGGTAGTAGAACTCGGTACCGGGAAAGTCTTGCTTAAGCTTGTCACGCAGGGCGTTGGTGTACTGAGCGGTGGGCCTGTGATTTTTCTGCAGGGAGACGAGGATGTCGGCGTCTCCGGTGCCTACGGGAGCGGAGTTGGAGTAGGAGAGATTGAGGCCGGAGTAGGGGAGGCCGATGTTATCGAGGATAGTGCCGAGTTCGCTGGGAGGAATCTGTCGACGGATGACGTCCTCGATCTGATCGCAGAGCCGGGCGGTATCTTCGATGCGTGTGCCGGTGTGGGTACGGACATGGAGTTTGAACTGCCCACTGTCGACGGTTGGGAAGAAGTCCTGACCGAGCCAACGATAGAGGGAGAGGGAGATGATCCAGAAGGCGACGATGGCGAGGAGAAACCCGGCGCGAAAGTGCAAGCAGAGACGCAAAGCTCCGTGGTACCAGGTACGCAGGCTCTCGAATGCATTTTCGAAGGCGAGCTGGAAGCGGACGAAGGGATTGCGGCTGGAACGGGATTGCAGCGCACGATCGTGCTGGTGCTGCTTGAGCAGGTACTTTGCCATGGTGGGGACGACGGTTCTGGAGAGGAAGTAGGAGGCAAGCATGGCGAAGACAACTGCTTCGGCGAGGGGGACGAAGAGGTAACGTGCGACGCCGCTGAGAAAGAACATGGGCACAAAGACGATGCAGATGGCGAGGGTGGAGACAAAGGCGGGGACTGCGATCTGCGCTGCGCCGTCGAGGATGGCGGACTCGACCGGCAACCCCTGTTCGAGGAAGCGGTTGATATTTTCGATGGTGACGGTGGCATCGTCGACCAGGATGCCTACGGCCAGTGCGAGTCCACCGAGGGTCATGATGTTGATGGTTTCGCCGAGCGCGGCGAGCAGGAGCAAGGAGCTGATGATGGAGAGGGGGATGGAGACGGCGATGATGAGTGTGGATCGCCAGCTACCGAGGAAGATGAGGATCATGGTAGCAGTGAGGCAACCTGCGAGGACGGCCTCACGCTCTACTCCGGTGATGGCGGAGCGAACGAAGATGGACTGATCTGCGATGGGCTTGATCTGCAGGGCGGGCGGAAGTTGGGTTTTGATCTGAGGAAGGCTTTTGAGCACATTGGAGATAATGTCGAGGGTGGAGGCATTGCCGGTTTTGAGGATGGTGAGCAGGGAAGAGCGCTGGCCGTCGACACGGACGATGTTGGTTTGCGGCGGGAAACCATCGCGCACGTTGCCGATGTCGTGGATGTAGATGGTAGCGCCGTTGACGGTTTTAATGGGCAGGTTATTGAGCGCGTCCATGGTATCGACGGCGCTGTTGGATTCGATCTGATAGTCGAACTGTCCCATCTTCATATCGCCGCCGGGCAGGATGACGTTCTGCGCGCTGACAGCGTTGACAACGTCGGAAGCGGAGAGTCCATGGGACTGCAGCTTCTGAGTGTCGATGTCTACCTGAATCTGGCGTTGTTTACCACCGTAGGGATATGGGATTGCGGCACCCTGTACGGTGGCCAACTGGGTACGGATATTATTGGTGCCAAAGTCGTATAGTTGCTGCTCTGTGAGGCCTTTGCCGGAGAGCCCGAGTTGCAGCACGGGAACGCTGGATGCGCTGTATTGAATGATGAGAGGAGGCAGTGTACCGGGGGGATAGGCCTTGAGCGCGGACTGGGAGATGCCTGTGATCTGGGCGATGGCCTGGGAGATATTGACGCCGGGGTGGAAGTACACCTTGATGACTGCGACACCGTTGAGCGTCTGCGACTCGGTATGTTCGATGTCGTTGACGGTGGTGGTGAGACTGCGCTCGTACTGCTCCGTGATGCGGTCGCTCAACTGCTGTGGGGAGAGTCCTGCATAGTTCCAGATGACGGAGACAACCGGGATGTCGATACTGGGGAAGATATCGACCGGGGTACGCAGGATCACCACCGGGCCGAGGATGAAGAGCAGCAGCGAGAGCACAGCGAAGGTGTAGGGTCTCCTAAGTGCGAGACGGACAATCCACATCAAAACTCCTTAGCGAGCGATCCGGCACGCGGATAGGCTGCTTATTAAACGATAGCAGCTTCGTTGAAGACTCAGAGCAGCGGGGGGTGGCTGGCTTGCATCGGATGGACGGGCAGGGTGTAAACGTAGGAGAGCGAGATGTTGCGTATGCTGGAGGGGAAGGTGGTACGAGGGTAATGATGTTGTCCAGGATGCTGAGGTTGTGCGCTACTCCGACGCTGGATGGATACGCTGGCGGCGTTGGATTGACCGCATTGCTGGTGCTAGCGATGGTGTCGGCAGCGCCTGCGCAGAGCCTTCCATCTGCGCCGAGTCTACCGTCTGCGCCGATGGATACCGCAGCGCTGGTTCGTCGCGCGGTGCAGCACAGGCTGGACACGGAGAAGAGTCATCCTCTGCTTCGCTATGTGGTACGTCGGCGCGATGAACGTCACGATACGACCAAGGAGATGATAGAGACGATGGACGGCGACGTTGCGCGCTTAGTCCAAATTGACGGCAAGCCGTTGAGCGCGGTGGCGGAGCGGGCGGAGATGGATCGTCTGGACACACTGGCAGCGCATCCCGAGATACAGGAGCGACGCCACAAGAGCGAGCAGAAGGACAGGGAGCGTGTGGATGGGTTGCTTGCGTTATTGCCGGATGCATTCCTCTATCGGTTTGAAGGGATGACGGAGTGCGGAGCGGGCCAGTGCATACGAATGAGCTTTGTACCGAATCCTAAGTTCAGCCCGCCTAACCTGGAGGCGGAGGTGCTGCGCGGCGTGGCGGGCGAGATGTGGATTGATGCAATGCAGGAGCAACTGGCGCGGCTGGATTGCCATTTTATTGCGGATGTAGATATTGGATACGGGATACTGGGCAAGCTGAACAAGGGTGGAACGGTACTGCTGGAACAGAGCGATGTTGGCGGGCACGACTGGGAACTGACGGGTGTAACGCTGCATTTGGCCGGCAAGGCGCTGATGGTGAAGTCGTTGAGCTTCAACGTCCGCGAGGAGGCGAGTGAGTTTGCACCGGTCGCGGCAGGGCTGAGGTATAGAGACGCGATCCAGCTATTGAAGCAAAGCGGGCGATAGCGGCTGTCGAGAAGCGAAACCAGGTACGCGATTTTTGGTGGTACATCCCACCCTTTCACGATAAAGCTGTGAAAGGATGGGGCACCTCGACATCCTGCACCCAGAGTTTAGAGCGGCTGTGTACTGATGGTGACGGAGGCTGTGGTAAGGGATGGGGAAGAGGCGGTGAGGCGCAACTCTCCTGGTTGCCCGGCGGACTGGATGAGCGCGAGCGCGCGACCCGCAAAGGCTTTGCGCCGGTCGCCCTGGTAGCTCTCATGGCTGTCGGCCTGGCCGTTGTCGAGGCCGAGGATTCGTCCTGGACCTCTGAGGGCGAAGACCACTTCGTTATCGGCGGTGGGGACGATGCGACCCATGCTGTCCACGATTTCCACGACAACATGGGCGAGGTCGTCCCATTGGGTGTTGATGCTTGTTCTATCTGCTGTGAGTCGAATGGCTGCCGCAGGGCCCGTGGTGATTTGCTCGACGGTTTGCACCACCTGACCATCCTTGGTGCCGACGGCGCGCAAGGTACCTGATTGAAAGGGCACATACCATGCGAGGTGCAGGTCGCCAGTGGTCTGGATCGCGTTATCGCGGGGCGGATAGTTGGAGTAGCGGCCCTCCATGCCCATCTCCGGGAACATGTATCCTTGCACGCCCAGACTCTTGCCATTGAGGAAGAGTTCGACGGTATCGCAGTTGGTGAAGCAGATGACGGGAATAATATCCCCCTCCTTACCGGCCCAGTTCCAATGAGGCGATAGGTGGAGCATGGGTGTTTTAGTCCAGATGCTTTGGTAGAAGAAGAAGCCATCTTTGGCAAAGCCGCAGGTATCGATGACGCCGGAGCGGGAGGCTTTGGAGGGCCATCGCGCCTCGCCGAGGTAGTCGATGCCGGTCCACATGAAGTCTCCGCAGACGTAGTCGTAGACCTGGGTGAAACGCTGCAGTTGTTCGACCTCGATGCGCTGGTTGGAGGAGGGACGAAATTCGCTGGCAGCAGGATTTGAGCTGGGGACGAAGCTGGGCATTGCGCCATTCTCGGTGCCGACGAATCGACGCTGGGGGAAGTCGTGGCGATCGATGCTATAGAATTTTTCGCGGCGGTCGCGCCATCGGCCCACGTAGTTATAGCCGACTACGTCGAGTTCAGCGAGGAACTCCGGCAACGCACCGCGGGGTTCGGCGACGATCTGGTCGCAGGCGACGGTGACCAGGCGCGTTGGATCGTTTGTGTGCAGGATTTTATTCAAGGCACGCAAGGTCTCGACGCCTCTTGGGACATCCTGATCGGGGACCTCGTTTCCAGCGCTCCAAATGACGATGGAGGGATGGTTACGGTCGCGTGCGATCATATCGGTCATATCCCGTTCGGCCCACTCGTCGAAGTAGAGGTGATATCCATTGGCGGGCTGTTTGGGCTCGCGCCACTCGTCGAAGGCCTCGGCCATAACGAGGAAACCCATGCTGTCGCACAGGTCGAAGAACTCGGGCGTATGAGGATTATGGCTGGCACGGATGGCGTTGCAGCCCATCTGTTTGAGCAGGGCGAAACGCCTCTCCCAGATACGCTGCGGTACTGCAGTGCCTACCGAACCACCGTCGTCGTGGAGGCAGACGCCGTTGAGTTTGACGCGCTCACCATTGAGCAGGAATCCTTTATCCGCGTCGAACTGGACGGAGCGAATGC
>Ga0316219_1002430_pt1 | contig 17159 bp, 16 predicted proteins | sample TBH18003PmetaG_FD_203635 | JGI IMG/M metagenome (GOLD analysis project Ga0316219, IMG submission 203635) | Freshwater microbial communities from Trout Bog Lake, Wisconsin, USA - TBH18003P | ecosystem: Environmental > Aquatic > Freshwater > Lake > Hypolimnion/Profundal zone | place: USA... | reverse complement strand
CATGCAGGGCCACCGCCGCGATGGCCGCGCCGCGGGCCGCGCCGAGAATCTGCGCCGTCTGGAAATTCTGCACGTAGATCGTCTGCTCCAGCGCCACGTGCTTCACGTCCACGCCGACCAGCATCGCTGTCACCGCGCGATGTATCTCCGCCAGCGCCACCGCCATCGGCTGCTTCGCCGCCACCCGCACCGTCGCGCAGCGCAACAGCACCGGCTGCCGCCCCGGCGCGAATTCCACCAGCGCGAGCCCGGTGCCCCGCAGCGACGGGTCGATGCCGAGCACTACCCCGCGAAATGGCGGACGCTGCAAGGACACGATCGCCGGCCCGCTCGCGGGGACGGAGCGTCCCTCGAGTTTCGCCTTCCACATCTGCCGGACGGTCATGCGTGCCATTTTAGGTAGGGCGCGTTATCCCTAACACGCCAGTGGTTTGCCGCCGTGGTGCACGGCGCGTTAAGGATAACGCGCCCTACCTCGGAACTTTGGCTTGGGGAAATCGGGTCCATGGGTCTCGGCGGATTCGCTAGAACAACAGCTTTAACCCTGCCGCCGCCGCGAGTCCAAGCGCAAGGTTTTCGAACAGCTTCTGGTCGATTCGCCGCAGGATCACCCGGCCCGCCAGCGCGCCCACGATCACCGCGGGCAGCAGGATGAGGTTGCCCCGGAAGCTGTGCCCGTCGATCAACCCGAGATTCACCATGAACGGCACCTTGAACAGGTTCATCAGCAGAAAATAATACGCGCCGGTCCCCATGTATTCCATCTTCGGCAGCCGCATCGCGAGCAGGTAGATCACCATCAACGGTCCCGCCGCGTTCGCCACCAGCGTCGTGAACCCCGCGAGCACCCCGATGACCGGCGCAAACCAGACGCCATGCTCGGGCATGTCGTCGCCCGCCACTCGGACCGGGCCGGCCCCGTAGCTGCGAGCGTGAGCGAGTGGCGATTCGTCCACTCGCTCACGCTCGTGGCTACCATTTGGGTCCTGGCTGCGCTTCCGTTCGACCCGCTTGGCCCGACCGCGCCGGATGAGGTGCAGTCCCAACAGGCCGAGCACAATCAGCCCGATCAGCACCTTGGCCTGCCGGTCATCGATCCGTCCCAGCGCAAAGTAGCCCGCCACGACCCCAAGCGCCGTCCACGGAAAGAGTTTCCACAGGTAACTCCATTGCGCGTGCCGGCGATACGACGCCACGGCCACGACGTCGGCAAACACCAGCATCGGCAGCACGAACCCGCTCGCCTGCCGCGCGGGCAAGAGGTTCGCAAAGATCACCACCGCCAGCATGCCCAGGCCGCTGATGCCCGTCTTGGCGAGGCCGATCGCCAACGCGGCCACCACCGCCAAGACCCATTGCCACGGTTCGAGGTGCATCATGCGGCGGCGGGCTCCCCGGTAAACGTGCCGTCCACCACGGCAAACACCTGCCACTCGCCCAATCCTTTTTCCGGCCGCGTCGTGCCCGTCGCAATGATCTGCGAGGCCGGGTCAATCACCGACCAGAACTTCGCCCGCCGCGCCGGATCCAGCTCGCCGAGCACATCGTCCGCCAACAGCACCGGCCGCACGCCGCTCTTGTCGTGAAACCACGCGGCCTGCGCCAGCCGCAGCGCCAGCACGAGCGAGCGTTGCTGGCCCTCCGACGCAAAATCCTTCGCGGCCGTGCCGTGCACGGAGAAATGAAAGTCATCGCGATGCGGCCCCGTCAGCGTCGTGCGGAATTGCGCGTCGCGCGCCCGGCCCGACTCGAACCGCGCCAGCAGCGCCTCCGCCGACGCCTCGGCAAAATCCGGCTCGTAGGCCAGGCTCGCTGCCTCCGCCCCGTCACACAGCCGGCCATAAGCCCCTTGCAGCGCCTTGCCGATTTCCCCCAACCCGGCCGCGCGCCGCGCGATCAATTCCGCGGCTGCGGGCGCGAGGATTTGCTCAAACGCCGCCAGCTCGGCCTCCACCGCGCCGCCGCGCTTGAGCAGGCTGTTCCGCTCCGCCAGCGCGCGGCCGTATTGCTGCAGCGCGGCGAGATAACCGGCATCCATCGCCGAGAGCGTGAGATCCAGCCAGCGGCGCCGCAGCGTCGGCGCGCCCCGCACCAGCTGCAGGTCCTGCGCCGAGAACACCACCGTGGGAAACTTGCCCAGGTAATCCGCCAGCCGCGTGACGCGCCCCTGGTCGTGCCACAACTCCTTGCCGTCGTGGCGCAGCTTGATCGTCACCTGGGTTTCGGCGTGACGCTCATGCTCCAGCTCCGCCGTGACCGCCGCCGTGTGCTGGCCGTGGCCGATGAGGAGCTTGTTGTCCGTCGCCCGGAACGACCGCAGCGCCGTGATGAACCCCGCCGCCTCGAGCAGGTTGGTCTTCCCCTGCCCGTTCGCCCCGACGAGAAAGGACTGCCGACCGGCCAATTCGAGCGTGGCAAAGCCCACGTTTCGAAAATGCCGCAGCGTGATCTTTTTCAGGCGCATGACCGGGGTGCGCCTGATTCAGGCAGGGTTGACCCCGAAAAGGCACGAAAATTTAGAGCCATTAATCGCGGAAACGCGGAAGGGCTGAAGCGCGGAGAGAAAAACGGCAGACCGACCATGCATCTTGGGCTCGGAAGCCGAAACCTGCCGAGTCTGGTTCCGCGCTTCCGTCCCTCCGCGCTTCCGCGATTGGCCTTGGGGTCCCCACCGCAACAATTTCTTCCCCTTGCCCCTTCTCTCGCCTATTCTTGGCCCCGCATGACCTTCGAAGCCTCGCTCGCCGAATCCGTCAAAACACTGCAGGGCCTGACTGCCCTCCGCCCCACCATCGACCGGGCCGGCCAGATGATCCTCGCGACACTGCAGCGCGGCGGGAAACTGCTCATCGCCGGCAACGGCGGTAGCGCCGCCGAGGCCGCGCATTTCTCGACCGAACTCGTCGGCCGCTACCAAAAGAGCCGCCGCGCATTACCCGCCATCGCGATGTCCTCCGACGGCTCGCTCATCACCTGCATCGGCAACGACTACGGCTTCGACCAGGTTTTCTCCCGCCAGCTCGCCGGCCTCGCCCAGCCCGGCGACCTCGTCGTGGTGCTCACCTCGAGCGGCAATTCCGCCAACATCCTCGCCGCGCTCGCCGAGGCGAAGAAACTCGGACTCGAGAGTATCGCCTTCCTCGGCCGCGGCGGCGGCAAGGCGAAGGGCCTGGCCACCTGCGAACTGATCATGCCCGGCCAGAGCGGCGCCGCCGCCCAGGAAGCCCACCTCTTTCTCATCCACCACTTCTGCGAATTGCTGGACGCGGCGTTCCCGGCCTGATTTTTTCGCGGAAACGCGGAGCAGCGGAGAGGCCGGGAATTCCCTGAACAGGGCCTGCCTTCCGCATTTTAGCCCCGCAGCGGTTCCGCGATAATTCCCTAAGTCAGCTGCGGCGTTTTTGCTTCTTGCCGCGACGCAATCCCTCCGGTTCCCTGCGCCTTCCCATGAGCACTCCCGCACCTGCCGAACACGCCCTGATCAAGACTTCCTACGGTGACATGACGATCGCCTTCTGGCCCGACGTCGCGCCCAAGACCGTCGAAAATTTCAAGAAGCTCGCCAAGGAGAAGTTCTACGATGGCACCGCGTTTCACCGCGTCATCAAGGGCTTCATGATCCAGGGCGGCTGCCCCAACACCAAGAAGGGCCAGTCCGGCATGCCCGGCACCGGCGGCCCCGGCCATACCATCAAGGCCGAATTCAACCCGAAGTCCCACGTCCGCGGCGTCATCTCCATGGCCCGCTCCGCCCACCCCGACTCCGCCGGCAGCCAGTTCTTCATCTGCCACGGTGACGCCAAGTTCCTCGACCGCCAATATACCGCGTTCGGCGAGCTGGTCAGTGGCGACGATGTCCTCGAGCGCATCGCCACGATGCCCACGAGCTCCGGCGGCGGCGGCGAAAAGAGCACCCCGATCGAGCGCGTCGAGGTCACGAGCATCACGATCGTCCCGGCCAAGTAAGGACGGGCGATTGCCGTTCACTCTCCGGGAGCGACGGCTGGGCCTGCGCAACACCATGCCCAAGCTCCTCCATCTCCAGGTCGCCTGCGCCGAAAATCGCGTCATCGGGCGCGACGGACGCCTGCCTTGGCGCATCCCGGAGGACCTGAAATTCTTCCACGACCAGACCGCCGGCCAGATCGTTGTGCTCGGTCGTATCTGCTTTGAGACCTGGCCGCGCGTGCTCCAGGATGGTCGCCGGCCCGTCGTCGTCACTCGCAACGCCGCCCTCGCCTCGGACCAGGTCCGCGTCGCGGGCTTACTCCCCGGCGCCCTGGCGATCGCGGAATCCCTCCCCGGCGAAATCCACATCTGCGGCGGCGAGCGCATTTACGCGGAAATCCTCGCCCTCGGGCGACCGATGCGCCTCCACCTCACGCTCGTCCATGCCGACGTGCCGGGTGACACGTTCTTCCCGGAATGGCGGCGCCTCGCCTGGCGCGAACTCGATCGGCGCGACAGTGCGGACGCCAACTACCGTTACACTTTCTACACGCTCGAATGGGTGCCGTGATGCGAGTGATCCGTGTGATCCGCGTCCTGGGCACAGGTATTGAAATGGAACAGGCAGTAAGCGGGGCAGAACGCCAGCATGGCGGTCAGAACGGGGACAAAGCCCAGCAGCGCCCACCAACTGCGGAAATGGTGATGGACAATCAGGATAAACAGGATGCCACCGACCGTGCGGATGGCCGCATCGAAGGAACCAACATTGTGTTTCATAGGCAGGACTCCTCTCTGCAGCCAGAGTAGTCCCGCCCGCCCCGACCTGCTGCGCACATCTTGCGCAATCCTACGCGCCTGCTGTCAGCGTCCGAGGGCCGCGTGCGCCTTCGCCGTCGCGATGTATTTCTCCGCCCACGGTTTCAGGCCCGCGATCTCCTCCGGTTTCAACGGGCGGACCACCCTGGCAGGCGAGCCATAGACCATCGATCCCGGCGGACATTCAAAATGCTGCGGCACGAGCGAATTCGCGCCCACGATGCTTTGCGCGCCGATCTTCGCGCCATCCAGCACCGTGGCGCCCATGCCGATGAGGCACTCATCGCCGATCGTGCAGGCGTGGATGATGGCGGCATGCCCGATGGTGCACCACTTGCCGATATACGCGCCGTAATCGTCGGCGAGGTGCACAATCGCGTTGTCCTGGATGTTCGTCCCCTCCCCGACGCGGATCTCGTGGATGTCGCCCCGCAGCACCGCGCCGTAGAACACGCTGGTCTGCGGCCCGAGCACCACGTCGCCATTCACCGTGGCGTTCGCCGCGATGAACAGCGCGCCGGCAACGTCGGGCTTTTTCGAAAAATGGCGGGCGAGGCGTTCCTGGATCGTCATGTCACTTCTCCTTCAAATATGGCACACCGATGGCCCGGGGCGCAACCGCCGTTCCGACAAAACCCGCCAGCAGCAGCACCGTCAGTACGTAGGGCAGCGCCAGGATGAACTGCACCGGGATCACTCCCACCAGCGGGAGCGCCACGCCCTGCAGCCGCGTGGCCAGGGCGTCGGTGAAGGCAAACAGCAGGCAGGCGCCGCAGGTGGGCCAAGGTTTCCATTTGCCAAAAATCAGCGCCGCCAGCGCGAGGTAGCCCTTGCCCGCGGTCATGTCGCGCACGAAGCCCGAACTCGCCGCCGTGGAGAGATAGGTGCCCGCGACGCCACACAGGGCGCCCGAGATCAGCACCGCCTGGTAGCGGAGCCGATTGACGGCGACGCCCGCCGTGTCGACCGCCGCGGGGTTCTCCCCGACCGCCCGCAACCGCAGGCCAAAACGCGTGCGATACAGCACCCATGCGCTGACGGGCACCAGCGCCGCCGCAAAATAGACCAGGAAATTGTGCCCGCTGATCAATTCCGCGTAGAGCAGTCCCGGCGCCGGATGCGCGCGGGCCGACTCGGCCCACGGCCAGCGGAGTGACAGGAAGCGCTGTCCCGCCGCCTCCAGCTGCGGCGTCTGGCCGCCCAGATCGAACCACGCCAATGCCAGCGCCGGCCCCAGGCCCGCGACCATGAGGTTGATCGCCATGCCCGCGATGACTTGGTTGCCGCGCTGCGTGACGCACGCAAACGCGAGCAGCAGCGCGAGCGCCATCGCCGCGATGATCCCCGCACCCAGCCCGAGCCACGCTGAACCGCTCACCGCCGCCACCGCGGCCGAGGCAAACGCGGCGCCGAGCATCATGCCCTCCAGGCCCAGCGCGATCACGCCCGAGCGCTCGGAAAACATCCCCGCCAAGGCCGCGAGCAGCAGCGGCGTCGCCACGCGGATCGTGGCGGCCAGCAGGAGGACGATGAGCGTGTAAGTCTCCATCCTAGGCCTCGTCCTTTCGTTGGCTGAATTTCGCCAGCAGCGCCGCGAGCGGACTCCGGAAGATGTTTTCCAATGCGCCGCAGGACAGGATCACGAGGCCCTGGATGACCACGACCATGTCGCGATTGATGCGGGGCATGTCGAACGAGAGCTGCGATCCGCCCTGCGTCAGCGCGCCGAAGAGCACCGCGGCAAGAAAGATCCCCAGCGGGTGGTTGCGCCCCATCAGCGCCACCGCGATCCCGACGAAGCCCGCGCCACCGGGGAAATCCAGCAGGATGCGGTGCTGCGAGCCCATCAATTCGTTCAGCCCGAGCGAACCCGCCAGCGCGCCAGACAGCAGCATCGCCCAGATCGTCACGCGCGGCGGATGAATGCCGGCATACACCGCCGCCGCCGGGTTCAACCCCGCCACGCGCATCGCGTAACCCCAACGCGTGCGCCAGACCAGCAGCCACACCAGCACCGCCGCAAGTAGCGCCAGCACAAAGGCCAGGTTAAGCGGCGTACTCGTAAACGTGATCCCCACCTTCGCCAGCAGCTCGTGCAGCGCCGGCATGAAGGCGTTCGGCGCAAACTCCCGCGACTCCGGCGACTGCTGGCCGGGCTTGATCAGGACGTTGACCAGCAGCCAGGTCATCACGGCCGCCGCGATAAAGTTGAACATGATCGTCGTGATGACGATGTGGCTGCCGCGCCGCGCCTGCAGCCAGGCCGGGATGAACGCCCACGCCGCGCCGAAGACCGCGCCCGCGAGGATGGCCAGCGGCAGCACCAGCCAGAATGGCCATGCACCGAGCCACAGACAGACGAGTCCGACGCCGAGTCCTCCGATGTAGGCCTGCCCCTCCGCGCCGATGTTGAACAAGCCCGCGTGATACGCCACCGCCACAGCGAGGCCCGTGAAAATGAAGTTCGTGGCGTAGTAGAGCGTGTAGCCGATCGATTCCTGCGATCCGAACGCGCCGCCGGTCATCAATTTCAACGCCGCCCACGGGCTCTCGCCCATGGCCTTGATGACCACGCCCGCCAGCAGGAGAGCGACGAGCAGGTTGATCGCCGGGAGCAGGAACAGCTCGGCCCAGCGGGGGAGCTTCGCGGACGTGCTCATGCGTGGCCCTCCCCTTTCACGCCCGCCATCATCAGGCCGACTTTCTTCTCGGTAGCGTCGGCGCTGGCGATTTCCCCCACGATTTCGCCGGCGCTCATCACTAGGATGCGGTCGGCGAGGCCCAGGATCTCCTCGAGTTCGACCGAGACAAGCAACAGCGCCTTCCCGGCGTCCCGGAGCGCCACCAGCTGCCGGTGGATGAACTCGATCGCGCCGATGTCCACGCCCCGCGTGGGCTGGCCGATGAGCAGCACGCGCGGGTCGGAGTCGATCTCGCGCGCGAGGACCAGCTTTTGCTGGTTGCCCCCGGAAAACGACGCAATGCGCAGCGCCGGATTGGGTGGCCGCACGTCGTAGGCGGACATTTTCTTTTCGCAGCCCGCCAGCACCGCCGCCCGGTCCAGGAGGAGTCCGTGCTGGTAGGCCGGCAAATCGTGGTAGCCCAGGATGGCATTGTCCTGCGCGGAAAATCCCGCCACGACGCCCATCCGCAGCCGGTCTTCCGGCACATGTGCCAGTCCCAGCCGCCGGCGCGCCCGGGCATCAAGCCCTTCGCGAACAAGATGGCGGCCACCGAGTTCGATCTCCCCGCGGCTCGGCGCGCGAATACCCGCAAGCGCCTCCAGCAGTTCCGACTGGCCGTTGCCGGCGACACCCGCGATACCGACGATCTCGCCCGCCTGCAGCGTGAAACTGACGCCCTTCACCCGCGCCACGCCGAGTCGGTCGCGCACCTCGAGGTCGCGCACCGTCAGCAGCGTGGCGCCCGGCTTGGCCGGTCCCCGCTCCACGTTCAACAGCACGGCGCGGCCCACCATCTTCTCGGCCAGTTCGCGCGGTGAGGTGTCGCGCGTCGCAACTGCCCCCACGATCGCGCCTTGGCGCATGACCGTGACGCGGTCCGTCACCGCCATGATTTCCCGCAGCTTGTGCGTGACGAGCAGGACGGTTTTCCCCTGCGATCGCAGGCGCTCCAGCATCTTGAACAGTTGGTCGGCTTCCTGCGGCGTCAGCACGGCAGTCGGTTCGTCGAGGATCAGGATATCCGCGCCACGGTAGAGCGCCTTGAGAATTTCGACGCGCTGCTGCAAACCGACCGGCAGCTCCGACACGATCGCATCCAGCGGCACTTCCAGTCCGTAATCGCGGGCGAGCTGCTCCAGCCCGGTCCGCGCCGCACCGAGCCCGTCCGCGAGTCGCCGGCCGCCTTCCGCGCCGAGGACGATGTTTTCCAGCACCGTGAAATTCTCCACGAGCAAGAAGTGCTGGTGCACCATGCCAATGCCCGCCGCGATGGCGTCCTGCGGCGAACTGATCGCCACCGTCCGGCCCTGCACGCGAATCTCGCCCGCGTCGGCCCGGTGCAGGCCATAGACAATGTTCATCAGCGTGGACTTGCCCGCGCCGTTTTCGCCAATGATCCCGTGAATGCTCCCCCGCGCCGCGGAAAACGAGACGGCGCGGTTCGCGTGGACGGGCCCAAAGCGCTTGTCGATGCCGCGCAGCTCCAGCGCGGGTGCCGCCGCATCACGGTTCATGTCGGGAAGTAGCTACGAGCGTGAGCGAGTGGACGAAACGCCACTCGCTCACGCTCGCAGCTACGATGAGATGCGATTTCACGCTCAAGAACCGGACTTTGGTTCACGAATCCGCATTCGCGTTCATTCGCGTCCATTCGCAGTTGGGTCAGGGCTGGTACTCCGACACCTTGATCTTCCCGCTGACGATGTCGGCGCGCGCCTGGTCGAGGCGCTGCTTCATCGCCGGGGTGAGCACGGTCCGGTTGTGCTCGTCGAAGGAGTAGTCGACGCCGTTCTCGGCGAGCCCGAGCACCAGCTGCCCGGGTTTCCACGTGCCATTGCGGGCGTCGGTGAACGCCTTGTAAACCGCGACGTCCACGCGCTTCAGCGCCGACGTGAGCACGCTGCCCGGGTGCAGGTAATCCTGGTTGCTGTCACAGCCGATGCTGAGCAATCCGGCGTCCGCCGCGGCCTGCATCACGCCGATGCCGGTCGCGCCGGCCGCGTGGAACACCACGTCCGCGCCGCGGCCAAACTGGCTCTTCGCCAACTCCGCGCCCTTCGTCGGGTCGCCCCAGGCCGCGGGCGTGGTGCCCGTCATGTTCTCGAAAACCTCGACCTGCGGGTTCACATATTTCGCGCCCTCGACATAGCCCAGGGCGAATTTCCGGATGAGCGGGATGTCCATGCCGCCGACAAAGCCGATCTTGCCGGTCTTCGACGCCAGCGCCGCCGACATGCCGCAGAGGAAAGACGATTCCTGTTCGCGAAAGTTGATGGACTGGACGTTCGGCAGGTCCACAACGGCGTCCACGATGGTAAACTTCACCTCCGGGAACTGCCGCGCCACCTTTTCCACCGCCGAGGCCTGGGTGAAGCCGATGGCGACGATGATTGTGGCGCCGCGCTTGGCCGCCTGCGCCATGAACTGTTCGCGCTGTGCGGCGTTGGTGATCTCGAATTCGCGGTAGGCGACGCCCGTGTTCGCCTTGAATTTCTGCGCACCCTCACTGGCCGACTGGTTGAAGGACCGGTCAAACTTGCCGCCAAAATCGTAGACGATGACCGGGAGAAAGTCCTTGGCGGCGGCATGGGCCGCGACGCCGAGGGCCAGCAACAACGCGAGACAGAAGCGGGAAGACATCATCGGCATGGGACTGCCGAGAAGCTGGGAAAAACCCGGGAGCTAATCAATGCCCATCCCGCCCGGCTGCGCCCGCCCAACTTCAGGGAACGGGCACCGCCGGCAGGTGCCAGATTTGCTCGGCATACTCACGGATGGTGCGATCACTGGAGAACTTGCCGACGCGGGCGGTGTTGAGGATGGCCATCTTCGCCCATCTCGCCGGGTCGCGGTAAGCGGCATCGACCCGCAGGTGCGCGTCGCTGTAGGAGCGGAAATCGGCGAGGACCATGAACGGGTCGCCGCCCTGCAGCAGGCTGTGGTGCGTGATGGCGAAAGCCTCGTGCTCGCCGGGCGAGAAGTAGTCCGACCCCAGCCAGTCCACGACTGTCCGCAGCTCCTCGTCCGCGCGGTAAATCTCCACCGGATGATAGCCCGCGGCGCGCTGCGCCTCGACCTCGTTCACCGTGAGTCCGAAGATGAAGATGTTGTCGTCGCCGACCTCCGCCCCGATTTCCACGTTGGCGCCGTCGAGGGTGCCGATGGTGAGCGCGCCATTCAGCGCGAGCTTCATGTTGCCGGTGCCGGATGCTTCCTTGCCGGCGGTGGAGATCTGCTCGGAGAGATCCGCGGCCGGGATGATCTTTTCGGCGAGGGAAACGCGGTAGTTGGGCAGGAACGCGACCTTGAGTTTGCCGTTGATGCGCGGGTCGGAGTTGATGCGCTCCCCGATGAGGTTGATCGCGCGGATGATGTTCTTCGCGAGGTCGTAACCGGGCGCGGCCTTGGCGCCAAAGATGAAGACGCGCGGGACCACGTCCAAGTTAGGATTTTGCAGCAGCCGGCGGTAGAGTGCGATGATGTGCAGCAGGTTCAGGTGCTGGCGCTTGTATTCGTGCAGGCGCTTGATCTGGACGTCGAAGAGCGCGTCGGGCGAGACGTCGACGCCACACTGCGCCTTGATGATCCCGGCCAGCTCGACCTTGTTGGCGCGCTTGATCGCCATGAATTCGCGCTGGAAGCCGGCGTCGTCTGCGACCTTTTCCAGTCCCCGCAGCAGGTCGAGGTCGCGCGCCCACAATTCGCTCCCGAGCTGCCGCGTGATGAGGGCGGCGAGCCGCGGGTTGGCCTTGAGCAGCCAGCGCCGCGGCGTGATGCCGTTGGTCTTATTCTGGAATTTGCCCGGGTAGAGCGCGTCGAACTCCGGGAAGAGGTTCTTCTTCAGCAACGCGGTGTGGAGCGCCGCGACACCGTTGACCGTGTGCGAGCCCGCCACGGCGAGATTCGCCATGCGCACAAGCTTGCCGCCGTTTTCCTCGATCAGGGAGCAGACGCGCTTCTTTTCATTGTCGCCCGGCCACTTGGCCTCGACCGCGAGCAGCAGGTGCGTGTTGATGTCGAAGATGATCTGCAAGTGACGCGGCAGGACGCGCTCGAAGAGCCCCACGCCCCACTTCTCCAGCGCCTCGGGCAGAAGGGTGTGGTTGGTGTAGGCAAACGTGGCATTGGTGATGCCCCACGCTTCGGTCCAGGCCATGTTCTCCTCGTCCACGAGGATGCGCATCAATTCCACAATCGCGACGGCCGGATGCGTGTCGTTGAGCTGGACCGCAACCTTGTCCGCGAAGTTCTGCCACGAATTTCCCGGCGTGCGGAGATGCCGGCGGATGATGTCCCGCAGCGAACACGCCACGAAGAAATATTGCTGGACCAGGCGCAGCTCCTTGCCGCTCTCGGTCTTGTCGTTCGGGTAAAGCACCTTCGAGACGGAGTCGCCGATGGCCTTTTCCTGAACCGCACCCACGTAGCCGCCGGCGTTGAACGCGGCCAGGTCGAAGCCCTCGTCGGACTTCGACGCCCACAACCGGAGCAGATTCACCGTATTGGTGCCGTAACCCGCGATCGGGATGTCGTGCGGCACGCCGAGGACGGTCTTGGTGCCGACCCAGCGCGGCCGGTAGTTGCCGCGATCGTCGAACACGTTTTCCACCCTCCCGTAGAGATGAATCTGCTGCGTGTACTCCGGCCGGACCACTTCCCACGGATCGCCGAAGCGAATCCAGTTGTCCGGCAGCTCGATCTGCGCGCCCTTCACGAACTCCTGTTTGAACAGGCCGAATTCGTAATAAATGCCGTAGCCCAGCGCCGGGTAATCGAGCGTCGAAAGCGAATCCAGGAAGCACGCCGCCAAGCGGCCGAGGCCGCCGTTGCCGAGGCCCATATCCGTCTCGGAATCGCGAATCTGGTCGAAATCCTGGCCGAGCGACTCGAGCGCGGTCTTGGCCGTGTCGAACAGACCGGTCGCGAGGAGGTTGCTGCCGAAAAGCCGGCCAATGAGGTATTCGAGCGAGAAATAGTAGATCCGGCGGACATTCTGGGCGTTGTGCACGCCCTGCGTCGCAATCATCCGCTCGTGAATCGTGTCGCGCACCGCGAGCGCCGTGGCCACCCACCAGTCGCGCGGCCGCGCCGAGCCGGTATCGCGGGCCAGCGTGGAAATCAGGTGCCGCTGGATCAGCGAGCGCATGATTTCCGCCGGCGCGTCCAGATGGGCGCGGCCAGCATTGGCTGGGACTTGGTCTGGCTTCTTGCGGGTGTCGGATGGCATGGGCAAAGGTGCGGGAATGCTACCTAGTTTCGTGCCACCAGTGGCGCGAGGCACGCCTATTTTTGGAACCGCCGCGCGAGTTCACCGTGGTGTAACTCGATGAAAGTCGGCCGGCCCGCCGGATTCGTCAGCGGCGAGCGCGTGGCAAATAGCTGCACGGCGAGTGCCTGCATCTCCGCCTCCCCCGCCGACGCCGGCAACCGCACGGCCTTCGCGGCGGCCAGTCGCGCCAATTCCTCGCGAGCCAGGCCGGGATTGTCGTCCGGCACCCGACCTTCGCGAAATGCCGCCAGCACATCGCGCAGGAAAGCTTCCGCGTCCGCTGGCTCCATCCAGGTCGGCACCGACTCGATCCGGAAAAAATTCCGCCCAAACTCCGCGATCTCCAGTCCGTGGGCCGTCAGGAACGCCAGCCGGTCGAGCAGCAGCGCCGCCATGATCGGGTCGAGTTCCACCGGCAGCGGCAGCAACAGCCGCTGGCTCGGCACGGCGCCGGTGGCAAATTGCTCGCGCAGCCGCTCGAACCAGACGCGCTCGTGCGCCGCCCGGCGGTCCAGCAGCACGAGACCGGCCGCCGTCTCAAACAGCGCGTAATTGCCATGAGCCAGCCCGACGAACCGCCACTGCAACGCCGCCGGCGCGCGGGCGGGCGGACTCGCGGTGGCATGGATGTCCCGAGTCGTGGCCGAGACCGGCGCCGCCAGTGGCGAGGACACAGATGGAAGAACATGCGCAGCCGGTTGGCTCAGCGGCTGGAGCGCGTTGCCCCCAACGCGCTGGTTTGCGGCCGTGGCTGCCGGCGCCGTCGGCAAAAAATCCGCCGGCACCGCCGCGCTGGGCCGCTGGATTCCGCCCGTTTCCGTCATCACCGGCGCGGCGGCGACGCCCAATTCCCGCAGGCGTTGCAGTACGCTGCGGATCACGAACGCGCGCACGGCTGGCTCGCTGCGGAAGCGCACTTCGCGCTTCGCCGGGTGCACATTCACGTCCACCGCCGCCGGATCGCAGTCGAAAAACACGAAGGCCAGCGGATAGCGGCCCTTCGGCAGCGACTCGTGGTAGCTCTCGATCAGCGCGTAATTCAGCGTACGGCTGTCCACCGGGCGCTGATTCACAAAGACAATCATCTCGTGCCGCGTCGCCCGGCCCGTGCCCGGCCGGCCAATCAGCCCGCTCAGGCGCATCCCGCTCTCCCCCGCTTCCAACGGCACCAGCGCCGCTGCGGTCTGCCGCCCGAAAATCTCCGCCACGCGCTCCGCCAGCGTGGTGCATTCCGGCGAGCGGAAGATCACGCGGCCATCCTCGATCAACGTGAACGCCGTCGTCGGGCAGGCCAGCGCGTAAAGCCGCACGCATTGGATAATGTGGGCCGCCTCCGTCTGGTCGGTCTTGAGGAACTTCCGCCGCGCCGGGACCGAGTTGAACAGGTGCGTGACCTCGATCCGCGTCCCCACCGGGCGCCCGCAGTCGCGCACGTGCACGAACTTGCCGCCGTTCACCAAAATCTCCGTGCCCACGTCGCTGCCCGCCTCGCGCGTCTGCAACTCGAAGCGCGACACACTGGCGATCGAGGGCAGCGCCTCCCCGCGAAAACCGTAGCTCGCCAGTCGGTCAAGATCCGCCGCCTCGGCGATCTTGCTCGTGGCGTGGCGTTCGAGGGCCAGGAGTGCGTCGTCGCGCGACATGCCGGAGCCGTTGTCCTCGATCCGCATGAGCGAACGCCCCCCGTGGCGGAATTCCACCTCGATCCGCGTGGCGCCGGCATCGAGGGCGTTCTCCACCAGCTCCTTCACCACCGCCGCCGGGCGCTCGATGACCTCGCCCGCGGCGATCTGGTTGGCGACCCGGTCGGAAAGGATGCGGACTTTGGCCATGACACCACCATCCAATCGCGGAAACGCGGAGAAACGGAAGCGTGGAATTAGGACTTCGAGCCGCTCGCAAAAGCGCTAAAGTGCGAAAGCGCGGAATCACGGCGATTGGACTACCCTCCTGACTTCGAGCGTGGCCTTGGCGAAGTTAAGCAGCAGCGCCAGCTGCGCTCCGGTCGCCTTGAGATACGAGCGAGCTGTGGCCAGGTGGATATCCTCGATGTTCTTGCAGGCCTTCAGCTCGACCACGACCCGGCCCTCCACAAGCAGATCCAAACGATGCTCTCCGATTCGCTCCCCTGAGTAGACGAGCGGCACCGTCTTCTGTTGCTCACACCTGATGTCGGCTTTGCCCAGCTCAACCACCAAGGCGGCCTCATAGACCTTCTCCAGAAAGCCCGGACCCAGTGTCCGATGGACCTTGATCCCGCAGCCAATGATCTTGTTCGAAAGTCCTGCTTCGACCCATTGCATGGGCCTTCGTGATTTCGCTCTTTTGCGCTTTCGCGATAAGCCCGCCGTCCTAATTCAGTAACTTTTCCCAGCGTTTGAACTGCTTCGCGAGCTGCGTGGGGCCGGGCATGCCGGTGCCGGTCCGCTTCGCCAGCGCGCGCTTGAGGTCGAACACTTGCACCCAATCCGGGCCGAACGCGGGGTGGATCTTCTGCATTTCCGGGGTCGGGAGCTGGTCGAGCGTCACCACGTTCTTCTCGGCCAGCCGCACGACGGCACCCACCACGTGGTGCGCCTCGCGAAACGGCACGCCTTTGAGCACGAGGTAATCCGCCAGGTCGGTCGCCAGCAGCGCGGGGTCGCTCACCGCGGCGGCACAGCGCTCGCGGTGAAAGGACATGCCACCCAACACGCCCGCCAGCACCTCGGCGCAGAGCGCGGACTGGTCAAAGCTGTCGAAGAGCGGCGGCTTGTCCTCCTGCAAATCGCGGTTGTAGGTCAGCGGCAGTCCCTTCACGAGCGTGAGCAGGGTGTGCAGGTTGCCCTGCAGCCGCGCGGACTTGCCCCGCAGCAGTTCGCAGGCATCGGGGTTTTTCTTCTGCGGCATCAGCGACGAGCCGGTGCAGAAGGCATCGGCCAGTTCGACGTATTTAAATTCGATGCTGCTCCACAGGATCAGGTCCTCCGCGATGCGGGACAGGTGCACGCCGAACAGCGCGCACGCCGTGGCGAACTCGATGTGCACGTCGCGGTCAGCCACGGCATCCATGGAGTTCGACGTGACCTGCGGACGACCGTGCGTGTCGGTGAACCCCAGCGCCTTGGCCGTGAATTCGCGGTCGATGGGCAGCGTCGTCCCGGCCAGCGCACCGGCGCCCAAGGGGCACCAGTTGGCCTTCGCGGCGACTTCGCCGAAACGCTCCCGGTCGCGTTCCAGCATCTCGAGCCAGGCGAAAAGATGATGCGCCACCGGCACGGGCTGGGCCCGCTGCAGGTGCGTGTAGCCGGGAATGAGGACGTCCCGGTTGGCGTCGGCGACCGCCAGCAGCGCGCGCTGGGCGGCGGCGATCTTCGTGGCGAGGACGCCGCAGGCGAACTTGAGCCAGAGCCGCATGTCGGTCGCGATCTGGTCGTTCCGGCTGCGCGCGGTGTGCAGGCGCGCGGCGGCGGGCACCCGCTTCGTCAGCGCGGCCTCGATGTTCATGTGGACATCCTCGAGCGCGGTGTCCCAGGTGAACTTGCCCGCGGTGATCTCCGCCAGGATCGTGTCCAACCCGGCGTGGATGGCGTCGAGTTCCCGCGCGGTGATCAACCCGCAGTGGGCGAGCATGGCCGAGTGGGCCTTGCTGCCGGCGATGTCGAAGGGCGCGAGGCGGCGGTCAAACGAGACGGACTCGCTGAACTGCAGCATCAAATCGGCGGGACCGGCGGTGAAACGGCCGCCCCAAATCGCGGGGGAAGACTTCTTGGGCATGGCAGCAGCAGGAGACGCCGGGCCGCGGCAGCGCGCAACGCGAAAACAGGATGGCTATAAAATCACCCTTTCCCAACGTCGGGGCATGCTTCGCCGCCTGCTGCTGGCCTGCCTGTGCTGCTCCCCGTGGGGCCTTCCCGTCCGCGGGGCGGCGGACGCCGATCTCGGGCGCTTCGCCCGGGTGGACGGCGAAGACGTCGATCTACGTCGGCAGCGTGACGATGCACCTGACGCCCTTTCTCCGCAAAGGCGCCAACTTCCACGCCAACTACACCGCCAAGGTTTTCCCGTATTTTTTCTGGAATGAGTCGGGCTGGATCGCGATCGAGGTGCCAGACGATGCCCTGCGCCTGCTCGCGAAGGGCGAGGTGATCCAGTTCAAGGGCCACGGCTTCAACGACGAGGGCGAGGAGCGCCACATCGAGGGCCGGGTGGTTCCGGCGGATGCGAATTCCGGCAAGATCAAGGTCCGCGTCTTCGTCTCGAAGCGAATCCAGCTGATCTTCAACACGACCTACCGGCTGGCACCGTGAGCGGCGCGGCGCCGAGCGGTCAGCTTTCAGCGATCAGCCGTCATCGGTCAGCCGTCTGCCGTCTGCTGACTTTTGAAGGGCGGGGTCGCTGCCCCGCCAATTGCGGGGAATCTTCCGGAATGTAGCTGCGAGCGTGAGCGAGTGGCAGTC
>Ga0316219_1002422_pt1 | contig 17226 bp, 9 predicted proteins | sample TBH18003PmetaG_FD_203635 | JGI IMG/M metagenome (GOLD analysis project Ga0316219, IMG submission 203635) | Freshwater microbial communities from Trout Bog Lake, Wisconsin, USA - TBH18003P | ecosystem: Environmental > Aquatic > Freshwater > Lake > Hypolimnion/Profundal zone | place: USA: Wisconsin... | reverse complement strand
CCACCCACAGCCCGCCCATGGTGTAGTGAACGGCGGGGAAGATGCGCATCGGGGCCTGGTAGGCATTCTCGCCGGTGATGCGCTCATACATGTCAAAGAGGTTGCCGTAGCGCTCGCGGATCACCGGCTCCCCGAGGCGCTTGATGGAATCGGAAAAGTCCAAATAGACCCCGAGCCCGCCCGGCCCGACGCCCCGGCCTGCGTCGCAGGCTTCCTTGGCCGCTCGGGACGAGATGTCGCGCGGGGCGAGGTTGCCAAAGCTGGGGTATTTCCGCTCGAGATAATAATCCCGGTCCGCCTCCGCCACGGCACCGGGAGACTTGCCGCAATCCTCCTTCCGCTTGGGGACCCAGACCCGGCCATCGTTGCGCAACGACTCGGACATGAGGGTGAGCTTGGATTGGTGCTCACCGCTGACCGGGATGCAGGTCGGATGAATCTGGGTGTAACAGGGGTTGGCAAACAGCGCGCCCTTCTTGCAGGCGCGCCAGTTGGCGGTGACGTTGCAGCCCTTGGCGTTGGTGCTGAGAAAAAAGACGTTGCCATAGCCGCCGGTGGCCAGCACCACGGCGTCGCCCGCATGCGAGGATATCTCGCCGGTCACGAGGTTGCGCACCACGATCCCTTTGGCCTGGCCGTCCACCACGACCAGGTCGAGCATTTCCGTGCGCGGGAACATCTGGACGGCGCCCAGACCGATTTGGCGGCAGAGCGCCTGGTAGGCGCCCAGGAGCAACTGTTGGCCGGTCTGGCCGCGGGCGTAAAAGGTGCGCGAGACCTGCGCCCCGCCAAACGAACGGTTGGCCAGCAACCCGCCATACTCGCGGGCGAACGGCACCCCCTGCGCTACGCACTGATCGATGATGTTGACGCTGACCTGCGCCAGGCGATACACATTGGCTTCGCGAGAGCGAAAATCCCCGCCCTTGATCGTGTCGTAAAACAACCGGTAAACGCTGTCACCGTCGTTGGCATAGTTCTTGGCGGCATTGATGCCGCCCTGGGCGGCGATGCTGTGCGCCCGGCGGGGGCTATCCTGAAAACAGAAACACTTGACCTTGTAGCCCAACTCGGCCAGCGAGGCCGCGGCGGAGGCGCCGGCCAGGCCGCTCCCGACCACCAACACCTCAAACCGGCGCTTGTTCGCCGGGTTGACGAGCTTCATGTCGAACTTGTGTTTGTCCCACTTGGCGGCAAGCGGACCGGAGGGAATTTTGGCGTCCAATGTCATATTACTTCATCGCCTCCTTTCCGAAACCGAGGAGAATAGCGATGGGAATAGAGGTATAACCCAGGAAAATCATCACCGCGAGAGCGCGAGCCAGGCAGTCGAGCCAGGGGCGATAGCCCGCATTCTTCCAACCCAGGGACTGGAACATGCTGCTGACGCCGTGACTCAGATGGAGGCAGAGCAACCCAATGGCGAGGATATAGAAGGCGGAGACCGGCACGCTGTTGAAACCCACCACCATCATCTTGTAGATGTCGTGGCGGTGTTCGCCGTCCAGGAAGGCCGAGAAGTCCTGTCCCGTCCCGTTGAGATACCGCACCTGGGCGGTGTAATGGAGGAGGTGAAAGACGATAAAGGCGAAGATGATACTGCCGCTGTGGAGCATAGTGCGCGAGGCCAGCGTCGAGCCCACGGCTTGGTACTGCCCGTAGGCCTCGGGCCGCGCGGTCCGGTTTTCCAGGGAGAGACGGATGGCCGACCAGACATGCAGTCCCAGCATCGTGAGGAGCACGATGCGCGCCGGCCAGATCACCTCCAGGTTGGATTGGAGGAAGTGGCCGTAGCGGTTGATGGCCTCGGGGCCCAGGAATACCTGCAGGTTGCCCACCATGTGGCCAACCACAAAGAGGAGCAGGACAAAACCCGTCACAGCCATGAGGTATTTCTTCCCCACGGACGACTCAAATAAATTCGCAATGATTTTCATCGGCAATCGCGCCTGACGCCGTCCCGGATCCGGGAGGACGGCGATATGGGAAGAATCTAATGGCTGAGCGCCGCGGGTCAAGCAAACTAAACTGATTTTTTTAAGAAGATGACCTATAAGTCATTTTAACTTATTGTTGTCATTGAAGCGGCGGCGGCTGGAAAAACAACGACTGCCCGAGGGACGGGTTCCCCCCGTGGCGGCCGCTTCCCCGGCTGACAAACCGGCCCGTTCATCAGGGTATTACCTATCCCGGAGGCATGGTCAAGCGCCCCGGCGGTTGATTGCTGGCCAGGTTCCGAGGCGGTCCCGCCGCCTGCCCGGCGAAAAGCATTCCCCATCGCGCCGGGAATAGCGTATGTTGCGGGCGCATTATGTCTGAACCAGAGACATCCCCAGATGCAATTGCATCGCCGCCAGTGGCCGTCGATCCGTACGCCGTGCTACGGAACCGGGATTTTCTGTTTTACCTCATCGGGCGGTTCATCGCCGCGATCGGGCAGCAGATGATGACCGTGGCGGTGGGCTGGGAACTCTACCAGAAGACGAAGTCGGCCCTGCCGTTGGGGTTGGTGGGCCTGACCCAGATGGCGCCGATGGTGTTGTTCACCCTCCCCGCTGGTCATGTCGCGGACAGTTTCAACCGCAAGCACATCATCCTGCTGACCACGCTGATCATCGGTTGCGCCTGCCTCGGTTTGACCATCATCTCCTATATCGGCGCGCCGGTGGGTTGGATCTATCTATGCCTGTTCGCCGCCGGGGTCGGGCGGACCTTTTTGTGGCCGGCCAGTTCGTCCTTCCTGCCACACCTGGTCCCGCGGCACCAATTCTCGCGGGCGGTGACCTGGAACAGCAGCAGTTTCCAACTCTCGTCGGTAGCGGGGCCGGCAGCGGGGGGGGCCCTGATCGCGATTACCAAAAGCGTCTGGCCCAAGAGCGCCTGGCCGGTTTATGCCCTGACTACCGTCTCGCTGCTGGTCTGTCTGGTGCTGATTAGCTTCGTCCGCCGCGACCACGTGGTGGCGGTGAAGGAGAGAATGACGCTCCGCAGCCTGGTCGTCGGGTTCAGATTTGTCTTTGCCAGCCCGATCATCCTCGGGACGATCTCGCTGGATTTGTTCGCGGTGCTGTTGGGGGGGGCGACCTCGCTGCTGCCCATCTACGCCGAGGACATTCTGAAGGTGGGGCCCAGCGGGTTGGGCCTGCTGCAGGCGGCCCTGCCGGCGGGTTCGTTGATGTGCGCCCTGTTCATGGCCCACCGACGGCCGCTCCAAAAGGCCGGCCGCACCCTCTTGTGGGCCGTGGTGGGCTTCGGTTTGGCCACGGTCGGTTTTGGGTTCGCCCACACCTTCTGGCTTTCCTTCCTGATGCTCTTCATCTGCGGTGCGACCGACAACGTGAGTATCGTGGTACGCCACACGTTGGTCCAATTGCTCACACCGGATGACAAACGCGGGCGGGTCTCGGCAGTCAACAGCCTCTTTATCGGAACCTCCAACGAACTGGGGGGATTCGAGTCCGGGTTAGTGGCCTACCTGACGACCCCAGTCTTCGCCGTAGTCTCCGGCGGGGTGGGGACCATCCTGGTGGTGATCGCCGTCGCCCTCATTTGGCCGGAAATGCGCAAATACGGGAAGCTCGACGGGTCGGTCTGAATGGCCGCTTTACTCGCGGGCGGCAATGTGAGACAAAAGCACCGCGCCTGCGGGCGTGAATTATGCCTGATAACTTCATACGACGGTTTATGCGCGGTTCCTGCCTGATGGCGGGCGGCGCTTGGTTCTGCTGCCTGGCCGGGATCGGGCGAGGCGCGGAGGCGCCGGCAGGCGCGCCGCTGCTGGCCTTCCCCGGGGCCGAGGGGTTTGGGGCGCGCGCGACCGGCGGCCGGGGCGGCGAGATTTACCACGTCACCAAACTCGACGATGCAGGTCCCGGTTCGTTCCGCGACGCGGTGAGCAAAGGCAAACGCGTGGTCATTTTTGAGGTCGGCGGCATCATCCGACTCAAGTCCGACGTCACCGTGGCCAGCGACCTGACGCTGGCGGGTCAGAGCGCGCCCGGCCAGGGGATTGCCCTTTATGGGCATTCGGTGTCGTTCAACGGCGCGAGCAATGTGGTGGTGCGTTACCTGCGCTTTCGCTCCGGCATCAACGGGAACCGGGGCGAACCGGCGGTCATCGTTGAGGGGGGGCGCAACCTGATCTTCGATCACGCCTCGATTCAATGGGGCCGGTGGGACTGCCTGGGACTCACCGAAGGCAGCCGTGCCATCACGGTGCAGTATTGCCTTATCGGCGACGGCCTTGACCCTCAACATTTTGGCGGGTTGGTGGATTCGGTGCTCGAGGTGACGCTCAGCCACAACCTCTGGATCAACAACCAAAGCCGCAACCCCAAGTGCAAGGGCACGATCCAATATATCAACAACGTGGTGTATAATTGGGGCGAGATGGGCCTCGTCGGCGGCCATTCCGGTGACGAGCATAATCTCGACGTCATCGGTAACTATTTCATCAAGGGGCCGTCCTCCAGCGACCACTTCCTCAGCCAGTTCACGGGCACGGATAACGTCTTCCAGAAAGGCAACCTGGCCGACTTGAACTGCGATGGGCAACTCAATGGACGGGCGGTGGTCGAGGCCGATTTTGACGATTCCAAGGCCCACCCGACCTTCGCCAAGGCCGAGTTCCTCCACCCGCCGGTGCCGGTCGCCGTTGAAGAGGCCGAGGCCGCCTGCAAGAAGGTGCTGGCCGGCGCCGGTTGCTCGTTGCGCCGGGATGCGGTGGATATGCGGTTGATTGGCGAAGCCACTTCCTTGGGCCGCAAGGGCCAAATTGTGCGGGACGAAGACGCCGCGGGCGGAATTGGCAAACTCGACGGCGGGAAGCCGCCCGTCAGCAGCGCCGGTGACGGACTCCCCGACGCCTGGAAGACGGCGCATGGTCTGGACCTGAAAGCGCCGGACGTCGCCAACGGGGACTACAATCACGACGGGTTCACCAACTTGGAAAAGTACCTCAACGAACTGGCGGGGCACTGATACTGCCGAAACCAATCCGCAGAGGACTGCCGCCGTTCAAGAGCTTCACCAGACCGGATCCAAAAGGGCTCCGTGCCGCATCTTGATCCCCTCAAGGGGGTGGGGCTTCAATGTCTATTGCCACTGAATCGTGACGACGATCGGTGCCCAGGAGATGTGCTGCACGACTTTTTGGAGTGATGCCATGGAGTCCGGGGTGCGGAGGGTCGCGGTATTGACGACCGTGAACCGCGCCAGGCTCGGGTGTTGCTTCAATTCCTCGAGCAGCGGTTGAAACCGCCGGTAGAAATCGAACTGGGTCAGGATGATCCGCGCAGGCTTGAGCTGGTTAAGCCCCTGCCAATCGATATCTGTCCGATGCCGGTCGGCGGGGGCCATCCAATCGCAATGGATCCATCTCAAATCTGGATGCCGCGCCGCCTGGTAAAGGTAGGGGGAAGAGAGAATGACGGTGCTCCCCGGCGAGCAGTGTTGGAGTTCAGTTTCGACCCGCGCGATCGAGGTGCGGCAGCCATCGTTCAAGGCGCAAGCCGCTCCCCAGGTGGTCAACCCGGCAGCCCGGATCGAGGCGAGGCCCGCCAGTGTGAGGAATAGCCCGAGCTGCCAGCGGAGCGCACGCCGATTCGGCCGGTTTGCGGCGGCTAACGCCAGAAACGTGGCCACCAGGAGGGGCTGAAGTTGAGAGGCAAACATCACGGAATTGGGCGTGAGCACGAAGAGGGCCGCAGCGGTGATGGCCAGCGGCGCGACCAACCCGGCCGTAGTGATGAGCGCATAACGCCACGCCTCCAGCGGCGGAGACGGCTCGTCCCCGCATAACCCCTTCGGTTGGCTCGTTTTGGGGGCCGAACCGTCCTGGGACCGAGGGCGGACCAGCAAATCCCGGAGCGCAAAGGGCAAGAGGGCGGTGACGGCCAGGATTCCTGGAACAGTCCGAATGATCTTCAGGATTTCCGCCGGTTTGGGAAAGCGCCAACCGCTCACCGAGGGGGTTTGTCGGGCATGTTCGAGAAACCCGGCCCACACACGCGGGAAGTGGAGCGCTACGAAGGCCACCAAAGCCACGGGCACCACCCCCAGGACCGCCATGGCCGACCAGGGGATTGGATCCCCGCCGACCAGGCGGGCCGCGAGGACACCGACACCGATCAAGAGGCAATAGACCGCGCCGATCTGAAGGCTGGTGGCAAGCGTCAGGATGGCCAGGATCGCCATCACCCAAGCCCAAGCTCCCGGTGAATTTCCGACCGATCCCAAGGACGGCCGCGACCGGATCCAGGCATAGACTGCGGCGATACCCCAAACATGGGCCAGGCTGTCGGGACGGTCATCGAAGGTGATGGCCAGCAAGAATAACCCGGCGATCCGAATGGTCCATACCGGCACCCGCAGGCGACGCAGGCTGGCCAGCAGGAGCCGCAGGTAGGCTCCGAACAAAACGAGATGGAAAGCCATCGCCGCCAAGACCGAGGTGCCGAAGATGGCCATCCATCCCCACAGCGCGGCCTGGTAAAGGGGCGGGTAGGCACAGAATCGCTCCGTGCCGGAAATGGGGAGGGCCGGCGCCAAGGCAGGGTTGGCATAAGTGCCGTGGAGCAAGAAGTTCACTACCGGGCCGTCATAGAAGAACGAATCGTTCGAGGGAACGGGCAGCGAGAGACCGGCCAGGAGGACCGCCCGCCAGAGGAACACGAGGGCGAAGACAGCGGAGGGCCCTGCAAGGAACCGGCGCAGCCCAGGTCCCGAACTCCCCCCGCACGGCTTCGCCCCGATGTCACCCGCGTCATTCATGCAATGGCGGTTACTCTGGAAGCAAAGGGATTGGCTTGTCAATCGCCAACTCCCTCGGTTACTGTGCGGCGAAGATTTCGGTCAGAATATGCCTCCGGCTACAACCAGCAAAGAGAGATCCGTGCCCCTGTGCGTCGACCTGGACGGCACGGTGATCAAGAGCGACATGCTTTGGGAATCGCTGGTGCGATTGCTCCGACGCAATCCGCTGTATTTGTTGCTGGTACCCTGGTGGCTGGCCCGGGGCCGGGCGGGTCTCAAGGACCAGTTGGCTCGGCGGGTGGTCGTGGAGGTCGCGATGCTCCCTTACCACGAGCCGTTCCTGGCCTTCCTGCGCCAAGAGCGCGCCGCCGGACGCCAGGTCTTGCTAGTGACGGCTTCGGATCGCCGGATGGCTGAACCGGTCGCCGCTCACCTTGGCTTGTTTAGCGAGGTGCTGGCCAGCGACGGCCAAACCAACCTGCGGGGAAAACGCAAGGCCGCCCACCTGGTCGAGCGGTTCGGTGAACGCGGGTTTGATTACGCGGGCAATTCCGTGGTGGACCTGCCGGTCTGGGCTCGGTCCCGACAGGCGCTCGTCGTCAATGCCTCGCCCAGTCTGGAAGCCCGGGCCCGAAAGTCCGGCCCCATCGGCGGCGTGTTTCCCACTCCCGGATCCCCCGGGCGCTCCTGGCTCCAAGCCCTCCGCCCTCACCAATGGGTAAAAAACCTAATCCTCTTCGTCCCGCTGGTGACTGCTCACAAGATCGGCCAACTCCCGCTGGGGATCGAGGCGTTGCTGGGTTTCGCCGCCTTTTGTTTGTGCGCCTCGGCGGTTTATGTGCTCAACGATCTCTGCGATCTCGACGCCGATCGCCATCACCCGGGCAAGCGAGCCCGCCCGTTTGCCGCCGGCGCATTGCCGCTTTCGGCGGGGTTGATTGCCCTCCCGATATTGGTCGCCGTCGCCGGCCTGCTGGCCTGCGGGTTGGCGTGGAGTTTTAGCGCCGTCCTGGCCATCTACCTGGCCCTGACCACGGTCTATTCCTGGGGGTTGAAACGCGTCGCGCTGGTCGATGTTCTTTGCCTCGCGGGGCTTTACACCCTCCGACTGATCGGGGGCCACGAGGCCACGGGCGTGCCCTATTCCGCGTGGTTGCTGGTTTTCTCGATGTTCATCTTCCTGAGCCTGGCGCTGGTCAAGCGGTTCGTCGAGCTGGACGCCGCGCGCGAGCGGGAAAGGCCAGTGCTAGCAGGCCGAGGCTACGTGGCCGGGGACGCCAACCTCGTGGCGAGCCTCGGCGCCGCCACGGGCTGCATGGCCGTCCTGGTGCTGGCCCTGTATGTAAACAGCCAGGAAGTCCGCGTGCTTTACCCTCACCCGATGCTGCTCCTGCTCGTCTGCCCGTTGCTGCTTTACTGGATCAGCCGGGTCTGGCTCATCGCGCACCGCTCGGAAATGCACGACGACCCCATCGTTTTCGCCTTGAGAGACCGCACCAGCTACGTGGTGGGGGCGCTCACCCTCCTGGTCCTCTGGCTGGCGGCGAGGAATTGGGCGACGCCAGCATGAATAGTTACCACGACGCCGTTTCGGCCCTCGCCTATAGCCTGGCGGCGGCTCATGTCGAACCGGGACGCGCCGGCCTTCAACCGCCCTACAACGACCTGACCGCCTTCATCCTCCGGCAGCAGGCACGGATGCCCGATTACCTGCGCGCACCGATGCTGGCCGCCACTCTGAGCTTCGACTTTCTGGGGGTGACCCGCACTGGCCACCGTTTCCACACCCAACCCCTGGCGGTCCGGCAACGCCAGGTTGAGTCCTGGAAGAACGCCCCGATCGGTTTTGCGCGAGACCTGGTGCGTTACTACGAGAGTCTCACCCTGCTCGCCCTGTATAGCCGGCCGTCCGCACTTTCTTCGCCGCCCGGGTCGCAACCTGGGGCGGCCTCCCCTGCCCTGCCCACTCTGGACGCCCTCCACGAAGACTGCCTTGCAGCCCCCGGGAATCGTCCGCTTCCTGGCCCCGGCGGCTGGGCCTTCCCACCGAACGTCCTCTCCCATCCCGGGGCGGACTTGCGCTGCGACATCGCCGTGGTCGGGTCCGGCCCGGGTGGGGCCATTACCGCTTGCCTGTTGGCCGAGGCCGGCCGGGATGTCTTGCTCATTGAAGAAGGTCCGTTTCTGCCGCTGAGTTCCTGCCCCCCTTTTTCGCATGTCGAAATGGAGCAGAAGTACCGCCATGGCGGCCAGACGGTGGCCATGGGGCGGACCAAGGTGGCCTATGTCGAGGGTTGCTGCGTCGGCGGCGGCAGCGAGATCAATAGCGGGCTCTATCACCGGACCCCGCCGGGGGTGCTCGAACGATGGCGGGAGGAGTTTCAAGTGGCGGACCTGGACGAGGCCAGCCTGAAACCCCATTTTGAGGCCTGCGAGCGAGACGTCTCCGTTTCGCCTCTCCCGGGCCCCGCGCCGGCCGCTTCTCTCAAGCTCCATGCGGGCGCGACCCGCCTGGGTTGGAAATCGCTTGAGGTGCCACGCTGGTTCCGCTATGCGGACGGCGGCGCGGGCACTCGCCAGTCGATGAGCGAGACCTACATTCCCCGTTTTCTCCGGGCGGGGGGGCGCCTGTTGCCCCGCACTCGTGCCGATCGGATCCATCGCGACGGCAGCGGGTGGCGATTGGGGGCGACGCATGCCGGCGCCCGTCCGTTGGTTATCCGGGCGCAAACCGTTTTCCTATGCGCCGGCGCGGTGCAGACCCCCGCGCTGCTTCGCCGCAGCGGCATCACCCGCCACATCGGTAACGCCCTGCAACTGCATCCGACGGTCAAGGTGGTCGCCCGTTTCCCGGAGACGGTGAACTCGGCCGCCATGGGGGTGCCGGTTCACCAGGTGAAAGAGTTCGCCCCCAGCTTCAGCTTCGGCTGTTCCATCAGCTCGCCCGCCTATCTGGCGCTGGGCATCATCGACCATCCGGAGTCAGCGGACGAGGTTCGGCATTCCTGGACGCGGATGGCCAACTATTACGCGATGATCACCGCCGAGGCGCGCGGCACGGTCCGTTCTCTGCCCGGTTTTCGTGACGCCCTGGTGCGTTACCCGCTCACCGGGCACGATCGGCGCCGGCTCGCCGATGGCCTCCACAAGCTCTGCGAGGGCCTCTTCGCGGCCGGGGCGGACACCCTCTTTCCCAGCCTGACGCGCGGTCCGCGGCTCAGCTCTCCGGATGACCTTCGACGGCTGCCCGACCTGCTGCCCGAAGGGCTTGCCAACCTGATGACCATTCACCTGTTCTCCTCGTGTCCCATGGGTGAAAACGGCGCCCTCTGCGCCGCCGATTCTTACGGGCGGGTTCATGGCTTCGACAACCTAAGGATCGGCGACGCCAGCCTGCTCTGCACCGCGCCCGGCGTGAATCCGCAAGGCACGATCATGGCCCTGGTCCGCAGAAATGCGCTGCGATTCCTCCAGCAACCCTAAGCTCGCGCCCCTCATGAACCTCCCTTCCAATCAAATCCTCATCACTGGCGCGCTGGGTTGGCTCGGGTCACGTCTGGTCGAAACCCTCGTCTCCGGCCTGCCGGAGCACGCGGCCCTCTGCCAGCCACGCACGGATTTGCGCCTGCGCTGCCTGGCCTTGCCCGGCCAGGATACCTCGGCTCTGCGCCGGGTTTCCGAGCGGATCGAAATCATCGAGGGCGATCTCCAAAACGCCGCCGACTGCGACCGGCTTTGCCGTGAAGCCAAAGGCGCGCTGTTGTTTCACACTGCGGGGATTATCCACCCGCGCCGCGTGGCGGACTTTTACCGCGTCAACGTAAACGGCACGTCCCACCTGCTCGAGGCCGCCGTTCGCGCCGGAGTCCGCCGGGCAGTCGTCGTCTCCTCCAACTCCCCTTGCGGATGCAATCCACACCCCGACCACCAGTTCGACGAGTCCTCGCCCTACCGCCCCTACATGAACTACGGGCGGTCCAAGATGCGCATGGAACTGGCGGTTCGGGAACGCCAGGAACGGGGCGACCTGGAGACGGTGATTCTGCGACCGCCGTGGTTTTACGGGCCCAACCAACCGCCGCGCCAGACCTTGTTCTTCCGGATGATCCGCGACGGCAAGGCCCCCATCGTTGGTTCCGGCGGGAATCTGCGCTCGATGGGTTACGTGGACAACCTCTGCCAGGGCTTGATGCTGGGGGCGATGTGCGCTCAGGCCAACGGGCAGACCTATTGGATCGCCGACCGGCGCCCCTATTCCATGAACGAGATCATGGACACTGTTGAACGGTTGTTAGAAAAGGAGTTCGGCCATCCGTGCCGCCACCGGCGACTGCGGCTACCCCGCCTCGCCAGTTCGGTCGCACTGATGATGGACACCGCCCTCCAGGGCCTGGGCCTGTATCATCAGAAGATCCACGTCCTCTCCGAGATGGACAAGACCATTGCCTGCTCGGTGGCCAAGGCCGAGAAAGAACTCGGATACGACCCCGCGATTGAGCTGGAGGAAGGCATGAGGCGATCCCTGGCGTGGTGCGTCCGGCAGGGCATCCAGATCTGAGTCGAGTTCCCCCGTCCAGGCAGCCCTTGCCCCCTCGCTGCCGCTACGGCAAGCTTCGCCCATGAAACCCTGTCGGGCGGTTTCCGATCGTCACTGCGCCAAACCAGCGTCGTCGTCTTCGCCGCCCCGATGGTCCTCCGCCGCTCCCATCGAAGTCTCGAGTCAAATGAAGGCCGGCACGACGAAGGGTTCGCGGTATTGGCGCTGGGAAAGGTCGTTGGCCTGGTCCGCGAAGTCGTTGACAAAGCGCTCTTGCTTGGGGTCGTAGGTCACCCAAGGGCCGAGGACCGCCGGGGTAGCGCCCAGGTCCACGCCATTCCCGCGGAGATAGTCGCGGCAGCGATCGAAGGCATCGGCTAAGTCAGGGTTCGATCGCACGGATTGCCGGATGGCTTCAGGCGGTGAGGTCTTACCGAGCCGATAGGAGATATTGGCGAGATGGCAACCGGCGGCTGAGTGGTGCCCCTCCAAGGCTTCGGCCGCCAGCTCGCCCGCCTTGCGGCTGCGCACCGCGGCTACGAAGTTGGACAAATGGGACGCTTCCAGTTTCCCGGAACCCCCGTCATCGGGCACCTCCCGGATCTGCCTGCCCTGCTTATCGAAGAGCCCGCCGCCGGCGATGTCGCCGGCGAAGAAACCGCCTTCGCAGTCGATCACCACCCCGCCGGTCCGGCCCCGGAACTTGCCGATACCGTCGGCGCTATTGGCGGCACGGACGTTGCGGACTTCGCAGATGACGGGGGCGGGTTGATAATCCAGCAGGGCCAGGTGGGTATTGGCTGTCTCGCCGGAATCGTCGAAGGCAAATCGGCCACCGAGGCTCATGGCCCGCGGGGGTGGCCCGTTCTGCCCCAAAGCCCAGCGGCACAGATCCAGGACATGGACGCCATTGTTGCCGATCTCGCCATTGCCGGTGGCCCAGAACCAATGCCATTCATAGTGCAGTTGTTTTCGCAGGAGCGGGCCCATGGGGGCGGGACCGCACCACAGGTCATAGTTCACCGTGGCCGGCACCGGGGTTGGAGCGCTAACCTTGCCGATGCCATCACGCGCCCGGTAAACCACGGCATGGGCTGCGCGGATGCGCCCCAACTCCCCGGCGCGCAAGGACTCGAAAGTGCGGCGCAAGAGTGAGCTCGAACGTTTTTGGGTGCCGACCTGGACCATGCGGCCATACTTGCGGGCCGCGGCCACCATCTGGCGTCCTTCCCAGAGGTTGTAGGAGAAGGGCTTTTCGACATAGACATCCTTGCCAGCCTGGCAGGCCCAGATGGTCGCCAGGGCGTGCCAATGGTTCGGCAGCGCAATGACCACCGCGTCGATGGTTTTGTCGTCCAACACCCGGCGCAGGTCGGTGTGAGCGGCGACCGCTTCGCCCCGGTCCTTGAAGGGCTGGGTTTCGCGGTCCAGGAAGGACTGGTCCACATCGCACAAGGCAGCGATCTTCACGCCCGGGACCTCCGCCAACCGGGCGATGAGTTGGTGTCCTCGGCCGCCCACCCCACCCACGGCCGCGGTAGCGCCGAGTCCCACCACCGCCAACCGGACCGTATCGTTGGGGCCGAAGGCTTTGGACGTGGCCTCGCCGGCCAGCACTAAGCTGGGCGTCCCCAGGGCCAACCCGGCCGCCATCGTGCTTTTCAAAAAGTCTCTGCGCGTGGTTTGTTTCATATCCTGTCAGGCCATATCTTGCCACTGGCACATTGGATTCGATGCGATTCGCCGTCAAGCGGCGAGAAGGCAGCCCAGTGCGGCGGGAACTACTTCGGTTCCAAGCGAAGGAGCCAGCCTTTGCCCTTAAGGACGGGGATGGCGTCGCCGGGTTGGAATCGGGCGTGGGACTGGAAGCCGAGCACCTCGGGGGCGGTCAGCGTAAGGTTGGCAGGATCAAGCCCCAGGGCCTGCCAGTCGAAGGACAGCTTCACGCTGACGTCCTCGGCGGCCCAACTGGCCAGCGAGATGAGCGTCTTCCCGCGTCCCACGTAGGCCGTGGCCAGGACGTTCGGGTGGTCCGTCTTCACCGGGCAGCGCGCGGACCAGTAGCCCATCATGCGGCTATCCTGGATCTTAAACTCGTCCCAGACCTTCCAGAGCGGCGAGGGGTCGTTTTGGTCGTAAGGCAAGCGGCTGGTCATGCCGTAGAGCATGCCCCGCCACCGGTTCCCGCCGTCCTGGAGCATCTCGCTCATCATCCCGAAGGGAATGCCCGACATCTCGACCAGCCAATAGTCGGGCGGCGAGTTCGGGTCAAAGTACTCACCGAACCACAAGCGGTCGATATACGGGAAGTGCTCCAAATAGACGTTCGCATTGTTGCCGAAGCCGTCCCGCGGGTTGTATTGGTTGGCGGAATGGAAATCGATGAGCGACCCCGGCCGGCCGCGGTCGAGCACCTTGCGAACGCGCTTCATCGTGGTGCGATCGAAGGCCATATCATCGATGTAGATGCCATCGATGCCGACGTGCTTCACCAGCCAATCCAAACCCTCGACGTAGTAGTTGTCCCAGCGCGAGCGGCCGCAATTGATGAGGGCGGCGTCTTTCCACTGGGGGACAAACCAGCCCGGCATGTAGTCGGAGCCGAGATGCTCCTGGAGCCAGGCATCGCCGCCGCCCTTGCCGTGGGGGAAGATCTCATCGCCCAGACTGCGCAAGGCGAAGAGTTCCGCGGCGTGATTCGAAAGCTCGCGGATGGTGTAGTAGATTTTCACCTTAAGCCCCTGCTGATGCGCCTCATCCACGTAGGTCTTCATCTGTGGCACATGGAGGAAGGGATAATTGATGTAGGGATTGGCTGCGTTCGCGTGGTGAACATTGACGGTGTTCGCACCGGAGCGAACGACCTCGTCGACGGGCTTGAAGCTGTGAAAAAAGCGGGTGCGCCACTGGGCCGCGGTGTCGAGCGGCCGAAACGGGGTCAAAAGCAACTCGAAATCGAAATGCAGTTCCTGCCCCGCTTCGAGCCGGCGGGCGCGGCTATAGCAACTGACCAGCACCACCGCACCGTCCTCGCGGATGGAGATGCCTCCCCTGCCCTGGTTGAACCACGCGGGCGGCAGGTTCAAGGGCCCGTCTTCATAGAAGTTCGTGAGCAGGGGACGCCGATAGTTTTCACCCTTCAGCTTGACCTGCACACCGGCATCGGCGTCGCCGATCCAGACACTGTCCTGGTCCTTTTTGACGTCCCAGTTCCACGCGACATTGGCGGGACGCGCGCCGCCTTTGAGGCCGAGCCCCATCATGTATTTGGCGGCGGCTTTAGCCAGCGGGATTTCGAGCCGCAGGTCGCGCACGGTGGTGGTTCTGGCCGCACGAAGCGTGACTTTGAACCGCGCAAAGCCGTCGCACTCGATCGCGCCGGCCACGTCCATCTCCAATGAACCGGCAGTGGCGCGAGCGGTCCATTCGGCGAGGCCGGAGGCTGTCTTCGTGAACTTCAGAGCGCCTGGACGCCAGGGCAACCGCTGTCCCGCAGCATCCTCGACCACGAATTCCATCGGGGCCGAAAGGACCGGCTTGGGTGTCTGGCTGATGCCGGTGACCTCGGGGTTGAAATAGCTCGAAATCTCCGCCGGAATGCCGGTTGGCCCGAGGGTGACGCGGCGACCGAGCAGGCTCAACGTGTGCTTGGCTACGTGAAGCGGCGTGAACGGACGGACCACCTCGTTATCCCGGGCGAGGTTGGAGTCCAACCAGCGCAGACGGGATTGACGCGAGGGTTCATTATCGCCGGAGTCGGCGATCGGGTCGGGCTGAACGGAGAGGCGGAGGTCGATGGATCGGGCAGGCAGGCCAGTGGGTTGGATGGTCACCCGCGCCCGGAACTCGCCCGGTGGGAGGTCCTTGGGAATCTGGACGCCGCACCAGAAGGCCTGGACTCGGCCCTTTTCGATCGAGAGGTTTTTCTGGAAAGCGACGCCCTCCCAATTCGTGCCGCCGGTGTTGAAACAGCGAAAGGCGGAGGCGGGGAGGCTGCGGCCGCCCGCGGAGGGCCGCAAGCGCGTGAAACGAACGGAAACACCCCGGAGGTTGGTGCCCAGGGCATAAAGGCCCACCTGGAAGGTGAAGAACTCCCCCCGGGCGGCGACCTGTCCCGCCAACTCCCGTTTTGGACCTTCCACGGCCCATAGTTCGGGCAGGTGGTCGGACATGCGGATAGGATGGAAACGGTCCTCGGGAAACAAGAGGAATGGGTCCGCCGGATGGGCCGCGGCCAGGCGGGCCAATGCTCCGGGCGTGGCGGCGATTTCCATAGGGAAAAAGCTGTCGAAGGCCTCGTCCGCTTCCAGTCCGAGAAAAGTGGCGCGCGGGAATTTGGCCTCGGCGAGGCTGGAGGGCGCGACTGGATCAAAACCGATGCGAGCCAGCCAGACAGCATCCGCCGTCTGCTCGGGCTTCTGGTAGGCGACGGTGGGGTAGTTCTTTCCCCGAGACACACACGGAAGGTAGTAGGCGAAGAAGGTGCCGGGGCGTTGGGCCTCGAACACCAGATCGCCATAGGCGCCCTCGGCATGGACGATGGCGAGATTGGTCACCCTCAGGCCAGAGCCCTCCTCGATGAGAATAATGTTCTTCTGCTCCGGCTCGGCATCCCGGCGACACCAAGGGATATGGGCCCAAACGGCCGAGGCCTTCTCGCCAACCTTCAACACCGCGCGGTGGTTTCCGAACGCTTTGGCATCCCAGTCGACAACGCGGGATGGCGACTCCCTCAGGTACGGGAAAGCAGAGCCGGAAGCCGGTTCGGCAGCGGAGGCTGGGCTTGCCTCGGGCCATGCCAGCAGAACGAGGAGGGCCAGCCTACAGAGAACAACCCCGCACCGAGGAAAAGGGGGCACTTCTCCGTTGCCCTCCCCCGGCCCGTCCCCGACGAGCGGAGGGAACGGGTGGGGGTGGCGGCAGTTGGGGGGGAGCTTCATGGGCGTCCGTGTGGCGGACAGCGCAGTCGGTGCAATGGCCTTTAATGTCATGACGGAACGCCGCGCCCTGCGCGACAACGCGCCGCGCGGCCTGTGTCCCTGGTATAGTCCATTTAGAGCAAAAGGCCAACGCCAATAAAGAGAGGAGGAGCGCTTCGGTTCTGCCGGGAAGTGCTTGTTTCGGGTTGAGTGGTTGGCGACCGGGAATTAACCCACCTCGGGGTGGGTGATTTTGACCCGCAAATTAGTGGCGGGTTTTCACCCGCAAATTGACAACCGGGTGAGGGAGAAAGTTTGTCAAGGCGCTTTATGGGTAGGATTCGGTGTTTTAGCTGGATTAGGCTGGATTAGGCTGGATTAGGTTTGATTAGGCCGGATGGGCTCGGACTGGCCCGGGGCGAAATCGGGGAGAGGATGCGGAGCGCGGCGAGGGGCAGGCTGGGTGCCGAGGATGGCTCCGGGGCGCAACGGTGGCCGCGTTCCTCGGGTTGGAGGACGACCATCGGAACGAAAGTCCGTTCCGTTTTCTCATGGCGCAGCATGCAAGCCATACAGGGAGTTTGGCACATTTTGGCCGGGGCAAGAAACGTTCCGTTGTGTCCATTGCTTCCATTGGCCTATTTTGGTTTGAGGAACCGATGAAAGAGTTTTGGCGCCCTTGCAGGGCTTATGGACTCTTCGCGGGCGTTACCGAGGGCGCTGCCCCGCCCTCGCCCGCGGCGGGCTACCCGCCTGCGCCAAGGCAACGGCGGCCAAGCGGCGGCCGGGCCCTGGGCTGGTATAAGGCCGCGCCTTTGGCGCTTCCGCCTTCGCTCCGAAGCTACGGCGGACAAGCCGGGGTCGGGCGAAATAGTTGACCGACCGATGAACAGCCTCACACCCCATGTGCGCGAAGCCTAACCTGACTTTCGCAACTGGACTCGGTTTTTGGGAATTTTGGGTGCGAGATCTGTGGATTTGCTAGGAAATTGGCTGATGTGGTGCCCAAAGCGCCAT
>Ga0316219_1002412_pt1 | contig 17262 bp, 3 predicted proteins | sample TBH18003PmetaG_FD_203635 | JGI IMG/M metagenome (GOLD analysis project Ga0316219, IMG submission 203635) | Freshwater microbial communities from Trout Bog Lake, Wisconsin, USA - TBH18003P | ecosystem: Environmental > Aquatic > Freshwater > Lake > Hypolimnion/Profundal zone | place: USA: Wisconsin... | reverse complement strand
TTCCGGGGAGCGCACCCGTCCCGGGTGCTGGCCGAGGCGTCCCGCCTCGGCGAACTTTGCGCGTGGAGTCGCCGCAATGCACTGGGGAGACTGGAAGTTCGCGTCGGCGGGACGCCGACGCCAACACGCGAGGGCGCGTGTGTTCCCCGGATTCCCGCTCCCGAACGCCCCGTTTTTCCGGCAGGTTCATTGGCAGCCTGCGAAGAGCCTGTCCTGAGTCTGTCGAAGGAATCTCACGAGGCGATCGCGACGTTCGTTTCAGTCGGCACGTACTCGGAACTGATGGCTCATCGGGCGGTGCCGTCAGCTCCGAGAACGGTGAATGGTGACCTAACGCCGGCTGGCCTGCCGCGAGATTCCTTCGACAGACTCAGGACAGGCTCTTCGCAAGCTCAGGATGACAAAATAATATGGGCCGCTCCGGTTTCCGTGCTCGGCTTCCGATTTGTGGGTAACGGAAAGGACACTTCACCGCAGTCTACGAGCCTCCTCTGCCGTTTTGGGTTCATTCATTTCGGACCGTGTCGGAGTTGGGTTCATTTCCATTCTTCAATTCGGCCGTTCTTTCCAGAAGAGGTCAGGATGTCTGATCCGTGTTCATTCGTGTAATCCGTGGTCAATCGATTGAATGCGAGCTTCTTGAGCGAAGATGCCTTTGGCGAGGGCGCCAAAGGCCGCACGCGAGGGCGCGTGCGCTCCCCGGAAGTTTTGGGTTCATCCATTTCGGACCGTCCCGAAGTTGGGCTCAGGTACTTGACGGTAATGCTTTACGGCAATTAAGCCTAAAAACAGCGATGAAAATTTCGCGCAAAGGCGCCAAGCACGCAAAGAAGAAGGGTCGGAAGAGTTTTAAGTAACCCAAGTGGCTAACCCTCACGGTGATCCACTGCAAAGTTGTAAGTCTCTGTCTTTGCGTGCTTTGCGGCCTTTGCGCGAGATCCATTCCCGCGTTTATGTTAAGCCATCTGGTTGGGTGACTGACTCCGGTAACCCCCCTTTATAGGCAGGCAGTGTTTGGAGGGCGTGATGGACGTTCCTGACAACTCCCAACGCATTCTTTGCCCGTACCCCCGGCAAAAGCGGGACGTTTCCCTGCCGCAAACGCAAAGGTGCGCTCAATCGCGAACCCTTTGCAGAATCCTGAATATTATGTCCAGAACCTTTCTCTTCGCGGCGTTGTTCTCGGTGGCGGTGTCCGCGGGAGCCGTGCGGGTGGCAGTGGCAGCGGCTCGCGCTCCAAAAAATCACGGCAAACCGCCGACTCCGGCCGCGGCGGAGCCCGCCGCCAAAGCGGCGACGCCGCTGCCTGCGGTGGCCGCAAAGGCGACACCGGTTCCGATCAACCAAAACGCCCAGGGCATCGTCCTGGGATACCATCGACTGGTATCCAAGGTTCGCCGGCCCGACACGGAGATTGACGCGCCCAATTTCGAGGCGCAGATGCGGCAGCTCAAGGAGGCGGGGATCCAGGTGATCCCGTTGCAGCAGTTGCTGGCGTGGAAACGCGGTGAAAAGGACATCCCGCCCGCCTCCGCGGTGATCACTTTCGATGATGGCTGGAAGTCGCAATACGAGGTCGCCTGGCCCATCCTCAAGAAATACGGCTATCCGTTCACGCTATTCGTCTACACCGATTACGTACGCGGCGGCCCGAAATCCGGCGGGGAATCGATTTCCTGGGAGCAACTCTCGGAAATGCGCGATGCCGGCGTCGATATCCAGGGGCACACGGTCTCCCACCACGACCTGACCAAGAAGAGCAAGACCGGGCAGTTCGCGGAGTACGACGCCTGGCTCTGGAACGAATTGAACGGTTCGAAGCAGTTGCTGGAGCAGCGGTTGGGAATCAAGGTAAACGCCCTGGCGCTGCCCTATGGCCGCTACAATGCCCATGTGCTGGAGATGGCCAGGAAGGCCGGCTACGAAGCCATCTTCACGGTGTACGGGCAGAAGATCGGCTTCCTCAGCCGATGCGATAATCTCGGGCGCTACATGATCGAAGCGAACAAACCGCAAATCTTCGCGTCGGCGACTCGCTTTGGCCGGGGCGGCACGACGGCTCCGAGCGCCGTGGCGGAGTACGTGGCGAAGTCGGTGCCGACCGACCCGCAGGACGGTTCAACCGTGACCGAAACGCCGCCGATGATTGCGGCGCAGTTGGAGAGTTTCGAGCCGTTCGATCCCAAGACGCTGGTGATGCGGGTGAGCGGATTCGGCATCGTGGACGCGCGGTTCGATCCGGCCACCAAGACGCTGCTCTACAAGCCTTCGCGCAAGATGGATGCGGCGACGTATACAGTGATCGTCAGCGGAGAAGCGAGCGGAGGAGCGCGCCGGCAGGTCCACTGGTCGTTCACCGTCGCCCCAAAAGGAACGGGCACGGACTCCGGAGTAGCGTTGAAGCAGCCGGCGCCGTCGGTCACCCCGGTTGTGAGCGGGCCGTCGCGGTAACCGTCTGCGAGTTCGGTTGCGGTTCGAAACCCACTAACCCTCCGCGGTCGAATTGTATTGAGGCGGCAGCGCCGCCCTTAATGTCACACAATTGTAACAATGTGCGGCTTGAGGTGGGACGCGTGGGGATGAGATAGACATGGGTAATCATGTCCACGCTTGGAAACAGTCAGTCCGCCGGGGCGATTTCGCCCGCCGCACGCGATGCCCTGTCGGTTGTGCTCGGGGTCGCCGTTACGCTGGCGGCCGGCTCGGGGGCCGACGCCCGGCAGATTATTCCCGGCGGGACGGTTAACGCCGGCTCCGCCACCTCCGGGAATGCTTCGGGAAACAGCGCGGGAGTCGGTTCTGCACAGGCGGCTGTGGGCAGAGCCAACGCGGCGCAAGCGCTTTCGCGCTCCCAGCAGACCCTGCAGTCGATCGAGGCGATGCAAGACGCGGCTCGCTCTCAAGCATCGAAAACGCGAAACGCCGGCGCCGACCCGAACCAGAACAACCAGCGGTTGCCGGATGTGCCGAACGGTCTCACCACGGGCGGCTTGCAGGTGGCGGCGGGAGTGCCTCGCAATCTTTCGAGCCCGAAAGCGGGTGAGAATCCGTTGCTGTGGCAGGGCGCGAGCCTTCCCAAGGAAGTCAAAGCGGGAAGCCATGTCACCGTCACCGTCACCCAAAACGCACCGCAGGCGCTGCTGAACTGGACCACCTTCAACATCGGCGGGAATACGACCGTCAGTTTCGATCAGAGCGCCGGGAAAGCCAGTGCCAACCAGTGGGTTGCGTTTAACACGATTACCGATCCATCGGGGGTTCCCTCGCAGATTCTCGGTTCCATTCAGGCGCAGGGCCAGGTGTATGTCATTAACCAGAACGGGATTATCTTTGGCGGCGCCAGCCAGGTAAACGCCCATGCGTTCGTGGCTTCGTCTCTGCCGATCAATATCAATTTGCTCAAGCAGGGGCTGCTCAACAACAAGGACTTGCAGTTTCTCTTTTCCCAGTTGCAGGTCGATACCCTGGCCAACGGAAGCATGGCTCCGTTCATACCGCAGTTGCTGGAGCCGAGCTTCACGGCAAGCAGCGCGTCCCCGGACCACGAGCTGGCTTATCCGGTGAAAGTCGGCGCCTCGCCGACGGTCGGGTTTGCTTCTCCGTCGGGCAAAACTTTGACCGCCCTGGTCGAAGGCAGCGACTACACGGTCAATACCGGCGCCAACGGCAAGACCACGATTAGCTTTACCGCCGCCGGTCTGGCCAAAGCCGGCAACGACGCGATCAGCATCTCGTACGCCGCCGCGCAGGTGCGCGACGGAGATATTCTGGTCCAGAAAGGGGCCAAACTCGCCAGTCCGACGACTGCCGATCATGTCGGCGGCAAGATCGCCCTCATCGGACCGAACGTCACCAACGCCGGTTCCATTTCGACTCCGGACGGTCAAACGATACTCGCCGCCGGCCTGCAGGTCGGCCTGGCGGCCCATCCGACCAAGGACCCCAGTTTGCGGGGGCTCGACGTGTATATTGGCGCCGTGAGCGACCCCTCGCTCTCCTCCAACCCCGACTACGCGGGCACCGCAATCAACAGCGGATTGATCGACGCGCCCCGCGCCAGCGTCACCATCGCCGGAAAGACCGTCAAACAGTTGGGCGCTGTCGAGAGCACGACCTCGGTTTCGCTCAACGGCCGAATCGATCTCCTGGCCAACTATAACGCCGTCGTAAAATTCGACTCGACCAATAATCCTGCTTATTTCCCATCGGCGGCCGGAACGGTCGAACTGGGCCGGGGAAGTCTGCTGGACATCCTGCCGGAATGGTCCAGCGACGAAGCGGTTGTGGGCACGTCGCTGGCCCTTCGCTCCCAAATCAACATGCAAGGGAAAGCGATCCATCTCGGAGTCGATTCGAACCTCCTTGCGCCCAATGGCAACCTGACCATCAACGCCGGGGACTGGTTTGCCTACGACAGCACCCAGAATCAATTCCTGCCCACCAAGGGCCAGGTTTATTTGGATAGCGGCGCAACGATCGATGTCGCCGGTTCCTCGGATATTTCGGTTCCGGTTTCCGAAAACATCGTGGCGGTGCAACTGCGCGGACCCGAACTGGCAAACTCCCCGTTGCAGCGTTCCGGTCCCTTGCGCGGCCAGACCATCTACGTCGATGCCCGCCAGAGCGGCATTTACAACGGTCAAAGCTGGATTGGCACTCCGTTCGGCGACGCGCTGGGTTACATCGGCCTGATCCAGCGCAGTGTTGGCGAACTGACCACCGATGGCGGGTCGGTAACGGTGTCGGCGGGCAACTCCGTGGTTATGCGGAAAGGATCCGCCATCGACGTTTCGGGCGGATGGATTGATTACACCGGCAGCGTCGTTCAGACAACGCAGGTGGTCTACAACGATCACGTTTACGATATTTCCCAGGCAGCGCCGGATCGCATTTACGCGGGCGTCTATGGCGCGGTGACCCAAACCAACTCAAAGTGGGGCATCACTCAAACCTGGACGGATCGAATCCGGACGGGCTCCCATTACGAAAGCGGTTATTACCAGGGCGGCAGCGGCGGCAGCATCGCGATCACAGCTCCCACGATGGCGCTCGACGGCAAGCTGGTCGGCAATATCGTCACGGGAGCGCGCCAGCAAACCAGCACCGGCGCTTTCAGTCATCTCTCCCTCTCCTTCAGCGGAAAGCAGTTCTATCAGGGGCTGCAAACCTCGGATGCCATCCTGCCCGACGCCACTTCGCCCAACATTCTCATCCAGGAAGGGCTTGCTCAGAACGCCGCGGCGGCCTTCTCCCTGGACAGCTCGGGCGATCCTCTCCCGTTGCGTTCCGACCGCGCCAAGCTGGTGGTGCTCTCCCCCGATACCCTGACCGGTTTCGGTTCGGCAAGCATCGACACCAGCGCCGGCGGCAGCATCGTCCTGCCGGCAGGCAACGATTTGGTCTTTCCCGCCGGTGGATCCCTCTCTCTTTCGGGCGCCAATATCGATCTTGAAAGCAAGATCACCGCCCATGGCGGAAGCCTCAACTTCAAGGTCACCGACATTTCGCCCTATGTTGTCGCATACCTCTCGTCAAACTACGACCTTGCGCCGAAGACTCCGCCTGCCGACCCCAGCCGCGGGCGCCTGACCCTTGGACCGGACGCGGCGTTGGACACTTCGGGGCTTTTTCTCGATTACCGGACCGATTCCCAAACGGCAACCACTCCCCTCGTGGTCAATGGCGGAAACCTTCAAATCGTGAACGACGCGGTTCAGGTGAATCCCGGAACGTACACCATCGCCGGAGGAGCGGTGAGCCTCACCAGTTACAACATGGATCTCGCCGACGGCAGTTCCATCGACGTTTCCGGCGGCATGTTCGTTAACACGTCCGGAAAAATCGCCTATGGCAAAGGAGGGAGCATCGCCCTCAAAGCGGGCCAGGATGCCGGAATATCTTCCGTTCTAGGCGGAAAGCTTCATCTGGGAGCCGCCCTCTCCGGGTTCGGACACTTTGGCACCGACAGCAGTTCCAAGAGCGTGCTACAGTCGCTGCTCGGGGCGGCGATTGGCAGCTATGGAAGCCAGGGAGGTTCCTTGAGCATTCAAACAACGGCGATTCAGGTCGGTGGAGGCCGTTCCAAAGCCGGAACCTTGAAACTCGCCCCCGCCTTTTTCGACAAGGGCGGTTTCGGCAGTTTCTCCCTCACCGCCCTTTCGACGATGAAGATCGCTCCCAACACCACGGTGGCTCCGGTGGTGGAAAGCAACCTGGCGGTTTTGGGAGACGACGGCAATTGGGTCTTGGAACCCACGCTCGTGATGCAATCCCTGCGCACCCCGGTCAGCCTCAGTTTTAGTTCCACCGGGGTAACCGACAAGTACGACAGTCGCATCGTCAGGTTAACGGGCCAGACGTCAACGGGTGCAGGCTCTCTCATTCAAACCGATCCCGCGGGAAGCGTGTCGCTTGCAGGGCAGACCGTGTCGGTTCAGGGGTCTGTGATCGCGCCGGCGGGAAAGATCACCATCAGCGCGATGGGCATCCTTTCCGATGCCGTCACGATTAGCGCCGATATTGGGCCGCATGCGCTGCTCTCCACGGCGGGAGCGGTGGTGGACACTCCCGATCCCCGCGGGTACCATACCGCAAATGTTCTGGGCGGCGGGGCCATTAGCATTAGCGGCAATGCCGTTGCCGAAGCCGGAAGCAGACTGGACGTCTCCGGGGTAACCAGCCAGGTCGATATCGCGGCAACCTCGGTCGATCTCAACTCACGAAGTGCGTCGATCGTCCCGGGAACCCTGATGGAGACCGTCCGAATCGACAGCAACGCCGGGTCGATCGACCTGGAGGGAGCCCAGGAGCTCTTCGTCGATGCGACCCTTTCGGGCAAGGGAGGCGGAACAACCGGGAAAGGCGGGACGCTGACCGTCTCCGGCCAGTCCAATACCGGGGGGTCTCCCCTAAACATCACCCTGGAAGTCGCGCGGAAGGGACGGGCGGTAACCGGTCCGGTTGCCGTCGGTAAGCCCTTGGTGGACTCAAAAGGGAAGAGCGTTGGCAACTACGGGCGTTTAGGGGTGGCCAGCTTCAGCGGCGGTGGTTTCGACTCGATCGACTTGAAGGGCACTGTGCAGTTTGTGGGAGCGGTAACGCTTTCGGCGAATCGAAGCATCGCCCTCGGCGACGGCGGTGTCGTCTATGCCGATTCGAAGCTCACCATCGATGCGCCCTACGTCGCCCTCGGGCAGGCTTTTCAACCGCCGTCGGCGATTGCGAACCAGGGCGTGTTTTCCAGCGCAAATGGCGGCTCGGCCCCAGTGCCGCCCGTGTATGGCTCCGGCAAACTCGTCGTCAACGCAAGCCTGATCGATGTCGGCAATCTCTCGTTGCAGAATATCGGCAACGCCACCCTGACTGCCGTCAATGGAGATGTCCGAGGGGATGGCGCTCTGGACGTCGCAGGCAACCTCACCGTGCGAGCCGGCCAGCTTTACCCGGTCACCGAATCCAGCTTCACCATCACCGCCTACGACTACCTGTTGGGCGGTCGCCAACGCCCCGGAACCGTCACCTTCGTCAAGTCCGGAGACCGGCAGTTGCCGTGGTCGGTTGCCGGAACCCTGAGCGTGTATGGGTCGATCATCAACCAGGACGGTGTCTTGCGCGCGCCCTTCGGGAACATCAATCTCGGCTGGAACGGCGCCGGGACCGCTCCAACGGATTGGATTACCCTCAAGCCCGTGCAGGCAACGACCCGGCTCACGCTTGGAACGGGCGGAATCACCTCGGTCTCCGCAGTCGATCCCATCACTGGGCAGGCGCTTACGCTTCCCTACGGGATCGAGTATAACGGCATTCAGTGGATCGACCCGACGGGCACCGACATCACCAACGCGGGGCCTCCGGCCAAAGCGGTCAACCTTTCCGCCGTCAATATCGTCGACAAGGCCGGGGCGCTGATCGATATCCGCGGCGGCGGCGATCTGTACGCTTACCGCTGGGTTTCCGGGCTGCTAGGCAACAAAGACATTCTCAGACCTTCGACCACGACGAGTTTTGCCATCGTCCCCGGCTACAGCGCCAACTACGCTCCGTACGCTCCCTTCAACACGCAGTCCGACACTGGCTCGACTTATTTCAACGATGGCTCGGGCAGTAGCGATGCCACTCACATGGATTCCGGTTATACCAACACCGGAACCGGTTTGAACTTATCGGCGGGGGACAGCGTCTATCTCCAAGCCGGCGGCGGACTTGCGCGCGGGGTGTATACCCTGTTGCCCGCGCGGTACGCCTTGTTGCCCGGAGCTTTCCTGATTACCCCTCAAAGCGGCACCCCGGCCGGAACGGTGTCGCTGCCGGACGGTTCCTCCGTTGTTTCCGGCTATCGCCTCAACAATCTGGCCTCTCACATCGGATCGATTTCCGTCAGCCGCTTTGAAATCGATCCCGCTTCAGTGGTTCGCTCCCGCGCGGAATACGATGACTCCTATTCCAACACCTTCTTTTCGCAATATGCCCAAGCGCATGACCTGACGGTACCGCGCTTGCCGATGGATTCCGGGCAACTGGTTCTCGCGGCGATGCACTCGATGATTCTTGAGGGCAGGGTGGCTTCTGAGGCGCCTCCCGGCGGGCGAGGCGGCCCGGTCGATATCAGCAGTCCCAACGATATTATCATCGGGCGTTCGGGACAAACCGCCGACGCGGGCGCTTTGTTTCTCGATTCCTCCGAGTTGAGCGCTTTCGGCGCCGACAGCCTCTTGATTGGCGGTGTTCGCCAGTTCGGCTCACTGGGCACCAGCGTTTCCATCACCGCGGGCAATCTGACCGTCGATAACGCGGGTGCGCCGCTAACAGGCGCCGACGTGATCCTCGTGGCAAATAAGACGCTGACTCTCGCGGCAGGCTCGGCGATCGACCAAAACCGCTCGATGACGAGTGCCGCCGAGACGCTGCTTTTCGGGGATGCGACCATTGCCGGAAGCGGCGACGGCGTCCTGCTGCGGGTGAGCAGCGACCCTTCCGCGCAGATTGTGCGCGCGGGAGTGGACCAATCGACAGTTCCGAACATCACGATCGGGGCTAGAGCGACCATCGCCGGCGTCGGGTTGATTCTCGACTCGACCCATGGCACCAAGCTTGCATCCTCCGCCATTCTCGAAGGCCGGAACACCTCGCTGGGAAGCGGCCAGATCAGTTTGCAACTGGCTAATGCCGGAACCCTCAATCCGACCGACGGATTGGTGCTTTCCACCGCTGCGCTGCAGACTCTGCAACGCCACGCTCAGTCCATCTCGCTGCTGAGCTATTCCTCGCTCGATATCTACGGCGACGGGCAGGTCGGCAATCTCGATGCAACCGGTCGCCCGACTCTCGCCAAACTGTCCCTCCACGCCGCCGCCCTCCGCGGCTTCCATACCAATGGCGGCAAGGTGACCTTTGCCGCGGACGATATCCTTCTCGACAACGACCGGGCCGGGACCGCGACACCATCGACCGGCACGCCCTCGGGATCGCTGATCTTCGATTCGAATGTTTTCCAACTGGGGGTCAACCAGACCCGGGTGGACCAGTTTGCCGATCTGACGATCGACGCTTCCACAGGCATCGAGTTGGACGGCGCCGGCGGGCTGTCCGCGCAAGGCAACGTCACGCTGAAGACACCCGCGATTACCGGCATTTCAGGCGCCGATCAATCCCTCGTAGCCACCGGGGTGCTGTCGCTTTCCTCCTCCAAGACGAGCGCACCGGCACTCGTCGCCGGTCTCGGCGTCGAGCTCTCCCTGAGCGGAGCGTCCGTTTCGGATAACACCGATCTGCTTCTGCCCAGCGGCAGGCTGACCCTTCACGCCACCGGCAACGGCGGCGATGTTTCGGTTGGGAACCTGGCGCGACCAGGCCAACCCACAAGGATCGAGGCCGGCGGTGAGGTAAAAGCCTTTTACGATGTGCTCGCTTACACCGACGGCGGCGAGGTCACTCTCATCTCCGACCACGGAAACGTCCGGCTGGTCAACAGCAAGATCGACGTGGCAGCCAAGGCGGGAGGGGGCAACGCGGGCAGCCTGAGCATCTCCGCCCACAGTGTCTTTACCCTCGGCGGGACCGTGCTCGGGCAAGCTGGCGCGAAAGGATCGGGCGGCACTTTCTCCCTGGACGTGGGAAGCGTTCCCGGCGGCAACCTGTCCGCGCTCAATGCGACGCTCAATAACGCCGGGTTTACGCAATCGCGAAGCATCCGGGTGCGCACCGGCGATATTGTGCTCGCCGGACGGGCGGTATCCCATTCCTTCAACCTCTCAACCGACGGCGGGTCAATCACGGTACTCGGAAGCATCGACGCTTCCGGGGCGACCGGCGGCGCCATCGGTCTTGAAGCAAGCGGCGGGCTCACCCTCCAGGCGGGGTCCCTGCTGACGGTCGCCGCAGTCGATTTCAGCAGTGCTGGAAAAGGCGGCTCCATCTCGTTGGAAACGCTCGGCAACGACAACGGGCAGATCGACATCCAAACCGGCGCCACCATCGACATGCAGGTTCACGCCAAGCCCGGCGTCGGCCAGTCCGCCGGCGAATTGCACCTGCGCGCGCCTCAAAGCGCGAGCGGCTCCACTCTTCCCATCGAGGCGATCGGCGGCACCGTCCTCGGCGAATCGCGTATTGCTGTCGAAGGCTTCCGGATATTTGACCTGACTGCCACGGGCGGCCTCATTACCAATAGCGGCGTCATCAGCCAAATGGCGGGCGGTGCGATCACCGATTCAAACGTCAACGTTCAGGAGAGCGTCTTGCAGAGCGACCGCGCTTTCTCGCTCAATGCCGATTCCATCGCCGCCGCCATCTCAGCGGGCAACAGTCGGATTTCCGCCCTGCTGACTATCGAACCCGGAGCCGAGATCGTCAACCGCAGTGGCGCTTTGACGCTTCGCAACGATTGGGATCTGGCCAATGCCCCCGCCAGTTACGGGGTCAGCCGAGATCCGGGCGTCCTTACGCTGCGCGCTAGCGGAAACCTGGTGTTTCAAGGCTCCCTCAGCGATGGCTTTGGGCCCGCGCCGACCGATTCCACCATCAAGAAGACGGCTCTGTGGGAAGCGCAGCTTCTGCCCGCCGGAACCCGCTCCTGGTCTTACCGCCTCGTTTCGGGCGCGGATTTGAGCGCCGCCGATTTCCGCCAGGTTCTGCCGTTGAACGATCTTGCCGCCGGCAGCGGATCGCTTCTCCTGGGGGTCGGAGGAATCTTCAACATCGCCACCACGCAGGGGGCGAATGCCGTCACCAGCACCGCCGTCAACGGGCATTATCAGGTGATTCGAACCGGGTGCGGCGGCATCGATATCTCCGCCGGGCGCGACGTGCAGTTGCTCAATCAGTTTGCGACCATCTACACAGCGGGCACGCAGGTGAACGACCCCTCGGTAGCGGGGCATCCGGGAACGATCCGGTTGCCGAACGGCGGTCTCTTCGATCTCCCAGTTCTCAGCAACGACAGTTCCGCGGGGTTGGGCAAGAATCAGACAGTCCACCCCTATCCGGCGCAGTTCAGTGACGGCGGCGGCGATGTTAACATTTTCGCCCAAGGCAATATCCTCCACTCGGCGCAAGACAAGAACGGCAACGCGATCCCGGATTCGGAACGCCAAACGCCCAATAACTGGCTCTATCGCCGCGGTTATCTCGATTCGACCGGACAGTTTGGAACCGCCAAGGGCGGTGAAATCGCATCGACTGCCTGGTGGGTCGATTTCAGCAACTTCTTTGAGGGCGTCGGCGCCCTCGGCGGCGGAAACGTTTCCATGATCGCCGGCAACGATATCGTCAATGTCGATGCGGTGGTGCCCACCAACGGGCGCATGCCCAAAGGCACTCCCAAAGCTTCCCAACTCGTCGAACTCGGCGGCGGCGACCTCACGGTCAAAGCCGGACACGACATCAGCGGCGGCGTGTACTACGTCGAACGTGGCAATGGATCGCTCACCGCCGGCGACACCATCCTTACGAATTCCACACGGTCGCCGTCTTATCCGACCATCAAGAATCCACACCCGTTGCCGTCCTCCACCTGGTTGCCGACCACCCTGTTCTTGGGGAACGGGCAGTTCGAGGTAAGCGCGCGCGGCGATTTGTTGCTGGGGCCGGTCGTCAATCCCTTCCTGTTGCCTGAAGGCATGAGCAACACTTTCTGGTACAAGACCTATTTTTCGACCTACGCGCCGGCGAGTTCCGTGACTGTGTCCTCGTTGACAGGCGTGGTGCAATTGCGGGAGTGCGCGACGCTTTCCGCCAACGAAGTTGCGGTGCCGCTGCTCCAGATCTGGTTGCAAAATGTGGAATTGCTCGGAGCCGTTCCAAATGCCAATGCGCCCAGTTATTACCAGCCATGGTTGAGACTGGACGAAGTCGATGTCAGTTCATTCCAGACCGTCGTGAACGTGCTGCCGCCCACTTTGAACGTGACGGCATTCTCCGGGGACATCTCGATTCAGGGCAAGCTGCTCCTGGCGCCGGCGGCCCGGGGAACGATCAACCTTTTTGCTTCCGGCGCCATCGACGGTTTGCAACCCAACGGCGTCGAATCCCTCAACGCGGTGACGACCAATGCGTGGACGTCCGCTTTCATCAATCTGTCCGATGCCGACCCCAGCTCCGTGCCGGGTGTCGCTTCGCCTTTCGCCTTCCAGAGCGTCGCCGGCACCGCCATTGGAAGCGCCGCCGGGTACCAGACCGACTTCCTGCACCCCGTTGACATTCTGTTCGACGAAACCGGCGCGCTCAACAGCGTTTTGGAGGTGCAACAGGCCCTGCACGCCCCCGGGGTCCTTCATGCCGGCGATTCCAAGCCCGTGCATCTCTACGCGGATTCCGGGGATATTTCGGGCCTGACGCTTTTCTCCGCCAAAGCCACCAGAATTGACGCCGGACGGGACGTCACCGACGTCGGTCTCTACCTCCAGAACACGAACGCTTCCGACATCTCCCTTGTTGCTTCGGGCCGCGATATCGTCGCCTACGACGAAAATTCCAAGTTGCGCACCGCCGCCACCACCGGAGCCAACGCCTTGACCGATTTGACCGATACGACCGCTCATACCGGCGACATTCAGATTTCCGGCCCCGGCACCCTCGAAGTCCTGGCTGGGCGCAATTTCGACCTGGGCGTCGGCCCGCAAAACGGCGACGGCACCGCCGCGGGGTTGCTCAGTATCGGCAACGAGCGCAATCCGTATCTGCCGTCCGCGGGCGCCAGTCTGATCGCCGCCGCCGGGGTCGGCGCTTCGAGCGGGCTGGACACCGGCAACCTCGCCTTCGCCTCGTTCGTCGGACAGTTCGTCAAGACGGCTGCCGCAACGCGCTACTTCTCTGAACTGACCTCGCCGTCGAACCTGACCTGGGCAAAATTCCAGTCCCTGCCGGCCGAGGAACAGGACACCATCGCCCTCGATCTCTTCTTCCTCGCCATTCGGGACGCGGGCCGCGACCACAACAACCCCGCGAGCCCCGGTTACGGCAGTTACAAGGCCGGGTTCTCGGCCATTGCGGACCTGTTCCCCGGCGCGCAGTGGAGCGGAGATATCACTCTCACCTCCCGCGAGATCAAGACCGAGAACGGCGGCGACATCTCATTGCTTGCCCCCGGCGGCCAGCTCATCGTCGGTTTCAACGTCGCCGGCGTTCAGGCGCTCGATCAAGGCATTTTCACCGAAGCCGGCGGCAACATATCCATCTTCACCAACGGCAATGTCACCGTGGGCACCTCGCGTATTTTCACCCTGCGCGGCGGCAACGAAATCATCTGGTCCAGCTTCGGGAACATCGCGGCCGGCGCTTCGTCGAAGACCGTGCAAGCGGCGCCGCCCGAGCGGGTGCTCATCGATCCGCAAACCGGCGACGTCAAGACGGACCTCTCCGGCCTCGCCACCGGCGGCGGCATCGGCGTGCTGGCCAGCTCGGCTGGGATTCCGCCGGGCGACGTCGACCTGATCGCGCCAAGCGGCATCGTCGATGCGGGCGACGCCGGCATTCGCGTCTCCGGCAACATTAACGTAGCCGCCTTCACCGTTCTGAACGCAAGCAACATCCAGGCCAGCGGCGCCAGCATGGGAACCCCGAGCGTCGCGGCCCCCTCCGTCGGCCTTGGCTCCATCGCCACGCCCACCACCAACAACAGCACAGCGGAAAAGGCCGTCGAACAAGCCTCCAGAAACAACCAGACAACCGCCGCGCCCGAAGAACTTTCCTCCATCGTCGAGGTTCAAGTCGTCCAGTACGGCGACAACGACAATCCGTAGGCAAAAACGGGCAGGGCGGGCGCGAAGCGCTTTGGGAGTGCGATTCATTTCTGACGGCTCGCCGGGCGGCGCTGTCAGCTTCGAGAACGGTGAATGGTGACCTAACGCCGGCTGGCCTGCCGTGAGATCCTTCGCAAGCTCAGGATGACAAATAATATGGGCCGCTCCGGTATCCGTGCTCGGCTTCCGATTTGTGGGTAACGGAAAGAGCCCTTCACCGCAGTCCACGAGCCTCAGACCTCCTGATCTCTACCTGGAATGGACGTGAGACCATTCGGAGCGGCGAAGCCGTGGCGCGTTGTGGTCGAGCCAGCGTCTTATAGGACTGCGGCGAGGCCTGTTTGCCTCCACAGCGACGAGTCGATGGGCGCAGGAAACACTTTGGGTAATTCCTGAGACCAATCGCTTCGAAAGCGGTGGAGATTCCTTTCCATTACCCACAAGTTTGCAAATCGGGCGCAGGAGTGAGAACGGAGCCCCCGAACGCTGTCATCCTGAGCTTGCGAAGGATCTCACGAGGCGATCGCGACGTTCGTTTCAGTCGGCACGTAGTCGGAACTGACGGCTCGCCGGGCGGCGCTGTTAGCTTCGAGAACGGTGAATGGTGACATAACGCGGGCTGGCCTGCCGTGAGATTCCTTCGACAGACTCAGGACAGGCTCTTCGCAAGCTCAGGATGACAAATAATATGGGCCGCTCCGGTATCCGTGCTCGGCTTCCGATTTGTGGGTGCTGGAAAGATTCCTGCGCCGCCTTCGGCTCCCTCATGATCGTTTTCTTCGCTAGCTATGGTGGAGAAACAGCGCGCCGTTGCCTGTCATCGAGCACGAAAGAGCCGACATCGCCGCCGGCCTACTCCGCCGGTCCCTTGGCGGCCAACCCTTCCCACTCGGCGGTAACCTGTTCCAGGTCGCGGGCCACGGCCAGCAAGTCGCGATTGAGTTGCATGGCCGGGCCTCCGGGCGCGTACACCTCCGGTTTCTCCAATTCCGCAGCGAGCTGCTTTTGCCGTCCCTCCAGATGCAGAATCCGCATTTCGAGCGCTTCGATGCGTTTCTCGTGCTCGCGCCGCGCGGCGGCCTGGGCTTTGCGCGCCTCCGCTTCGGCACGCTGCCGCGCCTTGACTTCTCGCATTCCCAGACCGGTCGCCGAAGCGTCGCCGTCGCTTTGCGTCGCCGATACCGGCTGCGCGTTACTTAGCTTTTCTCCGGCGGTCAACGCGGCCCGCTCGGATTCGGCCCGGGTTTTGTGGAGGTAATATTCGTAGTCGCCCGCGTAGGGGGTCAGTTTTCCGGCGCTGATGTGCAGCACCGTGCTGGCGATCGCTTTAATGAAGTGGACGTCGTGGCTGATGAAGATCAGCGTCCCCTCGTATTGCCGCAACGCGTTCACCAGCGCGTCGATGGAACCGATGTCGAGGTGGGTCGTCGGTTCGTCCATCAACAACAGATTTGGCGGATCAAGCAGGAGTTTTACCAACGCCAGGCGCGTTTTCTCGCCGCCGCTCAGCACCGCTACAGGCTTGAAGACGTCGTCGCCCTGAAAGAGGAACGAACCGAGGATCGTCCGCACGGTTTGCTCCGATGGCGGCTGTTCCATGGACGTTGCGCTTTCCAGGACGGTCTGCCGCAGATCCAGCATCTCCACCCGGTATTGCGAAAAATAGCCGACTTTGACGTTGTGCCCCAGGTTGCGTTCGCCATCTTGAACCGGAAGCACGCCGGCGAGCAGCTTGAGCAAGGTCGATTTCCCCGCGCCGTTCGGTCCCACCAATACCGTGCGTTGACCGCGTTCGGCTTCGAACTCCAGCCCCCGGTAAACGACCAGATCCCCGTAAGCGTGGTCCACGTTTTTGAGCGTGATGGCGCGCACCCCGCTGCGAGGCGGTTGAGGAAAGCGGAAATGGACTGTCTTCTGCGCAGACTGCGGCGCTTCGATCTTCTCCATCCGGTCGATTTGCTTGAGCTTGCTCTGCGCCTGGGAGGCCTTGCTCGCTTTGGCACGAAACCGGTCGGCAAACGCCTGCAACGACGCGATCTCCCGCCGCTGGTTCTTGTAAGCGGCAAGCTGCTGCTCCTCCCTCGCCGCTTTTTCGGTGACGTAAGTGTCCCAATTGCCCCGGTAACGGTTCAAGCGCCGCTGAGCAATCTCCACGATGGATTGCACCAGCGTGTTCAGGAATTCGCGGTCATGGGAGATGATGACAATCGCGCCGGGATACCCTTTGAGATACTCCTGAAACCAGACAAGGGATTCGAGGTCGAGATGGTTGGTCGGTTCGTCCAGCAACAGCAGGTCGGGTTCCTGCACCAGCAACCGCGCCAGGTGGGCGCGCATTACCCAGCCGCCACTCAAGGCTTTCGCCGGGCGCTCGAAGTCCGCGTTCCGAAACGCCAGGCCGGCAAGGATCTGTTTCGCCTTCGGTTCGAGTTGCCAGCCGCCGTGTTCGTCGAAAACGGCCAGCGCCGCATGGTGCTCCGACGAGGAGTCCGGGGCGGTCTTCAGGATTCGCAGCGCCCGCGTCAATTCCGGGGAGACCGACATCGCCAACTCCAGCACCGTTTCGTCGCCGACCGGAGCGTTCTCCTGCGGCAGATGCCCCATCGTGCAGGCGCGTTCGAGCACAATCCGCCCGTCGTCGGGCGAAGCCTCGCCGAGGATCAACGAGAACAGCGTCGTCTTCCCCGCACCGTTCGGGCCGACCAGCCCGATCCGGTCCCCACGGTTAACCTGAAGCGAAGCGTTCTCAAAAAGAACGCGTCCGCCGAAGCTCTTGGTGACCGTGGAGATGGTAAGCATATTTGCGAAAGGCGCAGACTCTCGCGGCACAGGGCCGCCGGTGCAAGTTTCTTCCGAAAGTTCGCAAACAGCGGCGGTTGAAATTTCAGAAGATTTCGCGCCAAGCACAGACCTCCCTAACGGCAATGCCTTTAAGGAAATCGGGAACTGTGCGAACGCATCGATCCGAAGGGGAGCGCGGGCATCCTGCCCGCATCAGCCGGCATCTTGCCGGCGTCCGGGAGAA
>Ga0316219_1002403_pt1 | contig 17295 bp, 13 predicted proteins | sample TBH18003PmetaG_FD_203635 | JGI IMG/M metagenome (GOLD analysis project Ga0316219, IMG submission 203635) | Freshwater microbial communities from Trout Bog Lake, Wisconsin, USA - TBH18003P | ecosystem: Environmental > Aquatic > Freshwater > Lake > Hypolimnion/Profundal zone | place: USA... | reverse complement strand
ACCTACATAAGCGGCTCAATCTCCATCTCGGGCCCGAGACCCGTGCCACGCCAAAACTGCTCAACAAAAAAGCGAGCCTCCGGGGAGGCTCGCTTGGAAAACGTCTGCTTGGCGAAAACTCAGCTCGCGGCGGCGGGCGCCGGGGCGGCGGCCGCGGCTTCCTCGGTGCGGTTCTCGCGCACCTTGACCGCGACAGCGGCCTTGCCGGTGCGGTGGCGGAGGTAGTAAAGGCGGGCCTTCATGACCTCGGACTCGCGCTCGACCTCGATCTTCTCGATATTCGGGGAGTTGACCGGGAACACGCGCTCGACGCCCTCGCCGTAGCTGATGCGGCGGACGGTGAAGCTCTCGTGGATGCCATGACCTTTCCGGGCGATGACGATGCCGGAGTAGACCTGGACGCGCTCCTTGTCGCCTTCACGCACCTTGGTGTGCACGCGCACGCCGTCGCCCACTTTGAAGGGCGTAACGTCTTTTTTCACCTGTTCGGCGGTGATTTGGGAAATGATCGGGTTCATGGCTGTTTATTTGAGTAAATCGGGTCGGACTAAACGGGTCTTTTCCACCTGTCGCGCGTGCCGCCACTTCTCGATTTCGGCATGGTTTCCGGAAAGTAAGACCTCCGGAACGGACATGCCCCGATATTCGGCGGGACGCGTGTATTGAGGAAAGTCGAGCAACTTGCTGGTGAAGGATTCGTGCGTCAATGACTTTTCCTCCCCCAATACACCGGGGATGAAACGGGCCAGCGCATCGATCAAAACCGCCGCCGCGAGGGTGCCGTTGGTCAGCACGTAATCCCCGATGCTGATCTCTTGGTCGATCACCGTGTCGCGGATGCGCTGGTCGATCCCCTCGTAATGCCCGCTCAGCAGCACCAGATGTTGCTGCCGGGAAAGTTCTTCCGCCAATGCCGGGGAAAGCGGCACGCCATCGGGCGTCAAATAGATGCGCCGGCAGCCGGGAGATTGCAGCGCCTCGACGGCCGCGATGGCCGGCTCGGGCTTCATCACCATCCCCGCCCCACCCCCGAACGGCCGGTCGTCGGCCGTGCGGTGCTTGTCGGTCGTCCAGGCACGCAGGTCGTGGACGGTGACGCCCAAGTGACCCGCCGCGATGCCCTTGCCGAGTATGCTCTCGGCGAGGACGCTATCGAGCATCCGCGGGAACAGCGTGAGGACATCGATCTTGAGCGGCATGGTATCGGGTTTATCTCACGCAAAGACGCCAAGTCGCAAAGTCGGAGTTAATAAAAAGGCCCCGGAAATATTCCGAGGCCAAAACTGAATTGCTTAGCGGCTTGGCGCCTTTGCGTGGGCAAAAATCAGGCAGCCGGGGCCGGGGCGCGGCGGGCCTTCTTGATCATCGCGTGGACGGTGTCGGTCGGCTTCGCGCCCTTGCTGAGCCAGTAATCGACGCGGTCGAGCTTGAGCTTGACGGTCTCGCCCTTGAGGCGGGGATCATAAATACCAACGACTTCGACCGGATCGCCATCGCGGCGGGAACGAGCCTCGGCAATGACGAAGCGGTAGTGCGGCTGGTGGACGGCGCCGATGCGTGTGAGACGGATTTTGAGAGCCATGACGGATGTTTTGCGGAGCGATTCTTGCGTGGAAAAGCTGAGGACAAGACCGCCCGGCCCAGCCGGTGTCAAGCCCGGATACCCCATTACAGCACCTCTGACGGGCAGTCGCCCCAACCTCCCTTTCTGCTCATCCGGCTTGAGAATGCCACCGCCCCGGGCAGCGTGGCTTCGGCGGCGTAACCGCCCTGAACACAACCCATAACCACAATCCCATGCCCAAATACGTCATCGAACGCGATATCCCCGGCGCCGGAAAACTAACGGCTGAGCAACTCCAAGGCATCTCCCAGAAATCCTGCGGCGTGCTCCAAAAACTTGGCCCGCAAATTCAGTGGGTCGAAAGCTACGTGACCGACGACAAGGTCTACTGCGTCTACCTGGCCCCGAACGAGGCCATGGTGCGCGAACACGCCAAACAGGGCGGCTTCCCCGCCAATCGCGTTTCCAAGGTGCACCAGGTCATCAGCCCCGTCACGGCCGAGGCCTGATTCGCGAAATCGCTGGTTACTTCCGAGCCGCGCTGTCCTGGGACGGCGCGGCTTTTCCGTTGACCGGCCCCGCGTGGCGCGAGACGGTTCGCTCCTTATGCTCAAAGCTGGCATCGTCGGCCTGCCCAATGTGGGCAAGTCCACCCTCTTCAACGCCCTGACCCGCTCCCGCAAGGCGGAGGCCGCGAACTACCCGTTCTGCACCATCGATCCGAACGTTGGCGTCGTCGTCGTGCCCGATGAGCGCGCCTACGTTCTCCAGAAGATCGCCAAGACCAACGTTGTCGTCCCCGCCGCCATCGAGTTCGTCGACATCGCCGGCCTCGTCGCCGGCGCCAGCAAGGGCGAGGGCCTCGGCAACCAGTTCCTAGCCACCATCCGCGAGGTCGACGCCATCGTCCAGGTCGTCCGCTGCTTCGAGGATCCCGACATCATCCACACGATGGGTGGCGTCGACCCCGTGCGCGACATCGAGGTGATCACGACGGAGCTCGTGCTCGCCGACCTCGAGGCCGTCGCCAAGCGCATCGAGAAAACCCAAAAGAAAGCCAAGTCCGGCGACAAGGAAGCCATCATCGAGATGGCGCTGCTAGAGAAACTTTCCCCGCACCTCAACTCCGGCAAGACCGCGAACACCCTACCCGCCACGCCCGAGGAAGTCGCGATGATGAAGCTCTTCCAGCTGCTCACCGCCAAGCCCGTGCTGTTCGCCTGCAACGTCGCCGAGAGCGACCTCGCCACCGCCGAGCAGAACCCGTTTGTCATGAAAGTCGCGGGATACGTCCGCACGCATCATGACGCCGCTTACGTGCCGATCAGCGCGAAGATCGAGTCCGAGCTGATCGACCTGCCGCCCGAGGAAGCGAAGGCATTTTTGAAGGATCTTGGCGTCGATGACTCCGGTGTCTCCGCGCTCATCAAGGGCACCTACGCGCTGCTTGGGCTGATGACGTATTTCACGGCCGGCGAAAAAGAGGTCCGCGCCTGGACGATCAAGAAAGGCTGGAAGGCCCCGCAGGCCGCCGGCGTCATCCACACCGATTTCGAGAAGGGCTTCATCAAGGCGGAGATCGTTTCTTACGACGACCTCACCCGCCTGGGCAGCGTCGCAGCCGCCCGCGAGGCCGGCAAATATCGGCTCGAGGGCAAGGAATATGTCTTTGCCGACGGCGACGTCGCGCTGTTCCGATTCAATAACTGACCTCTTGGCACTGTCGCCGAATGGACAGTATATTGCTATCCAAGTGCTTAAATAACTGTCCGCGACTGATCAGGGCGACGATGCCGTCTCGCCGCTCAACCCCATCTGGGTATTCATACCCATATTTAAATGGGTGATATTCCGAGAACAGCAGGTCAGTTTCTAGCCGTAGTAAAAGACATGACGATTTTCACACACCGAAGCCAGAACACGACACGAGCTCTGTGGATGTTGCTCGGCGTGCTGGCCTGCCTGCCGCGTTTGGCCAACGCGCAGTCGGTGGACAACTGGACGAGCACGGCATCCAGTCTCTGGGGCACCGGCGGCGACTGGAGCGGAGGCGTACCGACCAATCTCAGCATTGCCACGTTCAACACGGCCGCGGGTTTGTCGAAGACGCTGCAGCTCGTGCCGACGGCCGCCGCCTACTCGCTCAATTTCTCCAATTCCGGCGGATCGAACGCCTACACGTTGGACGCGGCCGGCAGCATCAACGTCAACACGCTTACGCTCACGGCCGGGATGACCAGCACCGACGCCGGCGCCCTGACCTTCTACAACCAGACCACGCTCGGGGCGGATCAATCCTGGACGAACAATGGCGGGACGATGAATTTTTACGGCAACGTGAACCTCGGTTCCGGCGCCGTTGGCCGCACGCTGACGATCAATGGCAGCGGTGCGGTGAATGTCAGCGGCGTGATCGGCAACGGTGGCTCCGCCGCCGGCAACCTCACCTATGCGGGCACCGGCACGCTGAATCTCATCGGGGCCAACACCTACACCGGCGCCACAAACATCAACTCAGGCACGGTGACGATCCAAAATGCGGGCGCGCTGGGCACGGCCTCGAATACCACCAACACCACGGTGGCGAATGGCGGCGTCCTCCAAATCCAGGGTAACATCACGACGACTAACGCCGGCACCCTGGTTCTCAACGGTAACGGCGCGGGAGCCGGCGCCTTCCAGAACATCAGCGCCAACAACACGTGGAACAGCGCGATTTCGCTGGGCTCGAACGCCACCGTTTCCAACGCGACCGCCGGCAACGTCCTCTACCTCGGCAAGTCCGACGGCTCGAGCCTGTTCTCCCTCGGCAGCAACACGCTCACCGTCGACGGCGCGGGCGACACGTTCATCAATTCGAGCCTCGGCGTTTCCGGCGACACCGGTGGCCTGATCAAAAACGGCACCGGAGCCCTCACGCTCTGGGGTTACAACACCTTCTACACTGGCGCCACCGTGGTTAACAGCGGCTCGCTGGAACTCGTGGTCGGCCCGGTGACCGCCGGTTGGTACGGAATCAACGGCTCCCTCACGATCGGCACCGGCTCCCTGGCCAATACCGCCGCGGTCAACATCTGGGGCGCCGGTCACGCGCTCGGCGCGAGTTACGTTAACCAGATCTCGCCCACCTCCGCCATCACCGTGAACGCGGACGGCACCCTCAACGTGGGCACCTCCACGACCGCAGGCTCCTTCACGATGAACGGAGGCGCCGTCAACATCACCGCCGGCCAGACCGTCACCCTGAGCAATGGCGTGACCGCCAACGCCAATGCCGCCCACCAAACCTCGCAGATCCTCGGCGGCAACCTCGCCCTCGTGTCCGCGAACACCACTTTCAACGTCGCGCGCGACACCTCGCTGGCGAGTGACCTGACGGTCAGCAGCGTGCTCTCCGGCGCCGCCATCACCAAGACCGGCACCGGCACGATGACGCTGTCTGCCGCCAATACCTACACGGGCGGCACGACCCTTTCGGGCGGCACGCTCAACGCGAACACGAACACCGCGCTCGGCACCGGCATGGTGCTACTCAACGGCGGCACGCTCGGCTCCTCCGCGGGCGGCATCACCGTGGCCAACGCGCTCACGCTCCAGGCCGACTCCGGTCTCTCGGGCCTCACCACGAGCGGCATCCTCACGCAGTCCGGCGGCAACCGGAACCTCACGCTGGCCAATGCGACCCAGTCGGGCGCCGTCAATCTGTCGGCCAACAACACGGGTTACACGCTCACCGCCCAAGTGGACAGCGGCACGTCGAACATTGCGGGTGCCATCGCCAACGGCGGCACCGGCGCCGGCGGCCTGACCAAGACCGGCAACGGCACCCTCGTCATCAGCGGGGCCAACACCTACACCGGCGCCACCACGGTGAACGGCGGCACGCTGCAGCTCGGCGCCAACAACACGCTCAACGCGAACACCGCCGTCGTGTTGAACAACAGCACCCTCAACCTGAACGGCTTCTCGACCCAGATCGGGAACCTGTCGTTCAACAACGGCACGATCGATTTTGGCAGCGGCTCGCCCACGAACACGCTGGTCTTCGGCAACCTGACCTCCGCCACCGGCCTCCTCACGATCGGCAACTGGACCAGCGGCAGCACGACGCTGGCCGCCACCACTTCCGGCATCGCCGCGGGAATGCTGGCGCAGATTTATTTCGTCGGCAGTGGTTCGGGCTCCGTGGAAGCCGGCAGCCTCACGGCCACCGGCAATGGCGAACCGAACGGCTACATCATCACGCCCAACAATGCCTTCCTGACGTGGAACGGCGGCAGCGGGAACAACAACTGGTCCACCGCCGCGAACTGGGTGAGCGGCATCGGCCCGAGCACCGCGATCGGCAGCACCCAAAAGCTCGACTTCACCGGCTCGACGCGCCTCGCCCCCGCGATGAACAACAACTACTACGTCAACGCGGTCAAATTCGACTCCGCCGCCGGCGCGTTCGCGATCGCCCAGGGGGGCAACACCCTGACGTTGAATGGTACCCTGCCGAGCATCATCCAACAGTCCGCCTCCAACCAAGCCATCAACGGCGGCAACATTGCGGTGTCCGTCAACAGCGTGGTCGATGTGACGGGAGTGGGACTGCTGACCTTTGGTTCCACGCTGAGCGGCAGCGGCAGCCTGTCGAAACTCAGCGCCGGCACACTCGTCCTGACCGGCAACAACAGCGGCTTCAGCGGCGGCATCAATGTCTTCGGCGGCACGGTCCAGGTTTCGGGCAGCAACTCGGCCCTGGGCACCGCGGCTACAACCGTCCTGTCGGGCGCGACTTTGCAGGTAAATTCCGGCCTCACGCTGGCCAATGCGCTTTCCCTGTCGGGCACCGGCGCCAGCGGCAATGGCGCCCTCTATGCGACGCCAGGCGCCGGCAACACCGCCACCATGAATGGCGCCATCACGCTGGGTGGAGCGACCACGTTCAACCTCGGGTCGGGCACCCTCGCGATCAACGGCGGCGTCACCGGGGCCGGCAACACCCTCACCCTCACCGGCACGGGCAACAGCCTCTTCTCCAGCGCCATCGCAACCGGTACCGGCGGAGTCACCCTGAGCGGCAGCGGCACCACCACCTTTTCCGGCGCCAACACGTACACCGGCCTGACGACGGTCAACTCCGGCATCCTGAACCTGAGTGGAACGGCGCTCGCCGGGAGCCTCACGGTCGCCGGGGGCACGGTGAATGACAACGCGTCCAACCAGCTGGCGACCTCCGGCATCCTGACTGTGAACAGCGGCACCTTCAACCTCGGCGGATTCTCCGAGACTGTCGCAAACGTGGCCGGCACGGGCGGCACCGTTTCGCTCGGCAGCGGCACCCTCACGCTGGGCGGTGCTGCCTCGACGACGTTCGCCGGCTCCGTCACGGGGAGCGGCACCTTGGCCAAGACCGGCACCGGCCGGCTCACCCTCACCGGGGCCAGCGCGGGTTTCACCGGCAACCTGAATCTGAGCAACGGCGTCGTGGTCGCCGGCGTCACGAATGCCACCGGCACCGCCAACGTCGCCGTCTCCGGCACCGGCAACTTCGAGGTCCAGGGCGGCTCGACGCTCGGCAGCAACTTTGCCCTCTCGACCAACGGCGCGGCCACCAACAACGGCGCGATCCAAAATCTTTCCGGCACCAACACGCTCACGGGCAATGTCAGCGTGACCGCGAATTCGCGCCTGCAGTCGGACGCGGGCACCCTCGTCCTCAGCGGCCCGGTCGCCCTCTCCAGCGGCAGCACCCTCAACGTCGGCGGCGTCGGCAACACCACGCTCAATGGCGCAATCACCGGCGGCGCCACCACCGCCCTCACCAAGGACGGCTCCGGCACGCTCGCCCTCGGAGTCGCGAATTCCGGGTATACCGGCTCCGTGACCGTCGGCGTGGGCACACTGCAGGCCAACGCGTCCAACACCCTCTCGAACGCCAAGTCCATCACCATCAATTCCGGCGCCACCTTCCTCGCCAATGCCGCGAATGCCCTGTCGACCAGCGGTTCCGTCACCAATCAATCCGGCGGTACCATCAACCTGAACGGGAACGCCAGCACCCTGACCGGACTCTTCAACAACGCCGGGGTGCTCGCCTTTGGCACCAACGGCGCATTGACGCTGTCCGGCAGCTCCGGCCTCCTCAGCGGCACGATCACCGGCAGTGGCACGCTGACGATTGGCGCCGGCGAAACCCTGACCTTGGGCGCCAATTTCAACGCGGCGAATCTGAACCTGGTGCTCGCGGGCGGCACCCTCAATCTCGCCGGCACGACCGACACGTTTGGCAGCCTGACGATCTCCGGCAACTCGGTCCTCGATTTCGGCAATTCGTCGGCGAGCATTCTCAATATCAACAGCCTGAGCATCGCGCCGAGCGTGAGCCTGACCATCAACAATTGGATTGGTGCCGTGGATTACTTCTACGATTCGACCAATCCCGGCGCACAGGGCTCCTCGCCCCTCAATCAGATTACGTTTACGGGCGGAACCTATACCAACAACGACACCCGGTGGCAGACCTACGACAACCAGATTACGCCGGCGCCGGAACCCGCCACCTACGGCGCCACGTTCGTGGGCCTCTGCGCAATTTTCTTCGCTTGGCGTCGCCGCAAGACGGCCAAAGCCTGAAAAATAGAAGTCGGGGACGACTGAGGACATTTATAAAACATTGCTGAAAAGGCTTTTGTTCACGAACGGGCGGCCGTTTTCGTGGGTAATTCTACGCGCGATGCCAAGATTGTAAAAGATTGGCGTGTGGGAGATGATTCGGAACGGAAAATCTGATGCCGCTCCACGCCACACACCCTGCGAACAGCTTTCGTCGCGCCACATCGCGACGCGTCCGCGCTGCGTGGTTTCCATTGGCCATCGTCGCCGCACTCCTTTTTGCGCCAGTCACGGCCCACGCGGCGACGCGGACATGGGCAAATGTGGGCACTGACTTTGCCACTGCGGCAAACTGGGGCGGAACTGTACCAGTCAGTGACATCACCAGTGACATCGGCTCGTTCAATTCGGTCCTAAGTTTCCAGCCGGTCCTCTCCGCCAATCGCAGCATCAACGGCCTCGCCTTCACCGCACTTGCCACGGGCACCGTGACTTTGTCGGGAGCCGGCACGCTGACAACCGGCGCCAGCGGCATCAACAACGCGTCCACGACTGGCCAAAAGACGATCAACACCGCGCTCATTCTCGGCGCCGCACAGACTTTCACCAACAACGGATCGCTCAGCATCGCCGGCCCCACCCTGGCCAACGGCGGATTCCTCCTGACCCTGACCGGCACGGGCGCTGGCGGCACACTTTCGAGCAACGTCAGCGGCACCGGTGGCATCACCAAGACCGGTACCGGCACGTGGATCGTCTCCGGCAACAACTCCTTCTCGGGCGCCACCACCATCAGCGCCGGCGTCCTCAACATTCAGAGCAACACTGCCCTCGGCACTTCCGCCGCCGCCACCACCGTCGCTTCGGGCGCGGCGCTCCAGCTGCAGGGCGGGCTGACCGTCACGGGCGAGCCGCTCACAATCACGGGCACCGGCATTACCGCCACTGGTGTAGTGCGGAACATTTCGGACAACAATCTATGGACCGGTGCCGTCACACTCAGCGGCAATTCCCAGATCCAGAGCGATTCCGGCGCACTCACCTTCTCTGGCACCATCACGGGCACCAACCGCACGCTCACCGTCAGCGGGGCGGGCGACGTGGCCTTCTCCAACACCGTCGCGCTCGGCACGGGCGGTGTGACCATGAACGGAACGGGCACCCTCACGTTTTCGGGTACGAACACCTTCACCGGGAAAACCACCATCAGCAGCGGCACGGTGAGCGTGAACACGCTGGCCAACACTAGCTCCAATTCCGCACTCGGCGGCCCGACCACCGCCGCGAACGGCACCATTGCCATCGGCGCCACGACGGTGGGGGGCACACTCCAATACACCGGCAGCGGCAATTCGAGCACCAATCGCGTGATCAACCTCGCGGGCACCACCGGCGGTACCACGCTCGACGCCTCCGGCACGGGCTCCCTGACATTCACGTCCAGTTTCACGGCCACCGGCGCCGGCAGCAAGACGCTCAACCTCGTAGGCTCCAGCACGGCGAACAACACCATCTCGGGCGCCATCGTGAACAATTCCGGCACGAATCTCACGTCGCTCTTCAAGGACGGGGCCGGCACCTGGATTCTCTCCGGCGCCAACACCTACACCGGCACGACCACACTCAACAACGGCACCTTGCGCGCGACGACGAGCGCGAACGCCCTCGGCGGCGGCGGGCTCATCCTCAACGGCGGCACCCTCTCCCTCGCCAACAACGCCGGGCTCAACTTTGCGCGCAACACGACCGTGAACGGCAGCGCGACCATCGAGTCGGACGTGCTCACCCTCGGCAATGCGGGCGTCACGCACACGCTGGGCACGCTGGCGATCGGCTCCCAGCAGCTCAACCTGACCAAGGGCGCCAACGTCGGCAGCGGCACAGCCGGCGTCACCTTCGGCGCCACCACCCTGACCGGCAACGCGACCTTCGACCGCGCCAGCGGCACGCTGCTCACGCTGGGCGCGCTCAACGACAGCGGCACCGCCCGCAACGTGACGCTGCAGGGCACCGGCGCCACCACCCTCGGCTCGGCTGCGACCAGCTTGGTCAACGGGACCACGTTTAACGTCACCGACGGCACGCTCAATTCGAACAACGCCACCGCCCTCGGCACGCTGGCGAACGTCAACCTGTCGGGCGGCGCGACGGTGAACCTCGGCGCCACGGGCCAGACGCTCGGCGCGCTCAACGGCGCGAGCACGAACACGGTCAGCCTCGGCACCAACAACCTGACTGTCGGCAATGCCACCAACAATCTCTCGTCGACCTACTCGGGCAATCTCACCGGCAGCGGCGCCCTGACGAAGGCCGGGTCTGGCACGTTGACCCTCGGTGGCAACAATTCCGGCTTCACCGGTGCGGTGAACATCAACGCCGGCACTGTGGTCGCTCAGGCCGCGACGGTTTTCAACAGCGCGAACGTGCTCACCGTGGCGTCCGGCGCCACCCTCAATCTCAACGACTACAACGCGGCCATCGCCTCGCTCAACAATTCCGGCACGGTCAACCTCGGTTCGGGTGGGGCGCAAATCCTCACACTCAGCTCCGGCATCAGCCTTCTCCAGACCGGCGGTTCCTTCGCTGGCGTCGGCACGATCGTGATCAACGCGGGCGCGACCCTCACCCTCAACGCCGCCTTCAACAACTCCGGCATCAATTTCATCCTCAACGGCGGCACGCTCAACCTCAACGGCTCCGGCGGGTCGCTGGTCAACACCATCGGCAGCCTGACGATCACCGGCAACTCCGTCCTCGATTTCGGCAGCTCCATCGCCACCAGCCTGACCGCCAACTCCGTCAGCTTCGGCACGACGTTGCTCACGCTGACCGTCAACAACTGGGTCAACGCCGTGGATTATTTCTACTCGCTCTCCACGCCCGACCCCAGCGGCAACGGCGCCGGCTCTGCCCCGCTCAACCAGTTCAATTTCACCGGCGGCAGCTACACCAACAACGACACGAAGTGGCTGCCGTATGATCACCAGATCACGCCCGCGCCCGAGCCCGCCGTCTACGGCGCCGTGCTGGCGGGCTGCTCCACCCTGCTCCTCGCCTGGCGCCGCCGCCGGGCCGTCTGAGTCGCTCCGCCGCTGAGCGGCTTGTCGTAGCTGCGAGCGTGAGCGAGTGGTCCGTCATCCACTCGCTCACGCTCGCAGCTACAGCCGGGTACCACCGCACCGGCGATCTGCGGCATCATCGGCTGGAAGCCGATGCCGCTTCGAGACCTACGCGCGCTCTTAAAACCGGTACACGCAGAAATACATCAGCGCGACGTTCGCCGCCAGGATCGTCAGCGCGATCGGCACCTGCGCCTTGATCACCGCATTCTTGTCCTTCAGCTCGAGGAGCAGCGCCGGCACCACGTTGAAATTCGCCGCCATCGGCGTGAGCAGGGTGCCGCAGTAGCCGCAGAGCATGCCGATCGCGGCCATGATCGCCGGGTTGCCCCCGTGCTGCTGCACGATGAATGGCAGGCCGATTCCCAGCGTGATCACCGGAAACGCCGCGAACGCGTTGCCCATGCAGACCGTGAAGAGCGCCATGCCCACGCAATACGCCAGCACCGCGATGAAGGAATACTGCGTCGGCAAGGCCCGGGCCACGACGTCTGCCACCACGGGGCCGACGCCGGCCTTAGCAAAGATGCCGCCCAGCGCCGCGAGAAATTGCGGCAGGATGATCGCCCAGCCGATCGTCTGCAGCAGCCGGCCGCCTTCCACCACCGGCGTGCGTGCCGGCGCTCCGGTCAGGCGCCAGCCCACGATGGCGGCCACCACCGCGCCCAGACCCACCGAGCTGACCGTCACGTTGGTCGCGTCCATCAGCCAGACGTCGCCCAAGTGAATCCTGCCCAGCAAAAATGTGCCAATCACTGCCGTCGCCGGAATCAGCAGCGCCGGGAGGAAGAGCCGGTTGCCCAGCTTCAGCGCCGAAGCGGTGCGCTCGGCCAGCGAGGGACCCGCCTCCACCTTGCCGCCCACCTGGTTCGTCGCGGCCAGGCCCACCAGCACCAGCAGCAAATAACCGACCCAAACGGCAGGAACCGCCTTCCCCATCAGGAACACGAGCGCCAACAGGCCCCAGAACAACGCCGAGCCCCAGCGTCGGGGATGATTTCGATCCAGCGCGATGTGCGCGGCGACGAGTCCCAGGAAGGTGCCCGCGACCACGTAGAAAAAATTCAGGCTGAGCAGCTTCATGGCGCGCCTCGGTTCCTTTCCGCGGCTTCGCGCCGGATGCGCTCATCGAGCCGGCGCGCCCGCCAGGCCATCACGGCGAAGGCCACCAGCGCCGTCGGGATACCCCACAGCGAGAGCGACCACACGCCCACTTTCTGTCCGGCTGCGTCGAGCACGCCCTTGATCAGGTAGACCGCGCTGACGGCGAACACCGTGTCCTCACCGAAGAAATTTCCGACGTTTTCCGCCGCCGCCGCATGCGCCCGGATGTCCTGCACCGTGGCCTCGGACAATTCGCCCCGCCCCGTCGAGCCCGTTACGGAGAACGGACCTCCCGGTCCGTTTACCATCAACGGACCGGGAGGTCCGTTCTCCAGCACGCCCGCGGCCTCGACCTGACGCTTCGCCGCCGCCTCCGCCATCGGCGCCACCAGCGGACGCACCATCGCCGCCTGTCCACCGATGTTTACGCCGAGTGAAATGGAGATTTGCCGAATGGCCGTGTAGAGCAGCAGCACGCGTCCCGCCGTCGCCGCCTTGGCCCGGTGCACCAGCATCTCCGCCCGCTCGCGCAGCCCATACCGCTCCAGCAGGCCGACCACCGGCAGCACCAGCAGCGCCACCAAAGTGACGTAGCGATTTTCGACGAAATATTGCCCGAACAACGCCATGATCTCGTTGAACGAAAGCCCGGCAACAAGCCCCGTGCCAATGCCCGCCGCCATCACCACCAGCAGCGTGTTGAAGCGCAGCCCGAATCCCACCGCCACAATGAGGATGCCGATGAGCTTGATCATGAGTCGTTAACCGCGAACGGACGCGAATTCACGCGAATGGAAACCAACGGCTAAGCAACTCCGAAGGGATTTCATTCGCGTGAATTCGCGTCCATTCGCGGTTCAAACGATTTCAACTTCATCCCAGCGGCCCGCAGCTCCGCATTCAGCCGCCGCGCAAACGCCACCGCCTGCGGCCCGTCACCGTGCACGCACACCGTGTCCGCGCGAATCGCCACGTCCGTGCCATCGGTCGCGCGCACGACGCCCTCGCGCACCATCCGCAGGACTTGGGCCACGGCCACATTCTCATCGGTGATCATCGCGCCCGCGGCGGACCGGGGCGTGAGCGAGCCGTCCCGCTGGTAGGACCGATCCGCAAAGACTTCCTCGGCCACCGCCAGGCCCGCCTCGCGTCCCGCCCGCGCCAGCTCGCTGCCCGCCAGCGCAAATAGCACGAGCGCCGGATCAATCTCCAGCACCGCCGCCACGACCACGCGGGCCACGCTGGGGTCCCGCGCTGCCTGGTTGTAGAGCGCGCCGTGGGGTTTCACGTGGCGCAGCTGGCCAATTCGGGCCAGCGCCACGATCTGCGACGCCACAAGTTCACGCAATGCCGCAGCCGGCAGACTCCGTTCCTGGCGTCCGAAATTCTCCCGGTCGGCGAAACCCGGATGCGCACCGATTGCCACGCCGTGCTTCAACGCCAGCGCCACGGTCGCGCGCATGGTGGCCTCGTCACCCGCGTGCGCCCCGCAGGCGATGTTGGCCGACGTGATCAGCGGCATGAGCTCGGCGTCGTGTCCCGCGCCTTCCCCGAGGTCACAATTGAGGTCGATATGCACTTTTTTTGTCATCCTGAGCGTAGTGAAGGATCCAGAGCGATTATGCGGGCCGCGTCCAAGTGGATTCCTCGCTGCGCTCAGAATGACAAGAGGACAGTCTCAGCGGACTTTCTGGGCCAGGCCTTCATGCAACAGCGCGAGGACGCGTTCCCGTTGCATCGCCAATTGGTGCGCGTCCTCCAGCGGCACCTCGGCAAACCGCAGCCGGTCACCGGGCCTCAGCTGTGCGACCAACGGCAGGTCCACCGCTACCACATGTGCCGCCATCGGATAGCCCCCGAGCGTCTGCGCGTCAGCCATTAATACAATCGGCTGGCCGTCGGGCGGCACCTGCACGGTGCCGGGCGCGACCGCCGACGACACGAGTTCTTCCCCGCCACCGATCCGCACGAGCTTCGCCGCGCCGAGCCGGATGCCCATGCGGTCGGATTGCGGCAAAATCTTGAACTCCGCCGCGAACAGCGCCCCGCCAAACTCATCGCCTTGGGCACCCGCCACGACGCGCACCGTCGGTGACGCGGAATATTCCGGCAGGATCCGCGCATCGATCCGCCAATGGTCATGGACCCGCCTCACCGCGTTGGCCGCGGACAAAACGTCGTCCTCGCGCAGCGCCCGACCTTGAAAGCCGCCGAACCCGCCGCGCAGGTAGGTGCTGCGGCTCCCAAGCACGGGGGGGACATTGATTCCCCCGGCCACGGCCAAATAACCACGGCAGCCGCGGCGCGCTGCCCCAAGTTTCAACCTTTCACCCGCGTGCACGAACCGGGGCTGCCAGGGCACGAGGCCTTCGAACTCCGCGCCGCCCAGCGCCACCCACGTGTCCGCGGAAAAAACGAGTTCGGGTCCCAGCAGCGTGCACTCGAGCGCCGCCGCGTCCTCGAGGTTGCCGACGAGCAGGTTCGCCACGCGCAGCGCCACCGGGTCCATCGCCCCACCCAGCGGCACGCCAGCGGACCGATGACCCGTGCGGCCGAGGTCCTGCACCGTGGTCAGCATCCCGCTGCGGATTACGGTTATTTCCATGCGGCAAACTCCTCCGCTGTGATCGAGCGGAATTTCACGCGATCGCCCACGCGCAGCAGCGCCGGCTCCGTCGCGTCGGGCCGGAACAGAGCCAGCGGCGTGCGGCCGATGAGCTGCCAGCCACCTGGCGTGGATAGCGGGTAAATGCCCGTCTGCGCCCCGCCGATGCCGACCGAACCCGTCGGCACGGTCACCCGGGGCGTGGGCCGGCGCGGCGTGTGCAGCTTCATCGGCAACCCGCCGAGGTAACAAAATCCCGGCGCAAACCCGATGGCGTGCACGAGATAGTCCGCGCCGCGGTGCTTGGCCACGACATCCTCGGCATCCAAGCCGCAATGCTCGGCCACCAATCCGAGGTCCGGCCCATGCTCGCCGCCGTAGCACACGGGAATCTCGATGACGCGCGCCACCGTCGCCGGCTTCTTTTTTGCCTCGGCCTCGAGGTTCCGCGACCGCTCCGTGATGAACCGGCAGACGGTCTCGTAGGGCCGCGCGCCCGCCAAGCGGCCCGGGTCGTAAAATACCGTCACCGTGGCATAGGCCGGCACAACGTCGTAAATCCCCGCCGGCCGCTCCCCGCCCAGCAACGCCGTCAGCGCCCGCACCCGACGAAGCGCCTCCTCGTCGATGCCGGCACCAAGTGCCACCACGACCGCGGAGTCGCCCAGCGGGGTAAACGTCATGCGCCGTTTATCCTTCGCGGGCAGGTTCTTGGCAAGTGCCTGATCAGTTCGGGGGATTTGACCACCCATAACACCCGGCAACACTGACCAATTCCAAAACTTAGGAACGCTTCGAAGATTTTGACCACGGATAACACCCTGAAACACGGATCAATCCCACGGCACCGGAGCCCAGGGCTACATGCGAAATTCCAGCCATCCTGACTCCGGCTATCTGATCCGTGTTTCCGAGTGTTATCCGTGGTAAGAATATCTGGGTCTCCATCTCCTTATCCCTGCTTCCCTCACGGCTGATAGTTCGGAGGTTAGGGTTGAAGTTTCGGGGCAATCGCGTGAGTTGGGTGGTTCTCATGCGCCGTCGCTCCGCCTTCCTGTTGCTCGCCCCGCTGTTTCTGCTGGGCGCGTGCCGCGAAGCCAAGGTGACGAGCTACCGGGCACCGAAGGACAAGACTGACGATTTGCCACCCGCGATGTCCGCTGGCGCGAGCACGAACGCCCCGACGCTGCCCAGCGCGGCCGCAAATCGGCCAGACATGGCCGCCACCGCGGTGCCCACGGCCAATGGCGCCGACCTGACCTGGAATGCACCCGCCCACTGGAAGCCGAAGCCGCCCGCCGCGATGCGCAAGGGCAGCTACGCCGTCCCCGGCGTGGAGGGCGCCGAGGCCGACCTGTCCATCACGGCCTTCCCCGGCGACGTCGGCGGCGAACTGGCCAACGTCAACCGCTGGCGCGGCCAGATCCAGTTGTCGCCACTCAGCGAAGGCGACCTGGCGACGGCGACCACGCGACTCACCGCGAACGGCTTGGAGTTTGTCATCGTGGACTTTGTCAGCCCGTCCGCCAACAAACCCACGCGGATCCTCGGCGCGATGGTCCCCTGCCAGGGCGCAACCTGGTTCTTCAAGCTTACGGGCCCCGATGCGCTCGTCGCCGCCGCGAAGCCGGAATTCCTGGCCTTCCTGCAAACCGTCCGCCCGCCCGCGCCATGAACGACACGGTCCGCCAATTTCGGGATTTCTTTGTGTCGCTCCGGCTCACCGTCGTGCTGCTGACCCTGTCGATGCTGCTGATTTTTGCCGCGACCCTCGACCAGGTGAATCTCGGCATCGGTGCGGTGCAGGCGAAGTGGTTCCACAGTCTCTTCGTGCTCTGGCGGCCGCCGCACTCGGACTTCACGCTGCCGGTGTTCCCCGGCGGTTATCTGCTGGGCGTCTTTCTCTTCATCAACCTCATCGCTGCGCACGTTTACCGCTTCCAGCTCTCTTGGAAGAAATGTGGCATCTTCCTCACGCACCTCGGGCTCGTCGTGCTGCTGCTGGGCGAGTTTTTCTCCGGCCTCCTGCAGCAGGAGACCCGGATGGAGTTCCGCGAGGGCGAGGCGAAGAGCTACTCGGAAAGCTACGAAAAGAACGAGCTCGCGATCCTGAACACGACCGACCCGCAGTTCGACACCGTCGTCGCCGTGCCGGAATCGCTGCTCGCGGACGGCGCCGCCATCCAGCATCCGGCGCTGCTGTTCCGGGTCATCACCAAAGCCTACTACCCCAACGCCGCCTTCGCCATGCGCGGCGCAGGCAAGGACGAACCTCCCTCACTCGCAACCGCCGGCGTCGGCCC
>Ga0316219_1002397_pt1 | contig 17332 bp, 3 predicted proteins | sample TBH18003PmetaG_FD_203635 | JGI IMG/M metagenome (GOLD analysis project Ga0316219, IMG submission 203635) | Freshwater microbial communities from Trout Bog Lake, Wisconsin, USA - TBH18003P | ecosystem: Environmental > Aquatic > Freshwater > Lake > Hypolimnion/Profundal zone | place: USA: Wisconsin... | reverse complement strand
ATCCTAATTGTCCACTACCATTATTTCCCCACATCCACAGTGTACCTAGTGATTGTATTGCTGCAGTACTGTAACTTCCACCAGAAACTTGTGTCCAAGTACTTAACGTGCCTACTTGTACAGGACTTGAAAAATTAGTAGTTGTATTATTTCCCAACTGCCCGTAATTATTCCATCCCCAAGTCCATAATGTGCCATTACTCAGCAAAGCCACTGTGTGATATCCTCCGCCAGCAATTTGAGTCCAAGTACTTAAAGCGCCAACTTGAACTGGACTTGAAAAATTAGTAGTTGTATTATTTCCCAACTGCCCGTATTGATTATATCCCCATGCCCACAATGTTCCCGGAGATTGGATGGCTACTGTATGATAGTTGCCGGCAGCAATTTGAGTCCAGGTATTTAACACTCCAATTTGTACGGGGCTTGAAAAATTAGTAGTTGTATTATTTCCCAACTGACCACTACCATTATTTCCCCATGCCCACAATGTTCCGGGAGATTGCAGTGCCACGGCATGTTGATAACCACAAGCGACACTGGTCCAAGTAGTGATAATACCTATCAGTACAGGGCTAGAATAATTATTTTGATCACTTGTCCCCAATTGACCATAATTGTTATTACCCCAGGCCCATAGTGTGCCTGGTGACTGTATTCCTAAAACACTAGATCCCAAACCATTTATACCAATACTAGTCCAAATATTTAATTGTCCTATTTTACTAGGTAACAGTTGGGGAGTCACTGTATTGAGTCCCAACTGTCCATTATTGCTATAGCCCCATGCCCACAGTGTTCCAGGTGATTGTATTCCTATGGTAAATTGATTTCCCGCGTAAATATTAGTCCATGCATTTGACCAAAATACCTGTAAAGGACTACTGCTGTTGGTTAGATTATTTTGACCTAGTTCACCACCATTATTAAGACCCCAGGCATACAGCGAAGGAGGTTGTATGGCAGCAGTATGATAATATCCGCAAGACACACGTGACCAATTAGTAGACGTTCCCACTTGGATAGGACTACTTCTGCTGGCTTGATTTAATGACTGTTGCCAAGCTGTACTTTGCGGGGTATTCTCCAGCAAATTAAAACTGGCTCTTATTAAACTTTGACTGGGGTTGACCCGACTTTTATAAAAAACAGCAGTTGGACCAACACCTGTTATGTTTGTTGAATCATTATCAGTTTGTGTTAACAGTAAATTTTGTTGGTTAACGAGGCTACTGGCAATATTGCCCACAGGATATAGACTGCCCAATAATTGCTGACCAAATATCACTGTTTTCCTGTTAGTGACTGCGGCAGCCACTCCAGTATAATTGGCATCATTGATATTGATAGCAATATAATCTAAATCTATTGTTTGAATTTGATAGTTTGATAGGGTCATTTGTATAGTATCAATGAAGAGTACGCTTTTGTTTCTACTTTTACTGTGTTATTTATCGATCCAAGACCCACTTGTACTGGAGAATATTGATAGCCAGTTTTGGTATTTAGGCCCAGTTGTCCTAAACTATTGTTGCCCAACCCCCACACGTTGTTGCTGATATCAACCAGTAGCGTCGAGTCTTGATTGGTTGACACCGCGGTCCAAAAATTATTATTGGTTTTTTGTAGAGGATAAGGAAAATTCCAAAGACTAAATCCTAGTTCACTGTATTGATTCCATCCCCAAGCCCATAGTGAACCATTGTTTTGTATGGCAAAATTATTATTTTCTCCAATATTTATCACTCTAGACCAATTACTTAAATTGCCCACCTGTAAGGGGCTAGGAGCAGTCACAGCACTACCATAAGAATTATTCCCAAACTGCCCATAACTGTTTATTCCCCAAACCCACAATGTGCCATTACTTTGTAGAGCCATCGATGAATACCCAATGTTGGTTGCCGTTACGCTGACCCACGAGCTCAATGTACCAACTTGTATCGGAGTAAGTACAGAAGCTATGTTTGTATTAGCAATAGCTTGCCCTGCGTTATTGAATCCCCATCCCCACAGTGTTCCGTTTGTTTGTATACCTACAGAATATTGGCTGCCGGCAATAGCAATTTTCCACAACGACGAGCCTACTTGTATAGGACTAGAAATATTAGCAGAACTATTGCTATTGCCTAATGCGCCAGTGTTGCCTTGTCCCCAAGCCCATAATGTGCCGTTTGATTGTATTGCTAGTGTATGCCCAAAGCCCGCAGAAACACTCCTCCAAACTGTCAAAGCCCCAACTTGTTGAGGAGTACTAACTCCGCCTGAACCAGTACTAATGCCAAGTCCCAGTTGACCGTAACTGTTAATACCCCATGTGTATAGTGCGCCATTACTTTGTATAGCTGCCGCATGAGAGACTCCGGCGGATATTTGTCGCCAGGTAGTTGAAGAACCCACTTGTATGGGGCTGGATACTAGATAACTACCAATGGATCCGTTACCCAACTGCCCGTATTGATTATATCCCCATGCCCACAGTGTGCCGGGCGTTTGCAAAGCCAAAGTAAAGTAATTGAATCCACCGGCAACAGCAATCCATGTGTTAAGCGCACCTACCTGTGAGGGGCTAGAACGATTGGTAGTATTGCTTAGACCTAACTCTCCGGCAGTGTTATCTCCCCAGGCCCATAGTGTTCCATTTGACTGTATTCCAAAACTTGCTCTACCAGCGCATGATATGGTAGCCCATCCTGAATTTGCCTGTATTTGAACTGGGCTGTACTGATTTGCTAAAAAACTCACTGTACCAGGTGTTCCAAACGCATTATTGTTCCCTATACCACCAGCCCATAAATTGTTATTGCCGTCAATCAACCAGATGTCAGAATTGTCAAGACTGACATTTTTAATACCAGTAGCATAGGTAATTTGTACCGGACTACTTCTGTTGATAGTATCGCTAAGTCCCAGCTGATATTGATTATTGTTGCCAAATACCCAAGCATTCAAGCTGTTGTCAATCAACAGAGATCCATAATCCGCACAGGACACTTTCACCCAGTTGGAACCAGTTCCTATCTGAACTATACTCGATCGATAGGTTTGATCCCCGAGGCCCAACTGACCGTAACTATTGTTCCCTATAGCCCAAGCTGTGCCATTGGTTTGTACGCCAACAAAATGATAGAGTCCAGTATCATAAGATTTCCAGGCTATGGAATTGGTTGGATCAATCAAGGGAATATCTCCTGCTCCTGCCTGTACAATGGTACTGTCTAATACACTTTGCCAATAGTAGTTACTGTAACTGGTGGTAACTTTTTTAAAATATCCAGTTACTCGCTGTACGGGAGTTGATGTAAAAGTATAGCCTGTGCCCAACTGCCCATTAGTGTTCATTCCCCACTCAAATAACGTACCTGGAGTTTGCTGAGCTATTGAATAAGTTCCAGCAAATGAGAAGGGGGGAACAGCAGTCCACGTGCTGCCTGATCCAACTTGTACCGGACTACTTCTAAGAGTTTGATTGCTCTGACCCAATTGACTGTAACTGTTTAACCCCCATGCCCACAGTGTTCCATTTGACTGTACTGCAACAGTATGATTTTGACCACAAGACACCTTGGTCCAGTACGTCAAAGCCCCTACTTGAACAGGACTAGAATAATTAGTTGTATTGCTGGTTCCCAACTGACCAAAACTATTCGCCCCCCAAGCCCATAGTGTTCCATTTGACTGTATAGCCGCCGTGTGATAATAGCCGCAGGCAACTTGAGTCCATATGCTTAATGCGCCTACTTGTAGCGGATTGGCGTTAAGTGAGGTACCAGTGGTAGTGTTATTACCTATCTGTCCATACTGATTACTCCCTGTTCCCCACAGTGTGCCAGGTGTTTGTATGAACATAAAATGCTGCGCACCACCGGCAATTTGAGTAAACCCGCTTAATGATCCCATTTGTATGGGAGATATTTGACCTACAAATCCCCAATAGAACAATGTTCCATTAGACTGTAGCCCAACAGTACTTGGATTGGCACTAGCAACTACTTGCGCCCAACTGGATCTATCCCACTTGGCTATTAATTGTATAGGACTTGAATAATTGGTTTGATTGCTAGTTCCCAACTGCCCATAAGTGTTTATTCCCCAAGTCAGCATAACTCCAGCTGAGTTTAATGCCGCACTACTAAGGCCCGTCGATGATATTTGTGCCCAATTGCTTAATGTGCCTACTTGAACGGGAGTTATATAGATGTTCTGAAAAGTGTTAGTACCTAGTTGGCCAAATGTATTTGTTCCCCAAGCCCACAATGTACCGTTGCTCTGTAGTGCCAATACCGAATTCCCTGTACAAGAAATTTGAGTCCATGTGCTCAATGCGCCCACCTGTACGGGACTAGAACGATGTGTTTGATCTCCTAGCCCTAATTCACCAAAGCTGTTGTTGCCCCATGCCCACAGTGTGCCATTGCTTTGTATAGCCAACATCAGACCATTAGTACCGAGCCCCACTCCTCCTACGGCTACTTTTGTCCAAGTAGTTAATGCACCAACTTGGACAAAAGTAGACAACGATGTGGTGTTTGATGTTCCCAACTGCCCAAAATTGTTATATCCGCAAGTCCACAACGTTCCTGGTGATTGTATAGCTGCCGTTGATCCAATACCTGCTGTGGTACTGATCCAATAGCTAGATACGCCTATTTGTACGGGACTAGAACGATGTGTTTGATCTCCTAGACCCAATTGACCATAACTGTTGTTACCCCAAGCCCATAGTGTTCCGGGTGACTGTATTGCCGAAACGTTATATGCTCCACCAGATACTTGAGTCCAATAATTGATAGCTCCCACTTGAAGTGGGCTTAAAAAACTAAGAGTAGTGGTATTAAGACCCAATTGACCAAAATTATTAAAACCCCAAGCCCACAATGAGCCCGGAGATTGTATACCCAAAGAAAAATTATCACCCCCAGGACTTATACTGGTCCAAATACTGGTTGTTCCAATTTGCACAGGACTGTAATAAGATGTATTATCACCTTTTCCTAAAGCTCCTGTACCTCCGTATCCAAAGCCCCATAGTACGCCAGGACTTTGTATACCAAAACAATATCCACCACCATAGTTTCCCCCTGCAGCAACACTAGTATAGTTTTGAGAATAAGTTACCATTACTGGACTAGAACGATTGGTGGTATTATACTGTCCCAATTGATAGGCAGTATTGTTTCCCCACATCCACAATACTCCTGGTGATTGTATGGCCGCGGCATAGTATACACCAGCGGTCACGCTAGTCCAGTAAGTTTGCGTGCCAATCTGAGTTGGAGTGGTAAAATTAGTAGTGCTGGTGTTAAGTCCTAACCGACCCCAACTGTTATTACCCCAAGACCACAAGGTGCCGTTACTTTGAATAGCTACAACAAAGTCAGATCCGCCACTAGCACTGGCCCAGTTAGTTGCTGCCACCTGAGCTGGTACACCAGAGGATAAAGCAAACTGACCAGTTAAAAAACCTTGATTGTTGGCTGATATCATGGCTAGTGCTGATCCGGATCTCAAATAAGCGGCATCAATCCAGTTTAACCAATTTGATTGTACTATGGTAATGGGTGATGAAAACACATTGGTCAGAGTATTTAGGCCCAGTTGCCCCAATGAGTTGTTACCAAATGCCTGTGCTCCGGGAAATTGTGCCCAGCCTGCGTAGTCGGTAATTTTAGCAAAATAGTCTACGTTATTTTGTAAAAAAGTCATTACTTGTTCTCCAGATTTTTAACTTTTTCTGATAATGTCTTTACTGCTTCAACCAATATACCAATTACTCCGTTGTAGTTAAGTGACTTTCCTGCACTGTTTTCAGATATCAATTGCGGCAAATACTTTTCTACATCTTGGGCTATTAACCCAGCTGATAGCATGCCACCTTCAGTAAATTCAAACGTTACACCACGTAAATTTTCAACTATATTTAGTGCGTCTAAAATAATCTCAATGTTAGTTTTCTTATTTTCGTCAGATGTGGTATTGAAAATTACTGAATTCAGTGTACCCGTAGAGGGTACGTAGGTTAATTTTGTACTGCTGGTATTTACCGAAGTAAGTGTGCCCGAAGTTGTGTTGCCAAACAATGGATATAGTGTAGTACCAGTTGTCAATTGATCAGTGATGGTAATCGATGAACCGCCACCACCAGTTATACCAGTCAAGTAATAGCCATTACCAACAAAATAATTTCCAGTGCCTGCTGTGATATTTCCTGTAGCACTGACAATACCAGTCACATATTCGCCAGTTGGTGCCCACACCACCACATTTCCCACACCACTCACAGTGGCTGCTATATTACCATTAGTACCAACCACTGACAAATTGGTAGTTCCGCTGACTATGCTGTTACTACTGCCACCGCCTCCACCAGTTATACCAGTCAAGTAATAGCCATTACCAACAAAATAATTTCCAGTGCCTGCTGTGATATTGCCTGTAGCAGATATTATTCCGCTGATGACCAAATTACCACCAGTAATATTACCTGAAGCACTTACAGTAGTACCTAAGAAGCTAGCACCATATACTGTACCAGCAGTTGAAAGATTACCACCAGTAATATTACCCGAAGCAGAGATGGTAGTACCTAAGAAGCTAGCACCATATACGTTACCTGAAGCACTTACAGTAGTACCTAAGAAGCTAGCACCATATACGTTACCCAAAGCAGAGATGGTAGTACCTACTAAACTAGCCCCATACACTGTACCAGCAGTTGAAAGATTACCACCAGTAATATTACCTGAAGCACTTACTGTAGTACCTAAGAAACTAGCACCATACACGTTACCAGTAACACTTACTGTAGTACCAACATGACTTGCGGCGTATACTGTACCAGTAGTAGATAAATTACTGCCTATTAAATTTCCTGTAGCACTGATATTTCCAGAAACACTGATACCATAAGGAGTAACTGTCAGCACATTGCCCACATTACTGACTGATACGGTAACGTTGGCATTGGCTGAATTTATAGTTACATTACTATTAGAATTAGATATGGTATTGCCACTGCCTGAAATATTTGCGGCCGAGATGCCTGTCAAATAATAACCGTTACCGTTGTAAAAATTAGCTGTTACATTACCCGACACACTGACAGTGGTGCCCAAGAAACTAACACCATACACGTTACCTGTAGCACTTACTGTAGTGCCCAAGAAGCTGGCACCGTACACCGTGCCCGAAGTTGATAAGTTTGCTCCGTATACATTACCAGAAGCAGAAATTGTGGTACCTACTAAACTAGCCCCATACACTGTACCCGCTGTGGATAAATTACCGCCTAAAATGTTACCAGAGGCACTGACTGTTGTGCCAAAGAAGCTAGCGCCATATACGTTACCCAAAGCAGATAGTGTAGTTCCCAAGAAACTAGCACCATATACGTTACCAGTAACACTTACGGTAGTACCAACATGACTTGCGGCGTATACTGTACCAGCAGTTGAAAGATTAGCTCCGTAGATGTTGCCCGAAGCAGAGATAGTAGTTCCCAAGAAACTAGCACCATATACTGTGCCCGTTGTGGATAAATTGCTACCAATTACATTGCCAGTGGCAGTTATAACTCCTGTAACACTTACTCCTGTGGGAGTAAACACCACTACGTTAGACACTGCGCTGACTGACACAGTTACGTTGGCATTAGTTCCTGCTATTAATACATTACTGCTACCATTAGATATGTTATTGGCACTACCTGAAATATTTGCAGCTGTGATTCCTGTCAAATAGTAACCATTACCATTGTAATAACTAGCCGTTACGTTGCCCGACATGCTTACAGTAGTACCCAAGAAACTAGCACCATATACATTACCAGCAGTGGATAAAGTGGCTGCTTGAACATTTCCACTAGCTGTGATATTACCGGTTACTGCCAATCCCGAAGTACTGGTTACTGTAACTATGTTACTGCTACTGGTATTTCCTACCCATACCACAACACGACCGTTAGTGGCACCTATTAATAAATTACCAACGTTAGCACCTGTACCCACTGGACCAGACGGACTTACTCCAGCTACGTAAAAATATCCGTCATTTGGATAAAATATATTAGCACTGGCCGCTGTACCATTGTACGTACTAGATACAATACCCATGTCAACATAGTATTGAGCGTCAGTCCCCGAATCATTGTATAAAGCCAAATCAGTGGAAGCGTTTGCTCCCGAGTTGATATTTTGAAAGGCAAACTGTGCCGAATTAGTTGAATTGCCACCCGCCACTAACACAGCGTTGGCATGTGTTGAATTATCTGCTACCCCTAAATAAGCGGCACTTGCTCCTGTGGCAGCAATACCTGTAGCAGACAAGTATCCAGACGCGAATATATTATTAAGAGTTACACTGCCGGTAGTGCTTATTCCAACATTGGTTGTCCACGCATTGGCGCCAAAGTTATAATTCCAACCTGTTAAAGCCCCTGATCCAGTGTTTCCCAACAATAATCCAGCGCCGTTTATATTGGCATAAGTGCTTTGATTATTAGCCAGCTCAATATAAAGATCGTTAGTAACAATAATATTACTGTTGATAAATGATACAGTACCCTGTACATTCAAGTTGCCTACAATGTTGGCATTGTTGTTGATTGTTAGATTGTTGCCAGTTATATTACCCCCAGCTGATAATTGCCCGGCTGTGAGCAAATTACCTGACTGAGTATTACCAGTTACAGTCACTGATGACAGTGTGCCAACTGATGTAATATTTGGCTGACTACTAGATATTACTGTGCCAGCATTTATAGCATACGTAGCGTTGGCCACTGTGCCAGTTACGTTGGCGCCTGTAAGCGATGCTAACGTAGCACCGTTACCTATATGGTAAGATGCTGTGATATTTCCAGTTATACTGATATTGCCAGCTGTGAGATTTCCAGTATATGTTGGAAGATAAGCAGCCACATTACTATTACCGTAGGCATTGATTATGTTACTAGCATTGATGTTGGTCAAATAATAACCATTACCTATCACATAGTTACCAGTGACGTTGCCAGTTGCGCTGACGTTACCTGTGGTTAACAAATTGCCTGACTGTGTATCACCTGTTACCGTCACAGAAGTAAGTGTGCCAACAGATGTTATGTTTGGTTGACTATTTGCTGTAACAGTGCCTGCGATTGTTGCTGATCCAGCTGACACGGCGTATGTGGCATTGGCTACAGTGCCAGTTACATTGGCACCAGTGATGGATGATAACGCACTGCCATTACCAATAATATAGTTGCCAGTAACGTTTCCTGTTGCTGAAATATTACCGCCCGTCAATAAATTACCTGACTGTGTATTGCCAGTGACAGTTAGTGATGTAAGTGTGCCAACTGATGTTATGTTTGGTTGACTGTTTGCTGTGACTGTTCCTGCTATGCTGGCATTGGCCACTGTGCCAGTTACATTAGCACCAGTGATGGATGATAACGCACTGCCATTACCAAGTATATAATTACCCACTACATTACCGCTAGCACTGACATTGCCTGTGGTTAACAAATTACCAGAATGTGTATTGCCAGTGACAGTTAGTGATGTAAGGGTGCCAACTGATGTTATGTTTGGTTGACTGTTGGTTGTTACTGTGCCAGAAAATAGTGCGTATGTGGCATTGGCCACTGTGCCAGTTACATTAGCACCAGTGATGGATGATAGTGTACTGCCATTACCAATAATATAGTTACCTGATATGTTACCAATAGCTGTTATGCCGTTGGCCTGTAAAGAACCTGTGGCCGATATGTCGCCTGTTGTTAATAAGTTGCCACCGTAAACATTTCCCAAAGCACTGACAAAAGTAGCAGATGTTATGCTGTTAACCCCTACATTTCCCGTTACTGAAATGTTGCCTACATTGATGTATCCGCTGACTAAGCCAGTTACGCTGAGATTTCCACCGGTTAAGTTTCCAGTGCCAACATCAACGTTGCCAGCTAACAGATTTCCCACAACACTTATATTAGTGCCGGCTAAAATATTTCCACCAACACTGAGATAACTGTCTATGGTAGTATATCCATCTATACCAGCATTACCCGATACGTCTAAATCTTGAACAGCAGTATTGTAAGCTGATAAATTTCCTGTAATTGATACATTGCCACCCGCACTGACATCGCCAGTCACATTTAATGTTGTCAATGTGCCAACTGATGTGATATTTGGTTGACTGTTGGTTGTTACTGTGCCAGAAAATTGACTATATGTGGCATTGGCCACTGTGCCAGTTACATTGGCACCTGTTATAGACGATAATAAGCTGCCATTACCTGTAAAATAATTTGCTGTGACATTGCCGCTAGTGCTGATATTGCCACTAATATTAGCGCCATTGATACTGGTTAGATAATATCCATTACCTAAATAATAATTAGCAGTGACATTGCCCAACACACTCATGCCAATATCTGTGGTCCAGACATTACCTGGATTGTTGTACAATAAACTGGCAAATATACTACTGTTGGCTCCAACTGTTATGCCAGCACTATTGGCTGCGGCTCCCAATGTGGCATTGTTGGCTAGCTGTAGTACTAGACTGTTAGTGGTTATGTTGTTGGCGTTGACAAAAGTAGTGTTGCCCTGTACAAATAAGTTACCTGACACTATGACATTACTACTGGTCATGGTCAAATTGGCAGGACCGCCTATAGTATTGCCAGTCAATAAAACATTGCCGCCCTGTACATTACCTGCTAAGATATTTCCCACAATACTGAGGTAGTTACCTGTAATGTTGGCCCCAGTTAAGTTGCTAAAAGCTCCTGTGCTGGGTATAGTGTTACCAATGGGAATATTGTTAATAGCACCCGAGGACTGTAGTTGCCAAGCGGCGCCAGTCCACACCCATGTTTTAGTACCAAAGGTATAGGTCTGATTAGTTGTGGGGCTTAGGGGAAATGATAATGTTGACATATTTTATTTATTAGACACTCACTGGAGTTATGTTGACTACTATACTAGGGCTAGCAGGCATTGCCCAAGGAGTGGTTTGTGCCGCACTACTGACTAATGTGGTTCCAGTATCTGAGGTGGCCCAATACACTTCTATATAATCTGAAACATTGGCCGCAAGTATGGGGAAAGTTCCTGCCAGTTGAACTGGGGTATTTTTGCTTGATACACCGTCACTAAAAGAGGAGTTTGCCACATCAGTTCCATTTTTTCGTAACCAAATATATACCTGTTGCTCTTGGGTGGTTGCGCTGTTTACTCCAGCGTTAAAATTAACTAGATAAGTTCCAGTTTTACTAATAATCATACGACTGTTGCTGGCACCAGTACCCAATGTGATTCCTAAATTGGCAATGGCTGTGTCCAAGAGTAATGGATAGGCTGTATTAGTGGCTGCAGCGGTAATGTTAGCTGTATTGGCAAATGATCCGTAAGTTCCAGGGACATAGTTGACCGTACCCGCCACGCTGAGATTTCCAGCGATGTACACATCGCCTGCGGCACTTAAATTGCCGCCATAGTTGGCATTGACATTGCCGTAAATATTGCCCGATGTTATGATATTACCAGTAATACTAAGATTGGCCTGAGTAAGACTCATTACTTGTGTTACAACATTAGATCCTTGTGGCGTGGTCCAGAATGTCATCTGACTGCCTCGATTAGTGGCAGTTTGATCCTCTGTAGTAACCATGTCTATACGTGTGGTACTTAAACTTGGGAATCCAGTATTGCCATAAGGAGTACCAGCAAAGCGTGTAAAAGTAGTATTTGCTAATAACTGTGTAGGGGCCGAAGCATTACCATTGTACATACGGCCTATGTATGCGGCATAGGCATTGGCGCCGTCATTGTAAATGCGACTAGGCAGTGTTGGCTGTCCTGATATGTGTAACATTACCCCGGACTGTATAGGAGATACGGTATTTCCATCTAAACTTCCTATAATATTGATCGAGCTGTAAGTGGAATTAAGTGTGGGAGCATAAAAACTTACAGCATCGCCCACAGTTTGTATTAATTTGTTACCGCCATAACCAAATAAAGTCAGTCCACCTAGCATATTGATATAACTAGCAGATCCTGTGGTGTTAATTGTTAAATTACTATTGTTTGTAGTGCTGAGTATGCTGTTGGCCGTCAGTTGTAATGCTGTGCCCACCGCCAATCCCTGGGCGCTGAGTGTAGTACCATCAAAAGTTAAATTGTTACTGCCCACTATGGCGTTTGAAGCATTGTACAACACCTGTGTATTAGTAGTATTTGTAGTTAAATTAGCATAGCCTGAAGAAGAAAAACTAGTTTGTGCTTCCATCTCGGCCCATACATAGCCAGTAATGTCATTAAAATAAATGTACTGTATGCCAGTATTGCTGTCAATCCAAATGTCACCAATTATGGCATTGCTAGGAGGAGCTACATCAAATGTAACATTGGCCAAACCAGTTAAGTTATAGCCATTGCCAAAGTAATAAGCTGCCGATACATTTCCGGCTGTGCTGACATTACCAACGGTGATGTTTCCCCCAGCACTGATTGATCCTGTAGTTAATAAATTGCCGCCTGAAATATTGCCTGTAGCACTAATGCTTGTCCCAACTATAGAAGCATAAGATAGCGTACCAGCAACACTGATATTATTGGCGTAGACATTACCTGTGGCGGAAACATTTCCGCCGGTAAACAGATTGCCTGACTGTGTTGTTCCGGTAACAGTCAATGATGTTAATGTGCCAACTGAAGTTATGTTTGGTTGACTATTGGCTGTTACAGTAGCAGCATAGCCAGCAGACACGGCATACGTAGCATTAGCCACCGTGCCAGTTACATTACCGCCTGTTATAGATGCCAGTGCCGAACCATTTCCCACAAAATAAGCACCAGTGACATTTCCCGTGGCCGACATTACCCCAGCTGTCAGCAAGTTTCCTGACTGAGTATTTCCTGTTACAGTTAAGGTAGATAAATTTCCAACCGATGTGATATTTGGTTGACTATTGGCTGATACTGTGCCTGAGTAAACAGCATACGTGGCGTTGGCCACTGTGCCAGTTACATTGCCACCAGTAATACTGCTTAATGCGCTGCCATTACCTATATAATAAGCGGCTATTACATTCCCTGAAGTGCTAATTAGCCCAACTGTCAGTATATTACCAGTAGTGCTGATATTTCCAGCAGTTAAATTGCCAGTATATGTTGGCAAATAGTCAGCTACATTACTGTTACCGTAGTTGCCGGTAGCTCCGCTGAGTCCTGTGAGATAATATCCATTACCCAGTATATAAGTGCCCGAAACATTGCCCGCGGCGCTGATGCCTACATTGGTTGACCAAGCATTGGCCATAGTACTATATGTCCAATTGGTAAGACTGCTGGTGCCATTGTTACCTGCTTGTAATCCTGCTCCGTTGATTGCTGTATAAGTTGATGCATTGTTAGCCAATTCAATGTAAAGATCACCAATAACAATTACATTACTTTGATTAAAAGTTACGTTGCCTTGAACGTTTAAATTGCCTAAAATATTAGCGTCTCGATATATTAATAAACTGTTACCTAAAATATTACCACCAACGGATATCAATCCACCGCTTAGTAAATTCCCGCTTAGTGTATTTCCCGTTACAGTCAGTGTAGAAAGTGTTCCAACACTGGTTATATTTGGTTGACTATTGGCAGTTACTGTTCCCGAGTACACAGCGTATGTGGCATTAGCCACTGTGCCTGTGACATTACCACCTGCGATGCCGCTTAGTGTGCTGCCGTTACCAACAATGTAGTTTCCGTATACGTTTCCAACGGCACTTAACACGTTAACAGTGTAAACATTATTCGCGTTGACATCGCCAGATACTGATAAACTAGTCAGAGTGCCTACAGATGTAATATTTGGCTGGCTGTTGGCTGACACAGTGCCTGCGTAAACAGCGTAAGTAGCATTGGCCACAGTGCCTGTTACATTACTACCAGTTATGTAGCTAAGAGCACTGCCGTTACCAACAATATAATTTCCGTATACATTTCCAATGGCACTTAATATACTACTAGCATACACATTATTTGCATTAACATCGCCAGTAACCGATAAACTAGTTAAAGCACCTACAGATGTAATATTTGGTTGACTGTTGGCAGTAACTGTTGCCGCATACCCAGCCGACACAGCGTAAGTGGCATTGGCCACTGTGCCTGTAACACTGGATCCTGATATAGACGATAACTGACTACCGTTACCAAAGATATAGCTGCCATATACATTACCAATGGCAGTGACAATCCCCTCACTAGTGACGTTGCCACCACGTATGTTACCAGTAACACACAACAAGCCCGGTGTTAATAAATTGCCCGAACGTGTGTTGCCTGTTACAGTAAGATTGCCCAATGTACCAAGACCAGTGATATTTGCCTGTGTGTTGGCAGTGACGGTGGCAGCGTATCCAGCAGACACAGCGTAAGTAGCATTGGCTACAGTACCTGTTACATTACTGCCAGCTAATCCTGATAAATTACTTCCGTCCCCTGTAAAATAAGCACCAACCACAGTACCACTAAAACTGGTATTGCCGGCAGTTAAATTGCCAGTATAAGTTGGTAAGTAGTCAGCTACATTGGCATTGCCATAATTGCTTTGAATTCCAGTTAAGTAATATCCGTTACCTACGTAATAATTACCAGCGATATTTCCAGTGGCACTGATATTGCCAGCTGTGAGATTTCCGCTATAAGTTGGAAGATAGTTGGCTACGTTACTATTACCGTAGTTCATGGCTACACCAGTGAGATAATAACCATTACCCAGTACATAATCGCCAGTGACATTACCCGTAGCACTGACTAATCCCACTGTTAATACATTTCCTGCTTGGACATTACCTGTTACGGTTAATAAACTTAAATTGCCCACGGCAGTTAAACTACTGAAAGTTACATTTGAACTTAAAGTATTGCCCACTAAACTATTAGCATTGAAATTAGACGCATTAACACCGGTTAATTGACTACCATTACCTATAAAGTAATTTCCAGATACGTTGCCAATAAAACTTGGACTGTCTGAAACACTAAATGTGATAATATCGGCGGCGTTGTTGCCTGTAATTGAAAAATTATTTCCGCTGGCGAAACTTACAGTACTACTTACTGCGTTGGCTACTACATTAGCCGAACCTATTACATTTATAATACTAAAACTATTTCCAGTATTTTGTAAGAATAATAAAGGTGTTGTGCCTACTACTATGGGATCATTTGTTACCAATTTCCAGGAAGTATCATTGTATGTGCTTCCTTCTGTGACCATTACAATAAATCCAGCGTTGAGATCGCCCGATTGAGCATCTACTGTACGTTGCCAAACTCCACTAGATCCAGTTCCTTCCGAAACAACGTAATATATTCCGTTATCGGCACCGTTGGTTTGTCCTGCAACTAAAATTCTATCGCCATTGTTGAGTGATACTCCATCAACAGTACTGGGAGCTCCACCAGATAGATTTACGTTAGAAAGCTCTATAGCCCTTACTGCCTGTTTGTAATCTATGTCTGATATTTGCTCGGCGCGTATTCTTGTTAAGCCCATTGTTGTCCCAATTAATTAATAGTATTTATTCAAAAAGATAGGACCAGTGGTCCTATCTTTACAGCACTGTGATACTGTTTTTTACAGTATTATGCTAGGGTCAACGTTACGCTTCTTGTAGTTCCATCAGTTCCACGCACTAACACTTTCAAACTTGTATCACTTACTAGTTGGAATGACATAGTGCTATTTACTCCCAATGTTGGTGCCGCGGAGTTAAGCTGTGCTACCAAATTACCAGTAATGTCAACTTCGCCCACTGTTTCGGATACAGAAACTATAGCATTTCCTGAACTATTTGAAATAGCTGTAACTGTGGTAGTTGTAGTTATTTCACGAACATCTATAGTATCACCCGTCATTGGAGCTTCTGTAAATGTCAATGTAGTTCCGCTTACGCTATACGCTGTAGTTGGAATCTGTACAATACCATTGATAGTTACAATACAGCTATCTGTAGTTTGTGTTGAGCTTAATGTGAATGTTGTAGTTGTCCCGTCACCGTTAAACTGTTCATTAGCAATTACAGTATAGCTAGATCCACCTACTGCTACCCAAGCCGCACCATTCCAGACTTCTGTTTGTGATATAGTACTGTTATAACGTAACATACCAGTAGAAGGTGTTCCTGGACGTTGCGCTGTGTTACCAACCGGTATCAAGATTGAATTAGTGGCGTTAAACGCTACCACAGCACCAGTTGTTTGTACGTTGCTACCAAAACTTGCTGTGTTTGTGGCAACATCCACAAACAGAGTATTGCCTACTGCTAGATTGCCTGCGGCACTTATATTACCGCTGGTATTAATATCTCCCATGGCACTTACAATGCCGTTAGTCAATATGTTTCCGCCTGTAACATTTCCGCCAGCACTAACGTCTAAATAAGCAAAAATATTTCCCGTAGCACTAACGTCTGTACTGAAGTTTACACCCTGATCGTAATAAGTTGCTACGATGTCAGAACCAGCTCCTATTGCTATTACTAAATTTCCATCACCTGTGGCAATGTTAGCATAGCTTCCGCCGCTAGATATTTTGTTTGAACTTACATTGCCAGGATTGATATTACTGATATAGTAACCATCACCGATAAAGTAATTGCCAGTTTGTATGTTACCCAAGGCACTTACTACGCCTGTTGTAACTACGCCACCGTTAATAGATGTATTAGCTGTTATAAACCCATTAGCATAAACATTACCACCAGCACTTACAATATTGCCAGTTAATATGTTTCCACCAGTAATATTACCACCAGCACTTACAATATTGCCAGTTAATATGTTTCCACCAATTACGTTACCACCAGCACTGACTAATACGTTTGACAATAAGTTATTGCCATACACATTACCAGCTGCACTAGCATATCCCACTGTGGTTACATTACCACCAATTACGTTACCACCAGCACTGACTAATACGTTTGACAATACGTTATTGCCGTAAACATTACCAGCTGCACTAGCATATCCCACTGTGGTTACATTACCACCAATTACGTTACCACCAGCACTTACAATGTTACCAGTGAATATGTTACCGCCCGTTACATTACCTTGCGCTGTTACTTCTCCAGTAGTACGTAAATTTCCAGCTATGACATTACCCATAGTGCTGATATTGCCACTAGCACTGACATTGGATACTACTATACCAGCGTTGGTTGTACCATCGGATGCTGTTACCGTTAACGTATTTGCCGCGCTTTGTTTGAGCTGTATATTTCCCAAGAATATTGTACTTCCGCTTACATACAAACTTAACCAAGCACTAGTTGAAT
>Ga0316219_1002391_pt1 | contig 17389 bp, 15 predicted proteins | sample TBH18003PmetaG_FD_203635 | JGI IMG/M metagenome (GOLD analysis project Ga0316219, IMG submission 203635) | Freshwater microbial communities from Trout Bog Lake, Wisconsin, USA - TBH18003P | ecosystem: Environmental > Aquatic > Freshwater > Lake > Hypolimnion/Profundal zone | place: USA... | reverse complement strand
ATCCCGCCTACAGCGCGGTGGCCTGTCGCGTGAAATCGTTCGGGGAACGCGCCAAGGAGCTCGGGCTCACGGTGCACAACATCCTCGGCAAGGCGAAACCGGGCGTCAGCTACCTCGAGATCGCCCCCATGCATGAGGAAAGCGACAGCCTGGTCCGCCGCATGATGCAGACCTCCCCCCGCCCCACCGGGCTCTACATGCCGGTCGATCATTTTTGCGGCTCGTTGTTCCGTTCCCTCCGGCAGGTTGGGCTGAAATCCGAGCGCGATTTCGAGGCGGTCCTGGGCAACTATAACCCGGTCATTTACCACAACCTCGACCATTTGCCCGCCGCCCTGAACATCAACCTCCCCTCCCTGGTGCGCAAAGTGGTGGACCACCTCGTTTGGCGCATCGAAAATCCCACCGCCATTGGGCGCGTCGGCATTACGATTGCCCCCACCTTGGTCACCATGAATCAGGGCAAACATGCAACCCTCTGAACATTCACAAATTTCAGAAAAGTATCGCTTGCTAAAGTCCGCCCGTTTTCTTGCTCTTTACCACGTTTTGACCGGCATCACCCCCATGACTGGCTACCCCCTGTGGCACTATTTCCAGCGTCCCCGGACGGCTGTGCAAATTTTCTAATGCTTGGCATAAGCGATTGATCGCTTTTCCCCTTTCCCGACTTTTGGACCGGCTCACCCCGGGTCAAAACCGGAAACTACAAACCACCCCCATACAACGAATGAAATCAGAACCCAGCTACCAAATGCACAGGACCAGCAAATACCTGGTCTCCTGTTTGGCTGCTCTGGTGGCAGTGTCGTCGCCCGCTTTGCGAGCCGCCGATACTGACACGACAAAAGCAACGACCACTACAACGACCACCACGACCACGACGCCGACACCTGCTGCCGTCGCCTCGGACGAGGGAGTCCAAACCATGTCCCCGTTCACTGTCACCAGTGAAAAGGACAATGGCTACCTGAAGACCAATTCTGCCACCGCTACCCGTATCGGCATGGAGGTGCAGCGCACCCCCCTCGCCATCGAAATCAAATCGGCTGAGTTCATGGCTGACACGAACACCCAGACCCTCACCGACCTCCTCCGCTACTCGTCGTCTGGTTCGGGTGACAACTCGTTCCTGATGGCCCGCCCCGCGAACGGTGCGACTCCGGTCGGCACGTTCACGATGCGCGGTTTCCAGATCAATACGATGCTGCGTAACGGCGTTAAGCGTTACACCGCCTTCAACGTTGATTCCGTCGAGCGCGTCGAACTCATCAAGGGCCCGGCGGCCTTGTTCTTCGGTAACGGCGCCCCCGGCGGCGTTATCAATTACATCACCAAGGAGCCGGTGTTTGCCCGCATTCCGACGACCGTGCAGTATGTCACGGGCACCGACCACAAGCGCAAGTGGGTCATCGATCACAATACGATGTTCTCCAACAAGGCGGCGATGCGCGTCATCCTCGTTTCCCAAAACGATGGTGGCCAGCGCCGGTTCGAGTACCTGAAGAACAACAGCGTGACCGGCGGCCTGACCCTCGTTCCGTTCGACAGCGGCAAGCTCCGCATCACGGCCGACGCCGAGTGGACCGACCAGAAGTACAACTTCTCCCGTTCGACGGAGTGGTTCTACCCGGACGCGTGGCAGGCTGCTTACAGCACCACCCAGACCAACCCGGCTGATGCCTCCCTCGTCGCGCTCGAAAACGGCGCGGTGAAGAACGGCGTCAACCTCGCGGGCAACGCCGTCGGCAGCGCCGGCGCCGCCGCCATCATGGCCGCCCGCTACGTCGTCGTCGGTGGTTACGGCAACTGGGGCGCTGACAATCGCGCCGCCCAGGGCAATTACACCCTGCCCAACTACACCCGCATCGATCGCGGTGCCTACTACTTGAATGCCGCTGGCGTGCGTATCCACGACACGGGCTTCAACTGGGACGCTCGCGGCGCCTTCAATCATGACTACGTGAACACCACGGACGTCGTTGTTGAAATCTCGCCCTTCGATTGGGTTGACGGCCGCTACGTTGTGACGGTTGACAACAACCGCTACGACTCCATCGAAGGTGGCTACTCGCCCTACGGTGACGGTCGCCGGTTCAACTCGTTCGGTGGCGTCGGCGGCAACAGCGCCGGCTACTACCTGAAGTCCACGGATCACCAGTTCGACTTGATCTTCAAGAAGGACTTCTGGGGCCTGAAGAACAAGCTCCTGGTGGGTGGCACCTTCCGCGAGGCCCTGCAGCAGTACAACGCCCAGTCGTTCACGTACTACGGCCAGATCCCCGGTGCTTCCAACGGCATCGCGAATCCGGGTGGCATCTACACCGGTGGCTCGCTCACGCTGGGCAACGTCGCCCACGTCCCCGTCAACCAGGTCATCCGCGACCGTTTCGGCAACATCCAGACGCCCGTGCAGGTCTTCAGCGAATGGGATCCGGGATTTCAGGTTCAGCCTGACATCAAGCCCCTGTTCGTCATCGACCGTAACGAGCTCGACGGTTACTACTACCAAGAGCAGGCCGGTTACGTCAACTACCAGGGCCAGGCCTTCGATGATCGTCTGACGATCCTCGCCGGCGTCCGCCGCGAAATGCACCGGGATAGCGGTCAGTACCTGACCGACAACTTCCCGTACTACTCGCCGCCGCCCACGGCCTACTACGACACGGCGAGCTATCCTGCCAGTGTGTGGGGCCAGGATCCGGCCTACGCTGGTGACCGCGACGGTGAACACTCGCGCATCGCCGGCACGTCCTGGATGGTGGGTCTCTCGTACCAGATTAAGAAGGACATCAACATCTACGTCTCGACGAGCAAGATCTACAATCGTAACGGCGCGACCAACGCGGGCGGCTTCTCTACGCTGTCTGTCCCGCAGTGGTACGCCGCGGCCCAAGCCTACCTCGGCTCCCTGCCGGGCGGCAATGCGGCCAATCCGTTTGTGTACAACGGCCATACGCTCAACAGCGTGAACGACCTGTTCGCCGCGCTGCACGCCAACAGTGCTGACGTCCTGATCAAGCCCGAGACCGGTCGTAACTCCGAAATCGGTGTGAAGACCTCGCTCTGGGACAACAAGCTCGTGAGCACGTTCTCAGTGTTCCACATGTTCCGCGTCAATCGCCGCGTGGACGACACCAACTCCCAGAACATCGATGCGCTGAATTATGCCAATAATTACCAGTACTTCGGTGCGCCTGGCGCGTTCGTCAACCCGACTGGCTTCAACTTCTCCGGCTCTCGCCTGCTTCGCTGGCGCACCGTCGGTCAGAAGGACGTGGTCGAGGGTGCGGACTTCGAGATGACTTGGAGCCCGATCCGCAACTTCCAGTCCGTCATCAACGGCGCCTGGCTGTGGACCGCCCATACCGTCAACGCCCCGACCGTCATCGCGCCCGGATCCGCGGCCTATAACGCGTTGGATCTCACCACGGTGGCTGGCAACAACACCAAGGTTAACTCGGACATCTACTACGGTGCCCGTCTGGAGAACGTGCCGGAATTCCGGCTCAACACGTTCAGCAAGTACACGATCACCGACGGCTTCCTCCACGGTATGTCCGTGGGCCTCGGCACTCGCTACTCGTCCAAGATGGTCATCTCACGTGACGTCACGTGGAATCCGCTCAACGGCGGCTTCCAGTCTGGCAACTACCTCGTGTTCGACGGCCTGGTCAGCTACCCCTGGGAGCTGTCCGGCTACAAGATCACGTCGACGGCCAGCGTGCAGAACATCGCCGACAAGCTGTACTTCGAGGGTGGCGTCGTCGCCTCCCCTGGTCGCCAGCTGTTCATCACGAATACGCTCAGCTTCTAATCTAGAAGCTTAACAGCGCCTTCCTTCAAAGGGCGGAGACGAAAGTCTCCGCCCTTTTTCTTTTTGCCGGACGGAGGCAGCCGGCGCCAATCTGGCCTTGGGTTTTCGCCCGGCCCGGGCGGCCGGTTTCCCTTCTCGCGCATATCAACCTTCGTGCAACCTTCGTCTCCCCCCTCGTTCTGGCAGCGCCGTCTCATCGCGCCCATCCGGGCGCTGCTGACGCATGGCGTCACCCCTGACAAAATCGCCCTCACCTTCGCGGTGGGCACCGCGTGCTCTCTGCTGCCCTTCCTCGGCTTTACCTCGCTGCTCAACCTCGGGGTCGGCCTCTGGCTGCGGCTCAACCAACCCATCCTGCAAACCCTGAATCAGATCCTCGGCCCCCTGCAGCTGGGGCTCATCCTGGTCTATGTGCGGATCGGCGAAAAAATCTGGGGGGCCCCGCCCATGCCGCTCTCGGTCTCCACGCTCATCCATTCCTTCCGGGACAATCCCGCCGCCTTCCTGCAGCGCTTTGGCTGGACCGGGGTGCACGCCGCCACCGCCTGGTTGATCAGCGTGCCGTTTATCGTGGCCGGGCTCTACGGCGCGCTCCGGCCGATCTTTCGCAAATTTTCGCGCCGTGTATCCGCGGGATAACGCGGCTTGAGCCATTCCCCGGTCCCGGGAAACCAGCCCGGCGCGCGAGGTTGCGCCGGAATGGCCGTGGGGAACACGCCTCATCGGCCGTGCTCGCGCTGGACCTCGAGTCGGTCGAGGTTGTCGCGCGCCTCCGCGAAGTCCGGCTTCAGCCGCAGCGCCTCGTCGAGTCGCCCGAGCTGCAGCAGCGTGTTGCCGAGGTTGTTGTGCGCCTCGGCAGAATCCGGCCGGAGTCGGACGACCTCCGCATACTGCCCCGCCGCCTCGGAAAAACGCCGCAGCCCGAACAGCGCGTAGCCGAGATTGAAGCGGGCCGGAATCGAACTGGGATTCAGCCGCACCGCCGCCTAGCTGTTCGCGTAGGCCGCCCCCACCGCCAGCACAATGCCGAGCCCCGCGAGCACCACGGCCCAGCGTGTCGCCCAGCCGCCCGCCGGCACCGCCGCCGGCCCTGAATTCGCCCGTGATCCAGCCATGAATTTTGCGGGCAGCGTTGGCGGTCGCATCGGCGCAGGCAAGGCACTCTTGGCCGGATCAGTAACGCATCCGCTCCGCCTTCAGCCCGGTCAGATTCCCCCGGCCCACGCCGCGGCCCTCTCGTGGATTATGCTTTTCAACGACTACCCGCGCCGGATGATGACCGACCGTGGCCTCGCCTCCGTCGCAACTCCCCTCCGGACGCCGTCGATTTTTCCCTTCCACCTGGCCCGGCCGCGCCGCGCTGGCGGGCGGCATCTGGGCCGTGGCCATGGTGGTGCTGGTCGTCGTTCGGTCCGGCGAATCATCCTCTTCCACGCCGTCCAACCGCCCGGTCAAGGCCGCGGTCGCCGCCGACATGGTGTCGTCCGATTCCTGTCGTTCCTGTCACCCGGGCAATTACGCCAGCTGGCACGCGTCGTTTCACCGCACGATGACGCAGGTCGCCGAACCCGCCAACTTCGCCACGAAAATGGACGGGCTCGAGCTCGCGCATAACGGCCTCGACTACCGCGTGGAGCGCGCCGGCAACGCCTATCGCGTCTTCACCAAGCGCGCCGGCACCCCCGCCTCGGATTATGCCGAGCCCCGGCAGATCGTCCTCCTTACCGGCTCGCACACCGTCCAGGTCTACTGGCTGGAAACCGGCGACGGCCGCACCGTGGGGCAGTTTCCCTTCGCGTATCTCATCGGGGAAAAGCGGTGGGCCCCCCTGAAGGACACGTTTCTCACGCCGCCCGACCCCGGCGATCTCTACGGCAAGGGCGAGTGGAACAACACCTGCATGAATTGCCACGTCACGCAGCCCGTGGCCCGCCCCATTGCCGGCGGCAACTCGGGCACGTTTGACTCGAAGGTCGGCGAGTTCGGCATCGCCTGCGAGGCCTGCCACAGCGGCGGACGCGAACACATCGAGCTCAACCGAAGCCCGTTCCGCCGCTTCGCGCTGCACCTCGCTGGACGAAGCGACCCCACGATCGTCAACCCGGCGCGCCTGTCCGGACCGGAGTCGTCGCTCGTCTGCGGACAGTGCCACAGCATCTGGGCGTTCAAGACCGAGGCCGATGCCATGGTCTATGTCCACGACGGTGCCCAATACCGCCCCGGCCAGAAGGAAATCGACCGGCGCTGGATCGCGCAGCCCAAGGGCACCGACCATCCCGACGAGCGCGCCGCCCTCGACCGGAATGACCCGCATTTCTTCGACGACACGTTCTGGCCCGACGGCCAGATCCGCGTCATCGGCCGCGAATTCAACAGCGTCTCCGCCTCGCCTTGCTTCACCGGCGGAAAATATTCCTGCCTTTCCTGCCACGAACTCCATCCCGCGAAAACCGATCCGGCCTCCCTCGCCGCGTGGGCCAGCTCCGGCCAGCTCAAGCCCGGCATGGAAACCAACCAGGCCTGCCTCCAGTGCCACACGAAGTTTGCCCAGGTCGCCACCCTGACCGCCCACACGCACCACGCGGCCGATTCGGCCGGCAGCAGCTGCTACAACTGCCACATGCCGCGCACGATCTACGGCCTCCTCAAGGCCACGCGCAGCCACCAGATCGCGTCGCCCTCCGCCCATGAAACCGCCGACATGGGCCGCCTCAACGCCTGCAATCTCTGCCACCTCGACCAACCCCTGGCCTGGACCGCCGCGAAACTCCAGGAATGGTATGGCCAGCGTCCGCCGCCCGCGCTCGACGCCGACGACCGCGAACTCGCCACCGGCGCGAAATGGATCCTGCAAGGCGACGCCCGGCAGCGTTCCCTCATCGTCCTCAGCATGGGCTGGGAACCCGTCCAGAAGGCCGCTGGGCGCGAGTGGTTCTATCCCTATCTGATCTTCGAGCTCAACGACCCCTATTCCGCCGTCCGCTACGGCGCGTGGAAATCACTGCGCACGCTGCCCGGCTTCACCGACTACAAGTTCGACTACACTGCCGACGACGCGCAACAGAAGGAAGCCGTCGCCACCCAGTATCGCAAATGGTGGTTCGAAACCCGGCAGGCCAACGGCGGCTACCGCGCGCAGACCATTCTCGAGCCGTCCGGCATTTTCCACCAGGAGACCTTCGATCGCCTCCTCGACCACCGGGACAACAAGAAGATCACCGTGGTTGAGTAACCGCCTCGTTCGGCGCGCTTTCAGACCCTCACGCTGGACTCGACCGGCTCGCCATGGCAAATTGACCGGCATCCTCCCGCCCATGTCGTCTCCCGGCTCACGTTTCCGCGCCGCCCTTGCGGCCGAGCGGCCCCTGCAAATCGCCGGCACGATCAACGCCTACGCCGCGTTGCTCGCCCAGCGCGCGGGTTTTCACGCGATTTACCTCTCCGGAGCCGGCGTCGCCAACCATTCCTACGGCCTGCCCGACACAGGACTCACTTCGCTCGCCGACGTGCTCATCGACGTCCGCCGTATCGCCAGCCGCGTCGAACTTCCGCTGCTCGTGGACATCGACACGGGCTGGGACGACCCCGCCACTGCCGTGCGCGAAGTCGCGGCCGCCGGCGCCGGCGCCGTCCACCTTGAGGACCAGGTTCCCGCCAAGCTCTGCGGCCACCTCCCGGGCAAGCACCTCGTCTCCACCGCGGAAATGTCCACCCGGGTCAAAGCCGCCGTGTCCGGGCGGACTGACCCTGACTTCGTGATCATGGCTCGCACCGACGCCGCCAGCGTCGAGGGCCTGCCCGCTGCCATTGCCCGCGCCCAAGCCTACGTCGCCGCCGGCGCCGACATGATCTTTGCCGAGGCGCTCCCCACGCTCGACGACTACCGGAAGTTCACGTCCGCGCTCAACGTTCCGGTCCTGGCCAATCTCACCGAGTTTGGCCGCACACCCTATTTTACCCTCGCCGAACTCCGCAGCGCCGGTGTCGCCATGGCGCTCTACCCGTTGTCCGCCTCGCGTGCCGCCGCGGCAGTGTCGCTGCAGGTATTCGAAGCGATCCGCCGCGACGGCACGCAGCAATCTGTCGTGGAAAAAATGCAAACCCGCCCCGAGCTCTACGACCTCCTTGGCTACAAACCCGAATCCTGAATCCCGCTCGAAGCGCACGAAGCCAATTCTCGGAATTTTGCCTTCGTGAGCTTCGTGTCCTTCGTGGTAAAGTAAATCCGATGTCCGACCCTGCGCCGCTCCCCAAGGGCAAGAAATCCGTCGCGCTCTCGGGCGTCATCGCCGGCTCCACCGCCATCTGCACGGTCGGCCAGTCGGGCAATGACCTGCATTACCGGGGCTACGACATCGCCGACCTCGCGCACGGCGCCACGTTCGAGGAGGTCGCCCACCTGCTGATCTACGGTCACCTGCCCAACGCCGCGGAACTCGCCGCCTACCGTACCAAACTCACCCGCCTCCGCAGCCTGCCCGCGCAGCTGCGGACCGTGCTGGAGCAGATTCCGGCCAGCGCGCATCCGATGGACGTCCTCCGCACCGGCTGCTCGGCCTTGGGCACGCTCGAGCCCGAAAAGCTCCCTGCGTCCGGCGCCAAGGCCGACTCCGTCCCCGCCGCCCGCGAACTCGCCGACCGCCTGATCGCGGTGTTTCCCTCGATGCTGCTCTACTGGCATCACTTTTCCACGTCCGGCCGCCGCCCGGTCGTTGAGTCCGCGGAAAATTCCGTCGCGGCGCATTTTCTCCAGCTACTCCACTCCGGCAGTGGGCGCCGCGCCCCTTCGGCTGCGGAAGTCCGCGCGCTCGACCAGTCACTTATTCTCTACGCCGAACACGAATTCAACGCCTCCACGTTTACGGCACGCGTCATCGCGGGCACCGGCGCTGATTTCTATTCGGCCATCACCGGCGCGATTGGCGCATTGCGCGGGCCCAAGCACGGCGGCGCCAACGAGGTCGCCCTCGAAATCCAGCAGCGCTACCGCACGCCCGACGAGGCGGAGGCGGGCATCCGGGCCGGCATCGCGCGCAAGGAGATCGTCATCGGCTTCGGCCATCCCGTCTACACCACCGGCGACCCGCGCAGCCCCATCATCAAGGCCGTCGCTCGCGACCTGTGCGCCAATGACGCGGACCGAAACCTGTTCCAGATCGCCGAGCGCATCGAGACCGTGCTGTGGAACGAGAAGAAGATGTTTCCCAACCTGGATTGGTATAGCGCGGTTGCCTATCACGAGCTGGGCGTGCCCACCGCCATGTTTACCCCACTGTTCGTCCTCGCCCGCACGGCTGGCTGGTCCGCGCACGTCATCGAACAGCGCGTAGACGGTAAAATCATCCGCCCCGGCGCCCTCTACACCGGGCCCGAAGACCGCCCGTTCGTCCCGCTCGCACAAAGATGATTTCCTCACGCCCAGCCGCAAAGCCGCCAAGCCATCATCCTTTGCGCCTTGGCGCCTTTGCGTGAGCATCTCCCCATGTCCGCTCCCATTTCCAACGTCCGCCCCGCCCCCGACGCTCTCCTCACGGCCCTCGCCGACTACGCGCTGAGTTCCACGCCGCCGTCCGACGAGGCCCTCGACACCGCCCGTTGGTGCCTCGCCGACACCCTCGCCTGCGGCATCCTGGCCCTCGCCTACCCAGCCTGCACCAAGCTGCTCGGCCCCATCGTGCCCGGCACAACGATCCAACACGGCGCCCGCGTGCCCGGGACCGCCTACGAACTCGATCCCGTGCAGGCCGCCTTCAACATCGGCACGATCATCCGCTGGCTCGACTTCAACGATACCTGGCTCGCCGCTGAATGGGGACATCCCTCCGACAACCTCGGCGCCATTCTCGCCACCGCCGACTGGCTCTCCCGCCAGCAAGCCGTCGGCGCCGCCCCCGCCGCCTTCAGCTCGTCACTTGTCACTCGTCCCTCGTCACTCTCCATGCGCGACGTCCTCGTCGCCATGGTCAAGGCCCACGAGATCCAGGGCATCCTCGCCCTCGAAAACTCCTTCAACCGCGTCGGCCTCGATCACGTCCTCCTCGTCCGCGTCGCCTCCACCGCCGTCACCACCGCCCTGCTGGGCGGCACGCGCGACCAGGTCATCAACGCCCTCTCCCAAGCCTGGCTCGACGGCTCCGCGCTTCGGACCTACCGCCACGCGCCCAACACCGGCTCACGCAAATCCTGGGCTGCCGGTGACGCCACCAGCCGCGCCGTCCGGCTCGCGCTCATCGCCCTGACCGGCGAGATGGGCTATCCCTCGGCGCTCACCGCCAAGACCTGGGGCTTTCAGGACGTATCATTCAAGGGCGCCCCCGTGAAACTGGCCCGCCCCCTCGGCAGCTACGTGATGGAAAACGTCCTCTTCAAAATTTCCTTCCCCGCCGAGTTTCACGCGCAAACCTCAGTCGAGTGCGCCGTGCAGCTGCACCCGCTCGTGCGCGATCGCATCGCGGAGATCACGCGCGTCGAGCTGACGACCCACGAGTCCGCCATCCGGATCATCGACAAGACCGGCCCGCTGCATAACCCCGCGGACCGCGACCACTGCCTGCAATACATGACCGCCATTGGCCTCATCTTCGGCAATCTCACCGCCGCGGATTACGAGGACAAGGTCGCCGCCGATCCCCGCATCGACGCCCTGCGCACGAAGATGACCGTCACCGAGGACCAAGCCTACTCGAAGGACTACCTCGACCCCGACAAGCGCTCCATTGCCAACGCCGCGCAGGTTTTCTTCCGTGACGGCTCGTCCACGACCAAGGTCGTCGTCGAGTATCCCATCGGTCACCGGCGTCGCCGCGCGCAGGGCATTCCACTGCTCCAACAAAAGGCCAGCGCCGCCTTCAGCGCCCATTTTGGACCGGCCAAATCCGCCGACTTGCTCCGCCTCTTTGCAAACCGCACCGAGTTGGAGTCCATGCCCGTCCACGAGTTCGCCAGCCAGTGGACGAAATAGCGCCTTGTCCGCACGCGCGAACAGGCAGGCCAGCCCTGTGCGATCTTCAGCTGCCCGGTTGAAAATAGTTCTTGCCTATTCCAGAACGAACGTTCTTCTATGCGTCATGCCCCGCGCCAAAGAGTTCGATGAAGCCGAAGTGCTCGACCAGGCACTCGAGCTTTTCCGCGCCCGGGGATTCAAGCACACGTCGTTCGCGGATCTCACCACCGAGCTGGGCGTGAGCCGCCAGAGTCTTTACGACACCTACGGCGACAAGCAGACCCTCTTCCAGACGGCACTCCAGCGGTACGTGAACCGCGCCCTCGACGGCATGCGGCGCAAACTCGATGAAGCCGCCCCAATCCGTGAGGTTCTGACGGGTCTCTTCGACGGCATGATCACGGGCGGCTGCAGCAATGGCTCACCCGGCTGTCTCATGGTCAATTCGATGGTCGAACAGGCACCGCACGACGCCGACACGCGCGCCCTCGCCCAGGTCCACGCCCGCGAGATCGAGGGCCTCTTCGCCTCCCGCCTCAGCGCCGCCCAGCGCGCCGGGGAGATCGCCAAGTCCAAGGATCCCGTCGCCCTCGCCCGTTTCCTCTACCACACGATGCTCGGCCTGAGCGTCGCCTCCCGCGCCCTCGGCGAACGCGAGTCCCTCCGCACCAGCGCCCGCCTGGCTTTGCAGGTTCTCGACTGATTTTCTTCTGCCTATTTTGGAACGTTTGTTCTGTTTGCGACCCTCCCTTTTCCCAATGAAAAATACCACGATCCTCATCACCGGCGGCACCTCAGGCATCGGCCTGGCCACCGCCCAACTCCTGCAAGCCGAAGGCGCGCGGGTCATCGTCACGGGCCGCAACCCGGAGACGCTCGCCGCCGCGCGCACCACGCTCGGCGCCTCCGCCATCGTCCTCGCCTCCGATTCCGCCTCCCTCACCGACGCCCAGGGCCTCGGTGCCGCGATCCAGAAACACGCGGTCAAGCTCGACGGCGTATTCCTCAACGCCGGCGTCGCCACCTTCGGCCCGCTCGAGTCCATGACGCCAAAGAACTTCGACGACATGTTCGGCATCAACGTCCGGGGCCTCTACTTCCAGCTCCAGTCGCTGCTGCCGCTCCTCGCCAATCCGAGCTCGGTCATCTTCAACGCCTCGGTCGTCGCGCAGTTGGGTCTCCCGGGCGCCAGCATCTACTCCGCGACCAAAGCCGCCGTCGTTTCGCTCGGCAAAGCGCTCGCCGTCGAGCTCGCCCCGCGTGGTATCCGGGTCAACACCCTCAGCCCCGGTCCGGTCGCCACGCCAATCTACAACAAGCTGGGTTTCCCGGCTGACGCGAAGAAGGGCTTCGAGGACAGCATGGCGGCCCAGACTCTCGTCAAGCGCTTCGGCACGCCCGATGAGATCGCCAGGCTCGCCCGTTTCCTCCTGTCCGACGACTCCAGCTTCATCGTCGGCGAGGACATCCTCGCTGACGGCGGGATTCATCTCACCTGAACACTCAACCACCCCTCCCATGATTCCGCTCATGTTGGTGCTCTCCGCACTCTGTCTGCTGGTGGTGACCGACACCGCCAGCACGACCGAGTAACTCAATCCACGATTAATCCCGCGGCGCACTCCGGTGCGGCGCGGGAAATCGGCTGGCCGCTATTCCATCACGCGGATGGTCCAGAAGTCATCCGCCAGGTTCCCGTCGAGCAGATAGGCGTAGGGCATCGTGAAATAGCCGCGCTGTCCCCACGTGGGACCCCAGGAATTGCGCACCGTGAAGGTCTGCTTGGCGTCGTGGTAGCCCACCGCCAGGACCGCATGCCCGCCGACGGTCTGCTCCTTCGGCTGCGGCATGCCGAGCACTCCGGACTTGGCGACCGCCGGGCCTTCGAATGACTCGTATACGGTGAAACCGAACACGAACGGATAGCCCGACGCCAGGCAGCCCTTCATCTGCGACAGCGTGCGATCGACGCGCTGGTAGGCGACCGACTGGTAATCCAGCGCGGTTTTGAAGCACGCCGGCGGCGGTTTCTGCGCGGGCTTGGCCGTGGCCGCCCACAGGTTCGTTTTCGGATCCGCCGGCGTGTCGTCGTAGGTCCAGTCCGTCTCCGGGCAGACGCCGAGCTTGTTCACGATCTTGATGCCGTCGCGGATTTGCGCGCCGCCGTCGATGGGCACGGAGTGCTCCACGTTGCGTTCGTTCCAGTAAATGAACAACCGCGAGGGCGTGAAATCGGGCTTATGCTTCTCCAGCCGACGGGTGAACTGCACGGCAGCGGCGATGGCGTTCGCGGTGCACGAGCCGATCCGGCCCTGGTCAAACACGGGGGGACATTGCTTGCGGAGGTCGGCAGACGGGGGCAGCGACGAGACCACTTTCTGGGGCGCGGCGTAAACATGGTCGCGATGATCCGGCAGATCCGCGACCCAGCCATAACGATTCGAGGTCGGATGGGAGGCCATGGTGGGGAATGGGGTTAAAACAGCAGGGCACCAACGGATGGCGGCAGATTAATTTCCACCGGCAGTCAGGCAAGCCAGCTGCGACGTAAAAAGTGCGTGCCCCGCCGTCGCTCCTGCGCGTAAATCCGGGCCATGGCCCGCTCCTCCAAAAAATCCCTCTCCACGCGCCGGGCCGTCATCCCGGTCCGCGCGCTCGACTTCGTCATGTATAACTCGAAGAACGTCCGCAAAACCCGCGCGTTTTACCAGAAGCTCTTCGGCTTCCGCCGCGGCGAGGAATGGACCGAATTCTGGTCCGAATTCGCCACCGAACCCCTCACCTTCTGCCTCAACGGCCCGTCCAAAACCATCCGCCCGGAATGGAACTGGATGGGCACGCCCTGCATCGCGCTCGCCGTGGACGACGTGCCTGCCGCCGTCGCCAAGTGCCGGAAGCGGCGCGTGAAGATCGTCATCCCGCCCATCGAAACCCGCGTCTGCTGGATGGCGTGGATCGCCGACCCCGCCGGCAACCGCATCTGCCTGCACTCGCGCAAAAACGGCACGGCGGGCTGAACGCGTCTCGCCTCCGTTGTAGGGCGGGGTCTCTGACCCCGCCTTTTCCGGTCCTTGCCCCATTCAGCCCCGAGGCGGGGTCAGAGACCCCGCCCTACATCAAACGACAAAAAAAACGGCGCGGATTGCTCCGCGCCGTTTTCGTAAGCTCACGATTCAGTCAGCGAGACCACCATCAATTCCAGTGGCCTTCGTGGAAGCGGTAGGCGTTGCCTTCCTGCTCCGTGTACGGGGGGATCCACTGCGAGCCCTTGTAAGGCGGGACTTCCCAATGACCGGCCATCCACTCGTAGCGGCTCTCGCGCCACGTCCAGTAGCCGGGGACCCACAAGTAGTCGCCCGTCGGGCGCGCCAGGACAACTTCCTGCTGGGGTGCGGGCAGGGCTGAAGTGACGATGATCATGTTGCCCGCGGGAGCAGGATTCGTGGTCGTCGTGGTCGTGTACGAGGTGCCGGCCGGCGTGGTGGTCACGTAGGTGGGACTCTGCGTTATGACCGGAGCCGTCTGGGTCGTTTGCGTCGTGACGGTGGTTGCCGTGGACGGCGGCGGGGCCGAGACCACGTGGGACTCCTCGGAAGCGCAGCCGGCCATGAAGGCCAGCGCACCGCAGAGGGCGAAAGTAGGCGCGAGGAGTGCTCCGCGCCTCGAAGGGGTAATGTTGTTGGTATTCATACCCGCCACGCTGACCGGCAAATTGCCCGGCGGTTCGGCACGATCGGCGGCATGGGTTGGAGACCCCAGGCCCCGCATCCGTGCGGTTTACGGATTTGCCAGCCGGGAACGCCTGCACTTGGCTGGCGCCTTACCCACATGTCACGCACTCTTGTCAAAGACGCCCTCAACGCCACTGCGCCGATGGATCCCATCCTCCTCCAGGGCTGGGTTCGGACGCGGCGCGATGCCAAGGCCTTCTCGTTCATCGAGCTCAACGACGGTTCCTGCCTCAAGGGCATCCAGATCGTCGCCGACGCCGCGCTGCCCGACTACGCCCACATCACCAAAGCCAACACCGGCGCCTCCCTCGAGGTGCGCGGCCGCCTGGTCGAGTCCAAGGGCTCGGGCCAGAAATGGGAAGTCGTCGCCACGGGTTTCACGATCCTCGGCGAGGCCGACGCCACCTACCCGCTGCAGAAGAAGGGCCACACGATGGAGTTCCTCCGCGAGATCGCCCACCTGCGCCCGCGCTCCAACCTCTTCGGCGCCGTCTTCCGCGTGCGCAGCCGGCTCGCCTACGCCATCCACCAGTTCTTCCAAGAAAAGGGGTTCTTCTACGTCCATACGCCGATCGTCACCGCCAGCGACGCCGAGGGCGCGGGCGACATGTTTCGCGTCACGACGCTCGACCTCGCCAACCCGCCCAAAACCGAGGACGGCGCCATCGACAACGCGAAGGATTTCTTCGCCAAGAAAACCTTCCTCACCGTCTCCGGCCAGCTCGAGGCCGAGATCTTCGCCTGCGCGCTGAGCAACGTCTACACCTTCGGCCCGACGTTCCGCGCCGAGAACTCCCACACCTCGCGCCACGCCTCCGAGTTCTGGATGATCGAGCCCGAGGTCGCGTTCTGTGACCTCAACGGCAACATGGACCTCGCCGAGGCGTTCGTGAAATACCTCATCCGCGACATCCGCACGCACTGCCCAGGCGATCTCGAGTTCTTCGCCAAGTTCGTGGACAAGGACCTGCTCGCGCGCCTCGACTTCGTGCTCGACCAGCCGTTCAAGCGCTGCAGCTACACCGAAGCCATCGAGATCCTGGGCAAATCCGGCAAGACGTGGGAGCACCCCGTCGCCTGGGGCGACAACCTCCAGTCCGAGCACGAGCGCTATCTGACCGAGGAGCACTTCAAGTGCCCCGTCACCGTCTTCAACTACCCGCGCGCCATCAAGGCGTTCTACATGCGCCAGACCGACGGCTGCGCCGAGGGCCGCGAGACCGTCGCCGCCATGGACCTGCTCGTCCCCGGCATCGGTGAGATCATCGGCGGCAGCCAGCGCGAGGAACGCCTCGACAAGCTGCGCGCCGGCATGGCGCTGCACCATCTCGACGAGAAAAACTACTGGTGGTATCTCGACCTCCGCCGCTACGGCACCGTGCCGCACGCCGGCTTCGGCCTGGGTTTCGAGCGCATGCTCATGTTCGTCACCGGCGTGGGCAACATCCGCGACGTCATACCCTTCGCGCGCACCCCCGGCACCGCCGAGTTCTAAGCTTTCACTTCGCCGGAGCGGCCTTCCTGTTCGCGAGCAGGAGCAGCAGGAACACCACCGTCAGCACTGCCGGCAGGAGCGCGACGCGTCCCAGCGTCTCCAATCCCGCCGCAGCCTGGATCTGCATCCACTGCGCGGCCGGCGCAGTGCCAGGCGCCGCAGCCGACAGTGACTCGACAGTCTGGCCCGCGCCGAGCCGTGCCGCGATGCCGTTGTCGAAATAGCGCCCGATCACCGGCAGCACAAAGCTCACGCTCAGCATGCCCGCCCCGCCCATGATCGCGAGGCCCAGCGCCCCGGTCTGCGGAAACCGCTCGCTCACAAAGCCCAGCATCGTCGGCCAGAAAAAGCACACGCCCAGCGCAAACACCGTCGCCGCGCCAAACAGCATCGCGCCCGTCGCCTGGCTCATCGCATACAGCCCGAGCCCGCTCAGAATCGCGCTCACCAGCAGCATGCCCGGCGGCGACAGCCGGTGCACGAACACGCCCGCAAACTGCCGCCCCACCGCCATCAGGCCCGTGATCCACACCAGCACCAGGATGCCTGACACGCCCGCATTCGTCAGGATGTTCGGGATCCATTGTCCCGGCCCGAGCTCCGTCGACGCCGTCAGCAGCATGCACGCAACCATCAGCAGGAGAGCCGGCCGGAAGCACGCCGCGAACATCGCGCCCGTGGACACGCCCGACGTCACCCGCTCCGTCCGCGGAAACGCCTGCCCGCGGAACATCACGCCGTAAATCACCAGCGGCACCAGCATGCTGCCAAACTGCGCCTGCCAGCCCAGCCCCGCGCGCCCCAGCACAAACGCCAGCAGCCCGCCGATCACGATGCCGCCGGGAAACCACACGTGGAAATGATTCAACCGCGTGGTCTTGTCCGTCGGATAAAGCGTGGCAATGAGCGGGTTGCATGCCGCCTCCACCGAGCCGTTGGCGATGCCAAAGACCAGCGTGCCGGCATACAGGCTCGCGTAATTCCACGCGAAGATTGTGAGAAGGATGCCAATAATATGGCCGACCCAAGCCAGCGCCACGATCCGCCCGAGTCCCAGTGCGTCGCACAGCGGCCCGCCGAACACCATCGCCAGCGTGAAGCCCCAGAACGCCGTGCCGTTGATCCAGCCCACCTGCTCGTGCGTGAGGTGAAACTGCACCGCCCACTCCCCCGCAACTGCGCCGCGCAGGGCAAAACTCATGGCGGTGACAATCAAGGCGACGCAACTCGCCGCAAAAAGACGCTGGGCGTTCATAGGCTGGAGGGGTTGGGGTTGACCGGCTACCGGCCGGACTCGGGGAAGAAAGCCCCGCCACTCAAACCGGGAAGCCGGAACGTTGTCGAAGCGGAAAACTGGAGCCCGATTTGGAGAGGGAAGCCAGGAAAACAGGAACGGATGTAGG
>Ga0316219_1002386_pt1 | contig 17399 bp, 10 predicted proteins | sample TBH18003PmetaG_FD_203635 | JGI IMG/M metagenome (GOLD analysis project Ga0316219, IMG submission 203635) | Freshwater microbial communities from Trout Bog Lake, Wisconsin, USA - TBH18003P | ecosystem: Environmental > Aquatic > Freshwater > Lake > Hypolimnion/Profundal zone | place: USA... | reverse complement strand
TCTCCTTGAACATCCAGGCCTTGCTGTCGCGGAGCATGAGCGCTCCGTCGGTCCCGTAGAACATCTCGTAGTTACCGTCGAACGAGTTGCCGAGGGTGACATCGTAGGTCATGCGGATGCCGCCGGGAAACTCGCAGATGGCTTGAACCGTATCGGCCACATCGCGGCCATCATCGGTGTAAACCAGGATGGAGCCGAAGGCGGTGATAGCCGCCGGTTTAGCGTTCAGGAACCAGGCCGCCTGGCCCAGAGGATGGATGCCAACCTCGCCCAACAACCCCAGTGAAACGGTCTTGTCCAGGCACCAGTTGATGTCTTTCTCACGTTGGGTGTTGGGGGACTGCTGCCGCCAGGAGTACTTCTTATGGAACTGCGCACGGGTCATCACGTTCTTGCCCAAGCCGCCCGAACGGATGAAGGGCAGAAGGAAGGTACGCTCCGGGTCCGAAAAATCCTGCAGACCGGCTTGGAAGATTTGCCGGGGAAACGCTTTGGCGGCCAGGGCGATCTCGCGGGCGTCCGCGAGGTTGTTGGCCAGCGGAGCTTCGCAATAGACATGCTTGCCGGCCTTCAGGGCCGCCAGGACGATGTCCTTGTGCTTGTGGGTCGGGGTGGAGATGATCACCGCGGGGATGTCCTTGTTCTCCAGGATGACCTTATAATCCTCAGTCTTGGCGGCACCCGGCACGACCTCACCCGCGCGCCGAACGGAGGAAGGATAATTGTCGCAAATCGCGGCGACTTCTACCTGGTAGGCGCCCACCGCGGCCTGAGGCGCGAGTGCCAGGGTGTTGAGAACCTCGCGGCCCCAACGGCCAAGGCCAATGACCCCCACTTTGTATTTCGCCACCGCCGGTTTGCCAACCGGCGCGGGTTCGGCAGCGGTTTGGCCAAAGAGGCGAACCCCACCCATCAGGCCCATCAGTGTCGCCACCGACCCGCCTTTGAGAAAGTCGCGCCGGTTGGTATCGGCGGCTTTTACGTCGTGATCGTTCATATCCGTTGCTTCATTCATCTACCAGCCCGCCCAGGCTACCGCCCAGCCATAGGTGACCAGGTTACGGCAGCCATTGGCGGCCCGCGATTGGTGGGGTCCTACGGCTTGGCGTTCATCGGCTCCAGCCCAAGAGCCCATTTGATGCCACCCAGGATGTGCTTCTGATAGGCCTCGGCGACTTCCTTCGAGTTCTTGCGATCCCGTTCCCAGGTCGGATCCCAAACGTCCTCCCGATGGCCAAGGGAGGTGTAGAAGACGCGGCCTTTGCCGAATTCCTTGCACCAGGAGACCGGGTAATCGCCCGGTTTGCCGTTGTTGGGGTGTTTATCGAGCGTCAACAAGCCGTGCACGGTCGAGCGTTCAAAAATCTGGTGAGCGCGGGGATTCTCCTTATCGGCGGGCGCCCAGAACTGGTAGATTTCATCAAATACCTCCCAGTTGGCGGGTAGGTTTTTGCAAATGGGGCAGTCCTTGTCCTGGTTGATGGCATCGATCTTGACCTGCGCCTCGTGGGTTTTGAATTCAGCGCCGAGCATGTCGAGATAGGGCTTGTAGCCGTGGAAAGTGTCTCCCGCCGCATGCATCCCCACAAACCCTTTCCCGGACTTGACCCACGCGATGAAGGCATCGCGGTCCGGCAAAGGAAGGTCTCCGGTGGTGTTGGCAAACACCACGGCGTCGTAGCCTTTCAGGGCCTCGGGGCTCATCTTTTCGGCGAGCACCGCTTTGATGGCCTCGTTGAGCTTGGCGTTGTCGGTCTTGCCGTCGGCCCCCTTAAACGCGGGATCATTGGGCGAAACGCGGGCATACTCGACGGTAAAAGCCCCGCTTTCCTTGCCTAATTGGGCGATAACCTTTTCCGCCGTCTCGATTGAGCTGTGGCGGAAACCGGTAGTCGTGCTCACCACCAGAACTTTTTTGGACGCGGCCTGCGCGGGGGAGGCCAGGAAGAACGCGCCGAGAATCCCGACGCACATCAATTTACTCGTCAAACTCATATTCATCGTTTTCATACAGTTAACCGATCAGCCAAACGTACGCTTGTTAATCTTGAGACTAACACCGCGCCCATGAAATTCATTTTTCCTGCTCAGGTCAAGGATTCTGTGCGGGGAGACTGACGTCTCCCCGATGGCGCGTGCATCCGCGGGCAGCCTCCGGCCAAGTTGCCTGAGGCTGGCTCCGTGTCCGGAACTATCCCCGGAAATAGAGGTAGGCGCCGATGATGAAGGCCATGACCACCAACGAGCAGATGACTTCCAGTTTGCCCCAACTGGCGCGGGTGTTCGCGTTATCTTCGTGGGTGGCAGTGGCAAAGGTCAGGCCCTTCATCTTCAGATAGTCGGGCGCCTCGGTCAGGTAACTGACCACGACCATCACCACGGCGGAGACAATGGTGATCAGGATGCTGAAATACTGGAAGTTAATATTGTTAACGATCCAGAAGAACGAGCCCTCGGCGTAGGGGCTGCTGCCCTTGAGCGTGACCGGGGTATCCACCAGCATCCGGAAGATGCCCATGAGAAAACCGATGATCATAGCCCACAAACAGCCCTTGGCGTTGAGCCGCTTCCAAAAAACGCCAAAGAAGAAAACCACGAAGATCGGCGGAGCCAGGTACCCCTGGATGGATTGCAGGTACTCGTAGAGCCCTTTGGCGCCGCGGACCACGGGGATCCAAGCCATCGCGATAACCACCATGATGGCGGTCGCGATCCGGCCCATGCGGACAATTTCGTGCTGGGAGGCCAAGGGGCGGAGTTTCTGATAGATATCCACCGTAAAGAGGGTGGAGCAGGCGTTGAACACACCAGCCAGCGAGCCCATCAGGGCGGAGAGGAGCCCGGCTACCACAATGCCCCGCAGGCCCGCGGGCAGGAGGTATTTGACCATCAGCGGGAAGGCGCCTTGGGCGGCCGCAGCCGTCGCATGCCCCGTCTGGGGGTCATAGACTTGGGCGAGCTCCTGGATTTTGCCACTCTTGGCCAGGGCGAAGCAGATGAGACCAGGGATAATGAACAGATAGACCGGGAAGAGCTTCAGGAACGCGGCGAAAATGCTGCCGCGACGGGCCACTTGTTCATTCGGAGCGCCCAAGGCGCGCTGAACGATATACTGGTCGGTACACCAATACCAGAGACCGATGACCGGCGCGCAAATCGCCATGCCGAGCCAGGGGAAATTGCTGTTGAAATACCAAGCCTGCTTGACCAGGTGCCCGGCACTGTCATTAACCAACACGGGCGACCAGGTGCTTTCCACACCTACCGGGGTGAGCGGCTTCCACAGGTTGAACATCTCGGATCCGCAGTAGCGCCGGAGTTCACCCCAGCCACCGAGGGCGTGCAAACCGTAGAAGGTCAATAAGGCGGACCCGCCGATGAGCACGACCACCTGGACGGCATCATTATAGGCCACCGCCCGCATCCCCCCCAACATAGTATAAAGCCCCGTCAACAGGATGACGCCGACGGACCCGATCCAGAAGCTGTCCAGGTGCATACCCAGGACGTCGCAGTGAATCTCGGGAAGCAGGACCTGGAACACCACACCGCCGGCAAAAATGCCGACGGCGATCTTCGAGACGATGAAGGTCACCAGGGAAACGACCGAGAGCACGTAACGGGATTGCGTGCAGAATCGGCGCTCGAGGAATTCGGGCATGGTGAAGACCAGCGAACGGGCGTAAAACGGCACGAACACCCACGCCAGGACCAGGAGGCACCAGGCGTGGAGTTCGTAGTGGGCCATGGCGACACCGTCTTTGGCGCCGGAGCCGGCCAGCCCCACAATATGCTCGGAGCCGATGTTCGAGGCGAAGATTGAGGCGCCGATGACCCACCAGCCCAGGTTGCGCCCGGCCAGGAAGTAATCGGCGGCGGTGTCTTTACGCCGGCTCACCACCCACCAGGCGACGCCGAGCAGGATGCCAAAGTAGAAGGCAATCGCGAGCCAATCGAGGCCCGTCAGGGTGCTACCGGCCGATTGGGCCGCCGCCAGCATGGGAGTGAGCGATATCATGAGCTTAATTCTGGGTGGAGAATTTGTAAACGATGGTGTTATGGAAGGTCTGGCCCGGCTTTAGCACGACCGACGGGAAGTTCTTTTGGTTAGGAGAATCGGGGTAGTGCTGGGGTTCCATGCAAAAACCGTTGCGGTATTGATAAACCCGGCCGTGCTTTCCCTTGTTCGAGCCGTCCAGGAAATTGCCCGAGTAAAACTGCAGGCCGGGTTCGTCGGAAAAGACCTCCATCACCCGGCCGGTGGTCGGCTCAAAAACGCGAGCCATCAAGCCGTATTGACCCAGGGGTTTGTCCACTACCCAGTTGTGATCGTAACCGCCGCCGAATTTGAGTTGCTCGTCCGTCTGACCGATGCGCGCTCCAATCGTGGTCGCTTTCCGGAAATCAAAGGGCGTCCCGTCCACCGGGCGCAGATCGCCGGTCGGGATCAACGTGCTGTCCACTGGCGTAAACTTGCTCGCGGGAATGGTCACCTTGTGGCCTAGGATATCCCCCTTGCCGGCAAGGTTGAAATAGGAGTGGTGGGTGAGGTTGACGACCGTATCCTTATCAGTCGTGGCGGTGAATTCCAGTTTCAGGGCATTGTCCTCAGTCAAGGTGTAGACTGCGGTGACCGACAGATTGCCCGGATAGCCCTCCTCGCCATCCTTGCTCAGATACTGGAGCTTGAGCCCCGGACCATTGGCCGAAGGAAGGGCGCTGGCCGTCCAGACCACCTTATCGAAACCAACGTTGCCACCATGCAAGGCATTGGGGTAGTTATTCGTGGCGAGGGTGTACTGCTGACCGTTGAGGGAGAACTTGCCTCGGGCAATGCGATTCCCATAACGGCCCACTAAAGCGCCGAAGTAAGGAGTCGCTTTGATATAATCCGCCAGTTTGTCGTAACCCAGCGTGACATCGCCAAGCTTGCCGTTACGATCCGGCACCTTCAGCGAAATGACCAGTCCGCCATACGTGGAAATGCGCGCTTCGGCCCCTCGGTTGTTGCGCAAAGTGTAGATCTCGACCGGCGTCCCCTGAGTCGTCGTGCCGAAGGGTTGGCTGGAGATGTTTCCCCCCGGAGAGGGCGATACCCCGGCACACCCGGCCAGGAGGAGAGCGCCCACACCGGATGCGAACACCTTGAACCATTGACTTTCTTTCATAGCTGTTTCTTTATTGGCTTTGTTTGTTGGTACTGTTGAAGTGAAATCTCTGCCGCCGGCACCGCCGGCCGGCCGTTCCCGGCGCTGCTTGGCCTCCCCGGGGATTCATGGGGCTTTCTGGAGCTCTGGGACGTAAATCGTTCATGTCATTCAGCTCCCTCCTTGGCCGGACCCCGGCTTTTGCCCGTAATACGCGCCGGAGCCGTGTTTGCGAAAGAAGTGCTTCTCCATCAATACCTGTTGCATGGGCCGGACGGAAGAAAAAATGCGAAATGTTTCGCTCGCGAGCCGCGCGAGGTGTTCGAGCACGGCGGCGTTTTCGACGGCCTTTTCGGGCGTGGCACCCCAGGCAAACGGCCCGTGGCTGGCCACCAACACCCCGGGACACGACACCGGGTCCCGCCCACGGAAAGCCTCGACCATAACCGACCCGGTGTTCGCCTCGTAATCTCCCTGGATCTCGCTCGGTTTCATCTGGCGGGTGCAGGGCACCGGTCCAAAGAAGTAATCGGCGTGGGTGGTGCCCAGGGCGGGCAGTTCTTGGCCGGTCTGGGCCCAGGCCGTTGCGTGCAGACTATGGGTATGGACGATCCCCCCAATCCCCTCAAAGGCCCGGTAGAGAACCAGGTGCGTGGGCGTATCGGAACTGGGCTTGAGGCTGCCCTCGACGACTTTCCCAGAATCCAAGGCCACCACGACCATCTGGGACGGTTTCATGCAATCGTAGGCGACCCCGGAGGGTTTGATCACCACCAGGCCCTGCTCCCGATCGATCCCGCTGGCATTACCCCAGGTCTCAATTACCAACCCCCGGTGGACCAGCTCCAGGTTGGCCTGGCAGACAACCTTTTTGAGTTCTGCAAGCATAAGTCAAGCCCCCGCGCCCATCAACGCCGGGCCTCGTTCCGAATCTCGATGAGTTCTTTCATGACCCCATACAGGCCACCCCCCGGTTGAGGCAGACCGAAGGCGTCATGGAGTTGGCGGTAGAGCGCATAAAGGCGTTGATAAACCTGGTGGGCTTGGGCGTTTGGTTGGAACGACCGCGCTTTCAAACCGGTCATCGCCTTCTGGGCCTCGGCGAACGTGTCGTATCCCCCCGCGGCTTTGCCGGCGACCACCGCCCCGGCGATGGCCGCTCCCAGGGCACATGTCTGGGGAGAACGCGAGATCCGGATGGGGCGACCCGTGACATCGGCATAGATCTGCATGACGAGGGGGTTCTTTTCGGCAATACCGCCGCAATTGACGATCCGATCCACCTTGACCCCGTATTCTTCGAACCGGTTGATAATCGTCAGGGCGCCAAAGGCCGTCGCCTCCACCAGCGCGCGGTAGATTTCCGCCGGCGTCGTGTAAAGCGTCTGGCCCACCAGCAAACCGGTAAGGCGCTGATCGACCAGGACAGTCCGGTTGCCATTGTTCCAATCCAACGCCAGCAAACCCGACTCGCCCGGCTTCATGCGCGCCGCTGCGGCGCTCAAGGCCTCATGGGTCCCCTGCCCTTTGCTCAGAGGCTGGAGATAATTGACAAACCAGTTGAAGATATCCCCCACGGCGGATTGCCCCGCCTCGAGGCCATAATAGCCGGGCAAAATGCTGCCATTGACGATCCCGCACAGCCCGGGAACATCCGCCAACTTCTCCCCCAACGGAACCACCATCATGTCGCAAGTACTGGTGCCGATAATCTTGACCAGGGTGCCGGGCGCAATCCCCGAGCCGACGCCACCCAGGTGGGCATCAAAGGCCCCGACGGCCACGGGAATTCCGGCGGTCAAACCAGTCCGCGCCGCCCAATCCAGGGTCAATCCACCTACTGTCCGGTCCACGGCGTGCGCCTTGGGCCGCAACCGCGTGCGCAACTCACCGAGCTTCGGGTCCAACTGCGCCAGAAACTCGGCGTCCGGGTAGCCGCCCCATTCGTCGCTGTACATCGCCTTGTGTCCCGCAGCGCAGACACCCACCGTCAGTTGATCCGGCGACTCCGTCCCGGTCAACATCGCGGGAATCCAGTCGGAGCATTCCACCCAAGTATGCGCGGCGGCGAAAACCTCGGGACTGGTCCGCAGGCAATGGAGCACCTTGCTGAAAAACCATTCGCTCGAGTAGGTGCCGCCGCACTTGGCGAGGTACTGCGGCCGCAGCTTGCGCGCCAGCTCGGTAATCTCGGCGCCCTCAGGAATCCCGGTATGGTCCTTCCACAACCACGCCATCGCCGCCGGGTTCTTGGCGAATTTCCGGGTGAACGCCAGGGGCTTGCCGTTGCCGTCCACCGGGATGGGCGTGCTGCCGGTGGTGTCCACCCCGATCCCGATGACCTGTGCCGGCTGGAAACCACGAACCGCCCGTTTGGCCCCGGCCAAGGCCTTCTTGATGGTTTGCTCCGCCCCCGCCGCATAATCGGCCGGGTGCTGCCGCGCCAGGTTCGGGTCGCGCGCCAGGATCACCCCCTGCGTACCGGTCGGGTAGTTGAAAACCGCCGCGGCGATTTCCCGGCCGTTGGCGGTGTTGACAATCAAGGCGCGCACCGAATTGGTGCCGTAATCGAGTCCGAGGGCGTAGTGGTTCGTGCTCATGCTTTATACTGGTTAGTGGCTACTTCGCTTTCAAGCGCATCACCGTTACAGAGTTGGCGGGGAACGTATGGTGGAAGCTCAAGGCCGCGTTTTCGACGGTCTGCCGAATCGGGGCGACCTTCTCGGGTTGTGCAATCGAGTTTTCATCCGCCGGGTCCGCGGAGGTCAGGACGATGGCGGCTGCCTTGCCGGCGACCTGCTTCACCCCTTGGAAGCGGAGTTCAGTGTCATAGCCGGTCTTGGCGACGTTGACCACCTTGAGGACGATCTCGCCCGAGCGATCGGCGCGGCCCGCCACAACGTGCAACGGCCATTGCACCCGAGTATCCACGGTGTCATGGATCTTCTTGCCGTCCAGGAAACAACGGACGCTCGAACCCTTGACCTCAACGCGAATGTCGTACCAGCGGCCGGTTTCGATGCTCCCGTTGACCTGGTTTCCCAGGGTGGTCTTGCTGCCGTCGGCGCATTGCTCGATCGCGTGGCGGCTATTGCCCCAGCCTCCCAGGTTCCACCACAGCCAGTTGTTGTTATCCTGGACGTGGAACAGGATGAGGAAGCCCTCGGCGCCGCCGAGTTTACGAGCTTTAAGGGTCAGCGTGTAATCACGCCAAGCCGGGTCGCCGGCCAAAGCGCGGCGGTCGTTTCCGCCTGCGGTCTGCTGCAAAGCGCCCTCTTTAACTGACCAATCGCCACCCCCAGGTTTCCAGGCGGTCATCCCTGAGGCAGCGTCCCATTCATACAGGGGCTTCGCGTCCTGGGTGACTTTGATCTCTTTGTATTCCGCCTGGGTTTCCCAAGTGCCGACACCGATTCCCCCGCGAGCCGGCTCTTCCGGTGGATCGGCCAATTCCAATTCCGCCGGCAGCACCACCTCGGCCCGGTTTTCAGAAAACAGCTTCTGAACGTAATAGGAGGGACTGCCGTAACTCTTCGAGTTGTTGAAATTGATCAGGTCCGGATTCCACTTCTTGTAGTTCAAGTTGGCGAAGAGCGGCGCGTAGGAAGCCATCACCACGACGTCGCTGTTCCGTTCCATGCCCGTCATGAAGGCAGCCTCCCCTAGGGCGGCCCGCAGGTTGCCGGCCCCGCTGCCTTCGGTGACCGCGTACTCGCCGACATAGACCTTGTGCCCCTTGCGATCATAGCTGTCATAACGGTTCGCCTGTTTGATAAAGAAACCTGGACTACTGTAGTAATGCTCGTCGACGATCTCGATCGGGGTCCCGGTGGGAAGGCCATTCCATTCGTCGGCCACCAGGTGCATCTCGGGGTACTTAGCTTTAATGGCCCGGTAAAACGCGGCATACCGTTCGCGGTAAGGAGCGCCGCCGTTTTCGTTGCCGATCTCCATGTATTTGAGATGGAAGGATGCGCGATGACCATTTCCGGCCCGCACGGCTCCCCATCGGCTATCGGCCGGCCCATTGGCGTATTCGATCGCATCCAGCGCGTCCTGCACCCAGGAACCCAATTGGTCCATCGGCACGTTTTGCTGGTGCGACATTCCACAATTGATCACGAACAAGGGTTCCGCGCCCAAATCCTCGCACATCTGGAGGTACTCGTGAAAGCCCAGCCCATGGGTCGAGTAATACTGCCATATGTTATATTGGTTGCGCCGGTCTGAAAGAGGGCCGATGGTCTGCTTCCAGTGGTAGGACAAACTGAGCGTCTCCCCCTCGACCCAGCAACCCCCGGGAAATCGGACAAACGCCGGCTTCAGTCCGTTAAGCAAACCGGCCAGATCCGGCCGCAAGCCATTGGCCCGACCTTTCCAGGTCCGCTGGGGAAAGAGTGAAACCATGTCCAGCCAAAAGGTGCCCGGCTGTGAAGCGGTGATCACCAAACGCCCCGCCGCATCGCTCCCTTTGGCGGTCAGGGTGGCCTTGAGGCCCGTCCATTCAGGCTTCAATCGTCCGATAGTGTTTTGGGCGTAAACCTGTCCGTCGCGGCTCTCCAGAGAGACCGTCAGCGACCCACTGAAATCCTTGCCTGCACGGGCGTTAAGCGAGAGGTTATAGACCTGCCCCTGGGTGAGCGGGATACCCCAATAACCCTCGTTGGCCACCCCGGCTCGACCACCGGTCCCGGTGATGGTTACCTTCAATGAGCGGAGGTTTTTCTCGCTCATCGACACCGCGGAGTCGACCTTCAGTTCACACCGAGCCGAACCCGTCGCCACGGGCGACCAATGCAACGGTTGGTCCGAGTCCTCGAACGAGCGGTTGCGCACCAACTCGGCGTACAATCCGCCATCCCCCGAGCAATTTATCTCCTCGAAGAAAATGCCGTAGAGGGTCGGACTCACCTGGGGTCCAGGCCGGTCGGCCCGGATCACGAGCGTGGCAGTCGGCAACGCGGCCACCGCATTGATGATGCCTGTGGCCGAGGCCGCCAGGCAGGCCAAAACGAGCGTGCCTTTCAGGTTCCTGAATTTGGGATGGTTTTTCATGGTTGGGGACCTTTGTGCTGCAAGTTCACACTGGGGCCAGGTTCCTGCGCGGGGCGGGCGTTCCGCTGAGCGCCGAAAGCAGCCCTCCCGTCTCGTCCTCGGCCGGCAGAATCAAACGATCGATGCCCATGGCCACCAAGCCCGAGGAACGCCGCCGGACCGCAGCTTGGCAGGTCACGGCGCCGAACCGTGCCCACAGGGCGCCGCGCTGGACCTCTTGCGTCAACCGATCGATCACACAGCCGGGAAATTCCGTCAGGCTTCCCGTGATGACGACCCGATGGAGGCCCAGGACATTAAGCCCACCACAGATGACTTTGGCGGCCGTGTCCAGCGTCTCGCCCAGCCACGGCTCCACGCCGCGTTGCTCGACGTGAGCGAGCAGGCGCTTCCACGCGGGCATCTGCGCCCATCCCTCCGTTTGGCCGGTCGTCTCCGCCTGCTCGCCATCCCGAGAACGATGCTCTGGGGCGGCCCCCGGACGGCGCCCCTGGGCCACACCAAAACTCTGCAACAAACCCCGGCGCGACACCAACGTCTCGAGACAGCCGGTAGCGCCGCAACCGCACGGCCGGAGGTTGCCCGGCACCGGCGTATGCCCGAACTCGCCACTCAACGGCGTCGGCTGCGGATACAGTTGCCCGTCGATGACCACCGCGCCACCGACGCCTTGGCCAAAGTCCGCCAGGAAAAAGTCCTCCCGAACCGGTTCGGAGGCCAGGTGCCCCAAAGCCAGTGCCCGAATCTCCTGCACCAAGGCAACCGGCAAGTCCCAGACCCCTTTCACCAGTTGAGCCAAGGGCGCTGATTCCAGCCAATGCAGATTGGGCGAGAAAATCACCCGGTCCTTCGCCTCGTCCACAATGCCAGGCACACTGATCAGTACCCCCCAGAGCCCCCGATGGGAAATGGCCGCGGCCACCTCCCTCAGCCCCGCCACCCAAGCCTCGGCAGTGGCAGGCGTGGGAAACTCGTGAGCCCATTCGTCCGCCGACCGAATGGCCACCGGAAGCGCGGCCACCCGCGTCTGCATCACGCCGAGTTCGATCGCCAGGAACCGCGGGCGCTCCGCATCCAAACGCAGGAGTTGACCGGGACGACCCAGCCTGCGCGACGCCCCCCCATGCCCTGAGGCTCCCTCGTTGCCGTCCGGGAATTCCGCGCTCTGCAAGACCCCCATCTCGAGAAGCTCGGCGGTGATTTTCCCGGCCGTGGGCTGGCTGATCCCGGCGGCCTTGGCCAGATCGGCCCGCGAGGCGCAGCCCATCCGCAACAACAGCGAGATCACCGTCCGCTGGTTGGTGCGGCGCAAACTGGCCGGCAAAGCGGCGGTTTTGATTCCGAGCATAGGTCGAAAAGGCGCGAATCGTTTTTGAGATTATATATGAACCTTGTTAAGTAAAGACCTTTTTAAGATTTTTTTGGCGGCCGAGGCTGCCTCCACCTTTGGTTTCCGCAGCCAGGACGATACCTCGCCGTGCAGGGATCCAACGCAGGTCCGTTGCGGCTGGTCTAGGAGACGTCCAAAGCGGCAAAGGGGCGGCTGCTGGGCTCGGTCCCCGATGGGGAGGATGGGATGTTTGAGGTCTTCCCCGCGGTTGAAGTGTCTGAGGGCATCTCTCCGGCTATCCCACGATTGGAGTCGGGTGTGGAAAAGTTCACCCGCTCGGCGATTTGGAAACGGAACATGTGCCGCTGCATCCAGCGCACGGCCAGAAGGTCATAGGAGGAAGTCAACAGTCGATCCCAGACGCCGTAATGGCTGAGGCCGCTCAGACGACGTTGGTGCGTGATGGGAACTTCGGCCACGGTGAACCCTTCCATGCGAATGAGCGTCGGCAGGAACCGATGCATACCCCGAAAGAACTTCAGGTTCGGCACGCACTCACGTCGGAAGACGCGATAGCCGCAACCGGAATCGGTGACCGATTCATGGGTGATCCGATTGCGCACGCCATTGGCAATTTGCGAGGCCAACCGGCGGACGATGCTGTCGCCGTGTTTGCGGTTGGCCACCCGCGTACCGCAGACACAGTCACAGGTCTTCAGGGCCGCCAACAAGACCGGGAGATCGCCCGGGACATTCTGCAAGTCGGCATCCATCGTGGCAACGATGCGGCCGCGGGCATCCTTAATGCCGGCCCACAGGGCAGCCGATTGGCCGGAGTTGCGGGCCAGGCGTAGGCCGCGAATACGTCGCTCCGCCCGGCCCAACTCGGTCAAAACTTGCCAGGAACGGTCTTGGCTGCAGTCGTCCGCCACCACCACCTCCCAGGGGATGCCCAGGGGTTCAACCGCCTGCGCAATCGCCGCCGTGAGCGGGCCGAGGTTGCCCTGCTCGTTGAAGGACGGGATCACGACACTCAACAGGGGCTGACCGGAGGCTGGCACGTCGACATCGACGGGTACTATCGGATTTGGGGTAGCGGGCAAACCCACGGTTTCACCATTCCGAGGGGCGGCCGGAGCTGGGCCGGAGGCGGGCCGAAGCCAGCGACCAAAGGTCGCAAGGACAGGCTCGAGGCGTTGGGCGAAGAACGGCCCTCCAAAGGCGCCGACGCAAGAGGCAGCGACGACGTCGGAAAAATGATGGTGCCCGAGGGCGATGCGCGACCAACTGACCAGGACGGCGTAAGGAAGCGCCGCCAGCCCGGCTCGGCGATTCGCCAGCCAGAGCGCGGCCACGAGGCCAACCACCGTGGCGGTATGACCCGAGGGGAACGAGCCGTAGTCGTATCTCCCGAGAATCCAATGCCCGTCGCGGCGGACGCCATAGACACCCTGGGGCGCTTGAGCATGGGGCCGGGTGCGCCCAATCAAGGAGCGCAACACCGTCGCGCTGCCGCCCGTGAGCAAGGCTGCACAGGTGGCCACGAGTACCAGGCGCGCCAAGAGGCGACGACGACCGAGGGCGAAGGCACCGGCCACGACCACCCCGGCCAACGCCAACACCCAACCTTCGCCAGCCAGCGATACCGCCTCCGCAAACGACTCCCAGGCCGGGGACAAGCGCAAGCCCAAGGCATCGGCCACCGGCCGGTCCAGGGTAACCGCCAACCCTGTCAACAACACGCAAACGACCGCCGCAGCGAGACCTGGGGGGTTGCTCGCTCTGCGCTTGATGCGGTCGCTGCCCCGAGGCGCCTCGCGGCGCGGCACCGGGCTATTGGTTGCTGCCATTCATCAGAGCATACTTCCCGGGCAAGGTGTCGGCAACCTGGAAACATCCCGCTCAGGCCCGCAGGTACTTCGCCACCGCCTCTGTCCGCGATTGGACGTGCAGTTTCTCGTAGATGCGCCGGATGTAACTGCGCACGGTGTGGATGCTGACCCCCATGGCTTCGGCAATTTGTTTGTAGGCGCGGCCTTCGGCAAGTCGATCGAGCACCTCACGCTCGCGGGTTGAAAGGTCCGATCGTTCCTCTTTGGGCGGCTGGGCGGCCTGCAATGACTGGACCACCTTGCGGGCGATCGGAGCCGACATGGGAGACCCCCCCTCCATGACCTCCTGGATGGCCTCAATCAGCTTTGCCGGAGGGAGCCGCTTCAGGAGGTACCCGCAGGCACCCGCAGCCAGGGCGCTGAAGATCTTCGCGGTGTCCTCGAACACGGTGAGCATGACCACCTGGGCGGAGGGCAACAGGGGTTTGAGGAGACGGACACATTCGATCCCGCTCATGCCGCCCAGGTTGATATCCATGAGCACCACATCGGGTTTCTCCTGGGGCAGCCGGACCAGCGCCTCCTCAGCACTGGAGTAAACACTGATGCAGCGGAAGCCGGGCGCGGCATCAACAAACGCGGCGATATTCTCCCGGAGATCGGCTTCATCATCAACAATCGAAACTCGGATAGGATTACTCATGGGTTGGTGGGGGGTGTTAATGGAACCGTAAGGCTTACGCGCGTCCCCTGCCCCGGCCGACTGGCGAGCTCGCATCGACCGCCAACCTCGGCGAGGCGTTGGTGAAGGTTGGACAAGCCGTTGCCGCCGCGCTTGTGCGCGGTCGAGCCGTTAGCCGGTGCGCTGGCGGTGGGATCGAAACCGCAGCCGTCGTCCCGCACAATGATCTCGAACTGCGAACGTGCCACAGCCATGTCCACGCGGACGCGCGCGGCGCGCGCGTGTTTCAGAGCATTGTTCAACGCTTCTTCAAACGCGAGGAAAACATTGTGGCGAACCTCCGCGGAAAGGGGGAAATCGGGCAGACCGCGCTCGATGTGCAGTTCGCATTCCACGGCGGTATTCTGCAAGTACTCGGTGGCATACTGGCCGAGGTAGGCGGCCAAGTGTTCGAGCGTGTCGTTGTGAGGGTTGACCGCCCAAACGATCTCGTCCAACGATTGGAGCAGGTCGCGCGAGGTCAGGGAGATCGAGTCGAGCTTCGCGGCTACCAGTTCCTGGCCTTTAAGTTCACCCTTGGCCCGCTCGCTCATGAAGGAGATCTTGGTCAGTTTGGAGCCAATTTCATCGTGCATATCCTGGGCTATCCGCATCCGTTCGCGGTGCATCGCCTCCTGCTGCGCCAGGCGGGCCAAACGGCGTCGCAACCGCCGGTAGGATACCCAGCGAACGATTCCGGCGACGGCGACGACGGCGCCCAGTGCATATAAGGAGAGTGCCCACCAGGAGCTCCACACGGGCGCGGGAATGAAGAAACCGAGCTCCGCCCCAGGCTCATTCCAGATGCCCATGGGATCCCGAGCCTTGATGCGGAATTGGTAAGCGCCCGGCGGCAAGCGCCCGTATCCCACCCAGCCCACGGCTCGGTCGTCCACCCAATCGGCATCGAACCCCTCAAGCTTGTGTCGAAACCGAATCTTCTCGGGCTCGACGAAGGCAGGGGCGGCAAACCGGATCTCGATTTTGCGGAGATTGGATGGCAACCGAGCTTTGGTTGTAGCACGCGCGTTCTCCTCTTCCGGCAGCCACGGGGGAAGGGACCGCCCATCCACCCGGATTTCTTCGACAAAGACACGGAGCGGGCGTGAACGGGGAATCAGCTCGCGAGGCGCAAAAGTGGCCACCTGGGTGCCGGCGGCAAACCAGAACCGACCATCGGGCGCGCACAGACCGCGGGGACCGCCCGCCGCCAGATCGGCCCCGCCCACAGGGTCAAACTCCAGGAGCAACTCGGCTTGTGGCGACAGCCGCCCGGCGAGGATTTCTGGAAGGTCTTTGGCGCTTAGCCGGTAGAGCCCCCGGCTGGCCCCCAGGCACAAATCTCCGCTTTGGTCGCCTAAAATCGCGAAGATCCCGTTTCCTCCTGGTCGGATCCCCGGCTCGAATCGCAACCACTGCCCGCCGCTCCAGACCGCAAGCGAGCCGGCGCTGCCACCCGCCCACAGCCGTCCGACTTCATCCTCGTAGAGGGCGCGAACACTCTGCCCCGCGAAGACATTACGGTCGTCGATCCGACGAAACCCGGCGGCGTCCCCCCGAACCACCCCGCCGCCTTCAGTTCCCAACCAGATGCCTCCCCCCCGGGCGGCAAGCAGCACCCCAATGCCCTGCCCGGATAGTCCCGCACCAACCGTTTGGCGGGTGAGCACGCCATGCGCGATCCGATGGAGCCCCCCGGAACCGGTCGAAACCCAAACCGTCTGGTTGGTCTCCGCTACCACCGCCATGATCTCGAGGTCGGACAATCCGTTGGCTGTGTCGTATCGGATCGTCCGGTCACCGCTGAAACAAAAAAGACCCAATCCCCACGTGCCTACCCAAAGACTGGCGTCGGGCCCGAAGGCCAGGGATGAAATCAAGTTTTGCCGCCCAATCCCAAGCTCAATCGGGCTGCGTTCGAAACGTTCCACCGATCCGGTGAACAAGCCGGCATGCTCGAACCCCATCCAAACCCGGCCCTTCGGACCGACGGCCATGCAGGCAACCGGACCTGGGGGCAAACCCGAATCCGGGTCTAGCAGCCGGACCCCACGAGGTTGGAGTCGCACGATCCCGCCCCCGTAGGTTCCGAGCCAGAGATTGCCTTGCCAATCTTCGCACAAGGCTCGGACATCGCTGAAGAGTTGCCCAGCCGGCAAGTTGAGTGGCTGGAACTTGTCACCCACAAAACAGAAGATCCCCTGCCCGCTGGTGCCGACCCAGAGTTGCCCGCTGTGGTCCTCGCACAGGCTCCAAATCCGCATGGACGAGGTTCCACCGCTCCACAGGTTCAATTGCTTGCCCTCGGCCAGGTTGACCAGGTAGGTGTCGCCGAAGGCCCAACGATTGCCCAGCCGATCCTCCCAGACCCCGATGAATTCCGGGCTGCGCCCCAGACTCCCGGGCTGGAATCCGAACGGCAGCAGCCGTCCGCCCTCATAGCGGCACAGGCCTCCGCGCGTGGTGATCCAGATCGTCCCCGAGTGCGCGGCGTAGATGCTCGAGACGAAATCACTGGGCAGCCCGTCTTTGGAGGTGAGCTGGCAGACACCGTTGGTTCCGATCCGATCCAGGCCCATCGGGGTTCCCACCCATAGGTTGCCAGCCGTGTCCTCGGCGATGCAGTTAATAATGCGATCGGTGAGCTTACCCCCCAAGAAACGCCGCACCTCCCGGTTGGTGTAGCAGAACAGCCCATCGCCCTGCGTGCCAATCCAAAGCCGCCCGGCCGAGTCCTCGGCCAGGGCCGTCACGTGCAACCCGACGCCCGTCGTCCCACCCTGCGGCCCCATCTGTTCGAAGTTCACGCCGTCAAATCGCGCCAGGCCGCGCAAAGTCCCCACCCACAGGTAGCCGTCCCGCGACTGGAGCACGGTGGTCACTGAGTCGTCCGGGAGCCCCTCGGCTTTGCCCCAGCTCCGCACCACCAGATCCTGTGGCAGCGGCCTCGGCGTGACCCCCTGGCCCAGTGCCATACCACCCGCCAGCAGCCAGGCGGAAAGGCGTGGCCAAACCATGACTCGCAATCTCAGCACGACGGCAAGCTATACCGTTTGCCCCCGGAAGAAAAGCACCCTGTCCCCGGCCCCAAGGTGAAGGCCCCAAGGTGAAGGCGCGCCGTCTAGGGGCGAGACAAGAAAGTAACCTGATTTGAATATAGGCTCGCAAGAATTCACGCGAAGGCCGCGAAGGAATACAGGGAGCGGAATTGGGGAGCATGTGCGCCCCAGGCCAATCGAGAGCCAGTCATAAACGGCTTTTCATCGTATTTCTCTGGCGCTAGCGGGGAATGCCCCAACATCCCTGCCCACTCC
>Ga0316219_1002370_pt1 | contig 17506 bp, 17 predicted proteins | sample TBH18003PmetaG_FD_203635 | JGI IMG/M metagenome (GOLD analysis project Ga0316219, IMG submission 203635) | Freshwater microbial communities from Trout Bog Lake, Wisconsin, USA - TBH18003P | ecosystem: Environmental > Aquatic > Freshwater > Lake > Hypolimnion/Profundal zone | place: USA... | reverse complement strand
ATATCGCTTCAATCACCGCTTCGATCTGGCCGCCATGCTTCCCAGGTTCATCAAAGCAGCTGCCCGAACTGGCAGGCGCCCAGAGGGCTGGTTGAGGCTGGCGGAAGATCATTGCTAATCAGGTAAAAAAATGGAATTGAAGTCGAAATCTGGGCCGGATGAGGTGATTTTTAACTAGTCCGTCTTTCGGACGGCGCGCCTCAGTTCGCAACGGTCGTCGGGGGCCATGATGTCGCCGCAATTCCCCCAGGCCCGACCCAGGCAGCCGCCTGCGCAGGTCAGACGTTCCGAACATTCCCGACACTGCTCTATCTCATCTGGCCGGCAGTGGCTTGCCTGGAGCAACTTCGACCAGAGTGGCGCACCCTCGGCAAAGGCGTCGACCAGAGCTTTCTCGAAGAGGCCGGCGACCGAATAGGGGTCGGCATGGCAGAGCACGCAGGGGAAAAGCCTGCCGTCCGAGGCGAGGTACGGATTTTCCACGAAGGTGCAGGCCTCCCCGCGAGGGGTGTCGTTCCGCCTCCACTCCAGCGCCGCCACCCTGCCCAGCTTTTCATAATGTCTGCGGAATTCCGGATCGGCATCGTAGCGCTCCAGAAGGCGCAGGTACTGAGCCGGTTCAGGTACAGCGACCTGTGATTCATCAGCCGCCCGACCACAAAGGACCAAGGTGCCGGTAGTTACCGATGCTACCCCCAATTGTTCAGCAAGTTCCAGCAAGGACGGAATCTCCTCCAGGTTGTGACGCATCTCGGTGAAGAAAATCGAAACACGCCGGCCCAACCCCGCCCGGGCCAGCAGACGCATCCCCCGCATCAGACTGTCGAAAGCCCCGGATCCCCGGACCGCGTCATGAGTCGCGGCACTCGCCCCGTCAAAGCTTACTTGAATGGCGAACCCCGGGAAGTCCAGTTCCTGCAAGGCGGCGACGTTTTCATCGTCAAGCAGCATGCCGTTGGTCTGCAAGGCAACGCTGCCAAACCCGGCGCATCGTGCGAATCGGAGCAGCTCCAGCAGGTCGGGGTGGCAAAGCGGCTCCCCACCGGTCAGGCGTACCCCCGTGCCGCCCAAGGCCGCGAACTCGCTCAGCAGCCTGCGCAGCGTCTCGCCCGGCACGTGTCCAGCCGAAGCGGGCTCCCCCGCCCCGACCCAGCAGTGACTGCAGCTCAGATTGCAGGCACCAGTGACGGCAACCGTCAGCGTCCTGGGTGGCCGCAAACCGCTAAGCCTGAGCGTTTCCTCCAATGGTGATAGTGACATGCTCGCTACTCCGTTATTCACATGGTTAAACTACTAAATCGGCCCCAAAACTTGGGGAATATCTCCACAGCTGTAGAGATATTCCCCAAATCGAGCCACATAACCGCTTAAGAGCAAAAGAAACCAACAGAATCAAGAAGGTGGGGAGTGTACCGTCGGGGTAACTGCTCTTCGGGGCTTTTCCGGGCGGCATGGCTGGGGAGAAATGCCACAGTCAATTTTGGGGCCGCGGTTCGGAACGCTGCCCGGGTTGCTGCTAGCCGCCCACGGCGGACATGGCGAAGGGGGTGTGGCTCGCGCTCTGAGCCGACAACTGGTGCCTGCCCGGTTTGCCCAAGACGATCCTGCGCAGGGCGTCCTCCAATAGGCGTGCATCGCCCTCCCCGAGGAACGGCTTCAGGTCCAGTTCGTCTCCGGAGAACAGGCAGCTCTTGGCGGCGCCGGTGGAGGTGACCCTGATCCGGTTGCAGTCGCCGCAGAAGTGGCCGGTGACCGGGGTGATGATGCCAAGGGTCCCGGCGGCGCCCGGAATCCGGTATTCCTGGGCGGGGCCGGCCAGTTCGCCCCGCGGCACCGGAAGGAGCGGGAATCTAGCCGCAAGCCTCTTCAGGATTTCCTCCCCCGGGAGGACCAGCGACTGCCAGCGCTCCGCGCGGGACGCGGGCATGTATTCGATGAAACGGACCGTATAGGGGCGGTCAAGCGCGAGGGAGGCGACGGCTTCGATCTCGTCGTCGTTCACCCCCCGCATCACCACCATGTTGATCTTGACCGGGAAGCCGGCCCGGTCGGCAGCGGCGATCCCCGCCAGGACCCGCTCCAGGTCACCGGTGCGGGTGATCTGGCAAAACCGCGCCGGATCGAGGGAGTCGAGGCTGATGTTCAGGCGCTGCACCCCCGCCCCGCGCAGCTCGGCGGCCATCTCCTCCAGCATCAGACCGTTACTGGTCAGGACCAGCTGCCTGAGGCCGGGGATCCCGGAGAGTCCCGCCAGGAAGGGGACGATCCCCTTGCGCACCAGCGGCTCGCCCCCCGTCACCCGGATCTTCTCGATGCCGATGGCCACCGCCGCCCGGGCGATGCGCTCCAGTTCCTCGTAGCTCAGAATATCCTGGTGCGCGAGCTTCTCGACCCCGTCCTCCGGCATGCAGTAGCGGCAGCGCATGTTGCAGCGGTCGGTCACGGAGAGTCGCAGATAGTTGATTTTGCGGCCGAAAGTGTCGACGAGCTTCATGACGCCCCCTTCACGGCGGGAAGCTGTGCGTCCAGCCCGTACCTTTCCAGCTTGGTGTAGAGTGTCTTTCTGTCTATCTCCAGGATCTTGGCCGCCCGGCTCTTGTTCCCCTCGACCTGCTCCAGGACCTTCTCGATGTGGTCCCGCTCGATGACCCAGAGCGGGAGCTGGCTCGGCGCCGCGGGCGCGCTCTGGCGCTGGGGGAAGACCTTGGGCGGCGCGAAGGGGAGCAGCTCGGAGGTGATCTGGGCATCGGTCGCCAGGATGCAGGCTCGGCGGATGACGTTGCGCAGCTCCCTCACGTTGCCGGGCCAGCTGTAGGCGACCAGCGCCGCCATCGCCTCCTCGGTGATCTCCCAGTTCTCCTGCCCCCGGCCGTTGACGGACTTCATGAAGAAGTAGGCCAGCGGGATGATGTCCTCCTGGCGCTCCCGCAGGGGGGGGAGGTTGATCGGGAGCAGGTTGATCCGGTGGAACAGGTCCTCGCGGAACTCCCCCTTTTCGGCGCACAGCTCCAGGTTCTTGTTGGATGCGAAGACGAAGCGGACGTCCACGCTGATGTCGTGGTTCCCGCCCATGCGCCGGAAGGTGCCGGTCTCCAGGACGCGCAGCAGCTTGACCTGGACGTCCAGGGGGGTCTCGGAGACCTCGTCCATGAACAGGGTCCCGGTGTCGGCGAGCTCGAAGAGGCCGGCGCGCCCCTTGGTGGCACCGGTGAAGGCCCCCTGGGTGTGGCCGAACAGCTCGCTCTCGGCGGTGTTGATGTTGAGCCGCCCGCAGTTGACGGTAACAAACGGCTTGTTCACCCGGGGGCTCGCGTCGTGCACGGCGCGCGAGACCAGCTCCTTTCCGGTGCCGCTCTCACCGTAGATCAGCACGTGCTCGTCGGCCGGCCCCCAGCGCTTGACGACCTCCATCACCTTCATGAGCGCGGGGCTCTTCCCCACGATGCGGTGGCTCTCGAATTTGCTCACCTCCATCCTGAGGCTGATGTTCTCCAGCCGGAGCCGGTTCTTCTCGTAGGCCTTGTCGATCACCATCTCCAGCTCGTCGAGCTTGACCGGCTTGGTGAGGTAGTCGTAGGCCCCGTGCTTGATGCACTCGACCGCCGTCTCAATGGAGCCGTGCCCGGTGAACATGATGACCTCCGGGATGATGGACTCGGAACGCATTTGGCGCAGCACCTCGATCCCGTCCATGCCGGGCATCTTGACGTCGAGCAGCACCACGCTGAAATTCTCCTCGCGGTACTTTCTCAGCCCGTCGCCCCCGTCCATCGCCACTTCCACCTTGTAGCCGCTTCTGGAGAGCTCCATCTGGAGCAGCTCCCTGAGCGCCCGGTCGTCCTCGACCACCAGTACCTTAGCTTCCTTGCCTCGCGCTATATCTGGCATAACGGCAGCCTCACGGTAAATGTCGCTCCCTCGTTCTTTTGACTCTCCACCTGGATCTCCCCCCCCTGCCGCTCGATGATGTTGTAGGTAATCGCCAGTCCCAGCCCCAGCCCCTGGCCCACCGTCTTGGTGGTGAAGAAGGGGTTCCAGATCTGCGCCAGCTGTTCCGGAGGGATCCCGCAGCCGCTGTCCTTGATGCGAATCACACCCATCTCCCCCTCGCAAAAGGTCGATATCTCCACGATCCCCGCGCCTTGAATCGCCTGGTGGGCGTTCAGCAGCAGGTTCATCAGCACCTGCCTAAGGCCCGCCCCGTCGCCGAGCACCGGCGGCAGGTCGTGCTGGAGGAACTCCAGGATCTCGATGTGCTCGTAGCGTGACTTGTACCGGACCAGCTCCAGCACCTCCTGCAGCACGCCGTTCAGGTCCACGCTCCCCACCGAGCCGTCGGACTTGCGGGAAAAGCTGAGCAGGCTGTCGATGATCCCCTTGCAGCGGTAGGTCTCCCGCATGATGACGTCCAGGTATTTCTGGAACACATCGAGCCTCGGATCCTCGGCCAGCCCGGCGTCGTCCCGGAAGCGGCGCAGCAGCGCCTCGGCGTAGCCGGCCACGGAGGTGAGCGGATTGTTGATCTCGTGGGCGACCCCGGCGGCGAGCACGCCGATGCCGGACATCTTCTCCGCCTGCACCAGCTGGAGCTCCTGGGAGCGCCGGTCGGTGACGTCACGCAGGAACATGAGCGCGCGGTTCTTGCCGTGGTGGTCCTCGATCGGGGTGACCGTGGCGTCGAAATAGCGGGTCTCCATACCGGACACGGTCGAGGTGAAGGAGACCTGCACGCTTTCCCCCAGGAGAGCCCTCTCCACCGGGCACTGCTCGGAGTGCTCCTGATCCGGGTGGAAAAGCTTGCTGCAGGGGCGGCCGACCAGGGTCTCCATGGGGAACATTCTCGGGCAGATGTGATTTCTGTGCTGGACGCAGCCGTTGCTGCCGTAGATGGCGACGCCGTCGCCAATGGAGTCGAACACCGCCTGGAGCTCACTGGACTTGGCGCGCAGGCCGAGGTTCGCGGCCTCAAGCTCCAGGATCTTTTGCTTCACCTCGGAGTAAAAGCCGATCTTGGAGCTCTCCAGCCCGAGCAGGCGGTCCAGGCTCGCCTCGTCGACCGTGGTGCGCAGAATCTTCTTCATCAGTAGGCTCTCTCCAGGATGGTCAGCAGGTCCTTGACGTCCGCCTGGCGCGGCGAGGTCTTCAGGCAGGCATCGTGCAGCGCCTTTTCCGCCAGGTCGGGGAGGTCCTCGTGCTTCACCCCGAGGCTTCTCAGGCTGCGGGGCGCGCCGCACGCCTCCAGGAGCGACTCCACCGCCTCCTGCACCACCTCGGACGCGGAAGCCGCGTCGCCGCCGCCGTGCCCGAGCCCCCAGGCCAGCTCGGGGAGCTTCTCGGTGACGACCGGCAGGTCGTAGCGGATCACCTCGGGGAGCAGCACCGCGTTGATGGAGCCGTGATTGGCATTGTAATAGCCGCCGATCGGGTGCGCCAGTGCGTGGACGATGCCGAGCAGGGAGTTGGAAAACGCCATCCCCGCGTGCAGGCTGGCCCGGGAGAGGTTTTCCATAGCGTCGGGGGTATGCTCGCGCACCGCCTGGACCAGGCTGGCGTTCAAAAGGCGGATCGCCTTGATGGCGTGCACGTCGGTGAGCGTCGTGGAGGCGATGGAGAAGAAGGCCTCCAGGGCATGGCTCAGCGCGTCGGTCGCGGTGGTGCAGATGTACTCCTCGGGGAGGGTTTTCAGGGTGTCCGGGTCGGTAAGGCTGATGTCGGGCGCGATGCAGCGGCTCATCAGGGTCAGCTTGCAGCGCTTTTCGGTGTCCGTGATGATGGCGAACTGGGAGACGTCGGAACCGGTGCCGCAGGTGGTCGGGCAGAGCACCATGGGGGGGAGCGGCCGGATGATCCGGTCGGTACTCTCGTAGTCGCGGATCCGGCCGCCGTTGGCGGATAGGATGGCGATCCCCTTGGCCGCGTCCATGGCGGAGCCGCCGCCCAGCCCCACGATCACGTCGGCGCCGTGGCGCAGGTACTCCCGCGCCCCCTCCTCGATCTCCAGGTCCTTCGGGTTGATGGAGACATGGTCGTAGTAGATGAAATCGAGCCCGGCCTCCATGAGGCTCTTCATGACCTGGTCCACCCATCCCGCGTTGAAGAGCCCCTGGTCGGAGACCAGGAATATCTTGTGGCCGCCCAGGCGCCGGGCGCAGGATCCGACCTGCGAAAGCATGCCGCGCCCGAAGACGATCTCCGGGACCTCGAACTTGTAATGCTGCAGCAGATTGTTGCTCTTATCCATCAGCGACTCCTTCGAGAATCCTGCCAATCGGTTACCCTGCCCCTGCCGCAGCTCCGGCAGAACGGCCCCTACGCCCTACAGACTAGCAAATGCTGTGCCACCATGTCAAACGAAGTTTTATTTCAAAAAGAGAGGGCTTTCGCAAAAAATATGCGGCGTCGCACTCCCCGTCGCGCCCGGTCCGGGGGCGGGATTTGTACAAATACTCCACGCTGTGGCAGTAATCCCCACACCCGATTAGCCGTTTTTCGCGATAATCGTCCCATAAATCCCCACACTCCGGCGACCGGGGTTGCTGAACGAACGCCAGCCGGCCCACTTTCCGCAATAAATCAACGTTTTACTAATTGGCATTTTGGTTGCAGAAGGTTACTGCACTGCTTTTAGAGCGCCCCGTGCAACCGCAATAGTACGGACGACGACCGCAGAGGCAGCATGCTTTGCAGGGTTAAACGCATTTTTATTTCGAGGAGGCACACCATGTTGAAACAGTTAGTTCCCGCACTGGCAGTGACAGCGCTGATCGCAAGCACCGCAGTACCATCCGCCAGGGCCTTCGATGTCGGCGGCATCAACGGCTGGAAGCTCAGCACGGACGGCATCGTAGACGTCTTCTCCGTGTACCAGACCACCGGCCCGCTCCCCTCGGGCGCCCGGTCCATAAGCTTTCTCAGCGGGTCTTCGGACCAGTACCAGAACTTCGGTGTCAAGGTAGGGCTGCTCCCCTCGGTGGTCGGCCTCAACGTCACGGCCCCGACCACCAACGGCGTCGACTCGAATGTGCGGATCGGCATCTATCCGAGCATCCAGAACAGCTCCACCAACCGCTTCGACGTAAGCCCCAATGTCGACTTCCGTGAAATCAACTACACCGCCAAGGGGGCCTACGGCGAACTGCTCGCCGGCCGTGCCCTGAACCTCTACCAGGGGAAAAACATCCTCACCGACATGACGCTCCTCACTGCGGGCGTGGTCCCGGCACCCGGAACCTCCACGACCCTGGGGCATATCGGCTACGGCTACCTCTACACCAACTTCGGTCCCCAGGTCCGCTACACCACTCCGGAGCTGGGCGGAGCCAAGGTCGCCTTCAGCGTTAACGAGCCCTACAAGATCAGCTCTGCCACCGTCAAGACACCGACCCCCCGCCTGGAGACCGAGCTCTCCTACGCCGCGACACTGGGCGGTGGTGCAACCCTGCAGGCCTGGGCCTCCGGCCTGTACCAGACCGCGACCCGCGGCACCACCAGCAGCACCGCCGCCACCCTGAACCCCGACGGGACCACGACCCCTGCATCCAGCTCCCCCATCGCGCGTCCGGGTGAGAAGAACACCTCCCTGGGCGGCGCGGCCGGCGTGGAAACAGGGTTCGGCGGCGTCGACCTGCTGGCCTCGGGATATTACGGCGAAGGGCTCGGCATGATCAGCGTGCAGGACGGCGACGAGTTCGGTTCCTCGGCGACCGATGCCGCCGGCAAGGAGCGGACCCAGTACGGCTTCCTGGTCCAGGCGACCTACAAGCTCACCCCCGACGTCAAGCTGGGCGTCAACTACGGCCAGACCCGCCAGGACAAGAGCGACAGCGACCTGAGGCTGCTCGGCACGGGAGCCTTCAGCGTGCCGATGGCGAAGCAGGAAGCCGCGGTGGCTATGGTTACCTATAACTTCAACAAATTCACCCAGTTCGTCGCCGAGTACAGCTATGCCCAGAATACCTGGATGGACGGTGCCAAACAGCACTCCAACAGCTTCGACGTCGGCACTATGTTTTACTGGTAAGAAGTACACCCCGGCACGGCAGGGCTACCAGGAAATAACGGCTGCAACAGATACTGCAAAGGAGGAGTGTTATGCCAAAGTACGTCATAGAACGGGAACTACCGGGGGCTGGGCAATTGACCGCTGAAACGCTGCAGGCGATAGCACAGAAGTCCTGCAGCGTGCTCTCGGGACTCGGCCCCCAGATTCAGTGGCTGCACAGTTATGTCACCGATGACAAGATCTACTGCGTCTACATCGCCCCCAACAAGGAGATGGTGCTTGAGCATGCCAGTCAAGGCGGCTTTCCAGCCAACAGCGTGTCAGAGATACGAAACATCATAGATCCGACCACGGCGGAATAACGCCCCGGTCACAGCTCTCCTCTCCCCGGTCGCCAGCAGGCCGGACCGGGAGGGGATGTAACGGCGCCAAGGAGATAAGACAATGACGTTAGCTCTGCTAGTATTGATCAGCATCATGTGGGTTCCGGTCGGCATGTTCTTCCTCGGTTTCGGGGAGGCCAAAAGCACCGGCTTCGTCAGCTCGGTGGTGGGCATCCTCGTGGTCGTAGGAGCGATTTTGCAGGCCGCGGTTTTCACCGACCCCTTTACCGCCGGACTGCTGTTCGTGTTCGGCGTGCTGTACATGCAGACGGGCCACGCCCTCATGACGGGGGTGACGGACCTGCGCACCGTCGGCAATGGCGCGCTGCTGGTCGGCGTCGTTTGCGCCGTGTACGCCTACCTCTTCGCCACCGGCGGCGGCCTGAAGCCCGACGGCAAGACATTCATCGGGGTAACCCCCTATCTGGCCTTTATGAACATCACCTTTGTCGTCATCTGCTTTACCGTGACCGGTGTAACCTACGGCAAGGTGAATCCCAAGATAGCCGCGGTGATGTTCCTGGTCCTTAGTTGCTCCTGCCTCCTGGTCCCGGCGTTCGGCCTTATGGCATACGGCAAGCTGCCGTTTTAGTGCTGGAATTCCGACTCCAGGCGGCACAACACTTAACGATCAACCGGAGGGAAATCATGAAAAAGACGATGTTTTTGGTGCTGGCTGCACTGCTGACGTTCAACTGCCTACCGGCCTTCGCGCAGGACGCCCCGGAGGACCAGTACCGCTGCAAGCTGGAGGCCGGGACCTGTCTGAAAAAGGTGGACGCCGTACAGCGCAAGATGAAGAAGATGGAGGCGGAGGTGAAAAAAGGGAAAAAAACCTATTCCGCCGAGGATTTGAAAAAGATCGAGGACAAACTTAACGAAGTCGAGAAGATGCTGGACGACCTGAAGGCCAGATAACGGCAGGTACGGATCCAGGAGCCTTACCAAGAACCAAGAACCAAGAACCAAAGCCAGGATAGGCCAGGGGGAACTTCTCCCCTGGCCTATCGCTTTTTCCAGAGCCGCCCGCGCCCCCCCGCGCGCCCCGTTTCAGGACCCGCCGGCGGGGCGCGAGATCAGCGGTGAGAAGTCAAAAAAAAATCTTGCATTTTCCACGCGGCGGCGTAAACTTCAATTAAACGAACGTTTGACTGGATCGCGCCATGGAGCAGAACAACTGCCGAGCAGAGCTAATCGCCGCCGCAACCCCGCTCTTTGCAGCGAAGGGGTTAAACGGCGTAAGCATCAGGGAACTGGCCAAGGCGAGCGGCAGCAACCTCGCCATGATCTCCTATTACTTCGGCGGCAAGTCCGGCCTGTACGAGGCGGTGCTCAGGGAGGTGTTCTCCGGCCTCCTGGAAATTGCCGAACTGGCCAAAGGGGACCTGGCTCCCTCCCAGAAATTCGACGCCTACATTTACCAGTGCGGGATCTGCTTCCATACCGGGGCAGGAGAGGAATTCATCCCCCGCAGCGCCAGTGCCGACCCGGCAGCACCCGAATGTCCGCACTGCCTCAATAACGATGCCGAATCCTTCACCGAAGAGAAAAAGGATGCCAAGCTTGCCGCTGCCGCCTGAGCGTCAGGTTGGCAACCGGGGCCGCTCCATCAGCGCACGAGGAAGCAATGGCCGATAACGACTGCCGGGCAAATCTGGTCGCAGCTACCACCGCCCTGTTTGCCGAGAAGGGTTTCAACGGAGTTGGCGTACGGGAGCTGGCGAGCGCCGCGGGCGTGAACCTCTCCATGATCTCCTACTATTTCGGCGGCAAAGAGGGGCTGTATGCCGCCGTGCTCAACGAGCAGTTCATCACCCTCAGGCGGGTTGCGGAGCTCAAGGATATGGATGCCGATCCCATGAAGAAGTTCGAACTGTACGTGCGCGCCACCGTCGCCAGATACCGTAAGAACCCCTACCTGTTGCGTTTTTACACCAGCGAGCTGACCAACCCGACCCCCTGCTTCGAGACCATCGTGAAGCCGGCGATCCGCGGGGTGCTGCAGATACTGATCGACACCTTTTCCGAAGGGCTTTCCCACGAGCAGTTTCGTGCGGGGCTCAACCCGACCGACACCGTGCTGGCGCTGGCCGGGATGATCAATTTCTACTTCCTCCTGGAACCTGCCACCGCCGACATGGTGGATCGCGCGCCCGAGCGCGACGAGGAGCTGATCCAGCACATCATGGATATTTTCGCCAGAGGCATTTTGAAATGAGCGGTGTCAGGTTTTTTTTACCTTGAGTTAAAACAAACGTTTGAATGCAAGGAGCGCCAGCCCGGAAGTGTTGTCGATTGCCCTGCAGCCCGCTGACCGCGGAAGGAAGAGAAGCTCAAAGAGGGAAGTACAGCCAGCACATCACTCAAAAAGGAGAGCACCATGGACGAAAAAGCGATGGTCGAATGTGGAATCTGCTATTTCCAGGCAGCAGCAAAAGAGTTTACCCCGATAACCGTCAGTTGCAGTTTCGCCGCCCTTGAATGCCCGAAATGCCTGAACAACAGCGACGAGTCCTTTGAGGAAATCAGGCAGGCAGAGGAAAAAGCGGCTTAACGCGCAGGAAACGCCGACAGAGTCAGCAACTGAACACTAAAACAGATTTTCAGGATACCGCCGCGTAAGTTCAGTTGCCGTCTTACGACAGTGAGCAGCGAAACTCAAGAAGCGCGGAAAGTGCAACTACCAACGAGCGAAAAGGAGAGCGCCATGAACGAGAAAGCCATTGTCGAATGCGAGATTTGCTATTTCCATGGAACAGCAGAAGAGTTTACCCCGACAACTGCCAGTGCCGATTTTGCTGCGTTAGAATGCCCGAAATGCCTGAACAACGACTCCGAGAGCTTTGAAGAGATCAAAATTGCCGAAAAGGTAAAGGCTGCCTAAGACAGGCGCCTCAGGTCCGCACCGAAACGAGATAAGCCGTCATCGGTCTGCAGGTCGCGCCCCGGAATGGACATCTCCTTGGTCTTTCGGTACAAGGTGGTCCGGCTCACCCCCAGGGCGCGGGCTGCTGCCGAGAGGTTGCCGCCGCATTCCCCTATTGCTTTCCTGATAGCGATGCCCTCCAGCCGATGCAGGTTCGTGTGGCTGCCGGTACCCGGCAACTCCCTCGGGCCGGGCGCCGGGGCGTCGGCCTTGCGATACTGCTCCAGAAAATCCTCGGGAAGGTGTTCGGCGGCGATTTCCCCCCAGGAGCCGAGCAGTGCCACGGCGGTGCGCAGCACGCTGTGCAGTTGCCGGATATTGCCGGGCCAGGGATGGTTCTCGATGATGGCGGCCACTTCGTGCCCGAGTCGCACTTCCCGGTCCGCCCCGGCGAGCTCCCGGACCATGGCGTGCGCCAGCCGCAGCCGGTCTTCCCTGTCGCGCAGGCGCGGCAAGGAGACCAGGAGCCCGTTGAGCCGGTAGTAGAGGTCCTCGCGAAAGCGGCCGGCGGCGATTTCGTCGCGCAGCTTCCGGTTTGTGGCGCACACCACCGCGATGTCAACGGGGAAGGTTTCGCCTCCCCCCAGGGGAGTCACCGACCGCTCCTGCAGTACCCGGAGCAGGCGTGCCTGGAGCGACAGCGGCATGTCGCCGATCTCGTCCAGAAAGAGGGTGCCGCCGTCGGCCTGCCGTATCCTGCCGGGATTCCCCTTGCGCCGGGCGCCGGTGAAGGCGCCTTCCTGGTAGCCGAACAGCTCCGCCTCGATCAGCCCTTCCGGAATCGCCGCGCAGTTGAGGGCGACGAAGGGGGCGCCGCAGCGCGGCCCGCTGTTGTGCAGGGCCTGCGCGAAAAGCTCCTTGCCAGTCCCCGACTCTCCCTCGATCAAAAGTGGAATATCGAAGCCCAGCACGCGGCGCGCCCTTTCCGTTACCCGCTGCATCGCGGGATCCCCCAGATCGAGCGATTCCAGGGTGATCGGGGCCCCAGCCCCTGCAGCAGGGGTACGGGTGGCGGTCAGTCGCGCCTCCCCCCCCACCCCCCTGCCCGCCCCGCGCGCGGTCGGGACCCTCATCCTGCCAAAAACCAGCGTGCCGCTTCCGGTTCTTAACTGCAGAACCGGTTGCGGAACGGTGCCTGAAGACCGGGTGCACAGCGCCTCGAACGGCTGGCCGAAGAGATCGGCAAAACCGAGACTACGGGCCTGGTAACGATCCAGGCTTAAATGCAGCAGCGCGCTGCGGTTGGCGGCGAGCACCTTCCCCTCAGCATCGAACACGACTATCGCCTCGTAGAGGGTTCCGATGAATTCAGGACGGCTGTGAAAGTGGAGACAGCAGTCCTGCTCGAACCCGGTGGAAAACATCTGGTTTTCGATCTGCTGGGCCGAGATCCGCACCAGGGCCATGGTGTGCTGCTGCTGGGTGCGGCTCTCCCCGGAGACGTCGAGGACCCCGAGCAAGGCGCCGAAGGGGTCGAAGATGGGAGACGCCGAGCAGGTCAGGAAGTTGTTGGCAGAGGCGACGTGTTCATAACTATGCACGACCACAGGCGATTGTTCGGCGAGCGCGGTGCCTATCGCGTTGGTGCCGCGCAGCGACTCCGACCACACGCCGCCCGGGATGAGCGAAACCCTGCGGGCCCGATCCATGAAATCCGCATCACCCAGGCAATGGAGAATTACTCCCGTGGCATTGGCAAGAATGACCATACTTGAGCTGTTCTGGATCTGCTCGTAAAGGTTTTCCATCACCGGCAGCGACTGGTCCAGAAAGGTCCGGTTCTGGGCCGTCAGTCCGGCCAGCTCGTGACGCGACAGAACCGGCAGGGAGTCCGGTTCGACCTCGACCTGGACGCCGTTGGCCTGTGACCGCTGCCAGGAACGGAGGATGGTATCGGGTACCACCCCGGCCGGGAGCGCCCCGCTGCGAAAGAACTCGGACCGTGCCTTGTTTATCTTGATCTTGTTAACCAATGGGTAATTCTGCATGAGGTCCACCCCTCTCCCCGGATAAAATAGACAGCCGTTTTCAAGATGCAATAAACGTGTCAGGCTAGCAGAAAAACGTTCTATTACCTGTAACACTGTTACAAAACATTACAACTGTCGTGGAACAACCGTACCATTTCGGTTCGTCATGATACAGCTCCCCGGGCGGATTCCTCCTGAACCGGAGCTCGGGCAATTTCACGCCGAAAGCCCTGCAATCGCCACCCACCCCCTATCCTCTTGTAGTTACGAGCAAATTCGACATGCCTCCCGGCAACGCGCCCTGAACGTTTCAAATAATGTAACCTGGTTTTATTATTGGCATGCGTCCTGCTAATAAACTGTCCAAGAGCTGTTCTTCGGTAGCTTTACCCCGGCAATCAATCTTTATAATATATGTTGCTCTGTATTTGGCAGGTAGCGGCAAGTACCTGGGATTGGGTCATAAAGAATTTAGCCATCTTCTTAAACTTACAAATTAAAATGGAGGTGCATCCGGATTAAAACATACAATAATACAATACAAATCAGGCAATTAAAACCACAACAGGACAGTCAACAATCGAAGTCAGACACGTACCAGTTAAACCAACCACAAATAACAACGGAGGATGAAATGAAAAAACCGATGGATGACAGCTACAAGCTTTACATTGACGGGCAGTGGGTGGAAGCCAGCGAAGGGAAGACAACTCCGACCTACAACCCTGCCACCGGAGAACTGCTCGCCACCTGTGCCGACGCCAGCAGAGGAGATGTCGACAAGGCCGTGAAGGCAGCCTGGAAGGCCTGGGACAGCTGGAAGAAGGTGAGCCCGCAGGTGCGCTCTGCAATGCTGCTGAAGATTGCCGACCTGATCGATGCCAACGCGGAGAAGCTGGCCCTGGTCGAAACCATGGACAACGGCAAGCCGATCCGTGAAACCATGGCTGTGGACGTGCCTCTGGCATCCGACCACTTCCGGTATTTCGCCGGCGCCATCAGGACCGAAGAAGGGCAGGCGGTGATGATCGACGACAACACCATGAGCATCATCCTGCGCGAGCCTCTCGGCGTCGTGGGCCAGATCATCCCCTGGAACTTCCCGCTGCTGATGGCCGCCTGGAAGATCGCGCCGGTGCTGGCCGCCGGTGACTGCACCGTTATCAAGCCGTCCTCCACCACGCCGCTCAGCCTGCTGGAACTGGCCAAGCTGCTGGACCAGGTGCTGCCGCCGGGCGTCGTGAACGTCATCACCGGCAAGGGCTCAGGGGCCGGCAATTACATGCTTGAGCATCCGGACTTCCGCAAACTCGCCTTCACCGGTTCCACCGGCATCGGCTACCAGGTCGCCGAAGCCGCCGCCAAGAAACTGATTCCGGCGACCCTGGAGCTGGGCGGCAAATCGGCCAACATCTACTTCCCCGACTTCGCCTGGGAGAAAGGGATCGAGGGGCTGCAGCTCGGCATCCTGTTCAACCAGGGGCAGGTCTGCTGCGCCGGATCCCGCGTCTTCGTCCATGAAGACATCTACGACCGGTTTGTCGCCGAAGCCGTCCAAGCCTTCAACAAGGTCAAGGTCGGCCTCCCCTGGGAGAAAGACACCGTCATGGGGACACAGATCGACGAAAAGCAGTTGAAACTGATTCTCGACTACGTCGAAATCGGGAAGAACGAGGGCGCGACCCTGGCATGCGGCGGTGTCCGGGTGACCGATAACGGCCTGGACAAGGGAGCTTTCATGCGTCCGACCCTGCTGACCAACGTCACCAACGACATGCGGGTCGCCCGGGAAGAGATCTTCGGACCGGTCGCTGTGGTGATCAAGTTCAAGACCGAAGCAGAGGTCATCGCTATGGCGAACGACAACGAATTCGGTTTGGGCGGAGCGGTCTGGACCAAGGATATCAACCGCGCGCTCCGCGTGGCCAGGGGTGTGGAGACTGGCAGGATGTGGGTTAACAATTACAACAACCTGCCTGCCCACGCCCCCTTCGGCGGCTACAAGAACTCCGGCATCGGACGCGAGACCCACAAGATAATACTGGAGCACTACACCCAGACGAAAAACATCTTCATCAGCATGTCTGAAGATAAACTCGGTTTTTACTGAGTTTATCGACCACCTGGATTACCCGTATCGAGTAGCGTTGCGAAATTATTCCGTTAGAAAGCCTGCTGGCGGCGAGCGAAGAGCTTTCCGTCCAGCAGGTAGCGGAGAAAAAGCCCCCGAGATCAGACAGGGAAACCGGAAAGTGAGGAGAATCTGGGCACAGCATGGTTGCATGAAGTAAAAGGCAGGATCCAGGCATGTAGACAAATGTAGCACTGCGGAGTTCCTCCACAGCCCGCCCCGACTCTCCCAACATCCCGGAGCTAAAAAGTCCAACGTCCCGCCATCCCCCTCCCAGACCAAAAGCAGGCTAATCCAGTAATTACAACAGGTTACTTCCGGTGCAAGGCTGCGGGCTAAGAGAGCGCCAAGCGCCCATGCCTGTATACAATGGCAAAGTAATTGCTATAGGGCTCTCTATCCGGCGCAAGCACTGGTAGCTGCCACGAACCTGACGGGACCTAAAACTATGGAAACCTCGAAAAAAGCGAAGATGCACCTCTCCAACCAGACCATGAACCTCGGCTTCGTGAAGAAAGTGGAGGCCCTCTCCGGCACCTCGGTGCGCCGCTGCTTCCAGTGCGGCAAGTGCTCGGCAGGCTGCCCCATGTCCGGCTTCATGGAGCACCCGCCAAACCGGGTGGTCCGTCTGCTGCAACTCGGCCAGGGGGAGCGGGTGCTGGCGGGGCGCTCCATCTGGTACTGCGCCTCCTGCGAGACCTGCACCACGCGCTGCCCGAACAAGGTGAACCTCGCCTCCATCATGGACGCCCTGAGGAAACTCTCCTGGGATGCCGACGGCCCCTCCAAGGAGAGCTACGTCCAGCTGGCGAACCGCCTCTTCATCGAGAACATCCGTGCCTACGGCCGGCAGTATGAACTCCGGCTGGGCGCCGCCTTCAACATGAAGAGCGGTCAGCTTCTAAAGGACCTCATGCTGGGACCGAAGCTGCTCTCCCGCGGCAAGATGAAGCTGTTCCACCAAAAGAACAAGAATCTCCCCGAGATCGAGGCGATTTTCAACCGGATTGAGGAGATGCGCAAGAAAGGGGAGGCGCTGTGACATCAGCCAAGAAACACATCCGGCATTATGCTTATTATCCCGGCTGCTCGTTGCACGCTTCCGGCCGCGAGTACGACATCTCCACCCGTGCCCTTTTCAAGGCACTCAGACTGGGGCTGCAGGAGGTGCCGGACTGGTTTTGCTGCGGCGCCACGCCGGCGCACAACGTGGACGAACTGTTGTCGCACTCGCTGTGCGCCAAGAACCTCACCCTGGCAGACGAGGTCGAGGGTGACCTGGCGGTCGCCTGCGCCGCCTGCTTCTCGCGCCTGAAGACGACCCAGCACCACCTGAAGTTGGACGACGCCAAGCGCAAGCAGGTAGAGACGGCAATCGACGGTCCCGCCTCGCTGGACAAGCCGGTGAAGCACATCCTGGAGATCCTCGCCCGTGATTTCGGCCTGGCTAAGCTGGAGGAGAGCGTCAAGAAGCCGCTGCACGGCCTCAAGGTCGCCTGCTACTACGGCTGCCTGCTGACCCGCCCGCCCGAGGTGCCCGATCTGGACGACTGCGAGGATCCGAGCATCATGGAGGACATCCTGAGCGCTCTGGGCGCCGAGCCGGTCAAGTGGAGCCACCGCATGGAATGCTGCGGCGCCAACTTCACCCTGTCGCGTCCCGGCGTCGTGCTGCAACTCTCAAATGCCATCCTGAAATCTGCCCAGGCTGCCGGCGCCGACTGCATCATGGTCGCCTGCCCGCTCTGCCACGGCAACCTGGACATCCGCCAGCAGAACATCGAGGCGAAGAACCAGACCGACTACGACACCCCGATCTTCTATATCACCCAACTGGCAGCCCTGGCCGTCGGGGTGGCAGCGGACAAGCTCGGCTTCGAGAGCGTCATCGTCGACCCGAGACCGATGTTGAAAGAGAAACAGCTGATCTAATGATTTCCTGCGGCCCGTTTTTATGCGTGGCTGAAAAGGATTGAGGAACTTATGTCCAGAATCGGTGTATTTGTGTGCCACTGCGGGGAGAACATCTCCCGCACGGTGGATGTGGAGCGGGTCGCCAAGGAAGCCGGCGAGATCCCGGGGGTGGCCTACTCC
>Ga0316219_1002365_pt1 | contig 17539 bp, 17 predicted proteins | sample TBH18003PmetaG_FD_203635 | JGI IMG/M metagenome (GOLD analysis project Ga0316219, IMG submission 203635) | Freshwater microbial communities from Trout Bog Lake, Wisconsin, USA - TBH18003P | ecosystem: Environmental > Aquatic > Freshwater > Lake > Hypolimnion/Profundal zone | place: USA... | reverse complement strand
CATCAAATAAGCGGTCGGCATGCTCCGGAACGCCGGTCGGCTTGCCAGCGGAATGCCGGTCGGCATCGTTCCGGAATACCGGTCGGCATCACAGCGGAATCGCGGTCGGCATCGCCCGGAATACGCACCCATTAAATGTAACAAAACCCTTGCCAGCTGCCTCAATCTCGTTAATTGCCCGAATAACCGCTTCCTCAACACCAAGTTCTTTTGCCGCCCACTTAAAGTCCTCATTAGTGATGGCTTCTCCTGTGTATGTATCAAAACACTCCCACTTCACCTGATCGTTTGTAACTTTAGTAATAGGGAATCCACCTTCGTTGTTTGTAATCTCTGATTTGACTCCCTTGCCGTCACCATAATCGCTATGCAGTCTGCCCTTGGCTTCGGTTGTTTCAGGATACTCAGGGCGCATGGCAGGGGAGGTGCTAGTTCTTCCAGAGTCGGATTTCAGCTTTCCATTCGCATCCCTGGGATGCGGCATTGTTTTGGTTTCAATCTTGATCTTAGGACTAACCAACGTGACAAGTTTGTTGCCCCAATCCGAGGTGATTTCGGCGATCTGTTTCCACGAGCCATCCATTCGAGCTATGAAAATTACGACCATATCACCCGGGGAGTCAGTAAATATGCTTGGCAGTCTGCCGTTGTTTCCACTTGAAAGCTGTTCGCTTTTACCGCAGTAATCCAGACGTATGTTGGCGTTTTTGATCGGGTTACGTTCATGATCCAGTAACTGCACATCCACTTTGCAGACGGCTTCTGCTTTCAACGCAATGAGCTGGCCTTCATTTATCATGTCGGGTTTCTGTATTCCATTGATCTTTTGCAGCTGTTGGGGGGACGTGCCATGACGCTGGGCAATTCCGCTTAAAGTGTCCCCTCGTCTTACGGTATAAAACATATCATTAGACATTTTAAACCTCCTCTTCGTTCATGGAATCTATATCCTCAAACTCTTCGCTAACGTCCCAATGTCCAAAGTCTGCCCAGGCAACAACTTCTTCCTGCTCTTCTGTGAAAAAACGGTGGGTGATTCCATGCTCATCAGTGCTGGTTGTGGTGAGATACGTTCCGTCGGGTTTTGTAATCTCAACAGCGATTAGGTCGTAAGATATATCATTATGGCTACCAGCTTCATGCATCAGTTTTAAATCCACAGTCATGCTGTACAGTTTACGATCTGCGTCGAGATCGGCTCCCTGCTCAGTCTTGCCAATAAATATATTCGGCGAACCGCTGGTAATCGTGCCGCCGTGAGAAGTGGCACAACCAACAAAAGCAGCCGGTCTGCTGTTGATAAAGAAAGTATTGCTTCCTTCGATAATCGTAGCACCGCAAGAGGTCTTATCGCCAACCCGCGCAGCGGGTTGATCATTGTGGAAGGTATTGGGTGAACCTGAGACGATTGTAACTGTGCCATGTTTCGGGCACGAAACACAATCTCCGACACTCGCTGCCGGTTTGCCGTTCTCCGCACTACAATTCAAATAAATTGTCATTTTAACTCCTTTGCCAACATCCCGTTGTGAGGGAAAAGGCGGAGAGGGTGCTCAGTTTTCCTTGGCCGGTTTTGCAGGCTTCTTGCTGCGCAAACATTACGAACTCATATTATAGGGTCAAGGCACTCACCTCTTTCCAGGGCATAGCTACCTCCGTGAAAACGACGATGCCCTGATTATAAGTGTTACCTTATGTCCACGAACAGTTGTTACCCATGTCCCCAGTCTATACACGGAGAGGGAGCGTTGGAACCGGAGCTCCACCACCGGAGAGGGAGCTCAATCTCCTTTCTTGCCGCGCAGCAGGGACTCCGGGTGCCGCTCCAGGTAATCGGAGAGCTGGCGGAAGGAGCGGGCGGTCGCTGTGAGCTCGCGCAGGGTCTTGTCCAGCTCGGTAACCAGCCGGGAATCGCCGGAGAAGGTCTGCAGAGTCTGCTGGGACTGTTCCAGGGCGGATCTCGCCGATTCCAGTGTCGTATCGACTTCGGCCAAGGTCCGCTTCAGCTCGCCCCGGGCATCGGCCATGGTCTCCTTGGCTTCCCGCAGCGTCGCGTCGGCGGAGCTGGCGGTCCGGGTGAGGCTCTCGGTCAATGGGCCGATCCGACCGTTGAGGTTCCGCACCAGCACCCGGGTGTCCCGCATGGCTGACTCTATGGCCGTGCTGGTCCTTTTCCCGTCTATCGAGTTGACGAGCCCGTTGACCCCGATGATCGCGGTGTTCAGGTTGTCGACGATTTTTCGGTAGGGGATTTCCTCCAGGGTTTTGCGCAGGTCCTCAAGGGGCGTGGGGATGCTCGGGATCTCGGGGTACTCGGTGTTGAGCCCGACAAATTTAGCGGGCTTGTCGGGGAAAAAGTCCAGCGCCACAGTCAGCTGGCCGGTCACGAAGCTCAGCATCTGAAGCTGGGTCCTCAGGCCGTACTCGGTGATGACCAACTCGATGGCCTTCGGGCTGTTCTGGAATTCGTCCCTGGTCCCCTTGAACCGCCCCGGCTCCAGCGTGAAGACCACTGGTATTTTCAGCTGGTGCTTGGTGTTGTCGACCGTGATGCTGATGTTAGTCACCTTGCCGACCTTCACTCCGCGAAACATGACGGGCGACCCCACGTTCAACCCCTTCACCGAGCCGTCAAAATAGGTGATGTAGGTGAATTCCTTGGTGAAGAAGTTGCCGGCGCCCAGGATAAGAACCCCCGCCACCAGCAGGGCGACTGCTCCCAGGACAAACGCTCCGATCGCTGTTTTGCTAACCTTTGCGCTCATTTGCTGCTCCGCTCAACAAAGGGCGGGGGCACGCCCGGGCGCTCACGCACTCCCTCGCCCCGCGTCAGGAAGTTGATCACCTTAGGGTCCCGTGTTTCGCTCAGTATCTGCCTCGGGTCTCCGGAGGCGGTCACGGCCTGCGCCTCGGGGTCGAGAAAGATCGAGTTGCTGCCGATGGCGAAGATGCTCGCCAGCTCGTGGGTAACTACCACGACGGTCGTACATAGGCTTTCGCTCAGGTCGATGATCAAGTCGTCCAGAAGGCGGGCGCTGACGGGGTCGAGCCCGGAGGAGGGCTCGTCGAAAAAGAGCAGGTCGGGGTCGAGCGCCATGGCCCGCGCGATGCCGGCTCGCTTCCGCATGCCGCCGCTTAGCTGCGCGGGATAATACTCCTCGAAGCCTCCCAGCCCAACCAGCGCGAGTTTATACGATACCAGTTCCCTGATCTCACCCGCGGGGAGGGCGGTGTACTGCTCCAGCGGCAGGGCGATGTTCTCGCCCAGGGTCATGGAACTCCAGAGCGCCCCGCCCTGGAAGAGGACGCCGAAGCGCCGTTTGACCCGTTCCTGTTGCTCCGGTTCGGCCTCCCAGTAACTCAGGTCGCCATAGAAAACCTGACCCCTGGCAGGCCGCCGGAGCCCGAACAGGTGTCTGAGCAGCGTGCTCTTGCCGCTTCCGCTGCCACCCATGATGATGAAGATGTCACCCCGGTGGATGGTGAAGTTGACCTCGCGCAGCAAAACGAAGCTGCCGTAGGAAAGCTCCAGTCCTTGGACCTTGATGATGGGCTCCTGCGCGTTCCGTAATGCTTGAGCTTGCTGGTTCATATTCCCAGTACCTGGCAGGAAAAAGTGATGAACGCGGTCGCCACTACGATGCTGACGATGCCGGTCACTACGGCCGAGGTCGCGGCGCCGCCGACCGCGGAGGCGCTGCGCTCGCACTGCAGGCCGCGCAGGCAGCCGGAGATCGCCACCAGAACCCCGAAGACAAAGCTGTGGAACAGGCCGATCAGGAAGTCGGTGAGCCTCAGCGCCTCCCTGGACTGGTTCACGTACTCAACGACGCCCAGATGCAGCATGCCCACCCCGACGATCATCCCCCCCAGGATCCCCATCAGGTCGGCGTAGACGCTCAGTAGCGGCATCATCAGCATGAGGGCGAGCATGCGCGGCAGCACGAGGAACTCCACCGGCGAGAGGCCGAGGGTCTCCAGGGCATCGAGCTCCTCGTTGACCTGCATGGTGCCGAGTTGGGCGGCAAAGGCGGCGCCGGTGCGCCCGGACATGATGATGCCGGTCATGATGGCACCCATGACCCGCACCATGCCGATCCCCACCACGTTGGCGACATAGATCTGCGCGCCGAAGAGCCTCAGCTGGATCGCCGCGACGAAGGCGAGAATCATCCCGATCAGGAGGCTGATGAGGGAAACGATGAGGAGCGCCTGGGCGCCGGTTTCCTGGATGGTGATGATCAGGTCCAGACGCCGGAAGTTGGCCTTGCCCCCCAGCATCCTGCAGAAGGCGAGCGTAACCTCCCCGATGAAGGAAAGCATGTCCTGGAAGCCCTTTACCTGATGCAGGGACGCGTCGGCGACCCGCTCCAGAAACGGAGGGCGCTCAGCCTGCTGCGCCACCCCGGAGCGCTGGTTCTCTGGGGCGGCCAGATTCATGAGCTTTTGCACCCCATCCGGGAGCCCGGACTGGTCGACGCTGATTCCCGCGCCGCGGCACTGCTCGAAAAGTTTGGCCAGGAAAACCAGCAGCCCGCTGTCCCATCCCCCTAGCCTCGCGGTCTCAAAGGCGACGCGCGGCACCTGCTTTCCGTTGGCGAGTTCGGCATACACGCCGTTCGTGGCGGGAAGCGGGCTCCCGAGCTTCCAGTCTCCCGCCAGACCGAGCCGCAGGGTGCCATCCGGCAGCTTATTGATGACTATCTCGCACTGGTTCATGGTAGTGCCGCCGTGGCAAAGGGTGTGTTGTTACGCTGTGAATCCGCCGTCGATGGAGAGGCTCGCACCCGTCACGAAGCCGGCCTCCGGGCTGGCCAGGTAGGCGACCAGCGAGGCGATCTCGTCGCCGCTGGCATAGCGGGGCAGTGCCATCAGTGAAATCAGAGTTTTGGCGAAATCGCTGTTGGCCGGGTTCATCTCCGTGTCCACGGGACCTGGCTGCACGTTGTTTATGGTGATGCCGCGCGGGCCGAGATCGCGCGCCAGCCCCTTGACCAGTCCCACCAGCGCCGCCTTGCTCATCGCGTAGACGGCGCCGCCGGCAAAGGGCATGCGCTCGGCGTTGCAGCTCCCGATGTTGATAATGCGCCCGCCCGACGTCATGTGCCTGGCCGCTGCCTGGATCGCGACAAAGGCGGCGCGCACGTTCACGGACAGGGTGCGGTCGAAATCCTCCAGGCGAAACTCGTCGAGCGGTGCAATCACGGCAATGCCGGCGTTATTGACCAGGATGTCGATGCCGCCCAGTTCGCTCACCGTGCGCTCCACGGCAGCCACCACGGCCGTGGCGTCGGAGCTGTCGGCGTGAATGGCGAGCGCCCGCACGCCCAGAGCCCGCGTCGCCTGTACGACTTGGTTCGCCTGCACCTCATTGCTTAGGTAGGTGAAGGCCAGGTCCGCTCCCTCGCTGGCCAGCCGAGCGACGATGGCGGCTCCGATGCCTCGGCTGCCGCCGGTAACCAGCGCCCGTTTGTTCTCAAACCGTTTGCTCATGGTGGTGCCTCCTTGCTGGGGAACTCGACGGCAGTTGCTATGCCTCGGGCTTGATGTTCTGGTTCACCCGGAACAGGTTATTCGGGTCGTACTTCCGCTTCAACTGGACCAGCCGGTCGTAGTTGGAGCCGTAGGCCGCCTGGGTGCGTTCGCTCTCGTCCTGGGTTAGGAAGTTGACATACACCCCGCCCGTCGCATAGGGCGCCGTCGCCTTGAAGAACTCGCGGGCCCAGGTGATGCAATTCTTGTCATCCTCGAGCTTCTCCCAGCGGCTATGCACGTTCATGACGAACTTGGCGTCCCGATGGGCGTACGAGGTGGCGTCCTTGGGGACCCGGTTCGCCTGCCCGCTAACCAGTCCGAGGAAGATTTCACCCTGCGGACTCGGGATTTCCGTCGCGAACTTGACCATCAGGTCGATGAGGGGATCGCTGAGCTCGGTGAAGTTATGCGATTTCCAGTAGTTCCGTGCGCCGGGCGTGAGCAGCGGGTCAAAGGCCTTCTGCCACGCGGTGTAGGGCTGCGGCCCGATGTGCTCGCCGACCGGCTTGCCGAAGCTCCGAAGCGGCTCGATCTCACGCATGCCGGCTGCGACGTCACCAGCATAGGCTAAGGGGAGGATGAGGACCAGCTTGCCGTGCACCGCCTCGGGGAGAAAGGGGAGCGGCGGGGCGTGGCGCATTACCGCCCAGACGCTCAGGTCTTCGGAGATCTGGTTCACGTAATCCCGGTATTTGCTGAGGACGCCCTTGGCCTGGTCGAGCGGGAAGACGATCAATCCGCTCAGCACCTCGGGGCCGATCGGGTGCAGTTCAAACTCGAACTGGGTGACCACGCCGAAGTTGCCGCCGCCGCCGCGGATGGCCCAGAACAGGTCCTGGTTCTCCTGCGCGCTGGCCCGCACCAGTTCTCCTGCTGCGGTGACCAGGTCAACAGCCACCAGGTTGTCGACGGTCATGCCGAACTTGCGGGTGAGCCAGCCGAAGCCGCCGCCCAGGGTAAGCCCGGCGACACCCGTGGTCGAGTTGATCCCCAGCGGGGTCGCCAGCCCGAAGGCCTGGGCCTCGTGGTCGAAATCCGCCAGTGTGGCGCCGGGCTCCACACACGCCATGCGCGTCTTCGGGTCCACCCGGACCGATTTCAGGGCGGAAAGGTCGATCATCAGCCCGCCGTCGCAGACTGCGCTCCCGGCGATATTGTGGCCCGCGCCGCGAACGGAGACCAGCAGGCCGTGCTGGCGCGCCAGGGCGATCGAGCGGATGACGTCCGCGACGCCCGCGCAGCGCACGATCAGGCTCGGTTTGCGATCGATCATGGCATTCCAGACCGTACGTGCGCTTTCAAAACCTGGGTCGCCTGGCAGGAGTGCTTCGCCTCTCAACTGCGACCTCAGTTCCGTGATTATTGCATCCGGTAAATTGACCATAGCGATTCTCCTTTATAAACGGGTACGGTACGTTTGGCTAAGAGAGTGCTGCCACAGTTGTTAAAATCACAGGTGACGGCAAGATGAGACAGCCTTTGTTTTTTTTGATTTGGCGTGAATATATTCTAACACTGCCGCGGCTCAAGTGAAAGTAGAGTTGCAGCAGGTGCGCTTCGACTCCGCTCAGCGAGCGATGGAGGCGGGGGCAAGGGGGCACTGTCCGCCCTATGAAATGGCTCTGTTATGCGCAGATGTTGTTTTTCAGCGCCTTATCCCCTCGCCCTCCGGGAGAGGGGCAGGGGTGAGGGATTCTCCACGAAGCAACTGTCGCGCCAGGGCAAATCCCTCACCCCGACCCTCTCCCAAAGGGCGAGGGGGAGCTTGTGAAAGTACTAGAAGTTGAGAAACAATAACTCCCCCTAAAAGAGCCTATGAAATAGGGGGAAGCTGAACGTTGTGCCGCAGGGGGGTGTTTTCGCCGGCAAGAGAGACCCCCCTGTCTCACTGCGCGAGCCTTCCCCCCTACTTCGCAGGGGGGACGCAGCTGAAGTCCCTTTGTTAACTTAATGGCAGTGGCCAGGGAGGGCGGTGAAGTTGATGGCATTGCGAATGTGGCAGCCACCCCCGCCCCCCGACCCCCTCCCGCAAGGGGCGGGGGAGAGTTGGGGCAGGATGGAATCGGTGACTTAACGGCGGTGAGGCGAAAGGAGGCGAAAGGAGGCGAAAGGAGGCGAAAGGAGGCGAAAATACCGGGACCGGAGGACGCATTTACGGGAAGGGCAGCGAGGGAGTATTGAGAATGCTAAGAAAAATGCCAAAGCCGAAACTCCCTTCTGGGATTTCGGCTTTGCAAATGGCAGCGTTCTGGCACTGGCTCAAAGAATAGGGGACGGTTTGCGCGGGATTTAGCTTCGTGTCGGCACTATTTCCCGCTTTTGTGGGCGGCGCTGCGCGCCATTCTCCACTCTTTCAGGCTCTCCAATGCCAGCTTGACCCGGAAGATCGGCAGCATCTGGTTCGTGATGATCATGGCCAAAAATCCGAGGAATATCCAGATGGTCAGGCTGCCACCGCTTTGCTCCGGCTTCACCTGCATGGCAAGGACGCCGGCACCAATGGTAAGAGCAACCACGCCGGCAACCCACGAAAGCGCCTTCACTATTTGCGCCCGGCTGACTTCGAGGTCGAAGGTCGCCTCGGTCAGGGCCGCCTGGACCCGCGTGGCAGCGGCGCTAGAGTCGGTCAGGTCTTCAAAAGCGCAGGTGACGGCCTGCCTGAGTTCATCGGTGTCATCCGCGGACGCCGGTTTCAAGGCCTGGTAGAATATTCCGGCCTCGCGGACCTGGCGGGTCTCGTCGAGGGTCAGCTCGTCGGGGACCAGAATGATGTGCAGCTTGCTGTTGCAAACCTTCAGCAGCTCGATCAGGTCTGCCAGGGACGCGTCCTCACATACATTGCTCCCCAACAATAGGACGGCAGTCTCTTTTTCCAGAACGCTATTCAGGACCTTTTCCGCCGAACCGGTGGCTTCCACCCGGTAGCCGGCCTTGCAGAAGTAATTCGCCATGCGGTTTCGATACCTGGCATCTTTATCCGCTATTATCATTGATTGCCCGTTCATAGCTCACCTCGCGCCTAGACCACCTGGCACTTCCACTTGGGATCTACCTTGCACTTCCCACCTATTTGCCGCCTACCCGCGCTTCCACCTTCTTGCCGGCCAAGCTGCAAACCCCTTTCAACATCGCGCCAAGGAGCATGATCCCCGGGACCACCTGGACCACGATGACCGCGCTTATGAAGAAGACGAAGGCCTTGGAGGTGAGGGTGCTTTTCTCCGAGACGTCGGCGACTCCCCAGATAGCGGCTGCGCCTACCAAAACCAGAGCTGCTATGGACCAACTGGCGATCTTGCGCGCCGCAGATTTCTTGGATTCCGTTTTCATGTTGACCTCCTTTTTGATGATACCCGCACAGGGCAATGTACTGTGAGCGGTCAGTTTTCTAGTGGTGTTTGACTTCTTTGGGGTTCGTCACGATCCCTTTGACCATTCCGATCAGCAGCATGGCGGCGGGAATCAACTGACCTACCAGGACGACTGCGCAAAATCCCATGAATGCCCAGGCAAGGATGCCGGGTTCTTCGTTTGCTGCGCCGTTAGCCGCAAAAGCCGTCGTCGTTGTTGCTATGGTTGCGATTAAGGTGTTGATAGCTGTTCTCATGATATCCTCCCCTTGGACTTTGATTTCGTTGCGCTGATTTTATAACAGCATCAAGCGTGCCAAGGCCGAAAAAACGCCGGTGTTGGAGGTAAACCACTGAAAATACGGGAATTTATTTAATGGGGCAGGGCCGGCGGGCGGGGGGATGTCCGTGAATTGTATAATACAGCCATACACCCTTGGGCCGGTTGGCAGGCGGGCTATAAGGTGCCTAAAGCAAAACTAGCTGTAATTGTTATGGAAATGCCCAATACGTAAGGTGTATAGGTAAAATGTACGTGACTCTGCAGAGACTGCGGCAACGAATGGCAATGGGGGGCGGGAGTGATACACTTCGAATTTGAGGGGGTAAGCCATGACAACGATTACCACGCTTTTCGTCGACGTCGGCGGGGTCCTGCTCAGTAACGGCTGGGACCGCGCGGCGCGAACCCTGGCGGGCACGACGTTCGGACTCGATTCTCAGGAGATGGATGAGCGGCACCACCTCACCTTCGACACCTACGAGGAGGGGAAACTATCGCTCGACGAGTACCTGGACCGGGTGGTTTTCCACCAGCAGCGCTCCTTTACGCGGGAGCAGTTCCTGGCCTTCATGTATGCCCAGTCCCGCCCGATCCCGGAAATGATACACCTGGTGTGCCGGCTCAAGTCGCTTTACGGGCTGAAGATCGCCGCGGTCAACAACGAGGGGCGCGAGTTGAACGTCCACAGGATCGCGGCCTTCCGGTTGGGGGCTTTCATCGATTTCTTTATCTCGTCGTGCTTCGTTCACTTCCGAAAGCCCGACGCGGATATCTTCCGCATCGCCCTCGATATCGCGCAGGTTGAACCGGCGCAGGTGGTGTACCTCGAGGACCGTCCCATGTTCGTGGAGGTGGCCGGAGACCTGGGGATCGCGGGGATCGTCCACACCGGCTACGAGGCGACGCGCCGGGAATTGGCGGGGTTCGGTCTGGTGCTGCCGGAATAAGGCGCCGAGTCCACTTGGCCTCCTTTGCTGGAGGAGAAAGCTGGACTTGGCTCAGCGAGCCCGGGCGCATGATGATGCGCCCCTACGAATGCTGTGCACTGAGTTTATCTGTTCCAGGTCGTGGTCCGGCCGAAAAGGGGAATGCCGACGTAGCCCCGAATGGTAAGACGGTGCGGCGCTACCAGGGTGATCTTACTCTTGTAGGTCTTGCCGGATTCCGGGTCGTAGATGCGCCCCTTGTCCCAGATATTCGCGCCGCTATAGCTAAATCCCGCCATTATCTGCAGTCCGAGCAGGCGGCGGTCGCGCAAGGCCGGGTTCGGATTGTCACGATCCACCCGTGGGAGGCCCGCCATGCCGCCCGGGTCATCAGCCGGGTATACAGGCCGACCCAGCCAGGAGATCTTGCCGCAGTAATGGCCGTCGCAGGGGAAAATCTCGATTTTTGCCCGGCCGTCCTCGTTGTTCCACTGGCCCAGGATGTCATCCCCGCCTCCCCACGACGCGCTTGCCCCCAAAATCATGAGTCCCGAAATAATACCGATGACTGCTTTTATCACGGCTGTACCTCCAGGGCTTGTGGCAAACACCCTTGAAATTTGGTGCTGACACCGGGAAGGGATTGGAGCTTTCAGGAAAAAAGTGTATCTTTCCAAAGGGGGAGAGTCAAAGGGGAAACGAAGCCGGGAGGAAGCTGGTTGTTGGGTTTTAACAGAGCCATTAAAAAGGACCGCCCGCGAGCGACTGGCCGGAAAGAGGGATGTGAAACGATGAACGATGCGAACCTGTTGAACCAGGCGAATAACACCGTGGTTATGCTGCGGCAGCTGTATCAGCGTGGTGCCTACCGGGTCATCAGGGATCCTGACGGGGTTATCACCTTATGGGCCATTGAAGGCCTCGAGCGTGACCCGTTCTCAATCCAGTTCGCCAACCGGGGGCGTATCAGCTATAACATAGGGGACATGCCCCCGGAATTTGTCAGATCCTTCATCGACTATGTAAAGAAAACTGTCAAACGATGATCCGGGTCGCTTGATTCTCCCGTATCCGCCTTAACGCCCGCGCCTGCCGGAATAAGCCCCCCTCACAAAGGCGAACCTCGTCAATCACCCCTTCCTGATCTAATCAACCCGCTGGCGGTAGGCATTCAGGAACCTGGCGTCCTCGGCGTAGGTTACCGGATAGATGAACGGCACCGGCCTAGGCTCCATGTCGTCGCCGACATTTCTAAAGGTAAAGAGGCAGGAGTTGGAAAGGGCCTTGTCGCCGTCGCTGCGCAGAAACCGCTCTATGTCGGACTGCACGGTGATGGTCGTCCTCCCCGTGTAGACGACCTTCGCGGTGAATTTCAGCTGGTCGCCCAGCAGCACCGGCTGGTTGAAGTTGATGCGGTTCACCTGAATGGGGACCGCCCGGTCCGGGGCTACCAGCTCGGCTGCCAGCGCCGCGAGCTCGTAGGCCTTCCGGATCAGGAACCCCCCGAACACCGTCTTCGGCACGTTCTCCTGTTCCGGGTACGCCCTGATGGTGGATTCCAGGACCAGTTCTCTGGCGCGTATGCCCCGGAATCCGGGCGACTCCTGCTCCTTGTGCAGTTTCTTGAGCATCAGGTACTCGTCGAGCGACGGCATCTCCTCCGCCTGCGCCAGGCTTTCCTTGTAGGCCTGGCGACGCTGCTCGGCCTTGTTGTGCCGCTTCGCCTCCAGATTCTCCTGGTAGAGCAGAGGCGGCAGTGTCAGGCTCTTGGCCTCCCCGGTGTCACCCGAACGCGCCACCATGGTGAAGTAGCAACTTGCCACATGGCTCGATCCCGCGCCCAGGCACTCCACCCTGATCCCCACCTCCATGGATGACTTCCCCACGTGGTTGATCTGCGCCGAGAAAACCAGGTCGTGTGTCGTGTCGGCCCGGTTCCTCACCACGATGCTGTCTATGGCGGCGGTGACCACACGGGCGTCGGGATAGAACCTGTGGACGTATGCCAGAGCGGTGTTCTCGGCGACCTTGTCCAGGGTTTCCAGCAGCTTGCCAAACCGTATGTTGCCGACGACCTGGCTATCCCTCGCCAGGAAGCGTCTGGCAAGGGCATGGTCTGTCGAGAAGGGCAGGACGAACAGGTACCTGGTGTCATGAGGCGTTACCGGTGCTTCCTCTTTCAGCTTAGCGGCTGTGGTCATGATGATTTCCTTACCGAGCGGTTTCAGAGGTTTAAGTATATGGCTGACGCCTGCTTGATACACCCGCCCAAAGTGCCGGGTGCAAAGAGAGCGCAGAGCTTTCCCCGCATTACGTATACGCTAACTGTTACCTTGTTCCGCATATTGTTGCAAGCCAAAAATTGGGGCTGCCGGCGCGCTGGGCGGGCGGCGGGCGCTCGTCGGCAGCCATCGATGGCAGGTCGATTTGCTGTCATCTTGCTTGTTGTAATACCGATATAAAACTAGTAAAATCCACAAGGACACTGCTAACCGGAAGAAATGGATACTACATCGTTGGAAAAAACAAACCTTTAGTGGTCAAAACCGTGCTTCTTTACTGCCTGCCATCTCACTGAAGGTGGCTTATTACTGAAAGAATCGATTGGTCCGGGACAATTACCTCATGGAAAGCAACATCAATAACAGAAATGCAGATTGCAATTCGTCCGAAAATCCTGCACGGCTGTGCAAAATGGTAGGCGATGGTGATTTGTCTGTTAATTGCTCCTTGATCGACAGCATTATCAATCAGAGTCCCAACCCGACGTGGATTTCTGACGGCACGGGTACCTTGATAAAGATAAACCAGGCCTGCGCTGATCTGCTGAGGATAACCGAACATGAGGTGGTCGGCATATACAACATCCTCAGCGACAACCTGGTGAGGGATCAGGGCTTCCTGCCTTTGGTGCGGCGTGTCTACGAAAGGGGAGAGACCGCCAGGTTCGAGATCAGATACGACAGTTCAGCCCTGGAACCGCTTCAGCTGGAAAATCACACCAGCGTCATCCTTGATGTGACGGTCTTTGCCATCAGGGACGCTCAGCAGAACATCACCAATGCGGTAATCCAGCATATCGACATCACGAAGCGCAGGCAGTCGGAAGCGGCCCTGCAGCGCGCCAACGCCGACCTGGACGCGCGGGTCCAGGCGCGCACCTCGGAACTGACCCAGGCCAACGCGGCACTCAGGAAGGAAATAGCCGAGCGGACGCTCGCGGAAGAGGAGCTGGGCAGGAGCGAGGAGCGCTACCGGCTGCTCTTCAACCAGATGCTGGACGGCTTCGCGCTCCATGAGGCCATCGCGCCAGAAACGGGCGGCTCTCTCGATTTCCGCGTTCTGGATATTAATTCCGCCCTGGAAAAGATGACCGGGGCGCGCAGGAGCGCTGTGGTCGGCAAGAACGTGCGGCACCTGTTCCCGAAAAACGAGGCGGCCTGGGTCGAGCAGTTCGCACGGGTTGCGCGGACCGGGCAGGCGCTCAGCTTTCACCTGCATTCCCCCAGGCTCGGCCGGCATTTCGACGTATCGGCGTTTGCGCCCAAGCCGGGCCAGGTCGCCGCCATCTTCAAGGACGTGACCGAACAGTACCTGATGGAGAAGGCGCTGCGGGACAGCGAGAAGCTGTTTCGCACCCTGTGCGCCGCCGCGCCTATCGGCATTTACATGTCGAACGCACAGGGGAGCTGCATCTACAGCAACACCCGCATGCAGGAGCTCTCCGGGCTGAGCGCCGAGCAACTGCTGGGCTGGGGCTGGAGCGCTGCCCTGCACCCCGAGGACCGCGAGCAGACCAGCTCGCAATGGCTGGCGACGGTCGCGGCGGGAGGGATCTTCCAGCACGAGTGCCGGATAGTTAAGGAGGGAAAGCCGCTCTGGCTGCGCGGGCTGGCCAAGCCCTTCGAGGGGCCGGACGGGGCGATCGCCGGCTACGTGGGGATCGTCGAGGACATCACGGAGCAGCGGCGGGTACGGGAGGAGCTGCTGAAGGCGCAGAAACTGGAGTCGCTCGGCGTGCTCGCCGGCGGCATCGCCCACGATTTCAACAACATCCTCACCATCATCCTCGGCTACCTCTCGCTGGCCCGCTCCAATGCCGGCGACCCGGAACTGGTGGGACGTCACTTAAACGACGGCGAGCGCGGCGTGCTGCGGGCGCGCGACCTCACCCAGCAGATGCTGACCTTTGCCCGCGGAGGGGAGCCGGTGAAGAAAATCGTCCGGCTGAACGATCTGTTGCGGGAAACCGCCGGCTTTGGCTCCCTGGGGTCCAACGTCAGCTGCGAATTCAGCCTATCGGACGACACGCTGCTGCTCTCGGCGGACGAGGGGCAGTTGAGCCAGGTGGTGCATAACCTGGTGATCAACGCGATCCAGGCGATGCCCGCGGGCGGGACCATCACGGTCAGGTCGGAAGCCGAGCACTCCCCCGACGCCGGCGCCCTGGTCAAGTTCTCCATAAGCGACACCGGCACCGGGATCCCCGAACAGCTCAAGCTGAAGATTTTCGACCCCTATTTCAGCACCAAGGGGGGGAGCGGGCTGGGGCTTACCAGCTGCTACTCGATCATCAAAAGGCACGGCGGCTCCCTGGCCGTGGACTCGACCCCGGGGCAGGGGAGCACCTTCAGCGTCTCACTGCCCGCCTACCTGCGGCCTTGCGAGCCGGAGCCGGTGGCGCGGGCCGCCGAGAGCCCGGGTTCCGGCCAGATCCTCTTCATGGATGACGACCCGCTGATACGGGCGGTCGCCCAGGCGATGATGGAGCAGCTCGGCTATCGGGTCGATTGCGTCGCCGAGGGGAGCGCCGCCGTGGAGATTTACCGCAGGAGGCAGGACGAGGGCGAGCCGTATGCCGCCGTCATCATGGACCTGACCGTGCGCGGCGGGCTCGGGGGCAAAGAGGCGATCAGGTCGCTTTTGGAGCTGGACCCCGGAGTCAAGGCGGTGGTGTCCAGCGGGTACTCGGACGACCCGGTGCTGGCGAACTGCCGTGAGTACGGATTCAGTTCCGTGCTGGTGAAGCCGTACAGCAGGCGCGAGATGAGCCGGGTGCTGCACGAGCTGCTCGGCAGGTAGCGGACTTTTTTGCTTCATACCCTCTGGCAAAGGTGATACTTTGGCAGCATGTCCTGGAAAATCGTAGAGAATAAACGCAGCATCCTGGCGGGGGAGAGCAGCTCCCTTAAGAAAAACCGCGGGGGCCGGCTCAGCTGCTGCCTGGTCTACCCGAACCGCTACCACGCCGCCATGAGCAACCTCGGCTTCCAGGCGGTGTACGCCATGGTGGGCGCGCACCCTGAGGTCGTCTGCGACCGCGCCTTCCTCCCCGAGCGCGAGGAGCTGAGCGAGCTGGAGCGCTCGCGCGGCACCCTGCTGTCGCTGGAGACCCAGCGCCCGCTCTCCTCGTTCGACCTCCTTGCCTTCTCGGTCTCCTTTGAAAGCGACTACCTGAACCTGCCCGCCATCTTCAGGCTTTCGGGTATCCCCGCCCTGGCGGCGGAGCGCTCGCCGCTGCAACCGCTGGTCCTGGCCGGGGGCGCCGCACTCTTTCTCAATCCCGAGCCGGTGGCGCCGCTGCTCGACCTGGTCTGCATCGGGGAGGCGGAAGCGGTCCTGCCCGGGCTGCTCGACCTGCTGAAAGAGGGGGCCGGCGCGCGGGGATCGGTTCTGCTGCGTGCCGCGGCGCTCCCCGGGATCTACGTCCCGTCCCTGTACCAGCCGGTCTACGACGGGGCCAGGCTCGTTGCCATGGAGCCCGCCCCGGGTGCGCCCCCCCGGGTGCGCCGGGTCTGGGACCCCGACATCGATGCCCGGCCCAGCGTCACCGAGATCCACACCAACGCCACCGAGTTCTCCGGGATGCACCTGGTCGAGCTCTCGCGCGGCTGCCCGCGGGGCTGCAGGTTCTGCGCGGCCGGATTCATCTACCTCCCCTACCGCAGCCGCTCGCCCGAACTGATCCGGGACGAAGTCATGAAGGGGGTCGCCCAGGGAAGGAAGATCGGCCTGGTCGCCGCCGCCGTTTCCGATTACGCGGGGATCGGCGAACTCTGCCAGGAGATCGTCGCCGCGGGGGGGACCTTCTCCGTCTCGTCCTTTCGCATCGACCACCTGGACCACGGGATGATAACGGCGCTCAAGGCGAGCGGGCAGAAGACCGTCGCTCTGGCGCCCGAGGGAGGCTCGCAGCGGCTGCGCGACCTGATCCGCAAGGGGATCAACGAGGAGCAGATCCTTGCCGCCTGCGACCTGCTGATCGGGCACGACATCCTGAACCTGAAGCTCTACTTCATCATCGGGCTACCAACGGAGACCCTGGAGGACCTGGAGGAGCTGGTCGCACTGGTCGTGAAGATCCGCGACCGGGTCCTTTTGGCCGCGCGCGCCAACAAGCGGCTGGGGGAGATCGTGCTGTCGGTGAACCCGTTCATCCCCAAGCCGTTCACGCCGTTTCAGTGGTGCGGCATGGAGCAGGTCAAGAGCCTGGAGCAGAAGTGGAAGTTCCTGCAGAAGGCGTTCGGCAAGCTTGCCAACCTGAGGATACAGATGGAGAGCCCGCGCGAGGCCTACCAGCAGGCGCTCTTCTCGAGGGGCGACCGCAGGCTGGCGCCGCTATTGATTGCGGCGGACCGGATCGGGAACTGGAAGGGGGCGCTCCGGGAGGAGAACTTCGACGCCGACAGCTTCGTGCACCGAGACATCCCGCTGGACGAACTGCTCCCCTGGTCCTTCATCGACGGCGGGGACGAGGGGCGTCTGGTGCGGGAATACCACAGGGCGTTCGGGGGAGAAAAAGAGGAAGAGGCGGAGTAAGCTTGCGGAAAAAACGGGGATAGCCACGGAGGCAGCTGCAAATAGAACCGGAAATGGGCGAACACAAGGTTCGCCCCTACGGATACCGGAAATGGGCGAACACAAGGCTCGCCCCTACGGGTACCGTAGGGGCGAATCTTGTATTCGCCCGCCTTTCGCCCCCCCGAGAGGGAGTTTAGTTGAAGAAGAACCTGGCGCCGACGGTGAACGAGACATTGGACGGATCGAACTGGCCGGCCTTGCTGCCGTCGAAATTCTTCACGTCGGCCGAGAACGCCTCGATCCCCTTTATTTCGGCGTTCAGAGCCACCTGGCGCTGTAACATGTAATCCAATCCCGACGCGATGTGCAAGCCCAGCACGGTGTTGGCGGAATTGTGCGGCAGGTCGTTGATCAGCACGTCCATGCCCGCGCCGAAGTAGGGGATGAAACGCTGCCTTTCGGGAAGCCGGTACTGGGCCCCGATCGAGAGGTTGGTCATCTCCGCCTGACCGAACCCCTATAGTGGACCCCGTTCTCAGGACAATAGTTTAAGATGGTGCCTGCGATAAAAAGGAGCAGGCAATGAGCGAAAAAAAGCGCAAAAACTTCACCAGTCAGTACAAGACAAAAGTTGCGCTCGAAGC
>Ga0316219_1002362_pt1 | contig 17576 bp, 19 predicted proteins | sample TBH18003PmetaG_FD_203635 | JGI IMG/M metagenome (GOLD analysis project Ga0316219, IMG submission 203635) | Freshwater microbial communities from Trout Bog Lake, Wisconsin, USA - TBH18003P | ecosystem: Environmental > Aquatic > Freshwater > Lake > Hypolimnion/Profundal zone | place: USA... | reverse complement strand
GTTTGACTGTGAACTCGCCCTCCACGATAGCCACGACGATGTGGTTGTGACGTGGCCGGACGGCCCGGTCGATCACCAGAATGTCGTTGTCGAAGATGCCGGCCTCTGTCATGGAGTGCCCACTGGCACGCCAGCAGTAAGTGGCTTGAGAATGCTTGATCAGGACTTTTGCCAAGTCGATACGCTGGGCACCCAAGTCTTCGGCTGGTGATGGAAATCCAGCCTGGATGGTCCCCTGAATGCGAATGATCTCCAAGGCTGCGCTCGATGCCAAAACGGGTTGATTCAACTTTTCACAATCACTGTACATTTGTCCAGTATAGTTTGACAGGAAGAAAAAAGCGATGTGTTCCCATTACCAACAGCTCAAAGAACGGGAAAAGTTCCTCAAAGTCTTCGGCACTGCGCCGCCGGCCGAAGACGGCAAGCTCGACATGTGGCCTGGCTACTTGGGCTCATTCATCCGACGGCATCCGCAAGCCGACGTGGGCGACGAGGCCGTGCCCGCTACCGAAGCCCTGAATGGGCTTTTTGGTCTGGTGCCGCACTGGGCCACGGACACGAAGATCACCAGGAGTACCTACAACTGTAGGAGCGAAACGGCATCCGAGAAGCCCAGCTTTAGGGAGGCCTACAAACGCAACCAGCGCTGCATCATCCCGGCCGACGCTTTCTATGAGCCCGACTGGCGCAGCGGCAAGGCCGTGTCCACGAGGATTGAGCACGCCGATGGTTTTCCCTTGGGCATTGCTGGTCTGTGGTCAAGCTGGAAAGATCCCAAGGATGGTTGGGTCCATTCCTTTACGATGTTGACCATCAATGCGGACAAGCACCCGCTGATGAACCACTTCCACAAGCCCACAGACGAGAAGCGGATGGTGGCGATTTTGCCGCCAGAGCGGTATCAGGATTGGCTGGACGCCGGGAGCGATATCAAGGAGTTCATGGTGGCGTTTGATGCGCAGCAACTGAGGGCTATGGTGCCGTCAGCGGCGAGTGGTTCAGCACCACCGCCTTGAAGGGTTCTGAGTAGGCGTCGAGGTTGTTGCTCAAGCATGCTTTACGAGGTAAGTGCTGACGATCAGCAGCACTGCCAAGTGTGCCGGGTAGTAAGCATAAAAGACATGGCGAAGGCGCGGGATTCTTATGGTCACCCCCTGCGAGGCCAGAATGATGGGGAACGCTGCCAGAGCCCAGAAATTGCTATTTACCAGGTACAGCGAGGCACCGACCACCATCCAGACTGCCAAAGTCACTGTGCTTCGGGATTTGCAATACCGCCAAGCGCAGAAGCAGAAGGCCATGGCGAACCACCAGAACTCCACCAAGGCGCCGCCGACCACAAAGATGACCAACGCGGACAGGCAATTGGCGTGACCGCCCTTTTCGACCAGGTAAAAAGTGAGGGTGCTCGCTAGCAGCATGAACAGGATGTTCAGTGGCCACCAGCCATTCATCACATAGCCCAGACCGATGAAGAACGGGGTTGCCAATGCGCCGGATAACGCCAGACGCTTCATGGTGCGGCCGTATGCACCGCTGGCTAGTGTTCCAGGACGGGCCAAATTGTGGGCCAGCACAAAGGCAAAAAGCGGCATCGCCATACGGCCCAGCTCGTATGCTGCGGGCAGTTTCTCAGCGAACAGATACTTGTTGATGTGGTCAACCGTCATCAGCCCCAATGCCAGCCATTTCAGCGATTCAATCGTGCCATCCGCAATCTGAAATCTGGGTGGAGTCGCGGTGGTGGCAATCGAAGACGTTGAAGCAGGGATCGAATCCATGTCCCTAGTTCCCGGCCAGGGCCGAAACCTGGCCTTGCAGCTTTGCGATGCGCGAATCCACGAATTGGAATTCGACACGGCGATTGATACTGCGGCCGGCGTCCGTACTGTTCGGCGCGGTGAACTCACCCGCAGCCGTTGAAAAAATTCCAATCTTGCGACTGTCGATTCCATTGTTGAGCAGGAACTTGCGCGCAGACAGAGCGCGCCCCAGTGCAATTCTGGCGTCGTCCGGCCCTGCAATCCGTGAGTCGGTATGTCCGTGGACATTCACAGCCTTTGCCTCCTTCGCGGAATGAATCAGCACGCGGGCTATATCGGCGTCTGGCTTGAAGTCCGTGCTCCCTGTGGCGAAGGAAACACGAACTATGGCCGTGGCGGCAGTCAGCAGCTGCGCTTCGATTGCGTCCATACGCGCGTTCAGGATGCGTAGCTCATCGCCTGTGACTTTGGGATTGTTGCTGCCCGATGCCAGCGCCTGCCGAACGTCAGCGAGCTGTCTTTCCGACAGCTTGAGCAGTGCGACCACGTCCACTTCGTCCCGGACCACTGGAGCAGGTGCTGCAGCCACCTGTACGGCTGCAGCTTGGGTGTTGGTCTCTGCAGCGGTGGGCGCTGCGAAGACATGCGTCTGAACCACTGCTGCGAAGGTTTCGGATGCGCCATTGAGCCAAACAGTGAAGCTGTCGAGGCGACGGTCCAGGCGATACAGGCGCCCCACTTTCTCAAAATTTACGGTGTCACCGGTCCGGTCTCGCACGATGAAGAACGCTGGCTCGACCCGGTCAAATTCAATGATCGTGTGATCTGCGTACACGTAGGCACGCACCTCCTCAAGGGCTCCGCTGGCCATGTAATCCGGGCTTACCCGGCGTTGTGCGGATGTATTGGGGGGCACGTAGGCGCAGGACGCCAGAAGCGCGCTGGCGACCACCAGCAGGGCGATACGGTGGGCGTTCATCGCGTGTACTCCCGGTCTTCCTGGGTTTTGCGCTGGACTTCTATTTCTTCCCTGATATTCACTTGCGGGAGGGTGCCGCGTTCAATGCTGTTGATCACGTTCTGACGAACGCGGGCGGCTACCACCACCCGTTGTTCAGCGGTCAGCCCATCGGCTTCGGCCTTCATGGCCATGGCGGCGACGGATGTCACCGCACCGGCCAGCTCTGGGTGCTTTCCTACCGCTTCCGCAGGGGCGCTCGTAGCGAAAACCTGTGCCATCTCATGGCCAGGATTCTGGTTCATGGCTGGGCTGGCCTTGCGTTCCGGTTGATCCGGCACTTTTTCGCGGGCGCGAAAAGTCTTGTCCTCCAGGTCCACGGCAGTGTCCGGGCTTCGCTTGGCCAGCTGCGCCAGATCCTGGGGCGACGGTGAATAACCCTTGACGTGCATGCCACGGCTTGCGGCTTCAAGCCAGACTTCCTTGCGGAACACTTCAGTGCCGGTGACCTTGATTTCATCCCAGCCCCGGCCTTCGGCAATGCGGACCATGGATTCGGCAATCGCCTCGCTGTTGGACTTGGTTTCCAGCTTGTTGCCTTTGTCCTCGAAGGCCACCAGCCCGGGGTTGTCAGGGTGGTAAAACTTGTCGCCTACACGCAGATAGCGTTTAGCAATATCGGGGGGGACGCTGGGTTTGTCTGCGACTTGTACGACCGAGAAAATCTCATCCGATTCCACTGTGTTGCCGGGCCGTGAAGCTGCCGCTGATTCGGGTGGTGCGGTGTTGGGTTGATTGCCCCACGGTGATCGCGGGGCATCGTCTTCCACCGACGCTGGCTGCCGTTGGTTTTTTAAATCTTGCCCAGTCGCATGGGGGCTTGGAAGCGCGCCGTCAGGGCCTTGCGACTCGAAGCGGTGTTGAGGCGCTGCCAGGTCCGATTGGATGCGGTCTGGTAGTTCCTTGCTCTTTTGTTCTTGGCCTTGTGTGTCCATATAAACCATCTCAGAAGTTGATGCCCGCTTGCCTGCAAAGACTATCGGCGTAGGCATGAAGCGCCGTTTCGTCCAGGTTGCCCACTTGGGGCTTTTCCACGGCTGAGAAATCGACCGTGAAGTCCGCCAGGGTCATCCTGGCCAAATTCTTGATATCCGAGGTTGCGACGGGGCGCTCCACCGTCGCCATGGGTTTGGTGGCCGGGGAATGAACGTCTACCGTGGTCGGCGTGGAGGTTGAGTCCGATACTTGGTGCAAATGCTTTTCAATGTCGAGGACCGGGACCGGGACGGCGAGTTCGCCGGCTTTGATGACGGCCTTGAAACGCGCTTCATTGGGCAGCTTGCGGCCGAATTGGGCGAGTGTGGGCGACACGCTCTTGAGCCTGTCCATGAACACATGCTCCTTGAAGTAACGGATGCGCTTGGCAAGGATGGGCGGGCAGTCTTCAACCACCACCAATGCACTCCTGGATCCCAGGCTGCTGATTTCCTGCGGCAGCAGCAAGGCGCGCTTTTGGTCGGACGTATTCTGTGATTCCTGCTTTTTGGTGAAAATGCCCTTGCCCCGCGATTCCGACACGCCCTTGACGGTTTGGTAACCCAGCCATTCGGACATCTCGCGTGCAGTCTTGATTTCCGAGGCCTTGGGTGGAAAGATGATTTGGGCGGCGTGGTTGGTGGAAAAAGAAATGGCTGCAGCCTCACCGTATTTGTCGACAATCTGGGCGGGGCTTTGGAAGATGGGTAGCAAGCGCATGCCGTAGCCAGCGATGAAGCTGATGCCGTCCGCCAGGCAATCCAGCTTGCCCAGGGCTGTGAATTCGTCCATCACCAGCAGCACTTGGTATTTGAGCGCTGGGTGGTGTTCGGGCAACTCGCGCGAGTTCAGGTCAATCAGTTGCTGGTAAAACAAGTTCATCAGTGGCGCCATGCGCTTCAGGTTGTCGGGGGTTACCCCGACATAAATCGACATGCGCTTCTTGCGCAGATCGCGCAAGTCGAAGTCATTGCCGCTGGTGGCGGCATCAACCATCGGATTCATCCACAGTTCCAGCTTGGACCGGAACGAAGTCATGACCCCAGAGCGCGTGTTTTCGGAGGCAATGGAGACGTAGCTGTTCAGGGCGCGGACACAGGCGCCGGAAAATGGTCGGTTGGCTTTTGCGCGCTCATTGATGGTTTTGCCGAAATAGGCGGAGCCGTCACCCTGGTGCAGCGTTTCCCGCAGGACTTGGCCAAGCGTCACGAGCTTGCCGGGGGTCTCGATCAGCAGCAGGACGAGGCCCAGGAAAAGGGCGCGGGGTGTGGCCGTCCAGATAACGTCCGTTCCTGGAACATCGGGAAACAGCATGTTCCCGATTTTTTGAATGTCATCGATGCGGAAATGCGGGTCCTCGCTGATGTAGCTCAGCGGGTTGTACCGGTGTGTGCGGTACTCCTTGGAGGACGGATTGAACAGATAGCATTCCTGGCCATGCTTGCGACGGTAGGCGCTGGTGATGGAGAAATTTTCAAGCTTGATGTCGCTGCAGACGACACTGTCGGACCAGCACAACAGGTTCGGAATGACCACCCCCACGCCTTTGCCGGACCGGGTGGGGGCCGACATGCTGACGTGCTGGGTGCCCGGGAACATCAGGTAGGTCTTCTTGTAAAGCCCCAGAATGATGCCCCGTGTCTGCAACAGGCCGGCGTCCTTGATCTCCCGGGTCTTTGCAAAGCGGGCATCCCCGAACAGGCTTCGTTTCGCGGGCGCGAAAATGATCACCATGGGGAGCAGCATCACTGCGAGCGAAATGCCGCTGGAAATCGTCAGCCACTTGTGGGCTTGGTTCTCTGCCCCGTAGTGGTACCAATACTGGTAGAGGGTCAAAGGCCCTGCTTCCTCGAACTTGTGGCCGTAGGCCATCAGAAAGATGCCGCCTGCCAGGTAGGCCCAAACGCCAATGACGGCCAGCACGATCGCGGCCACAAGCCCGGCTTTAGCCCAGCTGTTTTCGCTTAAATTCAGGGTCATAGTAGATCTCGCGCAGCTTGCGATCAACGTAAAAAAGGACGATGTCCACGGTCTCAAACACGCGCTTCTTGATGTACGCAGCATCCAGATGAGAACCGGTGGGGCTGTCCTTTATGAGGGCGACCAGCTGGTCGAACGCTTCCAGCGCGCCGCCAGCGTGGGCCGTGCTGACGCCGGGGTGACCGGACCCAACGGCCTTGATGAATTCCCAGGCTTCATCCCCGCGCATTTCGGCCAGCAGAATGCGATCCGGTTTCATGCGCAGGCAGGATGCGATGGCCTGCTTGGGCGTGACCCTGGAGCCCCCTTCGTCTTCACGCGAATAGAACAGGTGCACCTTGTTCTGGTGCTCGTTGAGCAGCATTTCATGCACGTCCTCGACGGTCACCAGGCGCTCGTGCTTGGGAATGCAATTGGTCAGGCTTTTGCTGATGGTGGTTTTGCCGGAACCCGTCTTGCCGACGGTAATGACGGTCTTGCCGTGCTGCATGGCCAGCTGCAAAAAATCCTTGATGCGTCTGTCGCCTTTGAGGCGCAGCAGTTCCACTTCGTGCGCGAGCAATCCGCAGCTGGAGTCCACGCTTGCTACATTTTCGAAAGCGCCCTCGCCTTCGAGCTCATCCAGCGTCTTGTCCACCAGGGAAGGTTTGCGGATGGTGATGGACACGGTGTGGGGTTCGCAGGCGGGCGGGATCACAACCTGAACGCGCTCACCGCTTGGCAGCGTGGCTGACAGGACAGGCTTGAGCGACACAATGGACTTGCCGTTAAAGCTGGCAATCAGGGTTGCCAACTGCCTGCAATGCTGGAAGCTCAACTCGGGCACACTGTGCCGAATCCAGCCCAAACGCCCTTCGGTCCACACTTCACGCGGCCGATTCACGCAAATTTCATTCAGGCTGTCGTCATCAAGGAATGCCTGCAGCGGGAGCAGGTACTCCGTGAGCATTTCCGACGATTGACCGTAGTCCGCCCTCAACGCCTTGACGCTGTTCATTGCTTGACGCGAAGCCCGTAAACGCCAGCGAAGTCCAGATCCCGTGCCACCATGACTTGGACGTGGTCGCCCTGGTTCTTCACCAGAGTCGGAGGAATGTTGATGGTGGAATCCAGCACCTTGCCAACGATTTGCTCCCCGGCTGCTTGCGTGTTGCCGTAAACAATGGTGCCGCCTGCGCTTTGCTGCCTAGCGGCCTGGAAGGCCAGGGTGTCCTTCATGAAGCTGAACAGGATGGCGGCCCCGAATCGCTCAGCGAAGTGCTGATCGACCCAGCCATCCAGTCCGGACCGGCCCAGCGCATCCGTGCCTGGTGAGTTCAGATTGACGATCACGCCGTTGGGTGTCTTGGCCCGGGACCAGAGTACAAACAGCCTGGCTTGTCCTTGCTTCAGGCCGCCCTGGTACTCACCCACGAGCTGCGAGCCACGGTCCAGCAACAGTACTTGGCCGTTATCCGAATAAATGTCACGAGTCAGACGGCAGGTTGTCATTCCTGGGACAGAGCTATCCAGGGCCGTTTCGAGCGCGCAATCCAGCGTCGTCCCTTTGGTGAGCAGGAAGTTGCGATCCGGCAGCATGGATGCCGAAACGGCTTTGGTAATCGTGGGTTCCAGTTTTGCAGCCAGTTCGCTTTGGCCACCTGCAGGCGCACGACCACCGCCGATCAGCACGGGTTCAGTACCGTCCCCGGTCGCACTCGATCTGGGAGCGCCGGTGATGGCCTGGAGGTTGGCCGGCGCACCCTTGGAGTCCACCAGCAAGGCGCCGCCCATCTTGCGGTCGGTCCAGTCAGTGACTGGCTTGCTGCTGGTCTGGACAGCAATGGGTTGAACGCCTGGCGCGCCAGGGTGGATCGCTGGAACTTGCGCCGGTCCAAACGGGCCTTGTTTCGTGCTGGCAACTGGTACCGGATTCGCCACGCCGATGGGTGGCGGTGCAGCGGGTATAACAAGCGGCGGCAGATTGTTGGCGACCTGCTCCTGCTGGGCAGTGGATTTTTTCTTGGGTGCGGTTTTTTCACGGTTGACTGCGACCAGCAAGGCAGCGGCAGCCGCCAGGATGAAGATAAACCCCAGAACCGTGATCAGCTTGTTATTGCCCCGGCGCCGGTTGACCGATGGCAGACCTTCGTTTTCTGCTGCCGCCATGGCGGCCATTTCGCGGGAGCGGAATGCACTTTGCTGTTCCTTTGCCTGTTGCGCGGCTTCGGCCAAAGTCGCGGCTTCAGTGGCCATATCTGGCAGGTCATCGCCGGGCAATCCGGTCTCTTTTTTGGTGTGTTTGAATTGGTCAAAAAATGCCATCACTGCGCTCCCATGATTACGCGTTCCACGTCCGGTGCAACCGTGCCAGTGGTGTTGTCGATACCGCCATTCAGATCGAATGACTTGTTGATGACGGATGCCACGGCGGAGCCCTTGCGCAACATCAGGCGCCTTACTAGGCGTTGAATCACGATGGTGTTGCCATCAATCACATTGGTGTTGATGAGCGATTCATTGCCGGATTCATCCACTTCGTAGATGGCAGGCATATCCCGGTTATTGGTGAAGGTCAGGTAGATGAAGCGGGCATCGTCCCGGGCGGCCGTGGGGCTGATTTCTTCCGAGCCGGCGACCCAGTAATCCGTGTTCTGGCCTGCTTTGCCGGCATCGATCAGCTTGGATTTCACTTCGGCGAGTTTTGACTTCAAGGCTACTTGCCTGGCCTTGGCATCCGCCTTGGTGGCTTCCTCATCCGGATAACGGAAAGTCAGTGAGTAGATGAGATTGGGGTCCAGCCAGGCGGTGGAGTCCTTGACGGGTCGGGGTTGCACCACGAGTGCGAACTGGTAGGTTCTCAGGTCCGTTACGACCGTGACATTCGTATCCGCTTTGACAGCCTGGGGCTTGATGAACAGATGGTTGCCGCGTGGCACCACTTTCCAGGCCTGGTCATCACCGATGGCCACGTCCTTGATGGTTTCACCATCTGCAAATTGAACGTGTGTTGATACCCCGTAAAACGTCGCAAGCTTGACCACGTTCATCGGGTTGTAGTCCACCACCCGGACCCGTGGGTCGTAGCTGCCTTTTTGCGGGGTGGTCTCGGCCAGAACCAGTGCCGGTACCAGCAGGGCTAACAGGAGGAATCGCTTCATGGTGGCTCCCCTAGTGTTGAATGGAAGGCACTGCCGGCGCAGCTGCGGGCGCTAGTACCGTGGGGAAGGCGGCCACGGTCGGAGCAGCGGCACTGCCCGCCTGGTTCTGTGCAGCAAGCTGCCCCGCTGCATCCTGCATGCTGAGGTTGTTGATGGCGGCGTCGGGGTCGTTGCGGTACTCGGTGACCTGGAAGCCCAGGGGGTTGATACCGCGATCCTTCTCTTTCATCGGTGCACCCAAATACTTGAAGGTGATGGTTGCGGCCCAGTGGGTCACTATCGGCTGGTCGAGGCCACGCTCAACCCTGCGGGTGTAGCGCACGAGCGCCACGTTGGAGTTGATGAACGAAGTGCTTTGAATATCGATCCGGACCTTGGCGTAAGGTCCGTACACGTTCAGCGGCGAGAGCAGATTCTTGGGATTGAAGTACGCGAAATATTTCTGCTGTTCAAACCCGTTCGAGAGGATGCCCACGTACGAGTAGTATTCCTCGGCGAGCTCTTTGGCATAGCCCTCCCGATAGCGCACGTACCATTGAACAAAATACTTGTTCATGGCCTCGTCATAGTTCGTCTTGCCGTCCTTCATGGCCTGGATCACGTCTACCGCACCCGTGGTGTTGTCCACACGAATCACAAAGGGCTCGGTTGTCTTCAGTGGTGTCAGGATCGCAACGGCCAGGACAGCAATCAGGGCGATGAGGCCCGAGGCACTGGCGACCCACCAGGCGGTTTTGCGTGACTTCAAGAGTTCACGGACCTTGTCAGTTTCCCAGGAGCGCGCTTCCTTCAGGTAGTTCTCGAAGTCAGCTTTCATGGCTTTGCTTTGCATTGGTATTCCCTTAATTTGGCTTCGCAGCCGGTGCAAGCGCAACGGGTTGGTTTGCCTGTTGTGTGGGCGCGCGGAAGCGGATGAAGGCTTGGTCGCCATCTGGATGGCCGGTGGTGCCGAACACCACTTCAGCGACATCACCGCCTTGCGCACCGATGGCCCGCATGGCTTCTTCCATAGTCACTTGGTGCAAGTTCAGACGCACAGGCAGTGGCGATACCGCGCCCAGCGGGGGAGTCACCAGCAATTGAGGCTGTATGGCGTGCAGTGCATTGAGCGATGCCACGATGTCACCTTCGAAGCTGAAATCGAAATTGCGGGGGGTGGTCGGTTTTTTACTGACCGGTACCGGGGGCGCTACCCGATTGATGGGGCGGTACTCACCCTGCACCTGCGGTGGCTTGGGTGGTGTCCCCGAGCATCCGGCCAAAAGACAGAGGGCCGTCACGCCGGCAAAAGAACGCGTGGGCTTGGTGCGAAGTTGCCTAACGAGAAGCATCAATATAGGTATTTTTAACATGTCAATATGTGATATTTTGAAAATCATGGGTAAAGAAAAGGCGCGGTTTTCGCGTCCGCGAAAATGCGCCCGTTGGCCCCGCTTAGATGCGGCTGATTCTGTTTTTGTTGGCTCCAGTCACCTTGCGATACACCGCCATTGGCATACCTGCAGTTGCCTTCGCGCTGTCGCGCACGATTCGTACATCCGAGCGCGCCTTGTTGAAGGATCGACGCAAGTTGGTAGGTCGCATCGCGACCATGCCGCCCTTGGACCTGCCATAGGCCCAGCCCACGGCACCCAAGGTGGCAATCGCAACTCCGCCACCCAAAGCAGACGCCTTGGAAGGCATTTGCACCATGACCAGCGCCCCGATGATTGAAAAAACAATCGCTGGAAGAGCTTGGTTCAAAGAGGGGTCCCCCAGAACGCCGCCTGCAGCGGTCAGGTACGTTTGCAATATCGCCATGATCAGCTTGATGGAGGCTGCGCTCAGGATTACCAGGAATACGTAGTTGAGTGCCTGACCGAGCCATGCATCGAAGAAGCGCTTGGTCGGTTCGAACATGATCAGCAGCACGAAGATCGGGCCGATGCCCAGGGTGATCGCTAAGCCCATTTTGGCGAGGGCGAGCAGGAATGCTCCGTAGCCAGTTGCAAAGATGCCCGCACCCCAAATTGCGAATGCTATGAACAGCGTTCCCAAATCGGGAATACCCAACGTCGAATTCGACTGTGATTTTTGGAAATATGCTTCCCCAAAATCAAAAATCTGGGACATGAGACTGTCCAGGAAAGCCGCATTGGTCGTGCCATTGCCACCACCAAGGTAGCTAGCCATGGCATCCGGTGTGTTCCAAAGAAAATCTGCAATGAAACCGCTGTAGTACCCCAGCTGCAAAGCAAGGGTCGTGATGACGGATAGCCGGATGATGCGCCCTATCCCATCCGTGATGGGTTCCGAAATCATTCCACGCATCATCGACCAGCCCCACAGCACCACGTAGATCGTCAGCAAGGTGGTTGCCACCGGGGTGATGGCACCAATGACGTTGGACGCGGTGTTCGTGACGTAGGATCCCAAGGCGTTGCTCAGCTCACTGAACATGCGCGAGAAAAAATGAAAGTCACTGGCAGCCATGGTTCAGTAACCTTTCGGCATGACACCCTTCGACGAATCAACGCTCACAGCGTTGTGTACCTTTGCGCACGTTTCATTGTTGCCCTTGCCCATGCAGTACTTCTGAAGAAAATCCGTTCCTTTCATTGGTGTGCCGTCGGCATCCACTGGGTGATGGGGATCTGCAACTTTAGGAACCCCATCATCGCAAGCTGAAAGCAGCACTGCAAGCATCGCAAATACAACAATTTTGTTCATCACATCGTTCCTGTTGACGGACATGTCATAAATGGCATGTCCAGGGTTTACTACCAGCCTGTCGGCATGACGCCTTTAGTGGATTTCATGCTTATTTCCCGGGCCTGCTGGACCTGCAGATCCCGCTGTGCGGAGGCCAGTTGCTGCAACGTTTGCAACTTGTTGGCTTCGTTTTGCATCATTACTTGCTCAGCCTGGATGCGGCCCTGCAAATCGGCCATGTCCTTGGGGTCGGGTGCGGCGTTGACCCGGTCCAACAGCACCTGGATGTCACTGAAGCGTTGGCTGGCAGTTGAATAGGCGGTCTCAGCCGTGGCCCGGTTCAAGGCGGCCTGCTTGGCTGCCTGGTTGAACGCCTGGGCGCTGTCACTGCTGGCCGAGAGGCTGGTCATCGAAACATCGAACTTTTGCGCCGCAGCGCGTATCGATGCCCACTGGCCAACACCCTGGCTAAGGACGGTCGAATAATCGGCTGGCAAGTAGGTGCGTCCGGCTGGGTTGTTGACCAGGTTGCCCATGTTTCGGATGCCGTACATGGAGGTAAATTGCTGTTGGGCCTGCTGGAGCTGTTGCACCATTTGCTGGTACTGCTGTGCCCAGGACTGCACCTGCAGGACGGCTTGTGCCAGGTTGGATGCATCAATCACCGGGATGCCTGCGTGGGCTGTGTTGCCCATGCACAAGCCCATGAGGAGTGCGAATGCGCTGACGATTTTTTTTAGAGAGTTCATGCGGAAGCTCCTTTGCGTAAACGGTGGAATTCAGGCAACCAGACAGCCGGGTCATCGCCCAATTCGGCGACGAGTTTTTCAGCAAGCAAGGAGGTCGCTGTGTTGCCTGAAAGCACTGCCAATTCGTCCTCAAATCCCCTCAGGTTCAACTCGGCAACCACGGAGTTCTGCCCTTGCTTGATCAGGAATTGGCGCGATTTCTCGCCAAGCCCCTTGACGATCTCGAACTCGCGTTCCGTCAACTTGAAGCCATTGACGTAGTCATCGTGGTCAGCTTCGGGGTTGGGCAGGAAAATCTTGGTCGCGGTCTGGCCGACGATCGCGTAGGCGATCGGGTTGCGCAGAATCTGGCGCGGCGACTGGCAGAACAGGACCAGGAAGCCGTCCTGCTTGCGGATGGTCACCAGCTTGTTTTCGGCCAGGTCGCTGAACTCGGGGTCGTTCAGCAAGCGCGGAAATTCGTCCATGAAGATGGGAATGCGCCTGCCATCGATCATGCTTTCGATGCGGTGAAACAGGTACATGATGGTCGGCGTGCGGGTCTCGTCGTTCTCCAGGAACTCCGTCACGTCAAAGCCCACCATGCTGCAGTCGTCCAGGCGCAAGGTGTCCTCGGTGTTGTCGAACAGCCAGCCCAATGCACCAGGGCGGCACCAGCGTGCCAGTCGCGGGTGCAGGCCGTTGTCATCGGTGGGGTCCAAAAATTCCAGCACAGCGCTGATGCGCCGTTTGCTTGCGGGCACACCCATGACCCCGGCGATCGCTTCACTGATTTCACGTTCCTGGCGTGGCGTGAGTGGCAGTGCATCACGCTTCACCAGTTGCTTGACCAGTCGCTCGAGAAAGGTGAGGTTGTTTGGCGTGGCCTCCATACGGAAGGGGTTGAAACCCGAAGGCTGGCCATTCTTGAGTGTGTAGTATTTCCCGCCCATGGCGCGCAGGCCAACGGAGGCGCCCAGATCTTTGTCGAACAGCACGCAGGTCAGGCGCTTGCCGGATTCCGGCTGGTTGAACTTTTGCGCCTGGGCCAGCAGCATCATCTCCAACACGGTCTTGCCCGTGCCGGATTTGCCAATCACCACGGTGTTGGCCAGGTCCTTGTGGTTGGGGTCCAGCCGGGCCGCCCTTTTGGCGTCGATCCCCTCCTCACCCTTGTGAAAATTGAAATAGAACGGCGCGCCCGAGGTGGTCTTGAACATGGTGACCGCATCGCCCCACTGGTTGCCGCGAATACGTCCAATGGGGAAATTGTGGAAGCTTGAAAAGCCCGCGAAGTTGCGGCTGGTGATGTCGCCCACGCGCACGCGGTAGTCGAAGTTTCCGGGCAGCTGGGACCAGAATGCACCGGCAATGCCGGCCTCCTCCCGCGCCCACTTCATGCCGCCATCGGACAGCACCGCGCCGGTGTCGCTGATGTGTTGATTGAGTGCCTTGACGTCGTGGGAGCGGATCATCATGACCAGGTTGTGCGCGCCCATCACAAAGCGGTTTGAGGTCAGGTCGTCCAGAGCGTCATCAATTTCGTTGACCTGGCTGCCCGCCACATCCCCGGCGTTGATCATGCGCGCCTGTTGCCGCTTCATACGGCCCACGGCCACTGGCTTTGACAGGAAACTGAAGGACTGCGTAAGCACGAACTCGAAGGGCATTCCCAGCAGCTCATTCAGGATGCCTGGGCAGGTGATCGCGGGGTATTCCTGAATCGTGATGGCTGCGCCAAACTGCGCCGATGCCGGGCCCTTGAGCGACATCAGGCCGCCCTTGCCAAAGAAGGGCCGCGAGGTCGCCAGCACGTCGCGGATTTCGGCGCGCGGGAGCGGGAAGCGCCTCCATTGGCCGTCAACCAGGAAGGCGAGAAATTCCAGGACTTCGGAAAAGCCATTGCCCTTGTGCTGATAGCAGCCCAGCAGCTCGGGCTCGTAGCGGTCCAGGGATGCCAGCGCAACGCTGATGAGGTCTTCGACCTGCTCCAGCTCCTCCAGTTGGCGTTGCTGCATCGCCTGGGGGGCTTTGGTGCTGAAGAAATCCAACCACTTTGCGACCTTCAGGGGCTGAGGCCGGTAGACAAGGGTCAGGTACAGCTCGTTGATGAGCATGCGGTCGCTCTCAATGAACTGCCGGTACTTGGTATTGAAGTCCTGGCAGAACCCGGGCTGGAACTCGCCGCCCGGGTATTCGCCGTATTCCCGCCGCACCACATGCGACCAGACCGCTGTATTGGGTGAGGCAATGTTGCGCATGAAGCCGTTGAGCTGGTCGTGCCAGGAGTTGATGTCCTGGGCATCGGCGCTTTCGTGCGCAGCGCCTTGCATGCGGATGGTGGCGATGTAGTCGCCATTGGCCAGCTGGACGATGTGTTGGGTGACGTGGCTGGAATAGGGAATAAACGCGGCCGTTGTTTCCTCAGTCTTCAAAGCCTCGGCGAACTTGAATGCGGCACCCATGGGGACTACTCCTTATGGCGGGTTTTCGCGCCCGCGAAAATGTCAGGCCGTCCACTTCCTGGTTGGAAGCGGGGAAAAGCTGGCAGCGCCCCAAAAGCGGGAATTGCGGCAGCGTCCAATCGTCTTCACCCACATGAAGAGCGAGCCAAACACCCCCGGATCGTTGGCGCTGATCAAATACAGAACCGAGTGGATGGGCACGGCCAGGAGCAGGTACACCGGATTGCCGACAGCCAGGAATATCAAGGTGGTGACCATGAACTCGACGACGAAGGCTATATACGGGATGCCCCACATGGTGGCCGGGCGGGTCAGACCCACGAATAGCGGGTCCGTGTACACGTCCTGGACGCCCATGATCAGGACGAGGCTGCGATGACGTAGTCCACGAAGGCTGCAGCCCCGAAGATCAGCACGATTCCGACGATGATCTTGATGGCCCAGTCCCAGGACAGCTTGCCCGCCACGGCAGCAATCCCGCAGGCAATGACTGCAATGATGGCTATGGTGCGTGTCAGGCCGCCTGTGAAAATCGCCAAGACACTGGTAGCTGCCGAATCCCATGGGGCTGCCAGGGCCAGCTCGGGTGTCAGTGCGCATGCGCCCAATGCCAAGGCGGCGGCCATGGCCAAAAAGCGTTGCTCAGAACTAGCCCGCTTGGTTTTGTTGGCTACGAGCGCGGTCTTTGTTCTTTGAATGAGTTGGGTGACGTTCATTTACTTCTCGGTTAGGTTTAGGAAAACACTGTTAAAGCTCAAGGTGATGGTGGGCAGCTGGCCCTGGTATTTCTCGCAGATGTGACGTGCGAGCCGGTCCAAACTGACCCATTCGCGCGGTTTTGCGCGGGTCGTAACTAATTGCCAATCTCCGTCCTTCCAAGTCAGGTTGACCACCGTTTGGTACTTTCCGCTGTCGCTTTGGATAATCCGCAGGCGCTTTACAGCCTGGTTTTTTACAAAGTCCACCAGCTCCGCTTCATTGATTGCATTCATGCGTTCACCTTGCACTTGGAAGCGAGGTCTGCAGTTCAATTGTGGTCATGCTAGCACGAAATGTACTATTTTGACTGGCTGAAATGTTAAATTTTGACATATCGTTTTTGTTGTTTTTGATTTCTATCCGAGGGCATCATCCGCGCTTGCGCGTGACGCCGTGCATTCGCCATTGAAGCCTTTGTCGCTTCAAATGATGTCACCTCCTTTCCCGTTCTTGCCACGAGAGATCCGGGGGTTGTGGCAGGCTGTTGAGGAATGTTGGGGGGCGGCTGCCCTAGTTAGTGCCTGCGGTCGGTGCACGTCAATACACCATGACATTGGGTGTTGCCGTGGCGTCAACGTTCCAATCGGAGGCCTTGCGCTCTGTGCGCTGGTCGGCTTGCGGTGGGTTGGCCGCGCGCAACCGGACCACGGTCGCGCGGGCTTGCGCGGGCCTGGCCGCTGGGGTAGTCGCCCCCGGTGCCTGGACCAGTGCAATCGGTTGCACTGCTTGCGGATCCCTTTCGGGTTTTGACGGAGCGTTGGCTAGCACCTTGCGCACATAGCCATTGTCAAAGCCTTTGGAGAAGGAGCCGGTGTTGTAGGCCGATACGGCGGCCAGCAAGGCCTCCTGTTCACCCTGCATGGTGCCCTTGGCGGCCTTGTAATTCCAATGCAGGATGGTGGCGGCAGCCGCTACGTTCTTGCACGGGTCGAAGGCGTCCTCCACCGTCAATCCGGTCTTGGTCAGGTTGCTGGAGTTGACCTGCCCTAGCCCTAAGTCGATGTTGTAGCCCTTTGCAATAAGCCACCTGGCTGTCACGATGGCTTCCTGCGCGGACTCGGCCTGTCTTTGCAGTTTGGCGCCGCCATTGATACCGATGGCCAGGGGGCGGAAGCCTGATTCGGTTTTGACGATGGCCTCCATGGTGGCCGGGGCAACCCAGGGTGCGCATTCCTGCGCGAGTGCTGCAAAGTCCATGGGCAGTTCAGTTGCTGCTGTCCATCGACATTGCCAGGTCCTCGGCTGCGATGCGGGCGTTGTAGGCGGCGAGCTCCTGGCTGTAGTTCGCCGGGCTGACCCAGTGTCCGCCGCGCGACGGAATGCCGATGTAGACCGGTTTCAGCGTGCTCAAGTCCGTGTAGGGGTGCGAGGTGTAGGCGGTGCAGTAGTCGGGTGTGGAGTTTCCAATATAGGTCTGTCCGGGACTGTTATGGCCGGGACCTTGAACCCAGAAGAGCAAGGTGCTGTTCAGGGATGCGGCATCGCAACGGCCTGCGCCGTTGGCCATGGCGTTGGTCAGGCTGCGCATGCTGGGCGTCATGTTGGCAACCGGGCACTGGTTCAGAAAATTGATGCGCCCTTGCAAGGTGTCAGACCAGTACTGGTAGTTGATGCTGTAGAACCGGGATAAGGCTGGCATGCATTCGTTGGGCGGAGAGCCCGTGGCAAGACACAGGATGGCCTGGCAGGCCAGGCTGGCATCGCCGGTCAGGACTTCTTGCGCGTTGGAATTTGCAAGGGCAGCGATGGCCAGGCTGGCTGCAAGAATGGTGCGCGGCAACTTCATTAAACACTCCTGTTGGTTCAAAATGTCATTTAATGGCGTGTCAATATAACATTGTTGAACTGCCGAAATAGTGCATTTTGATTTCATGAGCTTGACTGCAGTTTTGGCCCTGCGCCGCGTTTTCGCGGGCGCGAAACTGCAATGCTGGTGTTTGCAGGCGATTCCCCCGTTTGGGGATAAGCCACTGAAGTGCTTGTGGTTACCTTGCCGGCATGCCCATGGCCGGGTGAAACACCTTCGACGTGCTTCCTGCGCCTGGTGTGAATGA
>Ga0316219_1002357_pt1 | contig 17582 bp, 13 predicted proteins | sample TBH18003PmetaG_FD_203635 | JGI IMG/M metagenome (GOLD analysis project Ga0316219, IMG submission 203635) | Freshwater microbial communities from Trout Bog Lake, Wisconsin, USA - TBH18003P | ecosystem: Environmental > Aquatic > Freshwater > Lake > Hypolimnion/Profundal zone | place: USA... | reverse complement strand
CCGGCGAGAACGTGATGGCGTAGCTCTGCTGCGCGGCCACCAGCGCGACGGTGCCCTTCTGCACAACCCCTTTGTTGGAGAGGCCGGCGCCGGGCGAGTAGATTGTTTGGCCTTGGCGGGTAAACATAGAGGGCATGTGATTGTCCGGTTTTACCGGAGATACTGGCGGTGGAGGAAGCGAACGGTGGTGGGGGTGCCCGTCTGGTCGGTGCGGCGCACGGAATACTCGCTGGAGTTGGCGGCGCAGGGCAGCGCGGCGCCGGACGGCGAGGACATCGTGACGAAGCCGCCCACCGGGTCGGACCCGTAGGGGAGAACGTCGATGGATACGCCCGTCTCCTGAAAGATGGCGACCTCGTTGCACAGGTGGGAGGGAAGCGGGACAAATGATGTCCCGGCGACGAGGGTTGCGACGCTGTCGCCGCCGTGAGATTCGATGATTTTGTTCATGGTGAGAATTGGTTGTCAGAATCCAATCGGAGTTCCGATGGAGTTGCTGGGTGAGCCGACTTGGCCGGGTTGCAGGCGCAGGAACTGATCGGCCTCGGCGGCGGATTCCTTGAGGGTCTGCTCGTCGTTGCGGCTGGCGAAGGCCGGCGTGTCCATCAAGGCGCGGATGGCGAGCGGCACGAGCACCGCATCCAAGAACTGATCCGGCACCGGGATGATGACGTTGGAGATGTAGTCGGCAATCGTCACGCGCTGCGGCCAGTAGGCGAGGGCCACGTTGATGGCGTAGGCGGTGTCGGGCAGGGGAAAGAAGCGCAGGAACAGCAGCGGCTCGTTGCCCTGCGAGTTGCCGAAGGGCTGCACCCACCAGACGTTCGGGGCGCCGAAGGACGGCGTCATGGCGAGGTAGGGCACCGTCAGGTTCGACATTTCGCGGCGCAGGAGGGGAAGCTGTGACTGGTCGGCAAACTTCGGGTTGCCCACGATCCGGTCGAAGGGGTAGCGGTCGGAGTAAACCGAGTCGCCATAGACGATCCCCTTGACCGTCCCGGTCGGACCCATGTAGGGGTTTTGTAGGGTGTTGACCGAGGTGATCTGGTTCCAAGCGGTGTCGCCGTCGATGATCACCGTGTTGCCCACTTGCGCCAGCGTGAACGGCGAGTTGTTCAGCGACGTGGAGCCGTTGATGGCGCTGATGGTCACGGTCGCGGGCGCCGGCAGCAGGAAGCCAACCGTCATCTGCTTGAAGTAGATCGGCAGCGCGAGATACACCTTCTGCATCGCGGCGTTGACCGCCTGCAACACGTCGCCCTGCTCCGCGAGTTCGAGCTTCGTGAAGTCGCCCCCTCTGGCTCGGCGCGCTACCCGGTGGATGAGTTCGACAAGCATCATGGCGGTTTATCCTTTGGTGGCGCGCGGCGGCTCGGGGGTTTCCTCGACTGGGAACCCGCCGGCAAGGCCGAGCTTCGCCAGCGCGGTCTGCGCGTCGGCGGTGATTTGGGCGAGGAGTTCGGGGCGCGCAAACTGGCTGGAGCGCGTGATGTTGAGCCGGGCGAGCGGGAGGAGGATCGACTCCGCGTAGTTCTGTGCAACGGGTATCTGGGTTGTCCCGCTGGAGAGGTCGGCTATGGCATAGCTCGGCGCGTCGTTGACCACCTCGATCTCGAAAGTCCGGCTGTAAGGCGGCACCGGGCACGGGCGCACGTTGATCTGGTTGATGTCCCCGCCGACGTTCGTGTTGCGGAGGTTTTCAATCCAGTAGGCAATGGGCTCAGCCAAGGAACCGCTGCCCCATGCCGTGTCGTTGCCGTAGATGCGGGCGAACTGATCCGCCTCACCCCTGCTTTGCAGCGCCGAGAGCGCCTGCCCCGCGTTGGGGCCGCTCGTGATGCGCACCGGCCCGATCACCGCCTGCGCGCTGGCCGGCAGCGTGATGAAGCTGGAGCCGGCGAGGAAAGTCCCGGTGAGCACCTGCCGGGTGAAGTAGTCCTGCCCGGCGGTCTGGAGGGTCTGGAGGGCGCCGTTGAGGGCGATCACCACGTCCTGCAACATCAGCGCCGTCGCCAGCGCCGAGTTTTCTACCCCGAGCTTGCTCAGGAGGTCATCGCGGGCTTGGGAGATGGTGAGGGACACAAAATTAGGTTGCAGCCAACTCGGGCTGCGCGGTCTTGGGCTTCGGTCCCTTCGCAGGCTTCAAGGCGTCCGGCGCGAAGTGGCGCAGCGTCGCAATGGCGTCGCTCACCAGTTCCTCGGGTGTCGCGGGCGGATCGTCGTAGAAGGTCACGGAGGGCTCCTGCTCCCGGTATCGCTCGAAGACGTGCTTGAAGGTGCTGTTGAACTGGGCCGGATAGACCGGCTTGCCGTTGAACACATAGGCTCCGTATGCCTCGACAAAAACGAACTCGTCTCGGCGCGGGCCAAACACGACGCGATGCCCCGGTAGTGTGAAAATGAACTTCATTGGTGGAGAGAGAAGGGGAGAAGGCGGGGGCGGCGCCACCATGCGCCACCCCCACCGTTCAAACCGCGCTTTAGGCGGTGACTGCCGGGAGGTTCAGCTCGGGATACGGGATCGCGTGCGTGAGCAGCGAGTAGCCGGGATACACGCCACGGACGTTCTTGCGGAGCGCCTGCCCGAAGACCGACGTGATGTATTTGCGGGTCTCGAACTCACCGTCCACCAGCCACTGACTGCGCTTGTTGCGCATCGAACCGTAGCCGCGAACCACCGCCTCGGCGCCCATCATCAGGGTCTGCCCGATGGGAACGCCCTTGGCGTTGCACAGCACGACGGTCGCGCCGATGGGGTGCGTGGCGGTGTGATAGCCGCTCCACACGCCGCCGTTCCACGTCACGCTCCCGAGAGTGGTAACGCACGCGCCCACGTTCACCGCGCCGAGGCGCTGCGTGATCGTGATCTGGTTGCCGTTGTTGCCCGTGGTGAAGGCATACATGCCGATCTTGCCGGGATCAACCGCCGCGTTCGACGGGTTGATGATGAGCAGATACGCCGTGCTGCTGCCGGGCGAGTAGGTGTCGTTCGGCAGGAACTGGAAGGCGTAGTTCGGGAAGAAGCGGAAGAACTGGATGTTCGTGTAGGCCGCTGCCGCCGCGCTGCCGCCGCCGAGGATGGCGAACGTCGAGGTGCCGGCGGTGATGGCCGCACCCGTGAATGCCTTCGCGTTGAAGGCGCTGCCGACCGGGCCGTAGCCGTCGTGGTCAATCGGGTTGTATTCCCGAATGGAATGGCCGTCGAGTTCGGCGTAGCCACCCTGCCAGAGCGGATTCTCGTCCCAGTTCTCACGCGGCGCAGCGTTGCGGAGCGCGAGCTGGTAGTCGGAGTTCTGCTTGAGCCCGTAGAGGCCGGCGGTCGTTCCGACGACGCAGTATTTGAGGATCGGGTTGCCGCGAACCGTGGCGATCTGGCACGGGCGCCCACCGAGGGGCTTCAACAGGGTGCCCATCTTGAGCACTTCGTTGTAGGTCACGGTGTCGGCGGAGAGCAGGCTGTCCTGCGTGGTCCGACCGTTGGCGACGAGGTAGTTCTGCGCGCCACCCTTCAGCATGAAGGTCATCATGAGGCGGGCGGTCTTCTCGCGGCCCATCCACTTGCCGAGTTCGACGGCCTGCCCGCTGGCAAGCTCGCCCTGCATACCCATGTATTCGTCGGTGCGCTGCGTGATGCTCGTCGCATTGCGCAGGTAGTCAACGTCCACCTCGTAGGACGAGATGATGTCGGGCTCGAAGTCGGTCGAGTTCTGGAACAGGTTGTCGCCGGATTTGCCGGGGCCATAGTAGCCGGCGCGGGTCGTGACGCGCAGCTTGAGGCCGGCGCCCTTGGACGTGTCGTTGATGACACGGACGGGCATATCCTTGGACGTGCCCTCGAATTGCTGGAAGAAGTCTTCCGACTGCTCAAACACATCGACGGTCTTCTGCCAGAGGATACGAACGGAGTTCGCATCGAGTGCGGCCAGCGCGTCACCAGTGTTCGGTGTATTGATGTCCCAAGCCATGTGAGTAATTGGTTGCTAACATTCCCGAAACGCTCGGGAGGGCGGAAAGCTCGGTTTTGCAGCCGGTGGCGTGACTCTAGCGGAGGATTCCAAGTCGGTCTGCGATCTTGTTGAAATCGGCCAGCGTCTTCACTGACTGCACCTGTTCAACGAACTTGCTAGTTGAACCGGAGGTTGCGGGCGTTGTCGTAGCTCCCCCTTCTGTCAGGACGGATTTTGGCTTTGCGGTGGCGGGGGCCGCTGGCGCCGCCGGCTTGGTCGCCGGGGCTTTGGCGGTGCCCTTCGCTCCCGCTGTCTTCGGTGGAATCCGCAGCTCGCGGGCCACCATCTGCGCGATCACGAGAGGCTTGTTGGGAGAGGTATAGAGCGGGTCTCCCGCCTGTCGTAGCGCCTCCTCGATCTCCACCATCCGTTGTGCCCCCTCGCTCTTGGGGTCGGTGGCGAAGTCGTAAAGTTCGGTCGCGCGCTTGTGCGATGCGTCGAACTGCTGGTTGTAGGTTGCCTCGGCTCGGGTCTGCTCCTCGGCGCGCTGTTGCCGTTGCTGGTCAACAAGGTCGAGGCGCTGGCGGTCGAGTCTCCGCAACTGGCGTTCGAGTTTGGCGGCGTCGTCAAACCGGAGGTCTGTCGTCGCCTTTTCCTTCTCGGACTCCAGCCGATCCGTCTCGGTATCCAACTCCTCAAGGGTTGTAAAAACACCGGGCTGCTTCTCGGCAGCGGGTTCTGGAGTTGTCGCCTTGGCTGGCTCGGGTTTTACCCCGAGGGAGTTGCGGGCGGCATCCATCGCCTGTTCGAGCGTCCAGTCCCGGTTACGCTTGAGGTATCCGAGGGCGAGGCGCCCGACTTGATCGGTCTCGGGCGGCAACCGCAGATGCGCGCGTTTCGCGGTCAGCGGTGTCACAGGAAGGTCGGAGTCGGCTCCGTCACCGGGCTCGGCCTCGGTCTCGGTGTCGCCCTCCGTGGGCTTCGCTGTTTCTGCCGGCTCAGGCGTCGCAGTCTCGCCATCCGGCTTTGCTTCTTCGGCGGGTTTCTCACCCTCGCCGGTCTTGGCCTCAGCGGGTTTCGGCTCGGCGGGTTTGGCCCCTTCCGGCTTGGTCGCCGCTGGCGGCGGTGCGGGCTGCTTGCGGAGTTCTTCGAGAATCCGCGTCACTTCAAGTGGATTGTTCGCACTCGCAATCCGACTCGCAAAATCTGTGTTAGTAGAAGGAACGACCTCGGCGGCGGGTGCCGCTTTGGTTGGAGATGTTTCTGCGGGTGCAGAAACTTCGGGTGAACCCGCGATAGTTTCGGCCATGTTCGCTCAACACTGTGGTTGACATAGGCTGTCAAGAAGTTTTGTGCGCTGGGCTGTGAGATGCGATCTCCGTAACCGCGCGCCAAAAACCACTTTGCTCCCCGATTCGCGTTTGCGGATCGTCAAGGAGTTCGATGTGATTCCGGCGTCGCCGCTCAAGTTCACCGCCGCCGAGTTGCTGACCGAGGTGTGGCTGCCGTGGGGAACTCAGGATGACGTGGAGGCAACCTGCCGATTGATCTTGCAGGAGATCAGCGGCCAGAACGGGCTGCCATTCGAGACGCCGACGAAGGAGCCCCCGCGCCTCCTCCGCACCTACGAGACGCTGGACGCGACGGCGGAGACGCAGGTTGGGAAGACCGACATCACCATCGGGCAGGACAACTTGGTGACGGCGGTGAACACCTCGCTGCAATTCACGAGCGCGACCCCGATCTACGGGCGCATCGGGGTGGACACGATCACGGCGGGAACGTCCACGGTCATCCTCAAGAGCGACGAGCGGACCGACGATGGCACGCTGCGCACGATCAAGCGCACCTATATTTCCGCCGGCCAGATTTCGCAGGACGACCAGACGAAGCAGAACGGCTCGCTCCTCATCCGCACGATCAAGTCCGTCTATACGGAGCCTGCTTCCCCCGGCCTGACTTGGGCTCGGATCGACCGGAACGTGGATTTTATTAGCGGCCTGCCGGTCATCACCTCGATCTTCGCGCAGGGCAACGGCGAGATTTCGCGGAGCTACCAAGGGGTTCAGGCCGGCACGACGGCCTTCGACACGACGCCGCCGATCACGCCGACCAGCGGCGCCATCATCGAGACGGTGAAGTATCTCACCCCGAGCAACGTCACCACCGATCCGACGACGACCAACCTGAGCCAAGGGGTGCGCTTCTCCATAGGGCACGAGGATCAGGATGGCTACCGGATTTGGACGGTGAGCTACGGTCAGGGGGCGGGCGTGGTGGAGCAGGACACCGAGTATCAGAACAACAGGAGCCTGCGCATCTACCACCTCACCGGGTTTGGCGCGATGCCCCCGGCCCCGGCGCCGCAACTGGGCGCGGGCACGAGCACGATCCTGATCTCAACGAAGGTGTCGAATGCGGATGGATACGACATCTTCGACTGCCGCTACGCGGAGGGCTACGGCCAGATTTCCAGCGAGAAGGAATACCGGGTGTCGGTGGATCAGGGGGCGAACGGGCTCACGATCACGACCATCCGGTTCCTCACCGATCCGTCCGTCGCCACCAACCCGATCACCGCCGGCACCACCCAAGTCCTCTGCCGCGTGGGCTACGAAGATCAGGCCGGGTATCGCCTCTGGACGGCGGTTTACGGGCAGGGGCAGGGCGTCATCATCTCCGAGGATATTTTCAGGGATGGCGGGGCGCTCGTCATCCACAGCCGCACCGGGCTCGGCTCCATCCCGCCGACGCCATCCGCCACGATTGCCGGCGCCGCCTGCGTCCTCATCAAGCAGGAGAACAAGCGCGACCGCTTCCACGAGGGGACAATCATCTACGACTATGAGTGGGCGGAGGGCTACGGCGAGGTTTCGCGCGAGGTGCGGATCACCGATGGCGGCACGACCACGCTGAACCCAGCCATAGACACCAACGCCGCCGTCAATATCACGACGGTTCGTTTCCTTTGTCCGTCGTCGCAGACCACTCCGCTGCCGGCGACACTCGGCGTTTCCACCCTTGTCAGCGCCGAAAAAGCCGACGCCGAGGGCTACCGGGTGTGGACGACGACGTGGGCGAATGGCAACACGGCGAACGCCGTGGACACCACCGAATACCGGCACAACGGGGCGCTGGTGATTCACCACCGGGTCGGCATGGGCATCGTCCCGTCGCAGCCCCCGTATCTCACCGCCGGGTCCACGATGTTCCTGATCTCGTCGGAAACCAGAAAGTCGAATGGGTATAACATTTACGACTACCGATGGGCCGAGGGCTACGGCGTGATCGATGACGACCCTGTTCCGCGCGAGGGCGGGCTGATGGAGTGGCGGCGAAGCATCGTCTCCCCGACTACGGTGATCACCCCATTTGTTCCGCTGGCCGGGGGCGTCCTTGTCCGCAACGATCAGCGGCAAGAGGACGGCTTTGTTCTGACCGAGGCGGCGTGGATGTATGCGCTGATTTCCGGCACCGCCGTCCAGTCCCTGCCCAACGGCGGCACGGTGCTGTCCTTCGGCATCAAGCATCCGTTCGAGTATCCCGGTCGCGCGAAGCCCTACGCCGTCACCGTCCCCGGCCTCGACTCGAACGGCAGCCCGGTCTCGATGGTGATGGTGGACGTTTACAAGTCCCCGCCGGTTCAGGTGATCTTGGACGCCACGGCGCAGATCAACTACCAGACCTCGGCGGCGCTGGGCGCCCTTCCCTACACCTTTTGGAATCCGACCGACTGGGCGGTGGTGCAGGCGCACTGGGAGGGCAACACCGGGGCGTCCTCGGGATTCGTCCTCAAGGCCCGCTCGAAACTTTACAGCCTGCCCGGCTACCGCTTCGTCGTCACAGCGGGTTCCTCGTATCTCAACTTCATCTCGGGATCGGTATTCCCCGGCGGGTTCCCGCTCTCGGTGTTTGACGAGCCCGTGAACCCCGGCTCGTCCGGCTCGGTCCAGATCACGGGAGGGCCGAGTGCCCCTGACGGCAACACGCTGGTCATTGGGAAGCCGGAATTGGAGCCGGCCTTCTACGACATCGGCAACAACGTCCAGTGGTATCGGCGCACGCTCATCATCGCCACGATTCCAGCGCAGCCCGCGCTGCCGGTCTAACATGAACCCATATCAGAAGGCCCGACCGCCGCTGATCTCGCTGCCGCCGCTTCGCCTGCCACAGCAAATTGTGTCGGTGCGGAACACCCGGATTGAAAATGTCGAGAACTTGCAGGAATCCTTGGGCGCCTCCGATCAGAACATCCCGGCAAGCACCTCGGGCAGCACCTTCATCCATCCCTTCCAGATCGTCGCCGGCTCGTCCTCGTCCAAGGTTCAGGTCAGCGAGTGGGCAAGGCTCCAGTCGGTCCTGAGCACCGCCTACGCCGAGGTTGGTATCGACAATCTGGCGTCCGATCTGACCATCGCTTCGGGATATACCATCGCCCTTCATGCCACAATGAGCCCCGGCTTCGACATCACAAGCTGCGGCGTCATATCGATGGCTTCGTTCGGGTCGCTCATGGCTTTTTCAGGAACGAACCAAACCGACTTCTGGTATCCCATCGGCTTTGTCGGCAGCGCGACCGGGCTGACGCCGCCCCTGCCGGGCATCATCGTCGGCAGCCTCTTTGTCGAACAGGTGTGCTACACCAACCTCCGCTTAGTCGAGTTCTGCACGCCCAGCGGTCCGGCGATTTACCCGGTTCCCTCCTAATATGTGCTCATGGTGGAAAGGCCCGAGGTCAGGACAGTGCTGCGACTGCCAACCGAATGTCTGCGACGACTGCGGTTACACCGTCTCCTGCCAGAGTCGCAGCGCGAGCAAAACAAAATGCGGATACCCTGAATATGGAACACCAAGCTCGCCGCCAAAAATCTATCTAGTTAGAACCCTTTCTGGTTCTATCACAGATACTTTTGTCTGTCCGTCTCCGTGTGAGATTCAGGATGTTTATACATGGAGCGGAGCCTGCACAACCAACCGGGCAAACTGCGTCGTCACCGACACAACCAACCAGCTTACCCAGCACTACGAACCATGTGGGACGCTTGTTTCCAGCGTGAACACGCAGCCGGGATGTGGCATCCCGTTGGCTTGCCAAGTTTCTATCACCAAAACATTGACGGTAAAAACCGTTACAGGGACCGGCTGCGGGACGGACTGTTACGGCACCTACAATGACATCAGTGGGGTCGCTTACGAAACGCTTTCCAGCGAATACACGACCGCCCTGCTTTCATCGGATGTTGACACGGCTCTTGCCGCTGCGTCGTGGAGCGGGTGGGGGAGCTGCCCTGATGCCATTTTCACCCAAAGCAGCAACGAGGTGACGATCTCCAAGCGGCAGGTTTGGTATGAGTGGACTTTCGGGGCGTGCGCTTCACCCGGCAGTCTTCAATTCGACATCTACGACCGCACCAGTTCGACGCTGCAAGCCCACATCACCATCTCGCTGACGGCGGGGCAGACCGTGGCCGACTATATTCTCAACCCGCCCGCGACCGCCGGGATGGCACTCTACATCACCAACGTAGTCATCTCCTGCTAATGAACATTCCACGAGAGGACATCCAGATTCGGCGTGAAATCTGCCACGTCTGCAAGACGCCGTGCGCGTTGCAAAAAGACATCGCGCACCATTCAAACCCCAACACTGCCTGTCCGCTTGATCCCCCCATGTGGGGACAGTATGGCGGTGGAGACGCGACCTTCGGGCTGGGTGACGCCGTGGCGGTGGTGGCCCAGCCCATCGCCCTCGCCATTGACGCCATCGCCGGCACCAACATTCGGAACTGTGGCGGATGCAAGCAGCGGAAGGCGCGGTTGAACGAGGCGGTGCCCGATCTAAAACATCCGTTCTCCGGTTAATGCCCGAGGAGGCCGCGCGCGCCGAACTCGTCGTGCTTGAGCATCGTGAAAATCACGTCGTATTCCTTCACGATGCAGCGGGCCACCTCGCGTTGTTCGGCGGATAGCCCGTCCTCGTTCAACAGCTTCTCATGCCACTCCTCGCGCTTCTGTTTCAGGCGGCGCATGAGGTAGCGATCCCACCCCGGCACCTCTAGCAGCGCGCGGATGTCCGCAAGGTCGCGGTTGGCTAGTTCCTGCGCGACCTGTGCGGATACGGCTTCGATTGACATGGTGGCGGCGGCTCAGTCGAAAATCTTCTTCGCGGTGAGCGTCACCCGGTCGATGACTTTCTTGACCGGGATCGAGTCGAGCACCGTGCAGAAGTTCTTGGCAACGCATGGGCCGGTCGCCGGGAAGCGGAGCCCCCGGCGGACGTGGTGGAAACAGGGCGCGCAATGGCCGCTGCCCTCCAGCGGGTGAATCGACGGCGAATAGGCCACGCGCAATTCCGATGGGAACGGCCCGTAGAGCGCGACGGTCGGGATGTCCAGCGCGCCGCCGACATGCACCAGCGCCGAATCGGGGCCAAGCAGGCAGTCCGCCGAGGCGACGACTGCGCAGCTTTGGCGGAAGGTGGTCTTGTGGGCGGTGAGGTTCCACATGCGTTCGCCCTCCTCCATCTTCAACTCACCGGGGGCGCCCATCACCATGATCTCCCAGCCCTTCTTGTGGAAATGCTCGATGACGGAACTCATGCGCTGCCCCGGATAGGTGCGGCATTCGCTCTGCGCGTTGAACTGGACGGCGAGGCGCTGCACTCCCTTGATGCGCGGGTAGGCTTCCTCCGCCCATATCTTCTCGCGCTCCGTGACGACGTAGGCGGGTTTCTTGTCCTTGATCTCCGCCGGCGCGATATTGAAGCGCGTCGCAAACAGGTCGGTCATGTGCGTCTTCTTCGCGGCGTCGTTCTTCTCGATGATGTTCTCCATCGGCACCCATGCGTCGTATTGGTAAGCTTCCAGCAGCGGCACCGGGTAGCTCACCAGCTCGTCCACGAAGGGCAGGTTCTCCAGCACCGAGCGGTAGTTCGGGAAGCAGGAGAAGCAGATTTTGCACTCCGGCCAGCGCCGCTTGATCTCGCGCAGCACCGGGGTCATCAGCACGAGATCGCCAAACCCGCCCGTGCGGATGACGAGGATACGCTTGCCGTTCCAGTCCTGCGACGGATCAAATTCCCGCTCCGCCAGCGTCTCCGGCTTCACCGGCGTCATGCTGCCGCCATCGGCCATCAGGAGCATCTGCGCTCCGTTCATGTCTTCCGCGAGGTAGTCGCCGGCGGGAATCTGGATGTCAGGGCGCGGGGCGATCTTTTCCGAGAGTTGAAGAATATGCATCGGCAACGGGTTTTCTCCTCCCGCGCACTTTCGTCAAGCGAAATAAATCAGGCGGGCTGCCCCACCTGCGGCGGCGTGGTTGGCGCCGGCGGGGTGACGCCGAGCGAGGAGGGGTTGGTGTTGTTCGGTCCGCCACCCCCGCCCCCGCCGCCAAGGTTCGGCGGCTGCATCACGCCCGGCTGAATCACGGCGTCCACGTCCGTCTCGGGATCGAGGGCGCGAAGCTGCTTCTTGTAGAAGGGTGCCACGCGCATCTGAATCTCGGGGATGAGGCCGTAGAAACGCTCGATGAGTTGCGAGGCGGCGCTGGCGCTCTGGAGCGTCTGCTGGTTTTTGGCGCTTGTGAGCAGGAACTTCACCCGGTAGCGGAGTTGGCGCACCTGATCGGCGGTGATCGATTGCAAACCCATCGTGTCGCCCTCCAGCACCTCGAAGACCTCCTCGGGGTTCATGTTGGCGAGCAGCACCTCGATCTCGCGCTTGAGCAGGCGCTCCAGCGGCGTTTTCAGGTCCGCGATGATCGGCTTGAACATCTCGTCGCCGGACTGCTGGATTTGCATGAGGCCCGTGGCGAGTTTCGCCTGCGCCATGCCGGCCACGTAATTGTCGTTCGCGTTGGTCACGCCGCTCTCATTCATGGCGAGCTGCATGAAGAACTGCATCATGGTTTGAAGCTGCTCGAACTTGACATCGGTGAGGTATTTCACCTCCAGAATATCATCCATCTTCTTGCCCGGCTTCTTCGTGTAGGTGGCGCCCCAGTTCAGCTTGAGGTTGGGATCGCGGTCGCCCTCCAGCGTGTCGGTCGGGCTCCAGAAGTCCACGCGCCCGGCGCGGGACTGGCTGAAATTCCAGCGGTTCACGAGGAGGTCGGTGATGGTCTGGTAGGACTCGAATAGCTCCATGATGCCGGTGCCATACCAGCGCCCCTCCACCTTGTTGATGCGCACGATCTCGATGGGCCGCAGCCCGTCCGTCGTGACGTTGGCAACGTGATCGTAGAAGATCGGCAGGCGCGTCTTGGCGTCCGCGATCAGCATGATGTTCTCCGCGATGCCGTCGCCGTTCGCGTCATACCACATATAGAACTCGGCAAACTCCGCGACGGGTGTGGAGTCGCTGTTCTTGCTGGTGTTTGGCGAGAAATTCTCGTTCGGGCGCAACTGCTGATCAACCGCCGCCTTCGGCTCGGAGTTGTTGGCGGCGACGGCGGACACGAGGGCGGCGATGCGCGCGACTGTGTTCATGCGCGAGTCGGTGTCGCCCTGCACCATGCCGCGCTTCACCAGCAAGTCGATGAAGGCCATCACCGGCTTGTCATACATATGGATCACACAGTCGGCGGTCTGCACGTCCTTGGCGGTGAGCGGGCAGAGGAAGTCCTTGTAATAAATCGGCTCGCTCTTGGAGCCCTCGAAGAACACCTGCCGGCGGTTGATCATCTGCTTGGTGAACACCGGCGCGTCCGGCTTTGGCGTCACGCCGTCGCGGGCGAGGACTGGGGGCAGCGGGGCAGGCGCCGGGGTGAAGGCGGTCTTGATGACGCTGCCGATGCGGGACATAAGCCCCGGCTCCGGCTGCTCGGGCTCGGGTTGCGGCGCGGGCTGCGCCTGCTCCTTCCACTCGTCTTGATCGGTGATGTAGTTGCCGTCCTGCGCCTTGATGGCGCTGCCGTCGATGTCGGTCAGCACCATTGCCTCCACGTCGTAAATCTGATCGCGGACGACATAGGTGGTCTTCACCGGGCACTCGCCAAGGATGAGGGCGCGCTCGATGGCCCGCTCCTTGTCCTCGCGGGAGTCGGCTTCGTTCAGCTTGAAGATGGCAAAATTCTCCACGCGGTCGGCAAAGTCCACGTCCACCTCCTGCGACGGATGCGGGGCGGCATCGACGGCGAGCCACGGATCGGAGCCGAAGAAATGGTTTTTCGCCCGCGCGACCATCTGGCGGCAGATGCGGCGCGAGAGCGGGACGACGAGGTTCGACTGCTGGAAGATGTTCGCCGTGCCCATCGTGAAGGGGCGCCATGAAACGTCGTTGTAATACATGGCGTCGTAGCGGGTGCGCTTGCCGAGGAAGGTGTCAGCCGGGAGCAAGCCCTGCGCCGCCGCCTGAAACGCCGAGACCGCCGGCGCCGGGACGTTGCTGTTGGCCCACCACGTCGGGTTCATCACGAGGTCGCGGGCGCTCTCGTCACCAATCTCCTGCTTCCGCTTGAACGCCCACTCCACCATTTTCTTTTCCTGATCGCGCGTCAGGCGCAGCGCGGAGACGAAGGGAACAAGCGGGGCGTCGGGCGGCGGGGTGGGAGCCGCTTGGGCGGCAGCGGTGAGGGTGGCAACGACGTTCTGGACTTGTTCTGACATGGTAGAGTTCTCCGGTTACGGGTTGGGGCGGCGCTGCGCTGCTGGCAAGGCGCGAATGGCCTGCATGGCGCGGACGGCGAGGCGGGTGCGCTCCTGCCGGGCCTGCGCGTATTGCTGTTTCTGCTCCGGGTTGAGGGAGCGGATGAAAGCCTGCTCGCGCACCGCCGAACCGGCGTAGTTCTGGTGCTGCCACTCGCGGTAGTATTTCTCGATGTCGGTGGGTTTCTCGTTCTGTGCAAAAAGTGCGCCCAACTCGTTTTCCACGTCGCCCTTGTTCTGGCGGCGCAGGGCGTCGGTGAGGGCGCTGAACTTGCCGGCGTAGTATTCGCCGCTCGGCTGGATGCCGTGCGCGCGGTTAAACTCCGTGGCGAGCGAGCGGATGCGCTTCTCCGGTCCCGGCGCCAGTTCGGTGCGGACGCCGAAACTCTGCATCGCCTGCTTCTGGTATTCGCCGGGGAACTTCTCGCTCATGCCGGCGGAGGTGAGCCCCTTGGCGGCGCGGATGGCGGCGCCCCCGCTGATCGGCGCGGGGATCGCGTCCTTCGCCGTCTCTTTCCAGTGATCCTCGGGCTTGAGGTTGCGGCCCAGCGCGTCCTTGCCGGTGAGGAAAGTCCACGCCGGGCGGGTGACGGCGCTGGCGCGCGACCGCATGTAGTTGATGACCGGCTCGTAGGTGTTGCCGGTGCGCTCGTAGGCATTGAGCAGGAGGTGCCCGGTCTCGGCGGTGAGGCCCATCGGGTTGAGGAAGAACCCGCTGCCGCCGCCCAGCTTGTCGGGAATGAAGGCGGAAATCTTGGCGGCGGTGCCCTCCTCGGGATTCTCCCAAGTGAATTTCCCGCGCGTGATCTGGTTGATGATTTGGGAGGCGGCGAACAGCGAGACTCCCGTTGTTACCATCTCTCGCCCCAACAAACCCATCGCTGCCCGCCGCCCAAGCAAGGTGTTGCCGGCAGCCTTCGCCATGTCGGTGATGCCTCCGAGTTCGCTGCGGATCAACCCTTGGTTCCACTCGGGGGCCAGCACCATGAGGCGCGCCACGTCCTGCGCCGTCTGCGACTTGAACCACCCTTGGCGACCGAGGTTGCCGAAGCGCGTCATCAGTTCCTTGGACACCTTGCGCGCCACCTGCTCATCGCTCATCTCGGGGTAGGCGGCTCGCTGGCGCTTGTATTCCAGCACGCCCGCGTCGTTCATCGCGCCGCGCTGGAACTTCTGGAAAATAAACTTGTTCACGTCGCCAAGGATCGGGATTTTCTGGATCAGCTCTTGGTGCATGGCGTCGGCCACGCGCCCCGAGTTGTAGCCAACGTCCGTCAACTTCTGGATGATCTTCTTGTTCTCCAGCAGCGCCGGCACGCTTTCCTTCGGAATCTCGCCGCTGTTGCCCATGCGGATGATCTCGGCGGGGCTGTGCTCGCTGACCAGCAAACCCTCCTTGTAGGCGGGGCCGAACTTCGGGTTGGTGACGCTGGCGGCGCGGATCATGGCCGACCGGAAGGCGAGGCGCCCGAGGTGGAAGGTATCGACGGCGAGGGTGATGCTCTTGGCGGCGGCGTTGAGTTTCTGCACCGCGAGGCGCCCTTGGTTCTGCGAGAACCAGCTTGGATCGGTCAGCGCCGAGACGATGCCGGAATACTCCTTTTTCACGGCGACCGGGGTGTTGCCGACATTCTCCAGCGTGTAGCCCTTGCCCGGCTCATAGTAAACGCTGGCGTCCGCGCGCTCCACCTTGTCAGGGGTGCGAGCGATGGCCTCGCCCTTCGCGTCCTTGTAGGAGGGGAGCGCCTTCTGCCACGCGCGCATGTTGATGCCGGTCTCGCCGGTGCGCACGCGGGTCTCCAGCGCATCGACGGCGTTCAGGCTTTTCGGGTCAACGCCGGCGGCAAGGGAGTCGGCAAAGGTTTCGTGAACGCGGTTCTTGCGGTTGGCGGCGCCGGTCGGGGAGGTGCCGTTGCCGCCCAGCAAGTGCTCCATGATCCCGCCCTCCTCGACATCTTGAAAATGCGGCACGTAGTTGTCGCGTTTCAGGGTCGGAAGCCCGGCGTCGCTTTCGCGCACCTGCTGGGAGTTGGTGAACTTGCGGTATTGGTCGGCCACCGGCTTGAGTTCGTTGCCGTGGGCGAGGGCGTAATCGATGGCGGACAGCGCGCGCGCCTGCCACTTCGGATCAACCTTGGTGGAGGCGGCGATCTTGTCGCGGAAGTCGCGGAGCGTGCTGTCCTTGCCGCCCGCCTCGATGTGGAACGAAAGCGCGTCGGCGGCAACCCCCGCGCCATCCTTTTTCCCGAAGGCGCGCGTGAGGGAGTCGGCCACGGTGTTGCGCACTTCGCGCGAGTAGGCGTTGGCCTTCGTGTCCACGGCGTCGCGGTCGGCGGACATCACCGCCTTCAAGTCGGCCTGCGAGCGGATGTTTTTCCACCCGCTCACCACTTTGTCGCGCGCCTCCTTCAAGTCTTTCTCAGTATCGGCAAGGCTGGAGCGGGTGACAGGACTGCCTTCGGTTGGCGGGGGCGTGGGCGTCGGCTCGCCGCCCTCCTTCCCGCGCAGCGCCCGCAGCATCGCCCGCGCCGCCTGCTCGTTCGTCAGCGTCGCCAGTCCGCGCTTTTCCAGCCAGCCCTTGACGGCATCCACGATCCGCGTCCAGACACCGGGGTTCTTCTCGGCGTTCTTGGCAACCCATTCCTCAGTCAAGCGGAGGCGGTGATCCACCACACTCTCGCCGGGCTGCTGCGGATACTTCACCTTGAGGGCGTCGAGGTCAGCGCGTGGAAGCTCGCGCGTGGCAAAGGTGGCGATGGCAAGGCGCCCGTCTTTCGAGGCAAGCGTGTCGTGCGCCCATTCGTGATTGGCGATCTCATGGATGGCGGCGGCGTCCGGCGCATAGGCGGCGTTCACCACCAGTTCGCCATTCTGATACTGCCCGCGAACGCCGCGCCCGTTTTCCTTCCAGTCGGGATCGTTCACGAGGCGCACCTTCGGCGCCTTCGGATTCTTGTCCTGCCACTCCTTCAAGGCGGCGCTCGCGGCCTCGGTGGGGATGCCGCTGGGCGCACGCTCGCCGTTCGTGATGCGGTCGGCGCGCTCGCCAATCCGCCCGAACAGGTCGGCTTCACTCATTTGGTCGGCGTGCTCCAGACTCAAATCCTTCGCCGCCACGTCGGACAGCGAGGACAGGCGGACCGGCATGAGGATGTTGGCAAATTTCTTCCCATCGGTGACGACCATTGGGGAAACCTCGTCCTTCACAATCAGGCGAATTTTATCGTGCCCCATTGCCCGCGCCTGCGTGAGCGCGTCGATCAGGAAATCGGGATCAACCGCGATAGCGGCGGTCTTCGGTGTGCCATCGGGATTCAACCCTTCAGTTCCTTCGGAATGATACTCTCCAAAGACAGGGTCTTGCGCCGCAAACCCGATCTTCCCGTCGCCGGTCTGAAAGACTTCCAGGCTGTTGGATTTTTCGGAAGTGGCGAGGGAGGCGAGCCGCGCGAGGCGCAGGGTCTCGCCAGTATCAACCTCCGTGTTGATCGCCATCTTTCCGCCCCCCTCTGCGAGTTTCAGCCCGCTCGGGGTAAGCTCCACCATGTCGGTTGGCACCACCCGCCGCCAGTTCGGATACTGGATTTTATCAACTTTGCGCGTTTCCTTTTTGGTTTTAGGATCGGTTTTAACGGTAACAACCGTGATCGGCTTCCCATCCTTGCCGAGAACATAGCGATCTTTTCCTAGTTTTTCGCCATCGCCGCCAACGCCAATCGTCAAACGCCGGCCATCGGTCGCAATCGTGTATTTCCCATCCTGCACAGTGCGGTTCAACACCACGCGAGTTTCGTCTTTAGACTGCGACAAAGAAACTGCCTTAGTGATGTCGGCGGGCGCAGGCGCTTTATCCACAGGCGGAATCCCCGGCGCCTTGGCGGACATGGTGCTGTCCACCGGATGCGGGCCGAGTTTGTTGCCAAAGCCCTTGCGCACCACCTCGCCAAACTTTGTCAGCGCGTCCTTGGTGTGCGTAATGCGGAAGCGGCCAT
>Ga0316219_1002351_pt1 | contig 17619 bp, 10 predicted proteins | sample TBH18003PmetaG_FD_203635 | JGI IMG/M metagenome (GOLD analysis project Ga0316219, IMG submission 203635) | Freshwater microbial communities from Trout Bog Lake, Wisconsin, USA - TBH18003P | ecosystem: Environmental > Aquatic > Freshwater > Lake > Hypolimnion/Profundal zone | place: USA... | reverse complement strand
GCTCGGAGACAAGGATGTCCTGCCTGTTACCGACGGTTTCAGGCCGGATGTGCTCATAGCTGCGGGCGATTTTCTGCACGGCGTTGACGTGGATGCCTCCCTTGTGCGCAAAGGCGGCGGCGCCCACGAACGGCGCGCGGATGTCGTGCGGGGCGTTGGCCAGATCGTCGACGAAACGTGAAAGTTCGCGCAGCCGGGTCATGTCCGGCACGACCGGAATGCCCATTTTCAACTGGAGACACGGTATGACACTGATGAGATTGCAATTGCCCACGCGTTCGCCGTAGCCGTTTACTGTTCCCTGCACCTGCACCGCGCCGGCGCGCACCGCGGCGAGCGCATTGGCTACGCCGACCCCGCAGTCGTTGTGCGGGTGGATGCCCACGGGCGACTTAAACCGTTCGACGACCGTGCGCACGATCCGCTCCACCTCCTCCGGCATGGAACCGCCGTTGGTGTCGCAGAGCACAAGGACATCCGCCCCGGCGTCGTGCGCGGCTTCCAGCGTGCCAAGGGCATATTGCGGGTCGTCCTTGTAGCCGTCGAAGAAGTGTTCGGCGTCGTAGCAGACCTCGCGGTTGTGCTTCTTGAACCAGGCCACCGTGTCGCGGATCATCGCCAGGTTTTCTTCCGGCGACACGTTGAGCACTTCGCGAACGTGCAAAATCCAGCTTTTGCCCACCAGCGTGACCACCGGCGTTTCCGCGTCCAGCAGAGCGCGCACCTGGGGATCGTCTTCCACGGCGAGATTAGCCCGGCGGGTGCTACCGAACGCCGCAATCTTGGCGGTGCGCCACCGCTGCTTGCGCGCTTCGGCGAAAAACTCCGCGTCTTTGGGATTCGACCCCGGCCAGCCGCCCTCGATGTACTGCACCCCGAACTCGTCGAGCTTCTCGGCAATGCGCAGCTTGTCCAGGACGCTCAGGGAAATGCCGGTCCCCTGAGTGCCGTCGCGCAGGGTGGTGTCATAGATGGCGACCGGTGGCGTATTCATAGATGAAAGGAATGGGTCTTTTAGTCCCGGATGGGTCGGTTTGCAAGCATTGCCGGCGGGGGGTGTTCGGCGCGGCGCCCTCCCGAGCTTTAGCAAATGGGGGCGAATTGCGTTGGGAGTTTTGAGGAAGCGTTGTCCTAATGGTGTGTCCCATAAATGACTAGACCTTTGCTGTCGGCTATTTTTCGATTTTTCAAGGCGCGAACGACCTAGTAGGCTGTAACACGATAACTTTCGCTTTACAGGAGTGGCGATGGAGCCGAGTGGGGCTTCCGATAAGCGCGTCAGCGTCTTGGAGTGCGGGCAGTCCTCTGCCGCTTTCGCAAGCTGGAGAGTCCCCAGCCTACGGAAGATTCCCTTTGCCATCAGAGCTTTCCGCATCTCTCCGACAGAGGATGTTGCGCTTGGAGTTGACGCCAGACGTAGCCAGGCGCACTGCCAAAGCGGTAGAGGACTACCCGCACTCCAAGACGCTGACGCGACTGCCGAGCCCCTCCCGACTTTTCGCGCTTTGCCATCGTCTAGCGATCCGAAATGGTCACTGTTACAGCCTACTAGGGCGTTGCCCTAGGCTACATTATGGTCGCGCCGTTGGCGCTGAACGCCCACGTGCAACCGGCAGGTTCATTGGCAGCTTGCGAAGGAGCTCACGAAGCCGGCGGGACGTAATGTCTTACGCAAGCGTTTTCGGAACTTACGGCTTCGCGCGCAACGCCGTTAGCTTCGAGATCGCTCAAGATACGATGGCGTTGTCTGGCATTTCGCGAGATCCTTCGCAAGCTCAGGATGACAGCGTTCGGGGCGCCGTTCTGGCTCCCGCGACCGGCTTGCTGCGAAAGCGGCAGAGGACTGCCGCACTCCAAAGCGCTTCGTCGCGCAGGCCGCACTCCAAAACGCTTCGCGCAGGCCGCACTTGCCAATAACGTTCCAGTTTCTTAATTCATGACAACACCATCAACCATCACCTTCGAGGAGTTTCCGGTTCCGTCGTACGAACAGTGGCGCAAGGAGGCCGAGGCAACGCTGGACGGCGCTCCTTTCGAAAAGAAACTCGTCACCAGGACGTTCGAGGGAATCGACCTCCAGCCTATTTACCGCAAGGAAGACCTGGCGAAGCTCAATCATCTCGGTTCCGCGCCGGGCCAGCCCCCCTATGTGCGCGGCGCGAAGACCACCAACGACTGGGAAATCTCCCAGGACTGCGCGTGCGCGCCGGGGATCGATCCGCTGCATAAGCTGGTCGGCGGCAAACTCGACAAGTCGCTCGAAGCGGCGTTCGGGGAGCTGGCGAAAGCGGACGCCATCGCGGTCAACACCCGGCTCTATCACAACGCCGGCGCCAACGCGGTGCAGGAACTGGCGTTTGCCATGGCGACCGCCGTCGAATATCTGCGCCAGAACGAAGCGCGCGGCGTTTCGGTCGAGCAAAGCGCATCGAAGCTGACGTTCGGATTTTCAATGGGCGCGGATTTCTTCATGGCGATCGCCAAGCTGCGGGCGGCGCGGCTGCTCTGGTCGCGCATCGTCGCGGCGAGCGGCGGTGGCGAGGCGGCGCAAAAATTGCGGGTCCATGCGAGCACATCGCTCTGGAATAAGAGCAAGCTCGACCCTTACGTCAACATGCTGCGGAACACGACCGAAGCCTTCGCGGCGGTGGCGGGCGGGTGCGAGAGCCTGTTCGTCGGGCCGTTCGACGAGGTCGTGCGCAAGCCGGACGAATTCTCCGAGCGCATCGCGCGCAACACCCAGGTCATCCTCAGCAAGGAATGCCACTTCGACCATGTGGTCGATCCCGCCGGCGGTTCCTATTATGTCGAAACGCTGACGGCGCAGGTGGCCGAAGCGGCCTGGGCGGTTTTCCAGCAGATCGAGAAGCAGGGCGGAATGCTGAAAGCGCTTCAGGCCGGCGTGCCGCAGGCACAGATCAAGGCGGTTGCCGCGAAAAAAGCCGAAGCGATCGCGCAACGGCGGTTGTCGATCGTCGGCACGAACGTCTATGCGAACGCCACCGAGAAGCCGTTGGAAGGCGCGGATGCGAACTGGACCCCGTGCGGCTGCGGACTGGGCGAGTCGATGCATCCCGTCGAGACGCTCTCCGTTAAGCGCGGCGCGGAACCGTTCGAGCAACTGCGGGCGGCTGTGGGCGCGTCGGACAAAAAGAAAGTGTTCCTGGCAAACATGGGGCCGCTCCGGCAGCACAAGGCGCGGGCGGATTTCTCCACCGGCTTCTTCCAGGCGGGCGGTTTCGAGGTTCTCGAAAACCGCGGGTTTCAGACCGTGGACGAAGCGGCGGCGGCGTTTGCCGGTTCCGGCGCGCTGGTGACGGTCATCTGTTCCACCGACGACACGTATCCGGAAGTCGTTCCGGCGCTGACGCAAAAACTGAAGGCGGTCAATCCCAAGGGGCTTCTGGTCCTGGCGGGATTCCCGAAAGAGCACGTCGAGGCGTTCAAGGCCGCCGGCGTCGATGAATTCATCCACATTCGCGCAAACTGTCACGACGTTCTGCGCGGCATCGCAACCAAACTGGGGATTTTCTAAATGAGCACCATACCCGATTTCAGCACGCTTAACCTGGGCGCGACCGAGCCGTCCAAAGGCGAAACTCCGAACGTCGAAGCCGCCGTATGGCGGACGATGGAGCAGATCGACGTCAAATCCGTTTACACGCCCGGCGACATTGCGGCGAATCCGTTGCTTGGATTCACCTCGGGCATCGCGCCGTATCTGCGCGGGCCTTATGCCACCATGTATGTACAGCGGCCGTGGACGGTGCGCCAGTATGCCGGATTCTCCACGGCGGCGGAGAGCAACGCCTTTTACCGGCGCAACCTCGCGGCGGGGCAGCGCGGGCTTTCCGTGGCGTTCGACCTGGCGACGCATCGCGGGTACGACAGCGATCACCCGCGGGTGGTCGGCGACGTCGGCAAGGCGGGCGTGGCGGTCGATTCGGTCCTCGACATGAAGGCGCTCTTCGACCGCATTCCGCTCGACAAGATTTCCGTCTCCATGACCATGAACGGCGCGGTGCTTCCCGTGCTGGCGTTCTACATCGTTGCCGCTGAAGAGCAGGGCGTGAAGCAGGAGCTGCTTACCGGCACCATCCAGAACGACATTCTGAAGGAATACATGGTGCGCAACACCTACATCTACCCGCCGGAACCGTCGATGCGGATCATCGCGGACATCTTCGAGTTCACCTCGAAGAACATGCCGAAGTTCAACAGCATCTCCATCTCCGGCTACCACATGCAGGAAGCGGGCGCCACGGCCGACCTCGAAATGGCCTACACGCTGGCTGACGGTTTGGAATACGTGCGCACGGGCATCAAGGCGGGCATCGACATCGACGCCTTCGCGCCGCGGCTTTCGTTCTTCTGGGCGCAGGGGAAGAACCTGTTCATGGAGATCGCCAAGATGCGCGCCGCCCGGCTGATCTGGGCCAAGCTCATCAAGCAGTTCAACCCGAAGAAAGCCAAGTCGATGGCGTTGCGCACCCACTCGCAGACTTCCGGCTGGAGCCTCACCGAGCAGGATCCCTTCAACAACGTCGCCCGCACTTGCATCGAAGCAATGGCCGCCGCGTTTGGGCACACCCAATCCCTGCACACCAACTCGCTCGACGAAGCCATCGCGCTGCCGACGGATTTCTCCGCCCGCATCGCCCGTAACACGCAGCTTTTCCTGCAGGAAGAGACCGGCATCTGTCGCGTGGTCGATCCGTGGGGCGGCTCGTATTATGTCGAGGCGCTTACCGAGGCGCTGCTCCAGAAGGCGTGGGCGCACATCGAGGAAGTCGAGAAGCTCGGCGGCATGACCAAGGCGATCAACGAAGGGCTGCCCAAGATGCGCATCGAGGAAGCCTCCGCCCGCCGCCAGGCGCAGATCGATTCGGGACGGGAGATCATTGTCGGCGTCAACGCTCTGCGGCTTGAGAAAGAGACATTGATGGAGACGCTGGAAGTGGGCAATACTGCCGTGCGTGATGCGCAAATCGCACAGCTCACCCAACTCAAAGCCGAACGCGACCAGACCAAGGTCGATCACGCGCTGGCGGCCATCACCGATGCCGCCGCCGCCGGGACCGGCAACCTGCTCGCGCTCGCTGTCGAAGCGGCGCGGGTGCGCGCGACCCTCGGCGAAATCTCCTTTGCCATGGAAAAAGTATTCGACCGCCACCGCGCGGTAATTCGTTCGATCAGCGGCGTTTACGGCGGGGAATTCGGCGACAGCGAGGAAATCAAGCGCGTGCGCGAAGCGACCGACGCCTTTGCCGGGAAGGAAGGCCGCCGCCCGCGCATCATGATCGCCAAGATGGGCCAGGACGGTCACGACCGCGGCGCGAAAGTCGTCGCGACGGCGTATGCCGATCTCGGATTCGACGTGGACATCGGGCCGCTGTTCCAGACGCCTGACGAAACCGCCAAGCAAGCCGTGGAAAACGACGTGCATGTCGTCGGCGTCAGCTCGCTGGCGGCGGGGCACAAGACGCTGGTGCCGCAACTGATCGAGCAACTGAAGTTGCTCGGACGCGAAGACATCGTGGTCGTCGTCGGCGGTGTCATTCCGTCGAAGGATTACGAGTTTCTCTACCAATCCGGCGTCGCTGCGATTTTCGGTCCGGGGACCGTCATTCCGCAGGCCGCCGTGAAGATGCTCGACGCGGTAAACGCACGGCTCGCGGCCTGAGCCGGTTCTATGCATGACGAACGTGTCCTCCAACGCTTCGCTGGATGCCGCCGACTACGTCGCGGGCGTCCTGGCGGGCAACCGCACCATGCTGGGGCGGGCGATCACGCTCGTGGAGAGCAACGCCGCGCGTCACGTGGCGCTTGCGGAGGAAGTGGTGCGCCGGTTGCTGCCTCACAGCGGGGAGTCGATCCGCGTCGGCGTGACCGGAGTACCGGGCGTCGGCAAGAGCACGTTCATCGAGGCGCTCGGCTCCCAGCTCTGCGACCGGGGCAAGCGCGTGGCAGTGCTGGCGGTGGACCCGAGCAGCACCCGTTCGCGCGGTTCCATCCTCGGGGACAAAACGCGCATGGAACGGCTGGCGCGTCATCCCAATTGCTTCATCCGTCCCTCCCCGTCGGGCGGGACGCTCGGGGGGGTAACCCGCAAAAGCCGCGAGACGATTATCGTCTGCGAAGCGGCGGGGTTCGATGTGGTCCTGGTGGAGACTGTCGGGGTCGGTCAAAGCGAGACCACCGTCCGCTCCATGGTCGATTTCTTCCTGGTTCTGTTGCTGGCCGGGGCGGGGGACGAGTTGCAGGGGATCAAGAAAGGGATCATCGAGCTGGCCGACGCGCTGCTGATCACCAAGGCCGACGGTCCCAACAAGCTGCGAACCGAAGCGACGCGCATCGAGTTTTCGCGCGTCCTGCACTTTCTGAGTTCGCCGACGCCGGGTTGGCGTCCGGAGGTGCATACCTGTTCGAGCGTGGAGGGCGCCGGAATCGCCGCGGCGTGGGATGTCATCGAGCGGTTCCAGACGACCACCATGGCCAATGGTTTTTTCCAGGAACACAGGCGCATGCAGACGCTCGATTGGATGCGCGACATGCTGGAGCAGGAGCTCTGGAACGCATTCATTCACAATCCGGCGACGCGCACCTGCTGGCCCGACGTGGAAAAGGCCGTGCTGGAGGGGACGCTGTCGGCAACCGGCGCGGTAAAGGAGTTGCTGGAGATTTACGGCGTGCAACCCGTGAGGCCGCAAGGCGCGGGAAAGGAGGAGGGATGATCGGGGAGTGCGGGTTTCCCGCCCAGTACTGTTTGGATAGGCAGCGGTTTCAAACACGCATTGAGCGTTGGTGGTCGCGGCAGCGTCTTGGAGTGCGACGGCCTTTCCGTTCCATTACCCGAATATTCGGAGACCGGGCGCAGGAGCCGGAGCGGCTCTCGTTAGCTGTCATCCTGAGCTTGCGAAGGATCTCACGAAGCCGGCGGGATGTAATGTCTTCCGCGAGCGTTTTCGGAGCTGACGGCTTCGCGCGCAACGCCGTTAGCTTCGAGAACGCTGGAGATACGATGGCGTTGTCTGGCATTTCGCGAGATCCTTCGCAAGCTCAGGATGACAGCATTCGGGGCGCCGTTCTGGCTCCCACGTTCGGCTTGCTGCGAAAGCGGCAGAGGACTGCCGCACTCCAAAGCGCTTCGCGCCCGGCATCCGAAGGCGAGTTTTTGCTCCTGCGGGGAGCGACGCAAACGGGATGTTTTACCAGGAATTCGCTCCCGGCATTTGGACGCGCCTCTTCGCCCGCGGCGTTCGGACGCGCGTCTTCTCCCCGGCCTAATTTTCCAGACCTTTTAAACCCATACCACTCATGATCAATAAAATCGACCACCTCGGCATCGCCGTTCGTTCGCTGGACGAATCAATTCAATATTACGAAACCGCTCTTGGGCTCCGTTGCGAGCACCGGGAGGAAGTCCCATCGCAGAAGGTGAAGACGGCGTTTTTCTGCGCCGGCGAAGTGCATATCGAACTGCTGGAGCCAACCGCGGACGACAGCCCCATCGCCAAGTTCCTCGAAAAGAACGGGGAGGGGATTCACCACGTCGCCTTCGCCACCGATGACATCGACGCCCAGCTCGCGACGGCGAAAAACGCCGGCGTCAAGCTCATCCACGAAGTGCCCTTCGAGGGCGCCGCCGGAAAATTAGTCGCATTTTTACATCCCAAATTCACCCACGGTGTGTTAACCGAGTTCTGCACACCGAAAGTGTAGCCCGCGAAATCCAACCAGAATCAATATCATGGCAATCGAACAACATTTCCTCGACGAACTCTACAAGCGCCGCAAAAAGGTGCTCGCAGGCGGCGGCTCCGACAAGATCGCGGCGCGCCACAAGAAAGGGCTGATGACCGCCCGCGACCGCCTGAACGCGCTCTTCCAGGAAGGCACGTTCCAGGAGTTCGCCATGCACGCCGAGCACCGGGCTACGCTCTTTGGCATGGCCGGCAAGGAAATTCCGGCCGACGGCGTCGTGACCGGAACGGGCATGGTCGATGGCCGCCCCGTGGCCGCATTTAGCCAGGATTTCACCGTCGCCGGCGGATCGCTGGGGGCGATGCATGCCAAGAAAATTTGCGACGCGATCGATTTCGCCGTCACCAGCGGCATGCCTGTGGTGTCCTTCAACGATTCGGGCGGAGCGCGCATTCAGGAGGGCGTGGAATCGCTCTCCGGCTACGGCAAGGTCTTTTTCAGGAACGTCTACGCTTCCGGCGTGGTGCCGCAGATCACCGTCATTGCCGGCCCGTGCGCGGGCGGCGCGGCGTATTCCCCGGCGCTGACGGATTTCCAGATCATGGTGAACAAGAACGCCAACATGTTCATCTGCGGCCCGGAAGTCATCAAGGCCGCCACCGGCGAGGTGGTGACCATGGACGAAGTCGGCAGCGCGGCGGCGCACGCCAGCGTCAGCGGCAACATTCATTTCGTCGCCAACGACGACGCCCATGCCGTCGCTCTGGTGAAGAAACTGCTCTCGTTCATCCCGTCCAACAACATCATGGACCCGCCGCACAGGCTGAGCACCCCGGTCGTGCTTACGCCCGATCCCGGCATGAACGAACTGATCCCGAGCGACGGGAAGGATCCGATTCACATCCATGACGTCATTAACCGCCTCGTCGACGACGGCGACTTCTTCGAAGTGCAGATGGATTGGGCGAAGAACATCGTCATCGGATTTGCCCGCATCCAGGGGGTGGTCGTTGGCATTGTGGCGAATGAGCCGCTGGTCAAAGCCGGCACGCTCGATATCGATTCTTCGGATAAAGGCGCCCGGTTCATTCGGTTCTGCAACATTTTCAACATCCCGCTGGTCACCCTTGTGGACACCGGCGGCTTCCTGCCCGGCAAGATGCAGGAGCGCGGCGGCATCATTCGCCACGGCGCGAAAATGCTGTTTGCCTACGCGGCGGCAACGGTGCCGAAAATCACCGTCATCCTGCGCAAGGCCTACGGCGGCGCTTATCTGGCGATGTGCAATCGGGACGCCGGCGCGGATGTCGTCCTCGCGTGGCCGACGGCGGAAATCGCCGTGATGGGCGCGGAAGGAGCGGTGAGCATTCTTTACAAGGACGAGATTAAGAACGCCGCCGACCCGAAGAAACGCCGGGAAGAGTTGATCAAGGAATACCGGGAGAAATTCGCGTCGCCCTACCAGGCCGCCAGCCTCGCGCTGGTGACCGACGTTATCGACCCTGCCGAAACACGCGCCGCCGTTTCCAAGGCGTTGCGCAACACGCTGTCCAAGCGCGAAACCCGTCCGCCGAAAAAGCACGGGAATATTCCGCTGTAAACGAGGTGCATCCGATTTTAAAAGCGGGTTCAACGCACTACGCCGAAGCCAGCGATGAATGGCGTGCGGACGGTAGGGACGGCACTGCTGTTCGCTCCTTCCATTCTGCTTGGCAGACCCGTGTTGCACTCTATAATTCCACTTCGATTATCGTCCGATGAATCAATCCAGTAATCCAACCGCCGAGTCGGCGGCAATTCCACCGCAGCGAGTTTTCGGCCACATTGAGTCGGAAATCCTCGTTGTGCTATCCGCTGCCGTTGCCGCCGTCCTGCGAAACGAACACCGCATCGTTGCCGTGAGCGTCTCGACCAGCATGTCTTCGACCGATCCCACGCTGCTTTGGTCCCTGGAGGGCCGGCGCCAGATCTACTCTTCGCACCGTCTGCGGTAACACACCAGCCACACAACCACTTCAAACACCCATTATTTATTCATGAAACGCTTGCGAATCACTGTCGGAGACAAAACTTACGATGTGCTGGTCGAGGTCCTCGACGTTGCCGGTAATCCTGCCGGCGGCGCGGCCGCATCGGCAAACCCCGCGTCGGTGGAATCCTCACCGATTGCCCCCGCCTCGGTGGCGGGCGCGTCGGTGTCCGTGTCTTCCGGCCAGCCGGGCGTGGTCCTCAGCCCGCTCGGCGGCAACGTCGTCGTTTTGGAGGTCGCCGTCGGCCAGGAAGTGCAGGAGGGCGATCAACTGGTCATCCTTGAGGCGATGAAGATGAACACCTACATTTACGCGCCCGAAGCCGGCAAGATAGCCGAGGTCTTCGTGAAGGTCGGCCAAGCCGTCCAGGAAGGCCAGCCGCTGGTGAGAATCGGGGGATAGCCGCAATGCAAGGCCGGCGGAAGCCGGAATTACCCGATGGGCGATGAGATACAGGTGCGAATCCGGGCGCACGAGTGAGAACAGCGCCCCGACTGCTGTCATCCTGAGGAGCTAACCTCGCCAAAGCGCGAGGGTGATTGTTGGGCATGAACCTGGCATCGCGCCAGCTTCCGGGGAGCGCACGCGCCCTCGCGTGTGGCCTTTGGCGCCCTCGCCAAAGGCGTCTTCGCGGCTGATCGCGTCGGGCAGCGCAAAAAAGTTCGCGTCGGCGAGGGCGCCGACGCCAACACGCGAGGGCGCGCGTGCTCCCCGGATTCCCGCCTCTCCGGTGCGCTGTGCTTTTGGAGGCCCGGCAGGAGGCTGGAGCCTCCGGGAATACTGCATTCCCAGGCAGGAGCCTGGGAACGAGCGCGCGTTACTAGAGCCTCCAAGCTTAACTTGATGGCAGTGGGGCGTTGCCCTGGATCTGGCCTTTCAGAATGCGGCGAATCGCGCACACGAGCGTATCAGTGGCCTCCTGCTTCATCAAATAACCCTTGGCACCCGCCCGAAGGGCTCGTTCGGCATAGAACCTTTCGTCATGCATCGAAAGCACAAGGATGGGAAGTCCGGGCCATCGGGCAACGAGCGCCTCGGTCAACTCGATCCCATTGGAGCCATGAAGCACAATATCGACGATAGCCAAGTCCGGCTTTGACTCGACTATGGCAGCCATCGCCTCGTGTGCGGAAGCGACCTCGCCGCAAACGATGAGGTCGGGTTCGACATTGAGCATCTGCGCGAGACCTTGGCGCACGACGGGATGATCTTCCACGATAAGAACTCGGGCTTTGGCAGACATTTAAAACAACTATCATTCATCGAGCTACAAGCTGACAAGCAGGCTTTCCGTGAATCCAGGCTCAGGGATTCCATTGGTTGGCTCTCAGGCGGTGATTTAATAGGGGTTTCCAGTAATGTCTTCTAGGGGACTCCCCCGATAGTATTCAAAGGAGAAACACGGTTAAACTATCCGGTTCATGCATCCACCCAAAACGATTCTTCAGCGGCGACACCGAAACAACGAGCGGGCTTTCGTCCCATAGCGAAGTCCATTCCCATGTCTCCCGACCCGAAACCCTCCAAGCAATCGCCTCCACCGGTTCGCCGGGGCGATTGGGCTGGTCGCAAGGCTTGGTGGCCCATTCCTCTGCTGCTCGTGTTAATAGCGGGGCTGTGGGTGGCCGATCTACGGACGGTCTATGAATCGCGGGCTCTGATGGTGCTGTTGAACCTGTTTTTCACCTGGCTGGCGTCCCTTTGCATCTGCTTTTTGACCGCACGCGGGTTTCTGGGCAGCGGTCAGCCGGGATTGCTCATGTTCGGCTGCGGTTCGCTGCTGTGGGGCGGCACTTCCCTGGCCGCAGCCGTCGTGGTCAATCGCGTGAACGCGACCGTTACCATTCATAACCTGGGAATTCTTGGCGCTGCGTTGTGCCACCTCACCGGGGTGTTGTGGCATGGGCGCCTTTCGCGGCGGGGACGCTGGCTTGTGGCGGGCTATGCGGGTGCGTTGATGACCGGCGCCCTCATTTTCTGGGCGGCAATGGCGGGAGCGACCCCGGTATTCTTCGTGCAAGGCCATGGCGGCACGTTGATTCGGGAGGTGGTGCTCCTTTTGGCCATCGTCATCTTCGCCTGGGTTGCGTGGCAGATGATTCAGAGGGCCGTGCCTCGATTCGGGGTTTTTTACCACTGGTATGGGTTGGGTTTGGGATTGGTCGCCACCGGGCTGACTGGGGTGTTCTTGCTGTCGGTCCAAGGAGGGATACTGGGTTGGGCAAACAGGCTCACGCAGTATCTCGGCAGCGCATACCTGTTGGTCGCGGCGGTTGCAGCGGCTCGCGAAACGGGCACCTGGAAGCTGTCGCTTTCGGCGGTGGAGGAAGCATGGCTGAAAGAGGAACTGCTGCCCGCGTTCCAGAACAATCAGCGTCTTCGGTTTGTTCTGCGCTACGGTTTCGCCATCGCCACGGTAGCTTTCGCGTTCGTTGTGCGGCAGGCGATTACGGCGCGAATCGGTCCCGGCTTGCCTCCCTACCTCCTATTCGCGACCACAGCGGTGGTTGTAGTGCTTTTTGCCGGTTTAGGGCCGGGGGTGCTGTGCGTGCTGCTAACCGACCTGGTCGTGGGCTATTGGATTCTTCCGCCGGTCGGACAGTTCCACATCGCGTCGCCTGTCGATCGACTCGGACTGATTATCTATACCTGCGCGGGCCTGTTCTTCTGTGTAATCGTCGAACTCGCTCGACGTAACCGGGAGAAGGCCGCTGTCTTTGATCGGGAAGCCGCAGTGCGCGCAAGCCGCGAGCGACTGGCTGCGTTTGCCGAAGCCACCTTCGAAGGAATCGTCGAAAGCGAAGCGGGTCGGATCGTCGATTGCAACGAACAGTTTGCACAGATGGCGGGTTGGTCCGTGGCGGAACTGCGGGGGAAGGAAATAGACGACTTGATCGCCCCCGAAGATCGCGAACGGGCGATGGCCAGCATCAAGCACGACCGGGGTTCGGTGAGCGAACACGCCATGTTAAGAAAAGACGGGACGCGACTTGACGTCGAAACCCGTGGTCAGCCTGTGTCTCCGGGCAGTGCAAAGCGCCACACGGCGATCCGCGACATCACCCAGCGCAAGTGCGCGGAAGAGTCCTTGCGCGAGAGCGTAGAACGGCTCGGAATGGTGCTCCAAGCCAGTTCGATGGGAACCTTCGAAATCGACCTCATGACTGGCAATTCGCGATGGAATGAGGTCGCATTCGAGCTTCTTGGACTTCAACCTGGTGCCGCCCCTGCCTGCCCCGAGACCTTCTTTAGCTACGTTCATTCCGGAGATCTTGAGACGGTGCATGCACATTGGGAGGAGGCGTTGCGAACCGGGACTCTCAATGTGGAGTGTCGTGTTGTGCGAGCCGACGGTGAAGAACGCTGGCTGGCTGGCAAGGGGCGCTTTATCTTCGATGACAAGCGGGTTGGCGATGCGTCGGAAGGCCGAGGGCGGGCTATCAGGTTCTTGGGAGTCAACTATGACATCACCGAGCGCAAGGCCACCGAAACGGCATTGCGCGCGAGCGAGGAGCGTTATCGCTTGCTGGCGGAAACCATGTTGCAGGGGGTGGTCCATCAAGATAGCGACGGCAAGATCATCGCGATGAATCCAGCCGCCGAACGCATTCTCGGCAAGACCCGCGAGCAGTTCATGGGCAGCAGTTCGGTTCGGGAGGAAGGCGACACGATTCGCCTGGATGGCTCGATTTTCCCGGGCGTCGAGCACCCTTCCATGGTTGCGTTGCGGACTGGAGAGCAACAGAACGGCGTCATCATGGGGGTGTTCAACCCGATTCTCGGCGATTACCGCTGGATCAGTATCGACGCAATTCCCGTGATTCGCCCCGGCGAAACCCGCCCCTCAGAAGCCTACGCCGTCTTTGAAGACATCACCGAGCGCAAACGGGCGGAGGATGCGTCGCGGGAGAGTGCGGAACGACTCGACCTCGCTTTGAGGTCATCGAGAATGGGCACCTTCGACTGGGACATCGTCAGGAACAAGCGCACTTGGGGCGACGATGTTCACAGGCTCTTTGGAACCGATCCGAGCGCATTTACAGGAACCACAGAGGAAGTCTTCCAGACAATCCATCCGGAAGACCGGGGCGCTGTGGAAGCGGCCATTGCAGTGGCTCTCGAAACGACTGGCGATTACGAGGCGGAATACCGTGCGGTATGGCGGGATGGCAGCATTCGCCACATCAGTTCCAGAGGGAAAGTTCATCGTGACGACGCGGGCAGGGCGGTTCTGATGACAGGCGTTTGCTGGGACGTTACCGACCAGAAAGATGCCGAAGAACGGCTCAGGGCTTCGTTGCGCGAAAAGGAGGCATTGCTCAAGGAAATCCACCACCGGGTGAAAAACAATATGCAGGTCATCTCCAGCCTTGTTAGCCTTCAGGCCAACGCGCTGACCGACCCGGCGGTACGCGAGGCTTTTCAGGATGTGCGCGACCGGGTGCGTTCCATGGCGCTGGTGCATGAGAAGCTCTACCAATCCAACAGCCTGGCCAGCGTGGAATTCGCCGAATACGCGCGCAGCCTGCTGCACTACCTGTGGCGCGCGCATGGGAGTGCCGCGTCCGGCGTCCGGCTCAACTTCGACCTTCAACCGGTAGCCGTCCCTATCGAATTGGCGGTGCCGTGCGGCTTGATCCTGAACGAACTGGCCGTCAACGCGCTCAAGCACGCCTTCCGCGACCGGTCCTCCGGCGAAGTCACCGTGACGCTACGCAGCGCCCCGGAAGGCTGCATATGCCTCCGTTTCCGCGATGATGGTCCAGGGTTGCCTCCCGACATGGATTGGCGGAAGTCGCCTTCGCTCGGCCTGCGGTTGGTGCAGATGCTTGCCGGACAGTTGAATGGAACGATCGAGACGGGGGCCGGACCGGGCACTGAATTCATGCTCACCTTTGGCCTGCCGGCCCACAACAAGTCTTTAACCGCAGACGGTGCCGATGAAAACAGATAATCCAGAACAAAAGACGGAAATCGGAATCACATTGAGTAATCCGCGCCCCTCTGCCCCTCTGTGCCCATCATCGTTTCAATAAACCCATGAACAAAACAAACATCTTGATTGTTGAGGACGAAGCGATTGTCGCTGCGGACATTGCCGAGCAATTAGATCGACTTGGTTACGCGGTCGGCGGTCAAACGGCGCGCGGGGAAGATGCGGTCGTGTTCGCGCGAGACCTGCGTCCAGACTTGGTCTTGATGGACATTCAACTGGCAGGACAGATGGACGGGATAATAGCGGCGGAGGCCATCCATCGGGAATGTGGAGTGCCGGTGATTTACCTGACAGCCCATTCGGACACCGCGACCTTGGAACGGGCGAAGCTCACCGATCCGTTTGGCTATATCCTCAAGCCTTTCGAGGAACGCGATTTGAGAACCCACATTGAGATAGCGCTGTACAGGCACCAGACGGAGCGAGCCCTGCGCGAGAGCGAGGAGCGGTTTCGCACGCTGGCGGCGGCAACGTTCGAGGGGATTGTCATCACGGATAACGCAGTCATCGTCGATGCAAATGAACAGTTCGCCAAAATGCACGGCTACGAGCTGGACGAGGTGATCGGAAAGCCAGCCACCCAGTTCCAGTTCACTGAAGATCACGAGCGGGCCACCGATGTGTTGCGGAGCGGCAGCGAGCAGATCAACGAATTCCGGGATGTGTGCAAAGATGGCTCAATTATCGTAGTCGAAACTCATGGCCGGCCCTTTGTATGGGCGGGTCGTCGCGCTCGCATAACGGCGATGCGCGACATCACTGAGTGGAAGCGGGCTGATTCGGCGTTGCGGGCCAGCGAAGAGCGGTTCCGGATGCTGGTCGAGCAGGCTGTGGACGGCATTTTCGTCAGCGACGCCGCCGGCTATTACACCGATGCTAATACCGCCGGCTGCCAGATGCTCGGTTATAGCCGCGAGGAGATTCTCAGCCGCTCGATTGCCGACGTACTCGCCGAGGATGAAATCCCTCGCATCGGTCCCGAGGTGGCTCGGTTCGCCGATGGACCGGTGGTGACGAGCGAATGGCGATTTCGTCGCAACGACGGATCGTTCTTTGCCGGTGAAGTCGTTGGGCGAAAACTTCCGGACGGGCGGCTCCTGGGTATTCTTCGCGACATCACCGAACGCAAGCGCTCCGAAGCGGCGCTTCGATATCAAGCCGAGATGCTGGACAATGTGTCCGACGCGGTCCTGTCCACCGATGCTGACTTCCGCATTCAGACTTGGAACAAGGCCGCCGAGAAAATCTATGGCTGGCAGGCCGAAGAAGCGCTCGGAAAAGATGCTGACTCACTGCTTCGCACCGAGTTTCTTGTGCCCGGCAGCCGGGAGGAAGCAGCGGATCAACTCATGGCGACCGGGTTCGCACAAACGGAAGTCCACCACCGTGACCGGCACGGGCGAGAACTGACCGTCCATGGAAACGTGACCCTGCTCAAGAACGCGCAGGGCGAAGTGACCGGCACCCTCGGAGTTCTTCGGGACGTGACGGAACGCAAGTGCGCCGAGGAAAAAGTGTTTGAACTGAGTCAGCGTTTACAGGCACTGATGAATGCTCTGCCCGTAGGTGTCTCTTTCTCCAGCGATGCCACCTGTCGGACTATTACAGGCAACCCCGCCGTGCTCAGGCAATTCTCGGTAACGGCGGAGGACAATCTCTCGGCCTCCGCGGCGGATAGCAGCGCCCCAGGCCGGCTGGTGCGCTATTTCCGCAACGGAGTGCCAGTTCCGGATTGGGACCTTCCGTTGCAGCAGGCTGTTGCCAGAAACCGTGTTACCCCGCCAACAGAGCTTGAGGTCGAACTGCCCAACGGGCGGTGCTGGATTGCGGAGGCTTCCGCCGCACCGATTCATGACGAAAACGGGAAAGTGGTGGCCGGGGTTGCCATTACGCTGGACATCACCGCCCGCAACCGCGCCGAGCAAGCGCTGAAGGAAGCGCAGGCGCAACTGGCAGATCACGCAGAGAACCTGGAAAAGATCGTCGCCGAGCGCACTGCCGAATTGCGGGTGCGAACCGCCGAGCGCGAGCACTTGCAGCAAGAGCTATTGACGATCAGCGAACGCGAAAAGCTGCTCATCTCGCAGGAACTGCACGACGGATTGTGCCAGAACCTTGCCGGCACGGCGATGATGGTCAGCATCCTTGCCCGAAGTCTTGCGGCACGGGCGGACAAGGATGCGGAGGCCGCAAAACAGATATGCGCGCTGCTCAACTCCAGCGTCCACGAAGCCCGAAATCTCTCCCACGGCCTGCACCCGGTCGGTCCCGAAGGCGAGGGGTTGATGAACGCCCTCTCGGAACTTGCGGGCACGGTGACCAATCTTTTCCACATCCGCTGCACGTTCCACTGTCCCAAACCGGTGATCCTTGAAAACGGCACGACTTCAACGCACCTATTTCGCATCGCGCAGGAGGCGATCAACAACGCACGGAAGCACGGGGAGGCGGACGAGGTGCGGATCAGCCTCGCGAACACCGCCAAGGGCGTCGTGCTCGCCATCCGGGACAATGGCGTCGGCATCCCGAGCGACCTGTCCAAGAAACGCGGCATGGGTCTCAAGAGCATGGGCTACTGCGCAGCCGAGATCGGCGCTACGCTTTCGGTTCGGCGTGGCAGCAGAAAGGGAACCGTGGTGAGTTGTATCCTTCCGACATGCGAGAGCGCTCGCTAAAGGCATCTTCGCGGCTGATCGCGTCGGCAGCGCAAAAAAGTTCGCGTCGGCGAGGGCGACATCCGGCGTTTGCCGTGGGCGTTCGTTAACGCGACAGCGTCGTGGAGTGCGGCAGTCCTGTGCCGCCTTCGCGAGCCGGACCGATTTTCGACCCACCGGAAGACGTCTCCGCAAAGGAAGTCTTCGTTCGGAGTGTCTCATTCCTTCAGAGAGC
>Ga0316219_1002340_pt1 | contig 17671 bp, 6 predicted proteins | sample TBH18003PmetaG_FD_203635 | JGI IMG/M metagenome (GOLD analysis project Ga0316219, IMG submission 203635) | Freshwater microbial communities from Trout Bog Lake, Wisconsin, USA - TBH18003P | ecosystem: Environmental > Aquatic > Freshwater > Lake > Hypolimnion/Profundal zone | place: USA: Wisconsin... | reverse complement strand
CGTTCCCAGGCTGGAGCCTGGGAACGAGACCGCGAATTCCTTAACTTAATGGCAGTGGGGCATCGCCCTAGGACTTTTGCAAATGAGGCGCCCCAGGCTGTAGGCCTGGCACAATGCATTGAGCGGGACCTGTTGCGGGCTTTCAGCCCTAAGCCGTTGTGGCTCAGCGACCTAGCGCGTTGCCCTAGGCTACATTGTGTTCGCGCCGTTGGCGCTGAACGCCTGTCCCCAACCGGCAGATGCATCCCCTGCTGACACGTATTTCGGTTGCACGCGAATGGTCCGGCGAGCGAAGACGGCACAGGACTGCCGCACTCCACGACGCTGGCGCGCTTCCCTGCGCCCAGTCGCGAGACAACTGTAGCGCCCGCTTACCCACCTCGACGCATTTTCTAAGATAATTGGCGCATGTTGACATGGATGATTTCACGGGGATTTGCTTAGATGGCGGCATGAAAGAGTCTGTGCGACGCGTTTTGCGACGGGAAACACTGGAAGCCGACTTCGTCGTCGTGGGCGGCGGGTTGGCCGGTGTCTGCTGTGCGCTTACGGCGGCACGGGCCGGAATCCGGGTGATCCTCATCCAGGATCGACCGGTGCTCGGGGGCAACGCTTCAAGCGAGGTCCGGCTCTGGGCGCTCGGCGCCACCTCGCACATGGGCAACAACAACCGTTGGGCACGGGAAGGGGGGGTAATCGACGAGATCCTCGTCGAGAACACGTTCCGCAACCCGGAAGGCAACCCGCTTTTGTTCGACGTGCTGCTCCTGGAGAAGGTGTCTGAGGAGCCGAAAATTACACTGCTCCTTAACACCGCCGTATATGACCTCGAAAAATCGGAGGCCGACGCCATCCGCTCGGTGCGCGCGTTTTGTTCGCAAAACTCGACGGAGTATGTGTGCGCGGCCCCGCTGTTTTGCGACGCGTCCGGGGATGGCATCGCCGGTTTTCTTGCGGGAGCGGCTTTCCGAATGGGGTGCGAGGCGTGCGCGGAGTTCGGCGAAGAATTCGCGGGGGCCGAACCGACCGCCGAATTGCTCGGGCATACTATTTATTTTTATTCGAAGGACGTGGGGCGGCCGGTGAAGTTTGTCGCGCCGAGTTTTGCATTGAAAGATATTACCCTGATTCCCCGGTGGCGCGAGATCCGGGCCCGGGATCACGGATGCGCGTTCTGGTGGCTGGAATGGGGTGGCAAGTTTGACACCGTACACGACTCCGAGAAGATCAAATGGGAGCTTTGGAAAGTCGCCTATGGCTTTTGGAATCACGTGAAGAATTCCGGGCAATTTCCGGAGGCCGAAACGCTCACGCTGGAGTGGATCGGCGCCATCCCCGGCAAGCGGGAGAGCCGGCGTTTCGAGGGGGATATGATGCTGTCCCAGAGGGATATCGTCGAGCAACGGGTGCATTCTGACGCAGTGTCGTTCGGCGGATGGGCGATCGACCTGCATCCGGTCGATGGCGTGTATTCGGATAAGCCGAGTTGCGTGCAGTGGCACAGCAAAGGCGTGTACCAGATCCCGTATCGCTGTCTTTACAGCCGGAACATCGCCAATCTATTTCTCACGGGCCGGGCGATTAGTTCGTCGCACATAGCGATGGGATCGACCCGGGTCATGTTAACCTGCGCCCACAACGGCCAGGCGGTTGGGATGGCCGCCGCCCTTTGTTCGAAGGACAAACTGCGTCCGCGCGACTTGGCTTGCGGCCCGCGTCTGGAAGAGTTGCAGCGCGAACTCCTGCGTGTCGGGCAATACATCCCGCACGTGCGATTGGCCGATCCGGAGGATCTTGCGTGTCGCGCGCGTGTCACCGCGAGCAGCGAATTGCGTTTGGCCGAACTCGAACCCAATGGCGAGACCCTCCTGTTGACTCAGCCGTGGGCGATGATGCTTCCCGTGGGGCCCGGTCCGATGCCGTTGGTGACTGTGACCGCCGACGTCACCGCCGCCACCTCGCTCCGGGCCGAACTCCGGGTAAGCGGCAGAGCGGACAATCACACGCCCGATGTCACGCTTAAGACTCTCGATGTGGAATTGAGCGCGGGCAACTGCCAGTCGATCCCGCTCAAATTCGATGCCGCAATCGAAAGGCCTTGTTATGCGTTCGTTTGCCTGATGACTAATGACAATATAGCGATCCAGCTCAGCGAACAGCGTTTGACCGGCGTGCTTTCGGTGACTCATCACGCCAACAAGGCGGTCGCCAAATCGGCCACACAAGCACCGCCCAAGAGCATCGGGATTGACAGTTTCGAGTTTTGGACGCCGCAACGCCGGCCGGGCGGCAAGAATTTTGCGATTCGGGTCGAGCCGCCCATCGATCTCTTTGGCGCCGCCAATCTCATGAACGGGTTTGCTCGTCCCACGGCACAGCCCAACGCCTGGGTCGCCGAGTTCGCCGATCCGGCGCCCGCGGTTACCTTGAAGTGGTCGACGCACCAAACGATAAACCGGATCGAATTGTCGTTCGACTCTGATTTCGATCACCCGATGGAGTCGGTCCAGATGGGGCATCCCGAACGCGTGATGCCGTTTTGCGTAAGACGATTCCGCGTTGTCGATTCCGCGGGCAAAGTTCTGGCGGCGCGGGATGACAATCATCAGTCGCACCAAACGCTCCGGTTCGACCCGCCCGCGGTCACCGATTGCCTTACGGTTCAGATCTCATCGCCCATGTCTTCGGTTCCCGTTGCTCTGTTCGCGGTCCGCTGCTACTAGTGTTGTGTAATCGGAATGCCTTTACAACTGTTGCGTTCAAAATGGGCCACCGGCAAGGCGCGTCGAGGGCGCATCCCCGCTGCGGGCTGTAACCGAGCCGCAACGCCGCCGCTGGCCCATTTTCAACGCAACCCGAAGGGCTGTGGCTCTTTTTCGATTTTTCCGCGTTGCTCACTCGGGCAAGATCGCAGCGGATATAGCCGCTCGTTCGCGCCTTGAAAAATCGAAAAATAGCCGACAGCAGTTGTAAAGTCATTCCAGTTACACAACACTAGGTGAAGATCCCCTCTCTTAGCCGACAGCAAAGTCCGCCCCGTTCCGAGTCGTCACGACTCAGGTGGCTGGTCGCATTCGCGCTTTTCTTTGCGGCGTTGCTGAACTACCTCGACCGCAATGTGCTCGGGCTATTGGCGGTTACGATCCAGAAGGAGCTTGGCATCAGCAACCAGGAGTACGCGTCGATCATCAACTTCTTCCTGATCGCCTACACCATCGCCAACGTGCTTTCGGGACGAATCGTTGACAAACTGGGCGTGCGAGCCAGCCTGGCGTTGTTTGTAGCCTGGTGGACCGTGGCCAACGCATTGACCGGCTTTTCCCGATCCCTTTTTCACCTGTGCGGCCTGAGGTTTCTCCTCGGCCTGGGCGAGGCGGGTTGTTACACGGCATCGCCCAAGGCCGTTGCCGAATGGTTTCCGAGTTCGGAACGCGCGACAGCGGTGGGAATCTACAGTTCCGGCGGCGCCATCGGTGCAACGATCGCGCCGCTGATGGTAGCGATAGTCGCGACGAACTTTGGGTGGCGATGGGTGTTTGCCGTCACTCCGACTCTGGCCTTGTTGTGGTTGATCTTCTGGCTCTGGCTTTACAAGAACCCGGCCTCCCATCGGCATGTCATTGGCAAGGAGTTGAACGTCGGCGAAGGCCCGGCAAAGTCTTGTCTTTCTGAGGGTGGTTGCAAGCCCGCCGGGGAATCCGAACGGGCGCTCTGGGGGCGTGTGCTGCGGGAACCGCTCGTCTGGTTGCTGATGTTTGGGCGTCTGATCACCGATCCGGTGTGGTATTTCTTCCAGTTCTGGCTTCCCAAATATCTCCAAAACGTGCGCGGTTTGGACCAGAAAGGCGTTGCGATCATGTGGGTAATCTTTCTGGCTGCGACCGCCGGATATCTGCTGGGCGGGTTCTTGTCCGGGTGCCTGGTCAAGCGCGGAGTCTCCCCGGCGGCTTCCCGGCTGTGGGTGATGCTTTCGAGCGCCTTTCTGGCGCCTTTGGTCGGGCTGATCCCGCAGGCGCCCACCGTCGCCGCGGTGATTTTGATCTCGACCGTCGTGGCGTACGCCGCGACTGCCTGGCTGACCAATATCACTTCGCTGGCCGTCGATATCGTGCCGCAACGGATTTTGGGCACCGCATTCGGGATCATCGCCTGTGGAAGCGCCCTCGGCGGGTTCTTCATGAACAAGGCCGTGGCGTGGCTTATCGATCATCGCTCCTATTCCGATTGCTTTTACGCGATGGCCATAGTGTATCCCGTGGCCATTTGCATGGTCTGGCACCTTCGGAAACGGGTGCGCTGTGACTGAGACCGGAAGTTCGCGCCGACGGGACGCCGGCGCCAGCACGCGAGACGCGTGCGCTCCCCGGAGTTCCGCTCCCGAACGCCTGTTCTTTCCGGCAAGTTCATTGGCAGCCGGCGAAGGATCCCACGATACGATCCCGCCGTTCGTTTCAATCGCCAGGCTCCCACCGATTCGGAACCGCCATCGATGGGCGGGCGCGCTTACCGACTGCGGACGGCTTTGCGGTAGGCGAGGGGAGTCTTGCCGGTGTGCGCTTTAAATGCCGCAAAAAGGTACTCCGACGAGCCGAAACCGGCGGATTCGGCGACATCGGGGATCGGCAGATCAGTCTCGATCAGCAACTCGCGGGCGCGATCGAGATGGACCCGGCGGATCTCCGAGGCGGGCGACCGTCCCAATACCTGCTCGAAACGGCGTTCGAGGACGCGACGGGAAACCCCCGCGCAGTGAGCCACATCGGAGACCCGGAACGGGCGGGCCGCATTATCGCGAATGAAACTCAGGGCTTTGATCAGCGCGCTGTCGCCCAAGGCCAACGTGTCAGTGGACCTCCGGGTGACGATATTCACCGGCGGAATCAGCGTGGTTGGCGGGATCTTTGTCTTGCCCGCCATCATTCGGTCGAGAAGTTCCGCGGCTGCATGGCCGATCTGTTCGGCGGCGATCAGCACGCCGGAGAGCGAGGGTTGGACGAAGGTGCAAAGAAGGTCATCGTCGGAACCCGAGAGCACCGAGACTTCTTCCGGCACCAGCAGGTTTGACAACTGGCAGGCATAAAGCACATCGCGGGCGCTGCCGGCATTCCAAGTCAAAATTCCGACCGGCTTGGGCAGGCTCTGAATCCATGCGCCGAGTTTGGCGAGATCCAGATTCCAGGCCGGTTCGGCTCCTGCGATCGGCTTGACGGCGAGAACCGAGCACTCGACGCCGCGGGTGCGCACAGCCTGCATGAACGCCTGTTGTTGGGTGGCCACATAGGGGACCCCCAGCAGGCTGAAATAGGCGAAGTTTCTGAACCCCCGATCGACAAAGTGCGACAAAGCCAGATCGGCCAGGTCGGGTTGCGACGTCGTCACCTGCGGGAAGTTGAAATCCTGCAAGACAATCCCGGATATATTCACCACCGGCAATCGAAGCTCCTGGAGTTCCTTCCCCATGGCGGCGCTGCTCACCCGCGCGATCACACCGTCGCCCCGCCAACCTGGCGGCACCCGCTGGCGTTCCTGCAACCCGCGCGCATCGACAAAAAGATGCCACGGCCCGAACTTCCGCACATAGTTGCCGATCCCCTCGATGATTCGCCGGCCCCAACTCGTCGAGGTTTCTATCAAGAGCGCCACGCGGGGGATGTCGGGATTATGCAGGCTGGAAGGGCTGGGCGGACGCGATGGCATGACGCATTTTCTTAGAATAAATCCGCATTGTTGTCTAGCTTCATTATCGAAAGCCGGTAAACTTTCGCGACGTGCAAAGATGAAGATTCAAATCCTGATAGGCCTGCTGCTGGCCGTCTCGTGTTTCGGCGCGGTCCGTGACGAGGGGGGCATCGTTACGGTCACGACGCCGAACTACCGTCTCGACATCATCAAGAAGGGATTTCGCTACAGTCTCGCCCGGCCCGACGGCGGTGTCATCTTGCCGGCGCATGGTAGCTCCGGGTTGGCGTTTTCAGGCGGGGCGGCGGTGGACACCGTCCTGCAAAAAGACGGGACGCTGGAAGTCTCCAACGATCTGGGCGGGAAGGCCACCGTCGAGATCGAGACGGCGGAACATCATCTGCGGTTCATCGTGAAGTCGCAAACGGGAACGGGCGTCACGATGCGCACGGGGGGTGGGGCGGCTCCCGCTTACGGCTTGGCGGATCATGCCGCCTTCGCCCGAACGACGACCGAGGTGTCGGGGTATAACGACGACAGCTTCCGAGCGCAGGAGTCGCCGGGACACAAGCGGATGGTCAGCAGCTTTGTGATCTTGCCGAGCCAGGGCGTGGCGATGATCGACATGGAGCCGGGTCGCAAGCTTGTTCATGTGACCGCGGGCGAACTGGCTCAGGGTTCGCAAGACGCCGGACAGATGCCGGCGTTGTATTATTTCATCGGGACGCCCCGCGAGATTTACGCGGCCTTTCTGAAGGCGCGAAACCGGGAAGGCTACGCGGTGTACAAGCCGAAGTATGAATTCTTCGGGGTGGGCTGGGAGGCGTTCGGGGCGCTGGGTTGGAAGACCAACGAGAAGACGGTGACCGAAAACATCGAGCGTTATCTCAGCCTCGGATACCCCTTGAAATGGATGGTGGTCGGTTCTGGGTTCTGGCCGAACGACGACCCCAACTTGTGCGCCACGACCAGCTTTGGCCTCTGGGACAAGGTGCGGTATCCCGACCCGAAGCGGTTCATCGATCGTTTCAAGAGCGAAGGCCTGAAGTTCTTCCTTGGCCTCCGGATCAGTTTTATTAAAGACGGCCCGTACTCGGCCGAAGGCGCCGCAAAAGGTTATTTTTTGAAGGAGAACGGCAAGGCCAAGGCATACAAGATAGCGTTTCCCAAACTGCCGGCGTATCTGCTCGACGGCTCGAACCCCGATGCGGTGAACTGGTACGTCGGCCTCTGCCAGAAGTGGCTGGCTATTGGCGTGGACGGCTTCAAGGAGGACCTGTTCGGGTACGGTCCGGGGCGTATGCGTGACGGCAACATCGACGCGGTCAACCGTGTGTTGATGGACAAGGGTGTGTACATCATGGGGCGCAACAACTTCATCGGTTCGGCCTGCGACACGCACCGCATCGAGGACTTCAACTTCGACCAGAACCAGGATCGCGGCCCGATCAACTGCCTGGCGTTTTCATACAGCGGTTTTCCGTACGCTTATCCCGACATTACCGGCGGCACGTTCGGCGAAGACCGCAAGACGGCGCCTCTGAACTCCGGGCGGATGCAGAAATACATGATGCGCGCGGTCCAATTCGATTCCGTCTGCCCCTCGATGTCCGTCGGCATGGGGCCATGGAACTTTGGGAGCGAACAGGTCGGAAAGGTCATGCTCGCGGCGGCGCGGTTGCACGACCGGCTTCTTCCTTATATCTACAGTGCGGCCGTGGACGCATACGAAACGGGCTTTCCGTGGACGATGGCGCCGCTGCCGCTGGTATTCCCGGGCGATCCCAACGTTCATGGCCGGGAGAACACGGTTGTGCGCGGCTACCAATGGATGCTTGGCCCGTCGTTGCTTGCCTGCCCGCTCTATGGCGATGACTACGAGACTTGCGAAGCGCGCGATATCTACCTGCCGGCAGGCAAATGGATGGACTACGATACGGGCGGGATCTATCTGGGGCCGACGCGGTTGAAGGGGTTCGCCCTGCCCTGCGGCAAGACGCCGCTGTTCGTCGGAGGGAAAGGTGTGGTCGTCGAGAGCGGTCTGAAGGCGGTCGTCTATCCGGTTGCCCCCAAAGGCACCGTTTATCGTTTCACCGACCGCGATGGCAGGACTTGCTCCACAATCAAGGTCAATAACGCGGGATGGGATGACCTGAATGTTATCGACATTGCCACCAAGCAGCATGTCGTATTTGCCCGCGATGCGAAAACCGGCGCCGTTCGCTTCGCTATTACCCCCGGCCATGACTATGAATTGGAAGCCAGGTAACCCAAACCCACGGGGACGCGTGCGCTCCCCAGAGCTTGCCATCCGTACGCTTTGTGAACTCTACGGTTTAGACGGCCAGAGCCATGTGAACCCTTTCTGGAAAGCTCGGAATTATAGGACGAAGTTCCTGGTCCTGCTCTTGGTGTTCTCCGCCTGGCTCGTAGCGTCCAGCGTGGCTGTCGCGCAGCAGTCTGTTTATTTTGAAGCGGAGAACTTTCAGTTCACGGGCGACTGGACGGTTGAGTCGGGTTCCGGGGCATTCGGCACGGGGGACCTTCTTACCACCGGCTCGGCCGCCAACGACGCCACTACGGCGATCCCGATCCCGACCTCCGGCACTTATAACATATGGGTGAGAGCGCGCGATTTCGACACTTACCCCGGCATGCGGCTGTTTCAAGCCGGCATCGACGGCGTGCTTCTGGGTGGCACAGCCGGCGCCACCGGCACCAACGGCTGGCTCTGGCAAAATGTCGGCGCGAGGACCCTCACGGCAAGCACCCATGTCTTCACCATCCATGACGTATCGCATTTCTATCCGCGTTGCGACGCTCTTTTCCTAACCACCGGCGCCACCGATCCCAACACGCTCACGGCTACCCAGCTCGCCGCCTTTACGATCGCCAATTCACCGGTGTCCTATCGCAGTCTCGATTGCCCGTCGGGAATCACGGTTCGGTTTATGAGCGCATCGGATGTTAGCACGAACATCCGCCCATTGCTCAATGGCCCGATGCTGGCCTACAACGCCACTGATGGCGGAGTGCTCCGCTTCTCAGCGACCTCCAGCGCCATTGCCACGGCGCTGTTCGATACAACCGCCGCCGACGGCACGGCAACGACCAATAAATTCACGAACCCGACCATTACCGTCGACGTGCGTTTCGGGGGGCCGCAAATGTCCTTCGGCCTATTCACGCGCGTTCCGACAGCGGAAAACAACTCGCATTTGGCGCTTGTGAATTGCGACAACTCTGGCTTGGGCAGCTCGGAGATGTATCGTTTCTATGTGGCTGGAATCGATCCGAACAACGGCAACGCCGTCGGCATAACGACCCTGCTCAGCGATGTATCCAACGATCTCACCGTTGGAACGTGGTATACGTTTCGGTTGACCGTGAATAACAACGGCGGCGGCAGCGCTACCTTTACGTTACAAATCCTCAACCGCACGACTGGCGCGTCGGTTATCACGAAGACCGCAACCGCGGCGTCGGGCGCGCTTACGTCCGCCGGCGAAATCGGGTTTCGATTCTATTCGCAACTGGCGGGCGCCGGCCAGGTAATCGACCTCGACAACGTTTCGGTGGTCGAAAATCCACCCTGCCTGCAAAGCGCCGCTGCGCGCACCGCGACGGCCACGATCACGGGTTCGACCACCCGCTTTACTTTCTATTCACAACCCGATGTCAACGGAGGCACCCAAATCACGCGCGATACGGAATTGCTCATCGGCGGCGCTTGGACAAAGGTGCCGGTGACGCTGAGCGCCGAACGCCTTTTCATGCTCTACCGCAGCGCGGTCACCGCCGATTTAACCCTGTTTTATCCGAGATGGACGCAGAAGGTAGATTTTGACATCGCCGGCACGGTGTACCCAACGGCGTTGTTCAGCGAGGATCCTTCCATCGCGGGCGAAGCCGACACGCTGATTGCGCGGTCGTGCCAGCAGGTCGATTCGCAGACGGTCGGTATCGCCTATCAGTCGCTTGCGGGACGGGCGGCAACGGCGACGTGGCAATTGGGCGCGGGCGGATGCGACTTGAAGGTGTCCCTGTCAATGATCGCCGACCGCGCGGGCGAGTATTCGTTTGGCTTTGCGGGATTTGAATCGACGAATAAAACGCAGACGGCGTTTCATTTGCTGCCTCCGCTTTATCAGTTTCAACGGCTCCCCTCCACGCCGCTCATGATTACCAGTTCCATCACGCCGCAACCTCTTGCGCTGGTGGAGAAGACTTACACTGGGCTCAGCGCCCCCGTGAGCCTCGCCGTTGCCGCCGATCCGTCCAGCATGCCCTTTGCCTGGCCCACCGCGAGCAATGCAGCCTACGGCTTTTCTCTGCTCAATACCGATGGCAGCGTTCAACCGGCGGTCTACACCCCAGTGCTCGGCCTGGGATCGCACCTCGAAGTCGGCGGGACGGGCAGCGCGACGTGGCACGTGCTTCTGAGCGCGGGCGATTGGAAGCAGTCGCTGGAGTATTTCTCAAACTACGTTTTCGGCGTGAGCGACTACCGGCAGCCCTATAGCACGTCGCTGACGGGCGCGGCGTTGAACATGATCGATCTTCTGAGAAACGACGACTCGGGCGGCTGGGACGCGACACTCAAGGGACCGTATCAGATCGAAAGCGGAGACACGGTCACGCAAGCCTCCCCGCTCACGTTCACCTCGATTGCGCTGCTGGCACACGACGAGACTTTTTACCAGACCCGCTCGTTGCCGACGATCGAATTCACGCTTTCGCGCCCGAGCGCGCACTTCGCCACTGACGTGACCGCCATCACGTCACCGAGTTACATCAATACCGCGGCCACGAATATCACTGTGCCGACGAGTTATTACGGCACCGCATACTGGCAGGGCGTGCATGATTTGCTCGGACGCAAAAACCCATGGATTGGCAGTCTAGCGTTGAACACCAATGGGACCGTGCGCGCAACGGGCGGAGTGCCGACGTGGCTGGACGAACTCGGCCAGTACCGACTCAGCCCGTCGGCGGCCCTGCTGCAACAAGTCGAGACGGACTGTCAGACGTGGATGAGCACCGAGGTTTACGGCACCAAAACAGGGGAAATGTCGCTCGGTCTGTTCTATCACGTCTCCTTCTATCCCTACTGGTGGGGGTTGGTCGACCTGTATGAAGTCACCGCCAACCCGATTTATCTCGCTGCCGCCGAGGAAGGCGCATTCCACACGATGGCTGGTGTTTTTTCCCATCCAATGCCGACCACGGGAAACGTGACGGTGCATCCCGGGGGTGTCTATCCCGGCACGACGTCCACGATCTGGTGGAAAGGGCCGGTACCATACCGGCTCGGTTATCCGCGTGTAACGGGAGACACGCCGGAACGCTCGGTGCCGGCCTGGTTGGTTTCGCCGGTTGGGTTCAGCCTGGAACAGCCAACCACTTATTACACTGGAACCGGCAATCCCGGCAATTTGGCCTTGAACATGCAGATGATGGCCGCGTGGGCGCCGCACTTGATGAGGTTGTATCGTTATACCGGGCGCGACATTTACCAAACTTACGCGCGCAACGCCATCATTGGGCGGTTTGGCAACGATCCCGGCTATTACTATCGCGGGTTCACCGACATGTTCCTCGATTCGCAGTATCCCTATGCCGGGCCGGACGTGACTTCGATTTACTATCATCACATTCCCGCCCGGCTGGCGTGGGTGGTGGATTATCTCATGGCGCAAGCCGAGGCCTGGTCGGGCGGGCAGATCTCGTTTCCGTGGGTCAAACAACAAGGCTACGTCTGGTTCACGAATCGGAGCTTCGGTTCCCAGCCGGGCAGCCTGTATGGACAGAGCGGGGCATGGCCGTGGCTCGATCGCAATGCGGCCCAGTTGGATTCAACCCAGGTGGACTACTTCCTTGCGCGCAGTTCGTCGAATTTCTGGGTCGTCATGATGAACCAGAGCAACTCTCCAGTTACGGTGCATCTGACGACACAATCCCCGCAGTTGGGAATCATCGCTTCGCAACCGGTGGCCACGTTCTATAACAACCAACCCGCTGCCGGGACGATGGCCTTCGCATCGCCAATGGCCGTTACCGTTCCGGCAAAAAACCTGGTCGCGGTGCGGTTTGTCACGCAAATCCAGGATGTTTTTCCGCGAACCGTTGCGCTCACCGGTGGCACGGCAACCCAGACACTGCCATCGTCTTGGGGAACGATGTATGCCTTCCGGACCCGCTCGCCTTTCGGCTCGGACTCCCTATCGGTCGTGCTCACGGGACGCCCCGCCGCGGGGGGGACTGCGAACCTGCTGCTCAATGGCACCGCGGCCATCGCGAAAACAGCCTATCCCTATGAGTTTAGCGTCTATCCCTGGCCAATGAACCAGGACATGCAGTTCAGCCTTCAACTGACGACGAACGGCATCGCCACAACCTCGGCCTCTGTTACCTTGCCCGGAACCACAACGTCCGCGCCGACGGCCTACGACCAATGGAAAACCGACAGCGGGCTGCCCGCCAACGCACCCGACAGCGGCGACAGCGACAACGACGGCCTGCCAAATTTGATGGAGTATGCGCTGAATACGAATCCGCTCGTGGCCGACCACCCAAGCCCTGTTGTCGTCACCAGCGGAAGCGGCTTATTGAAATTAACCTACACCAAATGGCGGGCGGACGTGACCTACTGCGTTGAGACCTCGACCGATCTTGTAACCTGGACTAGTTCGGGAGTCGATCAGGGCGGCGACGGATTGACGGTCTCCGCGTCCGTTCCTTCCGGCGCCGACGCGCGCCGTTTCCTACGGCTGCGCGTGACCCGTCCATAACGATTTTAATCATTCCACGAATCATCCCAACCCTACCACCTGCTATCTGCGCTCTCGATGACTGCCAACCTCCTTTTCTACTTCTGTTGCGAAACGAAACGACGCCTGAATGTCAATAACTTGAGGGCGTTTTGGAATGAGTGGTCGTTCGCAATGCGACCAGCACGCGGGACGGGGACTCCGGGGAGCGCACGCGTCTCGCGTGCTGGTGCTGGCGTCCCGCCGGCACGAACTTCGCGCGTTGCGGCGCTTGAGAGATTCTGGACTGCACGCGTTCGGGCCGAATCGGGGCAGGAAGTTCGTCGAGGCGAGACGCCTCGACCCGCACGCGGGACGCGTGCGCTCCCCGGAACACGCATCCGACGCGCCTCTTCTTATTTGGGCGCTCCATGCCTGCCGAAATACATTCTTAAGTTAGGGTCAGGCAGGCGGCGTTTTTTTGTATTCCTCGCCCTCGTTGTTTTTCTGGCGGCTTTCCCTGTTGGGCTTCATGCTAGCGACCTGGCCACGCCGACCGCAAGCAAAGCCGCTTCGGGCTCGCGCTCAGAACCGGTGATTTCGATGGGGATCGAGGCCGAGCAATTTCAATTTCCGGGCAGTTGGACAGTCGTTGACACTGCGCAAGCTTCGGGCGGCAAATGCCTGAAAAGCGAACCGAAGGCGGCGGTGTTTCCGGCTGCGACCGCCATAGAGATCCCCAGAGCGGGCCGCTATCAATTGTGGGTGCGCGCCAAGGATTTTCCAGACGACAGACCGGGCACGCGGAAGTTTACTGTTACAGTCGGAGCGCAAAAGTCCAGGGAAGTGTTCGGAGCCTCGGGTAAGGCAGGCTTCACGTGGGAAAACGGCGGGGTGTTCGAGTTGGGGGCTGGCCCGGTGCTGCTGGGTATCCACTCGCTGACACCCTTCGCTCGCTGCGATGCGGTGTTGCTCACGACGGATCTCGGGTTTACACCGTCGCAATCGCTTGGGAACGGCACGCGCCATCGGCGTGTTGCGCCGAAGGTATTGGTAGCGGCCGAGGAAGCGGATTCGTTGGCCGCGAGCGCGGTGAAGCCAACAAACGGGAGACCTGCCGCCCGCCTGGAGAATGAATTCGTCCGTATCGAATTCGTGCCGGCTATTCGGGATGGCAAACCCACGGTGATTCCGCTCGTTGCGCTCAAGACTGGCGAAACGTGGACGAAAGTTGCCGCCGATCCGGCAAGCGAAATCTATGCGGTTGTCGCGGGGGGCGGCAAAGTGACATTGGACCAGGCGAGTTTCTATCCGACTTGGCAAAGCAGTCGGCAGCCCGATCGCACGCTGACGGTGGAAGCGGGCGGGGTAAAAATCAAGACGTTGCGCGCCGATCAGGAGGCCATCTGGAACGCGGGTGAACTCATCCGCTTTCTGCCGCGGTGTGCCTGCAACGAAGGCAGTCGGGTGCGTCTGCAATTTCATGGCTCGCCGGAGGGGACGCTGAGTGCGGATTGGGAATTGCGTCCGGGTGAACGTGCGGCGCGCGTGCAACTCAGCTTCACACCGGCAACGGACGGACAGTTTGCGTTGGGTTATCACCTGTTCTTCCGCCAGCCGCTTTCCGCCGTGAAGGAAATCCTGCTGCCGATGATGTGGCACCGGCATCGGTTGCCTGAACAGCCGCGAACCTTGCTCGATTCCTTCACGCCCACACCCTTGTCGTTGGCCGAGACCGCCGATGCTATCGGCGCACGCACCTGGGCCGTCATCGCCGAACCCAAGGAGATTCCCTTTGAGTGGCCGGGGTCTGTGAAGCCCCATTTTGGGCTGAACATTCGCGACAATGCGGGCGCTGTGCAACCCTCGATCTACGGTCCGGTTCCCGGCACGGACGCCGCCAAACGGAAGGCGGGCGAGCCGCTGCGATTTGCCTTTCGCGTGTTGGTGCAGCCGGGCGACTGGTACGCGGGTTACCGCACGGCGGTGGAAGAGGTCTTCGGTTTGCACGATTATCGACGCAACGTCGGCGTGTCGCTCACCGACGCGGCGTTCAACATGATCGATCTTTTAAAGGACGACGAGCGCGGCGGTTGGTGGGACCGCGGGAAAGCTTTCTATCAGATTGAAACCAAGAACGGCGTGACGAATGCGTCGCCGCTGACGCTGCTCTCGCTTTATCGGCTGACCGGGGATGAAGAGATTTACCGGCGGCGAGCGTTGCCGACGATGGAGTTTTTGTTGTCCCGGCAAAGCGCACACTTTTCGCCAATTCCCGGAGACACGGGCCCTTACGAAGCAGGTGGGATGGACGGGCCGGTGCGAATGTATGCGACGACCACCTTTGGTGGATTTTGGGAGCTGTCGCAACGGCGCACAGCGGCGTTTGAGCAAATTGCTTTTCCCGCGACCGGCGTTCGCACGCCGGGCGGCTTCAACCACGGGCAACTGTTCGACGAATGGCTGGCGAGGTATGAATTGATTGGTGACAGGAATGCGTTGAGCCGCGCGTGCGCGCTGGCTGATGAGTATCTGGCAAAGCAGGTCCAGCAACCGCCCGCGGCGGAGTTGGGCGTTGAACCGTTTTTCTTCATTTCCTTCGTGCCGGACTGGGAGGGGCTGTTGCGACTCTATGAAGTGACGCAAGAACGACGCTATCTGGAGGGCGCGGCTTTTGGGGCACGCCAATTGATGACGGGCATCTGGACGCAGCCGTTGTTCCCGGACGGCGAAGTGACGGTGCATCCCGGCGGAAAGTTTGAGGGCGACCGCTTTCCAAGCTGGCGTGGGGCAGGCAAGTATCGGCTCGGCGCGCCGCGCCGGCAGAAGGATGCGCCTGAACATCGCGCACCCGCCTGGGTGCTATCGAACGTCGGGCTCGGCTTCGAGCAGCCCAGCACGATCGGCGGCCGTGGCGTCGGACGGCTGATTTATCAAATGGGGTGGGCGCCGAAGTTTTTGCGGTTGGCCGAACTTACGGGCGACAAGTTGTTTGAGACCTATGCGCGCAACGCCGTCATCGGGCGCTGGGCAAACTACCCCGGGTACTACGCGACGGGGTTTACGGATCTGCCGCTGAATCCTCGCTACCCATTGGACGGCCCCGACGTGACGGATTTCTACTACCACCACATCGTGCCTCACCTGGGGTGGACGATCGATTACCTCGTAGCCGAGGCGTCGCTGAAATCGAATGGCAAGGTCCGATTCCCGTCACAACGGGAACACGGCTATGCCTACTTCGATTCGCGTGTGTACGGGCATGCGCCGGGCACTGTCTATGAATGCGATAGCGCCTGGCTGTGGCTCCGGCGCGGCTTGGTCACCATCGATAATCCGCAACTTAACTACCTCACGGCGCGCAGCGGCAATCAATTGTTTCTTATCCTAATGAACGAGAATTCGCAGGAGGAGAAGGCCGACATCCGTTTTTCAGCCGATGCGCTTAAGTTTAATCCCAAAGAAGTGAAGAACGTCGCGCAGATTAGGGACGGTGCGCAGGCGCAGTCGCTACCGTTGCGGGAGAATGGATCCGTTGATGTCGGCGTGCCATCGCGAGGGTTGACGGTTCTGCGGCTCGACGGTCTGGCGGTCGATGCGCAGGTGCGGCACGTTGCCGCGGAACCGAAGGCGGGGCTCGCCCCCGGTTACATGTCCGTCAAGACTGACGCGGGTGTCGAAGTCCGGGCGGCGGCGCTTCAAGCGGCGCCTGGATCGTGGGACGCGTTCGTGTGGTGTACAGCGTCGCCGCAGCAGGTGCGCAAACTCACGCTGCATTACACAACGAGCGGTGCGAGCGGTGGCTGGCAGAAGCTCGAAGCCCTCGAATATCCTTTCGAGTTCTCTGTTCAGGTCGGCGAACCCGGTGCGGCGTTCCGGTTCTACCTCGCCGGTGAGACGCCCGCTGGCAAGGAATTCACGACCAAGGAAGCAGTGCTTGGAGCGATGCAATGATGAATAGCCTGAAAAATAACCTCACACTCCTTACCGCCCTGCTTCTGGCGCCGCTGGCCGCTCCGTACGCCGCCGCCGCGGCGCAGAAGACCAACAGCGGGGTCGTCTCGCCTTCGGCGGCGAACTTGGAAGTGGCCAGTCCGGCGGGCGTCGTGAAAGCAAGCATTTGGGTGGATGACGCCGGGCGTTTGACTTATTCCGTGCAACGCGCCGGCACAGTTGCCGTCGAACCTTCGCCGCTGGGAATTACCGTTGACGGTGTGGATCTGGGCGGCGGCGTGCGGTTGGAGCAACCTCGCCGCAGCCAGTTGAACGAAACCTATCCGTTGCGCGGCGCGCACGCGGTGGCGACCAATCATTATTGCGCCGCGGAAATTCCGGTGGTCCAGATCGACTCCGGGTCGCACTACGTTTTGGAAGTGCGGGCGTTCGAGGATGGCGTGGGCTGGCGCTATCGGATTCCTGGCAATGGCTCGCGCAAAGTGCTTGGTGAAGCGTCAAGCTGGACGATTCCCGCCGGCAGTCGCGTCTGGTTTGGCGAACGCAACAACTCTTGGAAACTCAAAAGTTACGCCGGCGAGTGGATGAGCGCCGGGATCGATGAAATGCCGACGGTGTCGAAACTGGGCCCGGTGCAGGGCGCGCCGCTGGTGGTGGAGTTGCCGCAGGGCGGGTACGCCGCTATCAGCGAATCGGCGGTGTTCAATTACAGCGGCATGAGGTTGCGCGCCGTCGGCCAGCGCCGGTTTCAAGCCGATTTCACCGAAGGCAAAGAAGGCTTTGAGGTGAACGGCGAAGTCCTCACTCCCTGGCGCGTGGTGATTCTGGCGAATGACCTGAACGAGCTGGTTAATCAAACGGTGATTCCCAACCTCGCGCAACCGCCCGATCCCGCGCTTTTCACGGACACCGCCTGGATTCGTCCCGGCAGTTGCGTCTGGCGCTGGCAATTGCAAGGCGCCGGCACGCCCCGCGACCAGCGCGGTTTTGCCGACGATGCCGCGCGACTCGGCTACCCCTACCTGCTCGTGGACGAAGGTTGGGAAGTCGATTGGAAAGCCCCATTTGCCGATCTGAAAAGTCTCTGCGACTATGCCGCGAAGAAAAAAGTAGGCGTGTTCGTCTGGAAAAGGTGGGCCGAGTTGCGTGATCCGCGCGACGATTACGCCCAGCTTCGCAGCTGGCTCGATGAGGTCGTGAAGGCTGGCTGTGTCGGCGCGAAAGTGGACTTCTTTAATTGCGAAGATTTCGTCACGCGGCGCGGCGAAGAAGCTGTGTTGCGTGAAACA
>Ga0316219_1002337_pt1 | contig 17691 bp, 15 predicted proteins | sample TBH18003PmetaG_FD_203635 | JGI IMG/M metagenome (GOLD analysis project Ga0316219, IMG submission 203635) | Freshwater microbial communities from Trout Bog Lake, Wisconsin, USA - TBH18003P | ecosystem: Environmental > Aquatic > Freshwater > Lake > Hypolimnion/Profundal zone | place: USA... | reverse complement strand
TCATCCAATGAATTGTACCATTCAATAATCTTCTTTTTTAAATCGTCATCTGTTTTCCCTTCTGCTCCAAAAATAATTAAGAGTTTTTCTAATATCTGATTTTCTACTCTAGTTAGAATATTATCTATTTGATTCTTACACTCAGTAATATCCGAAATCAACTGATCTATAGCTGATTTCTCAAGTTTACTGTCCTCCGGAATATCGCTTATTGCCAACGTCTTAGAAAAAAAGAAATCATAAAATGTGTAATGCCCAATAGAATTTATTATTTGTATGAATTTTTTTGTTTTTATTTCAGTAAAAAAATCATCTGATTTTGCAGGTTTACTTAAAGGAGACCACCAATTATTTAAAACATTACTCGTTTCCGATAATGCTGGTACTTCACCGACAGCTAGTATACTGGGAGAAAATATATTATAAAGTTCCACCAAGTATAATTTTTCGGTATCAGATAAGGACCGCTTATTGAATACAGCAAGAGAAGTATCTGAATCGATAATGGATGATATTATTTTATAATCAGTAATCTGTACCTCACCTGCATCAGAAGAATTTTTCTTGTATTCAAGTTCATCACCAAATAATTTAACACAATAAGCAATAAATAGTTTAATAGAAATTCCGCTTAACCCATAAGGTGCCTCTTTATATTTTTGAATAAACTTTTTTAGATTTATTGATTTTGCTGATTGAATCTCTTTAATCATGTCAGCTAAAGCCGGGAATGTAGATTCAATTTTCGCGAGATCGCTTTGCGTTTCACAATTTAGTATTTGAGAATCACCTGAAGATTTCGAGCTCGTAACCAAAACTTGTTTTGTATGCAATACATTATACAAATATCTGATGAATCCTTTGTCTGAACCAAATCGTTTGTCGATTTTTATTATTTGACCAGGAAGAAGTAGGGTGTCCACTGCTTCTTTGAAAATGGTTTCTTTATTACCCGCAAGATTTCTATGTTTCCGATTTAATTCTTCATCAGATATATTATTAAATCTGATAAATAGACTTTTTAAGATTTTTTTTACAGGCTCCTGATCTGAAACTGGTTTGTTATCAACTATTTGACCTTTATCTCTATACCAAGTTGATAGCTTACCTGAAAGATACTTGTTTCGTAAGTCAGCGTATTGTTTAACGTATCCTGAATTTATTGTTCCAATGAATGATTCATCCAATTGTGCCTGTTCAGATGTTGAGGCAGATGAGTAATCAGGGGAATTCTTGACATTTAAGGCCGCTTTAAGGGAGATAAATGCATCGGAGATTAGAATAGGACTTTCTGGGATTACAATAAGAATGTACTGTGAGATATTTTCTTTTGCAATCTCTCTCGCTTTCCTAAGGTCGTCATCGGACTCTATAATAACATAAATTACTATACCATCAAAACCATCTTTACTACCGATTTGATTTAAAAGAATATGTTCATAGTACTCGAAGTACCCAATCTGACCAGCCTCTGATTTTTTTTCTTTGCCAAAGTTTTTAAAAAGTTCATAAACTCGGGCGAGTTGAAAATCAGAGTTTATTGTTGAATTAAAACCTTTTGCAATAAGATAATCCGTATAGGTATTATCATACGATTTAGTAATTGAGACAAATTCAGTATCGATTGATAAACTGCCTTCGGTGATCAGTTTTTCCTTTTCGACATTAATAAACTCAATCCACTCAATTTCTGTTCCTTTACGAAACTCATAACTATCACTAACCGAATTATAAATTATTATCTTTTTGGATGACAGTAATTTAAGAGCATTTGATACTTTGTTCTGATCTCTAGCTTGAAGATTTAAAGCAAATGCAATATTTTTTAATTCGCATTTAATACCAACTATATCAAATACAAGCATAATCTTCAGAATCTTGATATAGATTGTATTCTCAATACTAAAATCGTCTGGATTAAAAAAGTTTTTGTCAACATTTATATTCTGCAAATCTTTATATGATGCACCATATGCCCTAACACTATCTTTTGATTTAGGTGTTAAATCTATGTTGTTAACATCCAATTCACGTTGAAAATAATCAACCAAGTAATCAGTTGTAAATAAAGTTAGCAGTCCTTCAGCATTAATGATCTCATTTGCATTTATGAAACTTCTGTAGGAGTATTTGTTATCCGCTCCATCGCCCTCGCCGCCCAAAAATGTAAAAAGAGTTCGGTTTGATGAACCCACTGAAGTACTTAAATTAAGCAAGCAAGACATAGACAGTGGATGCAATGGATATATCGCTTTGATGATTTTTCCCTGTATATCTTTATCTGTAAGCCACTTAAACAAGTCTAAACGTCTGATATCGGTTATCTTAGTATATAGCTGGGGCAGTAAAGGTTGAACGGTTTTATTATAAATTTCATTTTCTTCAATTTTAACGATGGCAGATACCAATTCCTCTAAACCTTCCGTTCTTACATCAACTGGTTTAAATCGAGCTTGAACCACCCTAAAATCTTCAATAGAATACTCGTTGGCATAAGCTGAAAGTTGCTTATGCATGGCCCCTATAAAAATTATTTTATTTGATGTCCTGCAAAGTTCTGCCAATCCCTGGACTACTTCGACTGAGATACGTTTGTTTTTCAACACATAATCAAATTCATCGAATAGGATTACTACGCCTTCAAAACGAGATGTAAATTCTGGTGATTGGACTAAATCTTCAAGAATTACATTAATATTACTTGCGTTATATCGAAAATCACTCCCAATTAAGCGTTTATAAATTGATTTGAAAAGTTCAAGCGCATCTTTTCTATTTGTCTTAAGTGCAGCCTTAAATTTCTGATACCCTTTATAATCAACCGGTTCCTTTTCAAGTTCATCAATAAAAGCAGAAAATAAAGAATAAAGATTTGCTTCTTCTGTTTTTTTTCTTTCATCAAGGTACCTAACAGCTTCTTTGTATATCGTAGAAATATCAGTCGCAAAATCTTCCTTTTGCAAAGATTCTTCGAGGGCATTCAGCACTGATTCATTGAAATCGGCGGTAGAAGTATAATCAGGTAGTACAACTAGATATCTTTTATTACCCCTAATGCTTTTTACCTGGCGGGCAACATCCGGATCTGCTTCGGCAAATGTTTTAAAAAAAGTTTTAAGCTCAGGCTGATCAGGTGTTTGAGAGAAAATGTTGGCCAGCATCAGAAGAAGGTGTGATTTGCCGGTACCATAGTGACCTGTTAAAAGTGAACTTTTGAACGTGTTACCGGGCTGGAAAGCTTTGACAAGTGACAAGATTATCTCCCTATGAGATTTAATAGGCTTGTACCCTTCCATCCGGGATTTATTTTTTTCTTTGTCATTAAACTCGTACCTTAAATTGACGGTATGAGACATACCAGCATACAATGTTATTACTTCAGAAATTTTTACCATTTCAATAAACATTTTGTGTTTCTAACTCAGAAAACCTAATTATAAATTTTTTATCAAGCTGATTTTCAACTAAGGGATCAAAGTGAAGGAGAAAAATTACCGAAACCTCTGTTATCGATTTTTCGAAGTATTTTTCAACCTGGTTCAAGAATTCTTCCTTCTCAATTGTAGACCAAAGATTGAGTATGAAGTCGAAATTGTCAATAAACAGAGCATCACAATTTTTTTGAGATATGCCATCAATTAATGACAAAGACCATGTAATAAATTTTTTTGGATTGAAATCAAACAAAGGCTGTCGAGATTTGAGTTTGGGATATTCATCCAGAATGTTGAAATATGCTATCTGCAAATCCCTATTTCTTTCTATAAATTTTAAGATATAATCTGATTTGCCAATGCCCGCATCCCCATAAATAATAAAAGAACTGTATCTCTCTGTTTTCTGCTTTTTTAATACAGTGTTGAGATTGATCGTCATGTTAAGTGAGTTTTGTTTTGAAGTACATATTTATAACCTCTAAATAATCATCAAACATGGTGAATTTTATCTGGTCGAGATCGGCAAACGATTCGATTGTTAAATAACCCTTAATTCGTAAACGATCCAAAGCATCTCGAAGATATCTTTCGCTTAGGTAAAATAGTCTTCCCGGTGAATTCTCGGCAATGGCAAGTGATTTTATTTCAAGTGTTACCTCAAAGGGATAAAAACGCTTTCTAAAAAGGCAGATTGCTGCTAACAATATTTCATCAGGGACCAGGAAGGGTTGAGATTTCCGATAAATTGAAGAGGAATTATCTACAGACAGAACATTCAGTTTCAAAAAACTACTATCGGTATACGCCTTTATGCAAGTATTGAATTCCTTACGTAGATGAGTTATGAAGGATTGTGATGAGTGATATTGACGCTGGTCTTCCAAGATGTTTACTACATCCTCATATGTAAAGGATTGTTTTATAAAGAGATTATTTGCAATCCTATTCCATATAACCAGTCGACTATCAGATGAGATAAAGAAATGAAGGAACCAAAGTATTCCAATATCTTCGAAGTACTTGTCGTATTGCATAATAATCTGAGCAAGTTTTGATGGCACTTTGGTTTTGTCATTCAATAATCCAAGAAAGAATAGAATACGAGAAAAACCCTCTGATTTTTCGGGTGAATACCCAATTACTGCCGGATATTCTGAACTTGAAAATTTCTTTCTCTTTGACTCAATACAATATTCGAGTAATACAGAGGTCTGCATAAAATCGACTTGCGCACCCCGTGAAATTTGCCATACATTTGGCGACTTAATTGACGTAGTATATTCTTTTTGAATAACCTCATCCCCAAACAATGTTCGCTCAATCTTTTTATCTCCAAATGGCTCTTCCAAATTTTTGTATGTATTCTTCAACTTTATCTGTTCAACGATTTTCTGAAATTCGCGTGTTTTAAAACCGAACTTCTTCCAATCGAGATAGTGAACATATTCTTCGGCATGTTTAAGAAAATCATCTTTGTTGTCGTCTCTAAAGGCGACAAATAAATCTTTTATTATATCTAATTGTTTTCTTGGCATAACTCGTCCGTTCTGAATTTTAGATCATAGGTGATAACAAAATTAAACTCCTCATCAGTAAGGCCATAATAATCAGCAAGCAAACGGTCAACTTGATCAAACATATGTTTCGAATACCTAGGTTTGTACTCCATGTAACGGGTAATTCCTTGCTTTTTCTGATAAGTTACGATACTGCCTGTTTTTTCCAGATTCTTGTTTATCTCATTATATATGTTTATAAATTGAGATTCATAGTTCCTTAGTTCATCCAAGTCAATGGGGAAGCGCTCTAAATCTTTAATCGTGAAGTGATAACAGTCAGAATACACAATCCAAAACCAATAGAAAAGTGAGCTATGAAAGACACATATTGGAATAGACTTATTGATATTTGGTTTAAGTATTATTTTTTTGGTCGTAGTGGAAACCTGTTGTTTGCCATTTACCTCAAGGAAAGGCAGATTCGCAAATGCCATTCTATAATAAGGATTTCCAGCGTCTTTGTAATAAAAGTAATTCTCATTATCAATTATTTCGTCTTTTTTAGAAAAGGTTGAAGATTTAATGTTTTTTTGCTTGGAAAATAATTTAGCTAGAATGTTTGCTTCGATATCAGTCTGAATCTTAGGATAAAATTCATCTTTAATTAAATCATTCTTAAGATTATAGGCAAATATATTTTTAAATAATAATTTTCTATCATCTGCATAAAACCTATAATAATTTGTCATTAAAATATCGGAATCAGTTTCAATGGAATCTTTAGAGACTATAATTGAAATCTGAGTATTGACATTTTTAAAGAGAGTTCCCGGATGAGATGTTGAATCTATATTAATGAAACATATTTTCCCCGCTTGTGTTATTCTCTTTCGAAATTCAAGCATACGATCAGAAACTAATATAGACATCGGGACTATAAAACCAATCTTATAATTGGAACTCTTATGATGATAAGTCTTTGTAAGAATGTAGGAATAGAGATTTGTGGAGCTGAGTGGTAAGAATGAAAGACCCAAATAATCCATGGCTTGAACATCCACATAAGGTGGATTCCCAATAGCAACATCGAATCCTATTGAAATAATTTCAGGAAATTCAAGATCCCAATGGAAGACTGATTTATCGTGATTGAATTTCTTAATCTCATGGTAAAGCTCACTTCCTAATGCATTTTTCCATTCATGATCATCAGAGATGTTTTGCACCTGTTCCAACAGATTAAAATATTGTTCTTCATCTGGAAGGCTGATCGAATCGAAGAGGGTCTTTGATTTGATTTTATTGAGATCAAAACTGATCATCAGCCATAGTGAGGCTATGTCCTTAAGATGACTTATGAACTTGTCAGATTCAATCTCTAAAAAAATATTCTTCTTTGAAAACACATCTGAAATATCATCGGAAGAAAGCGTTAGCAACTCAGAAAAACGAGCTTTTACGTTTTCAAATTTTGAGGTATCGAGTTTATCAAACAGTTTAGGTGAATTTTCTGTTTTTTTGGCATTTCTGTTCTCTGGGTATCTTAATATATCATCAATACGTATACCCATAATCGAATCACCTTTTTTTAGGTGGTGGTTCAGGAAAGCTAGCGGCTTTCCTTCAGATGATGAAGCAATCCATAAAGCTAGTTTCGAAAGTTCAGTAGCTAGCGGATTAAGATCAATACCAAAGATGCAGCTTTCAACAACTTTTCTTCTCCAGTAACCGGGATCGATTGATAAATCGGATTTCCGATGAAACAATGCCCAATCAATGGGAACAGGATTTTTCTCATGCTTTATGGGACTATCGCTAATTTCAACTGAACAGGATAATACTTCGAGTATAAAATGCGTAATGCAATGTAAAGCATCTACTAAAAAGTGGCCACTACCCATTGCAGGATCAATAACATGAAAAGTGAGTACTTTTGAATTAACGAAATTCAATAAGTCATTGTCAAATCGCTTTAGTAAACTATTCCGTATGGGTTGGCTGTATGCTGATTTTAAATCCAACTCTAACTTTTTTACTGTTGGCAAGAAATCAATCCAACGTTCTTCAAGTCCTAAACGAACCGAATTATTGACAATATAATTCACAACATCTTCAGGTGTATAATAAGAACCCGAATCGTGCCTTTCCTCTGCATCTTGTGAAAAATAAACATGTCCAGCAGGTATTTCACGTTCATTCTTTTTTACATAACTAGCCGTTGCTTTGGGAATAAACTTTTTATCTCGAAGCACCAAATCCTCTTTTGCAATAAAAAGTCTATATTCTAGAATACCTTCATATAAGGTCCCTAAGCTTCTTACGGATAAGTCGCGGTAATCGATCTTGAATATATTCTTTCCTTTCGTGAAATACCCAAGAGAATAGAGTACTTTGGCAAACGACTTATTTGTAAGTTGATGATCAGGATCATTCAGAAAAGGATGCTGAACGATGTCAAATAGACCGCCATCGTATTCGGGTATTTTATAGAAGCTGCTTCCTTGGTCAATGTTTATACATAATTCACGGAATTTTACCCATAGATCCGTTCCATCCTCATTTTCGAAAACGCTGTCTTTGAACCATGATTTTGAAGTCGCTAACATACTTTCAAGGCTCACTTGTTCATACTCAGGACTTTCTACGGGCAAAAGTTTGCGTGATTCCGCATAAAAGATGAATAATAACCTGAACAACAAGTAAACTGAATTATTGAAATATTCCTGCTTTTCTTCTTCCGTTAATGGAGTATTGATCTTTCCTGAATGGGTTAGAAAACCATATGAAATCGTTTCAAGGATTTCGTTGATAATTAACTTGAGGTGGTTTTCAATTATCCTGGCCTCTTTTTCGGAGGTTTCAATGAAATCTTCAAGCTTAGTAATCTGGTGTTGGTCAGGAATAAACAATAAGACAGAGAAGAGATGATAGAAGGCTTGGAAATCGATGTCAGAATAAAAGCTAAAATTTATCTCAAAATAATTTTCATAAGGTTGAGTATTGAGCGTGCTATATAATCGCCACTTTTTACCATCCGTTAAAATTCCCCATTCAAGTTTTTCTTTTATAAGCAGGTGTATTAACTCAAATGCAGGAAAAGAACCTTTGGTAGTAGAGTCAATATTGTTGTTTGCTCCGACTATGTATAAGCAACTGACTTTCCTTTGAAGAGGATAACCATCGTATAAATATATGTAAGTGCCATTCTTTAAGCTATTTTCAATAAAATTGCCGTAGGCGAACTCAAGTAAATTAAGAACTGGTTTAATGAACAAATCTAAAATTTCACTTTCTTTATTGAGAATACGTTCTTTTTCTAGCGCAACAAACACCTTTTTAAATGCTTGCAACGTCTCGGCATCGATAGTTTTGGTTTTGAGGAAATTAACAAACTGGGAGGCAAACAAATAGTTGTTCGTTATCATTACGTAAGTCTTTCAATAGGTATAAGTTCTGTCAAATGTATGGAAGTTTGATTAATGATACTATTTATTATGTTCTCTGAACCCAAAGTTCTCCATTCACAATTGTGGTAAAGATATATGGTGTCTGAATATTTGAACTATCCAAGAGCTTGGTTGCCAATTTACTCATATTTTTTATATATATTCTGTTTATCTGTAATAAAAGACCTCGTGGCAAGCAGGGAGGTATCATGGGAATTATTTCTATTCGCAGCAAGTAGCGGGGAACTAACCCCTAAATGAGATTAGAAATAATCCAATGTCAAGGGCATATTTTATTTTCAAAAAAGGAATTATTTTTGCATCTTTTTTGACGACATAAAATCATGACAACTAATCTAATATACTATGTTAATCACCCTTGATAATAAGCAATTGAGAACAGTCCAACATTCATTATTGATGGATTTTATTGTTAGGATGGTCTCTCGCGAAGATCTTGTCGATGAAGTTGGACCTTTATATGAATCTTATAAATTAATTGGGAACAAAGGTTTTTTTAAAACAATCGCTGGCAATGATTCTGGTCAATTAGGGGATATAGAACGTAATATATCCATTCTCAGTGACAATGAAGCATGCCTTGATTTAACAGCTAATTTATGTAGAGAAATTAATGAACTACTTGTTGAAGACGGATTTGGAGGTAGTCTGACACTTTCACAGCAGATTGTTTACTACATAACAGACTGTATTTTTGGTTTTTACGATCAAATTGAACAATTAATCCATATCCTTCATAATGGAGAAGGTACCATTGAAGATATCCCCGTTTTAAACAAACTGGTATCTCTCATTAATAAAATGGGTGATGATTCCATTTTAAATAATTGCAACGATTTGGATTATTGGAATGATGAAGTTGAATTTATTGATACATTCCTTGATTATCTAAGTACATTCTCGGTGGATTAAAATTCTCAATTCATCAAGCATGATATTTAAAATCTCCTAATGTAAAATTCTTTGCATAGAAGTGTAAGTTGTAAGCGGCAACTACAAATGCAGGAAATCGGCAAATAAGAATGCAAGGTTTTTTGCATCGTTAATTTCCGATTTAAAGATACAAAATTTTAAAGAACGGTGTTTTCAAAGATCGTTTTTCTGTTTTCCAGCCGGAACGATTTACCAGATAATTTAACGATTTCACACTTAAAAAGCAACCTATCAAGTATTGCAGCAGCGAGTACTTCATCATCGAGTACTTTGACCCATTCATCAGGACTCTTATTGGTGGTGACAATGATCGAAGCGTTTTGATGCAAATGGTCGATAAGATTGAACAGAGAGACGGCTTGTTTTCGTTCAATCGGGAACATCATGATGTCATCGATCACCATCAGATCAGCATGTCGGAGCATGTCAAATTCCCGGGCCATGGATTTGACGATGTCTTTCATTTTAAGCAGATGGGTGAGTTGTTCCATAGTTCTAAAACAAGCTTTGTATCCTTTCTTCAAAGCGTCAAAGCAAAGACCTGCCCCTAAGAAAGTTTTTCCTACCCCGCTGGGCCCCATCAGGATGATGTTAAAATGTTGTTCCAGCCAGATGCATTGTCTGAGGTGAGAGAGCTGAGTTCGGGATATCCCGCTGGCATGATTCTCCTGCCATAGGTCCAGATCATGCTGGGCCGGCAGTTTTGCGTGACGTAATCGTTTGACCAGGTTCTGTCGGTTACGGTGATCGATTTCGGCCGAGAACAGGTCCATCGTAAAATCGACATAGCTGACCTGCTTTTGACCTGCATTTAATAGCAGGTCCCCGATCACGGATCCCAGGCCGGTAAGCTTCAGTTGCCGGGCCAGGTTACTAAGGGTTTCTGTGGTTGTTTCCATTGTTAATCAAGGATTTGTTTATACTCTGATATACCTCTGGTAGGAGGTTGGATGTTGTACTTTGGATTTTGTAAACAAGCTTCATTATTAGTGATAGGTTTTTCCCCGTATTGTTGCTGTTCTCTTATCGCCAGTAATACCGGTTCAAAGTCAGCTGCTTTCTCTATGTGGTTCTCAAGACAATATTCCAGGGCAAGATCCATTTCATGTCTTGGATATTTCTTTGCGGCCCGTTCGATGATCTGCATTTGATCTCTGGTATAACGGGGGAACTGAAGATGAACCTGATCAAGGTAGCTATGTGCTTTTTGCTGATCGGTGAAGCGTGAAGCCACCTGATCGATCAGCTTGCTCACGCTTAAACTATGATCACGGTAATGCGTTTTATGGCGTACCTGCGTGCCTTTGATAACCGATACCGGATGTTGGATAATCTCCTTACCGCTGGTATCGCTTAGGATCAGGATATCACCCCTGTGCTCAAGCCGTACTTCTGTTTTAGCCCCCTGGTATGTTCCGATGGGAACGGAGTAAGTACTGCCTTGATAATGGATCACGTTATCTTTACTCACAGCATATATCAGAGAGGGGGAGGGATTAAACAAGGCCGGTTGCAGAGGTATCAGGTAATCTTTTTCAATCATCCATTCCAACACAGGGATTTTATGGGTGGTCGAATGTTCTTTGGCATTGGCTGTTCGGCTGAGCCAATCCAGGGCCTGATCGTTCAGGATAATCACTCCATAATACAGCCGGCCTCTGAGAAAATTGTACTTGGTGTATTTGATCACATTTTCGATTTTTCCTTTGCTCTGGGGGTCACTTTTGCGACAGAACCTGACCTTAAAGGGCCGGCTCTGGCAGTATGCCCGGAATACTTCGGTTAACACCACGTCGCCTTTGTTTTCGTTGGCCAGCAAGACTTTATCCTGATCATAGACCAGTTCCCGGGGATAGCCACCGATGAAGGAAAAGGCCACTTCATGGGCTTCGATTGCTGACTGAGCAGTAAAGGGATGATCAGAGAAAAAGACCATCTTGTACCGGGAGCGGGATAAGACCATCGCCATGAAGTAAACTTTCTTGCGGTGACCATCAACATCAGTCATGTTATATTCTCCAAAATCAACCTGGGCTTGTTCTCCATAGGGAAGTTCTTCGACCTGCTGGTATTGCCTTGAGGTAAAGACTTTAACCAGGTTATGCTTCTGCCGGACATACAAGACAAAGTCGTATACCGTTCTGATACTGGCCTTGGGAAACAACGGATAGTGTTCCTTAAGCCAGTCATGAACCTGAGCCGAAGAAGCCTCAGGGCAAAGTTCTAATCGTCCCTTGACAAAGTCTTCGTAGGAGGCCAGTTTTTTCGTTCTCCTCGATTGACTTTCCAGGGAAGCTTCATACTCTTTTTCACTCATAGCCAAATACTTTTTTACAGTCCGGGTGTCCATCACCAGATACGCTGCGATCTGTGATGGTGACTTTCCGTTCCATTCTTGTTGATGTATCTCATAATACATAATCCATCGGTGTTCAATTTTTTTATTCATGTCTGGCAGGTTTGGTTAAGAGACCAAAAGTCAGACTAAATGTTAGGTTTTTTGCAGCCGGGCTTGACCATGGTCAAGCCCGGCTGCAACCCTTGCTTTTTTTCTTTTTTCTTTAAAAAGGGAATTTAACGAAGGAAGGACCTTGCATTCTTATTTGCCGATTTCTGACATTCTTATTTGCCGAAATCGTGCATTCTTAATTGCCGAAAACTTGCATTGTTATTTGCCGTTTACAGTTAAACCATCGCCCCTGATAAATTCTTGAATTACCCGATTCATTGAATCAAAAGTGTAAGAATAGGTTCCTGATTTGGGTGTAGTGTTATTGGTTACAGAGGATTTTATAAGATTAGTACTGGATTTGCCCAGAAACATCTTTCCATCATTTATATTCCCAAAGGTGTTCACCGAATTAGGAAAATACTCATAGTTCTCCTTGACAGACCCTCCACCCCAAAGAGAAAGACTTAGTTCCATTGAAGTAATGTTACCGTTCATGATTTGCCAGTTGTATGAAACCCATGTTGCTGTGTCACCATACAGGTAAGACTTTTTTTCGAGCATGTAACCTTCCATATTGTATTTATAGGTCACGTTCTGCGCTACTGAAGAATCCCCGTTTTGATTGTATCCTATATCTATTTCAGAAGTTGCAAGCCCATCAGAGTTAAGGAAATAGGTATTCCTTCCATATTTGTTATTGTTGCGGTAAAAGATTTTCTCAATCACCATCGTGGAATAATATTCGTATTTGTAAATAAGTGAATCAATATCTGGAGGGTTATCAAAAATCATTTGCGTAACCTTCCCTTGTGAATCATACAGAAATGACATTGATGAGATATATTTTCCAGTTGTATCAGCGAATATCATACTCTTAAGATGAGCAGATGCAGGATTTACTGGGGTCTGGTTTTCGTTGTTCTTTTTGCATGAAGATACCAGTATTATCAATGATAAGAATGCAAATAATGTTAACTTCTTCATATTTAATTTTCAGTTAGCAATTTCAATCTCTGAGATGATCCCTCCCTAAAAATCGTCCGTTGGGACGAGTCGGGAATTTTTTACAGTTGCTATTGGTTTAAAGTTAATTTCCATGCTTCCATTTATTATATGCTGATTATCAATGGAAATAGAACCCGATTGCGATCAGTATGATAACCAATCCCAACATGGTCAGATACGAATACGGATGTGCAAAATTTACTGTCCATCCAAACCCCTGAATTCTTTTAGGTGGAAAAACTCGTTTATCCAGCTTATTATAATAGAAGATGCCCAACTTCCAATTTGAAGGGTCATCATGCCAGGCATCGTACATTCCCTGACTCGGTTTATCTTTAGGTTTCATGGTTCTTTTTTCAGATAAAGGATTATGGACTGCCATCATTGTTCTTCAATACCAAGCATAGCAATAGGTCTAACAGGGGAACCATCAGCATTTTCAATATTCATAGGTATACATTGAAATGCAAATGTTCTCAGTGATAACTAAGGGAGCTGGGCTATCATTATTCAGTAATTTTTGGCTTGAATTCACTTCGATTCATTAAGAGTTCATAAATAAGAATACAAAATCCCGCAGTAACCGAGATATCAGCTATATTCACTATTCCAGTTTGAAATAGCACAAAATCAAAGTGCAGGAAGTCAGTTACGGAACTGTATATTATTCTATCAAAAATGTTTCCAAGTCCACCACCAATAACAAGGCATATTCCTATGATTTTTAGTTTTGAGAGTGCGCTATTTTTGAACAAATAAAAGAGAGCAAATCCAATCACAATCAATGGTAAAATTATCATGAGTATTATATATGTCATTCGTGGCAAATGATCTCCAAGGCTTAGAAACGCTCCAGTATTTTCAACCTTCGTCAGAGTTACAATATCTTTTATCACACTTATTTTCTCATTATAGTCAATCTTTTGTCGCACGATGCTTTTGGAAACTTGATCGCATCCGACATTGGTTGCCAATATTATCAATATCAATGAGTTTCTTAAAATCCTATGTGCTTTCATCTTTCTTTTTATTCAATTGTCTGGCGCAAAAAATCACCATCGATAATTAATAATTTCACTCCGTTTTCTGCCACAGATCGGTGCGAACTTAATTCATCGGATACCACATAGGTCATCCCTTTTGTTAAAATAAATCTGCTGCCATCTATAAGTTCGCTCACAAAATCTCCTTCCAAACAATGCACAATATGCCCTTTCTGGCACCAGTGATCGGCGACATACCCTTTTGAATACTCAACAATTCGAATCCGTAATCCCTCGAATTGAGTGGTTTGCCAATATGCAACTCCAGTTTCGCCCTTGTGTTCTATCTTAGGAATGCCCGACCAATCGATGGTTTGAAATGGAATGTTTTTATTACTCATTTTTTATAATCCTTAGTTTTGTCCAATGAATTTTCATTTACTTTTTCCTGTGGAAAGTGCAAAGTCAACAGCGGCTGTTGCATGAATTTTAAGTGTGTCGAACAATGGTATGGCGGTATCTTCTTGATTGATAAGTAAAGGTATTTCGGTGCAACCGAGAATAATGCCTTCAACCCCTTGTGAAGCAAGTCTGTCAATGATTCCAAGGAATTGCTTTTTTGCTTCGATGGTAAATTTTCCCTGAAAAAGTTCATCAAAGAAAGTTTTCTGAATATATTCACGTTCTGTTTTGGAAGGAACAATGACATCGATTCCGTGTTTTTCTTTCAGGCGGTTTTTATAAAAAGGCATTTCCATGGTAGGTTTGGTACCGAAAAGACCAACTTTTTGAAAGTTTTTTTCTTTGATCTTTGATGCAGTCGCATCAGCAATATGTATCAAAGGAATTGAGATTTTCTTTGAAATCTGTTCTGCAAACATGTGAAGGGTATTTGCACATATCAATAAGCAATCAGCTCCATCATCTTCAATTTTTACTGCAATTTCAGTTAAGAATTTTTCCATCCCGTTAAAGTCCTCGTTCTCGATCCTACTACTAATTTCAAAAAAGTCAATAGAGTACATGATGATTTTTGCAGAATGTTTATATCCAGAGAATTCAGAGATTTTTTTGTTGATTATCTTATAATATTCAACGGTTGATTCCCAGCCAGTACCACCTATTAATCCTATAGTTTTCATGATTCTGTGTTTTGGAGTTGAGTGTTGCTTTTATTCTCTCTACTTGGCTCTCATTTTATTTCCCTTGGGATCGTGAGTAAGTTCAGCAAGTCCGAGTTTCTCCATTAACGGCGGAACATACATTCCGAATCGTCCACGAAGTCCTTTTTTAAGCCCGTACCAACCCCCAATAGGATTTTTTTCTGATCGTCCCCATGCTTCAACCGTACCTTCCTTTGCTGGTTTTTGTTCGTCTGCACTTCCGAGTTCCATCCAGTCACCGTGCTTTTTAAGCATGGCATGGAGGTCTGCCAGACAGCGATAATCATAGTTTAAAACTGTTTTACCGACTGTGCAAACTAATATTTCTTTGCCATCCTTGATATCCTTGTTCATTGTGAAGTCGGAAGATAGTGGAGGGGTTTTTAGTGCCCACGGATTTTCTTTTGTTCCCTGTTCTTGTGTCATATTCTTACGATTTGGATTGATTTATTTTGTGATTGTGGTTAAAAAGTATTACCTGTCATTTTTAAAGTTATCTATTTCCTTAACAAAATCCAAGGATTGAATGACTGAATAAAAACCGTAACCCTGCATGAAATTCCGAACCCGTTTATTGTTTAAATTCTCATAATTTACATTTTTAAACAACCATATGGCTAACCAAGTAGTTAACCCTGTACAAAGAATCTGAACGATCCAAAATATAATGCTTCCATGCACAATAAGTTCATAATTGAGATACCATATTGTATAAAACGGAAGCTGTAACCATAGTATGCGGACAGACTTCATGATAGAGAATTGCAATGTAGCCAGTTTCCGTTGTGTAATTGTAACACTTTCGCTGTTGTCTATCTGTTTAATAGTGAAAATGTCTCTTACATATAAAGATACTGCAAGAACTGTACTGATCAATATCATACTAAAAGAACCTACGAAAAAGATTTTTCCAACAGACATGGGAGTATAAAGAACACAAAAATAAATAAGCATGAATATAAATGAAATCCATCCCAAACCCAACACAATCCCAATTGTTTTAGGAAACAATAAGGATTTAAGTTTTGATTTTGCCTTTTTTAGTTGTATTATTTCCAAAGATTGATCATTTATATCAAAAAAGTTCTCTATCTCATGGTTAGGAGAATTCCATACTCCTTTTAAATATTCGTCTTCCATTTTTCTAATTATTAAAGTTTAGCATCTTTTGTTTTAATTTATCTTTTATGCGACTAATCTTAGTAGCAACATTCGTTTCTGTTATGCCTAATATTTCTGCTATTTCCTTATAGCTTTTTGCTTCTAAAAAGAGGATCATCAGTGCCCGATCAAGTTCTTTCAATTCATTGATGCTTTTTTGCAATGCCTTCCTGGTTCTTTCATATTCATTTTCATAATCAGCATTTTCATAGTTATTATCTTCAATATCTTTCAAGTTTTCCTTGAAAGTAACTAATGCGGTTGCACTTTTATTCTTTCGGTAAAAAGATATTGCTACATTCAAAGCAACCTTATACATCCACGTTGAAAATTTTTGATCAGCATGAAAAGTTTTACCAGATTTCCATAGCTGATAAATAATTTCCTGCGCTAAATCTTCCCTATCTTCCTTATTATGACAATACGAATTACATATCTTAAATATAATTCCCTTATTCTCATGAATGTGCTTTACTAACTCTTTTTTATTTTTTTGGTTATCCATTATTGTCAAATAAAGTTCTTCTAATAATTATTCGCAACATGGTTTGAAAAATCACACTTTTATAAAAAAAACCATCTATTGATGGATATTCGCTTCTGATTGATGTCAATACGCATAGTTTATTTTTCTCCCATATTATTCCTCGAAATAGCAACTTTTGACCTGAAAATAAATATATATATAGTAGAACCAATAAAGGTAAAAAACAATCATAGAAAAATGGAAAAATTAAAAGAAAGAAGATTTACAAAGGAATTTAAAATTATGCTGGACGAAGAACAAGCCAGGAGTTGCTGGTTTCTCAGCAGCTACAGCAGATTTTATTTCTATCGCCTTCAGTCCATCTGGTCAACCATATTTGGCTTATTGCGATTCTGTCTATTCCTCTAAAGTCACTGTAAGAAAATATACTGGTTCAAGTTGGGAGATTGTCGGCAATGCGGGGTTTACAGAGGGATTACCGTATGATCTTAGTTTTGCGTTTAATCCATCCGACAGTGTGCCATATATTGCATTTTCAGATTACAATGATTCCATAAAAGCTACCGTGATGAAATTGGATGGAGCCAACTGGGTAATTGATGGAAATGCAGGGTTCTCAGTGGGTGAAGCTGGTAATATGACCCTTGCGTTCAACCCATCTGGACAACCAACTGTGGCTTTTACGGATGACGGGAGTTTTGGCAAAGCAACAGTATTGAAATATGATAGTACAAGTTGGAGCAACATCGGGGATTCGGGATTCTCATCAGGAGCTGCAAATTTTTTATGCCTCGCTTATAGCCCTTCTGGGCAGCCTTATGTAGCATTTCAAGATTGGGCTGAAAATGGGAAAGCCACCGTAATGTTTTATGATGCCCCTGAAGGAATTATTGAAGCAGCAAACACAAGGTTATCAATATATCCCAATCCAGCATCTGCACAAATAACAATTGTAACAACATCATCCACATCAGCACAAAGCCAATTAACCATTTAACAATACTCCGGTAAAAATTTAAATGATGTTTAACAATGACCTGTTGGTAAAAACTCGCATGATGGGCTGAAGGCAAAAGAGAAAAGCATCTGTTTTGTAGTCGTCGA
>Ga0316219_1002332_pt1 | contig 17720 bp, 19 predicted proteins | sample TBH18003PmetaG_FD_203635 | JGI IMG/M metagenome (GOLD analysis project Ga0316219, IMG submission 203635) | Freshwater microbial communities from Trout Bog Lake, Wisconsin, USA - TBH18003P | ecosystem: Environmental > Aquatic > Freshwater > Lake > Hypolimnion/Profundal zone | place: USA... | reverse complement strand
TGAGTTGCCACTTATCAATCAACTCTTGCCAATAGGATGCTGAAGCCATTTACGTTCTCCTTTATAAAAAAATAAAGGATGCCAGATTGAAATGTTAAATTGAATGTGGTCGGGTTAGACGCTTACGCACCATTTATCAAGATGTGACTCCTTAGATATTCGATTAAGAATTTCAGCGATAACTCCATCCTCTCCATTTTGTGAATAAGTGTTTTTTTGAAATTCCGAAAGATCGTATTTATTTGTCAATGGTTGTTTCCAATGGGTGAGTTTATACAAAAGTCCAACATTACCGAATAACTATTGATTGTGCTCATGGTTTGACAAGGCTCACCAAGAACGATATTTAATTATTATTAGAAAACAGCTTTTTTACCAATACGGGTAATACAGCAAATAGGATAAATAAAGTATTGGTCACTAAATAACGTTTCCAAAGCCTTTTGGGTTCAGATACTAGCCGATAAAACCACTCTAAACCATTATGTTGCATCCAAAGTGGGGCTCTTTTTAACGTACCCGCATGATAATCAAATGCAGCCCCCACGCCTATCATTACAGCGTTAATTTTACCCCGATGCTCTGCCATCCAATACTCTTGTTTAGGACACCCCAAGCTAACCCAAACTGTGCCAGCCCCTGAAGTGTTAATGGTATTAATATATGTTATATCTTCTTCTGCAGTTAAAGCCCTAAAGGGCGGAGAAATTGCACCAGCAATTTTAAGGGTTGGGAAAGCCACTAACAGTTTTTCTTGCAGTAAGGTCAGGGTCTTATCAGAACCGCCATAAAAAAAGATAGACTCATCACGATATTGCGCTTGCTCACAATACTTCCACATCAAGTCAGGACCATTAATGCGCTGTTGATCTGTATGGCCTAAAAGTTTCATTAACCAAGCAACAGGTGCTCCGTCGGGTGTGGCCAAATCAGCATTAGAAACAACGGTATTAAAAGCAGAATCTTGTTTAGCGGTTACCACAGAATGTACATTACAAATACAGACATACCGACTATTAAAGTTAGAAGCCCATCTGTGTAAATTATTGAGTGCCTCATCCCAACTCACAATATCAATAGATGCACCATTAATAGTGCAAATTCTTCGATTAATAGACAAGCTTAAAGCTCCGACATTCGGTAAATAATAAAAAATCAATTCGTTTCATACGTTTTTAAAACTAGTTTTTCAAAAGAAAGGGCAAATTCTTTTCTCCTTTGCTTGTTTTTTTCGGCGCAAATTATTTCAGCATCCCTACGTGGCCCAGATTTTAATTTTCCCCATTCATTTTCTAAAACTGTAGCTATATCACTTGAATTGTTTGGATTAAAAAGAGACGCAATACCATCAGTTTGTTCTCGGTGTATGGGAATATCAGATAGAAGCATTGGGGCACCTAAAGACTTTGCTTCTTCAACCGTTGTACTCCAACCTTCAAAAAACGAAGGGTTTATAACTGCTACTGAGAGGCGCATTAAAGGTAGAATATGTTGAAATGGAATTAAACCCAAAAAAATGAATTTATCTTCTAAATTATACTTTTTAATTAAATCGATTACTTGTCGTGGGTGCTCTGGGTTTCTCCCATCTTTTGGATTACCACTCGCGACGATTGTCACTTCACTACCCACTTTAGTAAGTTGGTTTAAAGCTTCAACAACATTAAGGTGATTTTTATGTTGCCAAAATTGATTAGGTAGAAAATAAAATTTAAGAGGTAAATTATAAGTCTTGCGGATTTCTTCTAACTCACTTTGAGTTATTTCAGTGCCCATTCTTATAGCGAATGGGACTGCTTCTACCCGACCAACTGATTTGGGATAGAATGTTATACAATCCCGTTTTGCATCTTGGCTACTCACCATTAATTGAGTTGCACAATAACTTAAGGCCCAATAACCAATATCTCGCCAATAAAAATTTCTTTTACTGAACATTAATGGTAATCGGCGATGTTGAAAATCAGCTATCCACGCTAAAGTAGGTATGTTAAATCGACACCCATACCAAGCCGCGTGTTGAAATATGACATCGATATTAGCTTTTTTAAATTGTTGTTCTGCAAAATAATCACGTTGAAAACCTAATCCACACACGAGTCGCATTATGCGTATTACTTTACTATTATCCCAAATAGAACTTAAAACGGGGGGTTCGGCAAGATAAGGTTGTAAGCGTGCTAATGTTTTGGGATCTGATGTTTTGCCTGCAAATAAAATAGGTTTTATAGAGCATGTAGGTTCTTCTGCAATTGCAGATAGCAAGTTTTCTAAATAATTAACCCCGCCAGTCCAAGTAGATCCGCCAATTAAAGTAAAAGCAACTCTCATAAGTTTTCCAAGTTATTTGTCTGTTTAAACCAATTAACATACTTAGAAATACCAGATTGCCAACTAATCTTTGGAACAAAATCTAGCGTTGAAGCAAATGTGGTATCTGATACTAAATATTGCGGATCACCAGGTCTACTGTTACCGCTAAATTCTAGTTGTGTATTCATACCCCAAATATTACATAGTTGCTGAGCAACTTCGCGAACGGTTGTTGGGATACCAGTACCCCCATTAACTAAGAAGCCTTCTGGGTTAGCGTAGGTACTTGCTAGGCTTACTATCTTAACCGCGTCACTGATATGAAACCAATCACGTAATTCATTACCTGAGCCACCGAGAATTAAATGTGTGGGATTTTGTGTAAGTTTATTGCAAACATCCCATAATAATTGTTTTTTTAGCTCCGATCCATAGACGGAAAATAAACGTACTATGGCTATATTTAAACCAAAATTTTGGCCATAGGACTCAAATAATTCTTCTGCAATACGCTTATGATATCCATAAGGGGAATAGGGCGCGAGATTAGCTGTTTCACTTATGGCTTGGGTATGTCCTGCACCATAAACTGCTGCACTAGAGGCCAACACTAATTTTGTATTAGGCACTGCTAAACGTGCCCATTCTAATAATTCAGCTGTGGATAAAACAGAGCGACGAAAATCTTCTTCAGGTGCGGATAAGGACGGTCCGACAGAACTGCCTCCTGCTAAATGAAATATCCAATCAGCTTCCCCCATATCAGTCTGAATAATATCTAAATTACTTTTTGATATGTCGCCATTAAGCCAATAATCTACACCCCATTGGAATCTTTCTATTTCAGTCCAAGCACCGTGACCTATTCCACAGACCTTAATACCTCGTTGTTGAAGCGAGCGCGCTAGATGTCGTCCAACAAAGCCTCGTGCACCGGTAATTAATGCTGTTTTCATACATCCCCTAGAGTTGATCGTGCGGCTGAAATGGGTAGCGGGTGATATCCTGCATCCCTACGCAAATTGTTTACATATTCTTCTTCACTAAGCAAAGGTTCTTCAACATACTCGTTAACAGATATCCAATCCTTATGGCGGAAAGAATAGCGTTTAATAACCCGACCAGGATTACCAATTACAACGGAAAGCGGTGGTACATCTTTCAGCACAATGCAACCTGCACCAATTACAGAACCATAGCCTACCGATACCGAACCAAGCACCATTGCACCATATCCAAAAAAACAATTGGCACCGATGTGGATTTCCGAATCAGCATTAACACCCGTCGAAATGTAGGGCATATTGGGATTGTCAATATTATGTGAACTACCAATAAATGCACAGTTTGTGGCCGTTAAACAATAGTCGCCAATGACTACGCTTTTACCAACCGTTATAAAATTATTTCTACCTAAAAAGCAATTCGCGCCAATAATCAATGTTGGCCCAATATCTTTACGTACATTAACATTCAACCACGACCCGGCAGCCACAACTGTATTATGGCCAATACTGACATGTGACCATCCTGTTACTTTTACTGTATTATCTATATAGCAGCTAAATTTTTTAGTTAAGCGGTAACGTGTTGCATGTAGACCGTAAATTATTGCTAATAGACGAGCAGACCAATGACAAAGTAATGGGTGGAGTTTAAGATACTGTTTAACCCGCTTCATTATGCCGTTAACTTTGACCACAGCGCCCCCAACAATTTAATGATTTTATTTATAACAAATTGGTCTTTACGCAAAAATTTTTTTACGCTAAGGTAATCTTGCACGTGAATACGCACATCGGGAAATAATACAAGCGGCTCGATTCTTAACGTGTCTGTTCTAAGTTGCGGTGTCTTACAGTTTGAGCCGCTTCCATCAAAGCCTTCATTCATTACCAACGTCTGTTTAGGAAAAACTACTAATCCTTCTGCCAAGAATACCGAAAGATACCACCTGATTGCCCAAGAATCGACTTTGGCCTCCTTCTGTCGCTTAAGCATTCGAAAGGCAGGGTATGATCCATCGACATCAAATTTTTGCCGTAAGGCACTATTACCTTTTAGTTTTTCATAACCCGTCATGCTTGGATCGAATTGTACCCAAGCCCTGTTCCAAGTAGCCCAGCCCCAAGAGGTTGTAAATGGAAGTATGATGGCATCAAATTGAGATTCTATATTGACAGGGAACATGTGTGCCGATACCTGCATAACTCTTTCTTCATCAGCATAATGAACTAAAGCGGTATTTAAATAGTTCAGGAAAACAGGTGAAACAATAAGGTCATCTTCAACAACAATCACTCGGTCAAATTGTTCACATAATTCAGTTACGCCCTCAATTATAGAATTAGCGAGCCCCCAGTTTTTATTCCGCTCAACAATAGTTTTATTGGGGTGTGGCCAATTACGTACTATAGTTCGTGTTTCCTCAACCTGCGCAGCTTCGGCATCATGCCTTGCGCCATCGCAATAGATAAAGAGCGGGCTTTCGGTAAACTCAGAATTTTGCGCTAATGACTCAAGTGTCTGAAGCGTATGTACGGGGCGCTTAAAAGTAAATAAAGCAATTGGGGCATAATCAGATCTTATCAAAATTAAAACCTTTATTTGACTGTATATAGTTTAGTATTTGCATAGCCTTATTTGTAGAAATATCTTTAGAAAGTACATGTGTTCTGGAACTGGCTGTATAAGATTTATGATGAGATTTTTTTAATTTTTGTAATTGATTCATATTGATCTAGTGAATTGATTTTAATTTTTCCCATAATCTGGGAAATAACATTCTTAAGTGCATCGAAATTATGTGTCTTAATGCCACTATTATTCCAAAATGCCTTAACGCATAGCGAAAATAATAATAGGGCTGATTATTACCTAAAGGTGAATATAGGAACCTAATTCTTTTGGTTAATGGTACTGTATGTAAACACCAAGTTGGTAAAGTATCGTGTCCTTCACAATAAGCCAAAAACTTAGGTGCAATTAATGACTTTATATTTTTTTTCGAGGCTCTCAGTCCATAATCCATATCACCAATGGCGTGATGAAATAATGGGTCAATAGTACCGATCTTTTCGTAAACATATTTTGGTATCAATACACAATTACCATTGAAAGTATGAGCATGTATAAGTTTTTCAGTCGGGTGTAATTGACTACCAATGGCATTAAATCCTGAATAAGTTAATTTGCCAGTTTTGACAGAGCAACAGGCGGCCACAATAATATCTTTATTATTAGTTGATTCAGCAGACGCCAACATGACGATTAAAGCGTTATTAAAAATATAGGTATCATCGTTTAGCCATAAATAGTAATCATAATCTTTGGTCTCTATAGCTCTTTGCCATGCTTTATGCATCCCTCTATTCCAATAGAGATTGCCGTTACCTTGAACAATAGTAACTTCTGGGTATTCTTCACTTATTGCTTGAGAGGTACCATCACTACTACCATCATCCACCAAAAACACGTCTAATGAATATGCGTTAGGTAATTGACTATTGAAAAGAGCATTAAGACAAGATAAGGTTTTATCTTTACGATTGTGGCAGGTGATTAGGGTGGCAATTGTTTTCATTTTAGTTGTTTGCTAGCAAAATCTTTATGGGCTCTAATCCAACATTAATAGTTAATGGATTTAAACTTACAGTTGTAGCAATTGGTGTCTCATCAGAAAGCTTTTCTATGGATAATACTTTTTGGTCAACTGGAAATAATATAGTGGCCAATGTGTCTTTTAAGTCGGACCATACAATAATAAAATCTTGGCCATGTTGTTGACCTTTACAGCCCAAAGCATCTTTAGAATAATTTTGACAACTAAATATGGTTGTATCTTGTAACCACTTTTGTGTTTTTTGATAAGCTGATAATAAAGGGCTATTTTCTTCTGTATTTGAAACCATGCCTGGCATATATTTATTGTCCCAAGCATAAAAATAATTACGTTGTACCCCTGAAAAAACGCCATATATTAAAAATTGAGACATTTTAAAGGCGGCATCTTGTGTTGATAATTCAAAACTAGGTAGATATCCCCATTCTGAATTCCAAAGGGGAAGATTTTGCACACCTTGAGCGAGCATTACATTTTTAACATCAGATATTGAACGAGCTAAACTCGTACTATCTGAGGCGTAAAAATGTGAGCTAATCACTTGAATATATTCTTTACCACCACTTTTTAAAAATAATTCTAGTTGTTTACTGGGGCCGGTAAATCCAGGAGTTGTTAATATTGCGCTAGGATCAATTTCATCTAATACCTGTCGGGCAATTCTTGCCATATCAATCATTTTAGTTACAGAACCCGTGTAAAAATAGGTTAGGTCTATTCTAGATTGTAATTCAGAAAAAAAAGGTTCATTCCATAACTCATAAGCAGTAATCCTGCCTTTATAGCGTTGTGCGACTGTTCTTACATAATTTTCCCAGTCGGACATATTTTTTGGTTCTGCTGAGCAACCTTTACCATAGGGACAATTTTCTGTGGGTCTTGACGATGCCCAGATGGGAGTTGAGCCAAATACATAGACTATAGAAGCATTATGACTCATTGCCAGCTCTACAATGTTATCCATGCGATCGAAGTTCCATTCGTTTGGTCTGGGCTCTATCTCAGCCCAGCGTGTACGCGTATCCCATAGACGTATAGATGAAATCTGCGTTTTTTCAGGCCAAGTCGTAAGTTTTGTATTTGATTGCTCAGGGCTTAACGCAAGATTATGGATATGCATACCAAAATATAAGTTTGAGGTTGTATTACCAATTTGAGCTGGCAGAACTGATTCAAACTTGTTAAAAAGATCAGCGGCATAACAGTTACAAAAAAAAGCAGTTACTAGGTAAGTGTGAAGAAGCTTTTTATAAAAAATACACATATTTAACTTTGCAATAATTTTGAATTTATGGTTTTTTGTGACATATATAAACGGTCAGATATTGAAAGCTGTGATTTTAAACAAAATATAAAAAATAACCATGGGCCTGGGGTATATAAAGAATTGTTCATTGACCCTAAACCTATAAATGAAATAATAATCAATAATTTACTAAGTGGGCTGTAATTTTTTAGTAATTTATCGAGCCAAAAGTAATACGTTATAAGGATAACGCACCCCATAAACGCTCCATTATCGGTAATTAACACAATATAGGGGTTTTCATATCCCCCTACAACAGAAGTACTTAATAATATTTCAACATTTTTAGAACTGCCGACAAGAAAGTCATCAATGTTCATGTATGAAAATGCATTAGATACCTCAAGTCTTACTTGTGCACTACCATCTATGAGTTCATCACTATTGAAAAGTCTGTCCCCAAATCCTTGATTTATAATTAGGTCATATCCAATGTAGAACGAGGTGCAAAATAATATAAGTACGATAGGATGTGTAAATATTTTTCTTTGTTTTGATAAGAAAATTTGATGAACGAATATGACAATTAAAGCAGTCCAAATCAATATTGCACCTCTTGCGTTAAAACATAAGAGAGCAATATAACCCATAAAAATAAAGGAGATTTTATAGGGTATCTTTAGTTGGGAGATTAATATAAAGCCCATTATTATGGATATACATAGGGCGTTCTGTAAAGGATGTCCAAGAAACGCAGTGCTTCTAAAACCTTCGTTTAATAACTTTATTTTATTGATATTGTCTGAAAAATCAATACCATATGGAAATATATTAACTAAAAATACTTTTTCATAAATGGCAAGAAAACACTCTGTTGTAAAAAAAAACAAAATAATATAAAAAATATTTTTTTTAACAATCTTATCTTGATTTTCTAACAAAATGCTTGTTATAGCAGGAGTGACTATAAAAAATATTGTCGCTTTAATTGATTCGGAATCGCCTCTAATGAGTCGTAACCACATGATAAAAATTGCCAATACTATAAGTAAAGTTTCTTGCTTATATTTTGCAAGATAATTTATTTTGGGATGGGTGAAAAAGTAATACAGAAATATTATAAATATTAATAAATTTGATACTGTACCTACCTGATTTATACCTATTACGGCACTAACCGTGGTTGTAATATATAAATAAAACAATATTGCTGTGTATAGGGCATTATTCATTTTTAAATAATTTTAGTTACATTGATTAAAGTTTAACGGATCAACTTCTTTTAATTGTAGCTTGCAAAAAATTTTAAGAATTTTTTTTGTAAAATATTCCATCAAACTGCAACATACGTCCAGTTTCTGGATTCATAAAGCCTGGAATTATTGACCACATTTCAAAACCAGCTTCATCAAGCCAAGCTAGTAATTCTTTAAATAAAACTTGTCCTTCGTAAAGAGGGATAATCGACATTTCAAGTTGTATACCAATAACTTTGTCCAATAAACCTTTTGCGCCCAGTAGGACTGGCATTTCATAGCCTTGGGTGTCAATTTTAAGATATATCCGGTTCGCAGTTTTAATTGTTTGTATATCAAGGCCATCTAAACGATGTACGTCTACATTTTCTTTAGCAACGTATTTTGAGTAAGGTGCTGATTCTATATGACTAGGTAACATTGATAAAAGAGAACTACTCGTACTGTTGCCAGCCACATTAATGATAAGCTTTGATTCTATATCCCCTAATGCCATGCGTGGGGCGATTTCCCATAAGGGGTCAGATTTACTTGTTTCAATAAGTTGGGCATGTGTGAAAGATAATGGTTCAAATGAAACAATTTTTTTATTGTATCCTGCTGAACGTAAAAACGAACCATACCCTCCATTATTAGCTCCAACATCAAGTACACAATCTATTTGTTTTAGTAGCAGTTGTTTTTTTATCCTAGCTTCCACTGACTGTGCAATGTTATATCTATTAATATCTAAACCAAACTTTTTGGCCATCGATCTAATTTTACTTTTTATAGTCATTTCATTTCCTGAGATGTTGTATTAAATTGATGTTTTACCAAGCAACTAGTATTTCTTGGTAATAATTTATATAAGCGTCTGTTACTAATTTTGATGCGAACCTACTTACTACATTGTTATAGGCTTGAATTGATATTTGTTGATAGAGGATAGGTTCATTGATGAGTGTAATTATTTTTTGTTTTATTAATTCTGGCTTAGTTACATCAACTAATAATCTTTTATCGTTAACTACCCATGGAACAGCACCAGAGTTTTTTCCACCAATAACAGGCACACCATAAGCCATTGCTTCTATTAAGACCACACCAAACGACTCTTCTAATGCAGGATGGATTAAAAGATGTGCTTTTTTAAGTTCGACAAGTAATTCATTGTGAGGCATAGGGCCGTAGTAATTAATATTATTTAGATTTAATGCTATTGCATCTTGATACGCTAATCCATTAGGTTCAGATCCTTGGCCAAACAAATGTAATGTGGCATTAGGAAGTTGTTGTTGTAATAGTTTGAATGCTAATAATGCACTGAGACCATTTTTATGTGTGTTCCAACCGTTATTAATCATAATCAGTCGGGGGGCTAATAAGGTGTCAATTTTACTTACCACACTATCAGATATTTCAACAGCACTTGCATTTATAATTACTGGGTTAGAAATGAGTTTAACAGAGGTACATCTTTTTTCTGTATAAGTTTGCATATAAGGTGAAACAGTGGATGCAAAACGTACTTGATTAAGATTATGTTCAGCCATTAATAAGCGACCTAATCGGTATAAGTTTTTAAAGTACAGTAATACTTTATTGGCATTGTCATGAACAGTTATAAGACAAGGTATATTTGATTTTAGTGCTGCACCAGCAAATTCATAAGACCAATGGGCATGGATGATATCTGGATTAATCAAATGTATACACTCAACGAGTAGTTTTTGTTCAGTAGAAAAAAAATCCAACATATATCCCAGTTTTTTTCCATTCATTCGAAACGAATGTGGTCGTTGTGGAACGATAACCCAACTAAAATTTCCTGCGTAATATTTCTTTACTGTGTAATCGTTATTAATTACTGTGCTAGTCGTAATTGCAGTTACTTGATGATTTTGACTTAATAATTCTTTAATCAGTATCCCAATAAAAGGCGCGCCAGTATAACCAATTGGTAAGTAATCTATTTCATGGTCAGGTAAAAACTGCTTTATGAATGACCTATCTGATGGGGATAAAATGACTATGTGCATGTTGATTAATTTTGTAAATAATACTTCTACTTAATATGCAATTTTTTGTTTTATTACATTAATAAATTACAAATGATTCAAATTAGTGTTTAAAATTTCTGGAATTTTGTATGAAGCCCATTCAACAAAATTTTTGGCTAATTCAATGGATCCAAATTCGGACAGATGTACTCGGTCACGAAATAATGGAAGGCCATTTTTTATGAATGAACAATGTTCGGTTTCGCAGTACATGTCATTTTGATCAAAGAATAGGGTTTTTGGATTTGTCTTTGAGATGTATTGTATTAGAGGTTTAAAGTTATTTAAATATTCATCTCTTAATGTTGGGAAAAATTTACAGTCTTTAGCTATTGACCTTAGTGGGCGTGTAAAACAGTTTTTTGGATCAAATTCTGGTCTAATGTGAGGTGTAAATATGATTACTTTTCCACCATTGTTTTCAATAAAATCGATGCGTTTTTGTAATAATGAGATGTACTCACTGCTAGGATTTTTATTTAATCCGTCAATAATAATAAATTTTATTGATTTTGTATGACGAACTAATTCATTTATGTAGTTTTGTTGTTTCAATTGCCTATCTCCGAAACAAGTGTTGGTTACAATAGGATTTTCATCTATTACAGGATCACATTGATGTGTCAACACTTTTCCGGACACGTTGTTATGTAGTGGTCAAGTTTTTTAAGACACTGCAATAGGTTTTTTTACTGTGTTTTGCATTTCATACATATTTGGAGATACATAGCCTAATGTAGAATGTAAACGCCGACTATTGTAGAAATTAATAATATAGTCAGTGATGTTCATTTTGGCTTCTTCATTATTTGCGTAATTCTGTTGCCAAACACGCTCCATTTTCAAGTTAAGAAAAAAGCGCTCCATAACGCTATTATCCCAACAATTACCTTTTCTACTCATGCTACCAATCAAGCCATATTGACTTAATAAGTCTTGATAATCTTTACTGGCATATTGACTTCCGCGGTCAGAATGCACGACTAAACCTGACTGAGGTTGACGCTGATGAATAGCCAACTTTAACGCATTACAAACCAGTTCCGCCGGCATCGTAGGTGACATAGCCCAGCCAATCACTTTACGAGAATATAAATCAAGTACGACCGCTAAATACAGCCAGTTGTTTCGTACTCGAATATAAGTAATATCCGATGCCCAAGCTTGATTAGGCGCGGAGGGATTAAACTGTCTATTTAATATATTTTCAAAAACAGGCAGATTATGACGACTATCTGTTGTACTAATAAACTTGCGTTTCCATATCGCTTTGATCTGCATTTCCTTCATTAAACGGCGTACACGATGTAGCCCCACATGAAGACCTTTAACATCAAGTTGTTTTTTTAAGCGGCGACTACCATAGGTCCGACCTGATGATTCAAACTCACTTTTTAATAACGCTCTAACAACACAGGGTTTTTTGGGTTGCCTGAGCCTGCGTTGTGCTGCATAGTAGCCAGCACGACTCATATCTAAAACCTCACAGCCTTGCTGAATAGTAATAGCCTTCTCTGCATGTAATTTTTCAACCAGAACTTGTTTTACTGAAGTTCTCGGGCAAAGAAGGCGGACACTTTTTTTAATAGTTCATTATCTGATTTAAGTTTTCTAACTTCAGCTTCTAGTTGCCTAATGCGTTGCTGTTCCGGCGTGATAGGCTTACCTATACCACATTGACCGAGTTGTTCGGCTTCAACTTGCCTTACCCAGCATCTGACTGCACTTTCGCCAACTCCCATATCTTTACAGACTTGACTGACACTAAATCCTTGCTCTTGAATTAGCTTTACGACTTCTAATTTAAATGCGGCATCAAATACTCGCTTTGGTTTTGTCATTTGTAGTTACCCATGTTCGATTGATTAATTATATCAACCTATAGGAGTGTCCGTTTTTATTAGACCACTACATCCTGTGCCGGCAGCAATATGTTTACCTAGTTGAGTAAATTCATCTGGTAATAAGACAAACCAACCAAATGTTAAATTGACTAATAATACTAACGTCAATGCTGGGAATATACGTTTAATTCTGCGGTTATAAAACTCAACTATTGAAAAGCTATTTCGTTCAATGTTTTCAAAAAGAATTGTAGAAATAAGATAACCCGATATCACAAAAAAATATCTACGCCAATAAACCCTGCCTTTATCCAATAGGGAAAAGCGTGGAATCCAATCACAGATAGTACTGCGATAGCACGAAGGCCATCAATGTCAGGGCGATATCTTGGATGTGTTAGTGTTTTATTCATAATAAATTATTTATTACAACACCGTAGTTAACTAAATCGTCAGTAATCTGATAAGTGTTTCGTAATTGTAATATTCTAGATAAATAGTTTTGAGTTATGATGCCATTCATCGCAACGGGTAAACCACGTGGCATCGTTCTAGTATTTCTTGCTTCAATTTCTAGCCTAGCCTGCATAGTGAATCCATCAGTCATTTGCTGGCGGGGTTCATGCCCCCAAATAGAGTAATAGCCATCAATTTTTTGTAGGTTGGGTTCAAACCAAAGATAAGGTTTATTAGATAAAAATGCGGCCCACGCACTGTAGGACGATACCGAGCAAACTAATAAATCGGCATCCGCTAATGCTAACAAGTCAGATATATCTGAATCTGGAATATCAGTTGTTGTAATCGCGTTACATTCATTTAGAAGTGGTGCAAGTTGTTCGTTAGTACCATCTGAAACGACTAAAAATTGTACTTTATCCCCAAGTTGCTTTTGAATTGACTGGGCAATATTTAGATACCATTGTAACGGCAAAGAAATGTTAAATTTACCACGATAGTTATTTACATCCAATTCAGGCTGAAAGTCACCCAATCGAATATGCATACCTATTGTTATTAAATTGGGATCGAGTCTTAATTTAATTTTTGCTAGGTTGTGTGCGGCAAACTTGCTTAAGTATAAAGTTGACATTACAAAATCACGTGCTTCAATCACGTGCCTATAGCCACCCCACATACCTTGAGTAGTTATAACCCAAGCTGGCTTTCTTGCTAACTTGTGTGTATCAGCAAATAGGAGTATTGAGTCAGATAATGATTGACCATTATATTTATAAAAATCTGCTTCGGTAAATTCAAAACGTGGCAACGTTTTTTCAATTAAACGATGTGCTAGCCAGTCTGTTCTTGGTGTGCCGAAATGTCGCCAATATTTTCTTTGGTTAAGCCCGAATGCTGGTGCTAAGGTTGGTACCCCCAGTGTAGTTCCTGCAACAAACGCGCGTGCCCAAGGAATTAATTCATTTCCTAAGCCTGCACCACGTCCATTTACGGTTGGAAGTGCGAATTTCATTTAAGTTTCAACGTCACTTCAATGTGGTCACCAAGTCGAAATATATGAATTATATGACGGGCCAAAGTAGCAACAAATCCAGTGTTACCCTGTAACTGCCTTTGTATAATGGATATTAGGCTTTTTCGCATTGGTATAGTTTTTACTAAGTTAGTCTCAATTTTATTTTGAGTTATGAACGGTATCTCTACTAGCCCTTGATCTAAAATACTACTTGCTCGTCCTTGGGGATAGGGTGATCCACAAATGCGCAATTTTTCAATTTTCATACCATAGGTAGATGCAATGTACTTTAGAGTTTCTGGACTGCAAAACTGGACGTGTTCAATTAGAGTTGCCATGCGCCAAAGATTACCTGAGTATTTTGCAATTAGGCTTTGTGGATTAGGGGAGTTAAAAATTATTGTGCCTCCCGGATTTAATAGACTTACCAAGCCTTCTAGCGTGCTCTTGAATTCTGTGAGATGCTCAATTGCCGCCCATATTGAAATACAATCAAATTTACCAAGAACTGATTTCAATGTTGGGTCTGTCGCGTCGATCCTAAACAATCGATCCGCTAAGTTAGTGGATGAGGTTATTTCTGGTAGATATGGGTCAGCACCATAACTATCCCATCCAGCTTTAATACACGCTGATACGAAACTACCGGCACCGCAACCATAGTCCAAATGTCTACCCCGCACATTCCCAAGTCTTTCAACTCTTGTACGATGTACTTCGCTGTTATCTTGTGTTTCTATTGAGACGTGATGTGTGTAGTTTGGTGTGTAGATATAGCTTAATAATTTTGGAGTTGCAAGGGGAGATTTGTAAGCAATTTTACAATGCAAGCAACTCATAACATCAATATCCCAAAATAGTTGTTTAACGGTAAATAATACTTTGGAATTAGCTATTCTAGATAAGCATAGAGGGCAGGTATCTCTAGAGTGAAATAAGGAATCCCTTGTCACAAATTCGTTAGATGCCAAAGTAATGTCACTTATTTTAACTTTTCGTGTTGAATTTGAGCTACTTAAACCAATTGTACGTATCTCTAATTGATCACTTTTATCTATGTTGCTAAATGATTCTATAAGATATAAATCGTTACCCTCCAGTAAGTGGATAACGGAACCTTCATTTATGTCAGAGATAGATAGGTTTTTTGGATTGTTCTGCATTTATATCCTTGATAATTTTACTCGTAAACACCTAAGTCATATATATATGTATTTTCATATCGGTTCTGATTTATTGCAATAGCCGCAATAGACCCATTAACCAATGAACTTATTAAACAATTACATTGTGATAATAATATGATGGTAGTTAGATATTCTAGACCTCTGAGGTATTTATCATTTTTGCGATTTGATGTTATTTCTATAATTGGGACGTGTTCATCAAAGTCGTTGATTCTAAATGCGTCGTTCGTCAGCAGTTTGTCGCCAAAATGATTTTTGAAAATGGCAACGGTTTTTACTTCCTCCGTAGCTAAAAACACATGGTCACAATTCCATTTGATAAGCATTTTTTTTGTTTTAGCTATTAAGGTTTCTACGTCAGGTTGAATGGTATGTCCAGTTAAGTTTATGTAATCTGAGCCTCTACTTAAAACACCTAAAACTCGTTTGCTGTTAATAATATTTATATATTCATTATATATTTTGAGTTGAATTGGGTGATTAATATGTAATTGAGTGTTGATTAGATTGAAATAATATTCTGCTTTTTTTTTGTTTTTAAGTAGGATATTTAAAGTAGTAGGATAGGCTTCTCTGGGTGATATTCCTGAAGCAAAGATGACGTTTTTACTCTGATAAACTTCGTCTAATGAATATTTAGTTGGTTGCTTAAAATAATACGTCCAAGCATTTATTTTTCCATACTCTTCATCTCGAAGGTAACCATTTTTAAAATTCATTAAATCAACAACCGGTATATAACCATTGATATCTGCAACTCTTAAATAACCCAAAATGCAATTAAATATAGCAAAGAGTCCTAAATGAGGATTATTTAATTTAATGATGAAAAAAGTTTTATCAGGATTTTTGAGACCAAAAGACCTTGTTTCCCCTATCAAACTTTTATCTGCCTTTTTTTGAGTAGAAATTAAGTATACATAATATAAAAGTGGGTACTTTCTTTGTAAGTAATGTTTATTTAGCATTCTTCGTGAATTATTATTTAGTTTAATTACAAATTAACTTCTATACTTTTTGAAAGTAAATCTCTTTTGTTATTTTTATAAAATTTAATCTCTCGTTTTTTGTAAAGCCAATAAATCCAACAACTATTAAAAATGTAATACCATCTAAAAATAAAACAGTTATCAATCTTTCCATACCTTCATTCATTAAAAGTAATGGAATACTTGTTATCAAATAGATAATGACACTAGATAAAAAACATCTCATAAAGACATCTTTTAAGAAAATATTAATAGATAGGTTATAGAGTTTTTTCGAAAATAACAGAATAATCGCTGAGTTCATAATAGAATAAATAATGAACACGATATAAATCGTATATGGAGGATACCCATATTTAAAGAGGATAAACGTAAATACAAGAGGTAGACATTGTAAGAGAGATGTTATAAGTTGAAATTTCGCAATTTTTCCTATTGCAGATATTGTTACAGACAAGTTAGTAAACAGCTGGTCTATTAAACTCCTTATGAAAAATAATCTACAAAATATAATTGCGTAATCCGGTACATTTTTAAGCCATAAATTAAAAATGTAAGGCATCTCTATGAAAGCAGGTAAATAAAATAACATAAGTAAAAAAAATGCGATTTTACTGCCCAACATGGTTGTTTTTAAGACCAGCTCTCTATTACCCGCACCTTCACTTTTTACAATCATTGGATTTAATGCTTTAAGCATAACATTTGAAAATGATGCAAGTTGCCCAGTTACCTGATCATTAATCCCTTGTGCTGCATTAACTTTTGTACCAAAAAAAAAATTTACTACAATGCTCTGCCCATAATGACTAATCATACTAGTGGCTGATCCTAAAAAGGACCAGCTTGCAAAATGCGTTATTTCCTTGAATAAGATGGGGTTATAGTGTTTTTTAAAATTAATTTCGCATTCAGGGTACGTTTTGTGACAATAAATTCTTTTAGTGATCAACATTAGAATTGTTAGGCAAGCCATTAAAAAACTATAAATCACTAAATTATCAAAGAGGTTATAAATGATCTGTATTTGTCCGGTTAAATAGAATATGCCGGACGGTAAACTCATAGATCCGTAGGCTACGTATAGTGCAATAAATAATTTAAGCACTGATTCTATGATGCCCAATATGGCATAAAACAACATATTTTCATGCGAGGTGATAACGGCTTCGTAGGGTACTGAGATGATAGTAAACAGGGTGCTGGCGACCATAAATTGGTAGACTAATTTAGCAACCGGTAAGCGGTCAGGTTCTATATTTAAAAAACCATTGAAGAAGATATAACCGGCTATTTCTAAAATAATGACCACTGCTATTGCTATGCCAAAATGGAGTAGGGTGCTCATGTTAAAAATACGCTTAATCTTTTCTAAATCACCTTCACCCTGCGCAAAGGACATAAACCGCTGGGTAGCAGAGGCCATGGAGGCATTTAAAAAGCCTAGCATGGCTATCACTCCCCCGACTAAGTTGTATAAACCAAAATCTTCTACACCTAGGGCTGTTAGGGTTAAACGAGTGGCATAAAGCGATATAAAGACGGTAATAGCCATCCGCAGGTAAAGAATACCTGTGTTTTTAGCTACCCGATGGATGGTTTTAGTAGTCATCTCTTTAGCATTCTAATTACGAAGTTATGATGTGTCAACACTTTTCCGGACACGTTGTTAAGCAACAATTTGCTGCAGTTCGTAATTAACCGGAGACAAATATCCATTGGCAGAATGGCGTCTTTGGCGGTT
>Ga0316219_1002314_pt1 | contig 17827 bp, 20 predicted proteins | sample TBH18003PmetaG_FD_203635 | JGI IMG/M metagenome (GOLD analysis project Ga0316219, IMG submission 203635) | Freshwater microbial communities from Trout Bog Lake, Wisconsin, USA - TBH18003P | ecosystem: Environmental > Aquatic > Freshwater > Lake > Hypolimnion/Profundal zone | place: USA... | reverse complement strand
GCTTAGATCACTCAGTGATCGAAGATGCCCGTGGCCTGCTAGAACAAGGCAAAACCAAAACTATCAAGCTTGGTCCTCACGGAGAGCGCCGGGTGGATGAAGTCTCGATCTTTGTCGAATCCTTTGCACCCGCACCGAAGATGATTGTATTTGGCGCGATTGATTTTGCTGCAGCAGTTGCACGCATCGGTAAATTTATGGGTTATCACGTGACGGTCTGCGATGCTCGTGCGCTCTTTGCAACGAAACGACGTTTCCCAGAAGCCGATGAAGTTGTTGTGGATTGGCCGCACCGATTCTTGCCTACTATCGATGTCGATGAACGTACGGTGATCTGCGTTCTTACTCATGATCCAAAATTTGATGTACCGGTCTTAGAGATTGCGCTGCGAACAAAAGCTGGTTACGTAGGTGCCATGGGTTCGCGTCGAACACATTTAGATCGTTTAGCTCGATTGAAAGAAGTTGGCATGACTGATGCCGAGATCGCAAGGCTCCGCTCGCCTATCGGCCTTGATCTTGGAGCGAGAACACCAGAAGAGACAGCAATTTCAATTGCTGCAGAAATAATTTCGGATATAGTCGGTGGAACAAATCGACCACTACGTGAAGGTAGCGATCCGATTCATAAGAACACTTTGGCCAGCGAAGATGAGCCCGCCCCAGTTCTTAAATATTAATTGTCATTAAGAGATAACTACCTGAGGCAGCGCAAGCCACCTAGCTTTCTTCGCATCGCTATCGCTGATGAGTGCAAAGCCAGAACCGCTTGCCACTCCCCGCAACATGGCAGAACCTAAATATCCACTGGATGTAAACTCATTGTCCACAAGATTTCCGGGCACTAGTCGTGCAAAGCCTGGCTGTGTTTTAAAACTCTCCGTGAGTGAGATCTCTTTCAACCCTGCAAAGTTACTGGCCTTTCGCCCTGCCAGAGAATCAATTACCGGTGCACCAAAGGAGACCAACGCTGCTAACGCGGACTGCGGATTGCCGGGAAGCGCTAAGAACGGAAGTGAGCGGTTTTCGCGTGAAATACGAGCAAGCAATATGTGATAGCCCGGACGGACTTTTGCGCAGTCAATGAGGTAATCACCATTGAGTGAAGAGATTGCAGGTCGCACAAAATCCCTAGGTCCATCTGCAGTGCCGCCAGTAGTGACGATCATGTCTACTTCCAACAACGCTGCTTTGATTGTGTTATTCAATAGCTCGCTATCGTCTTTTACAAACTCAGCACGCACTACTTCGCAACCATATAGTTCAAAGAGTGCTGGAAGTTGTGGTCCAAGAGCATCACGAATTGCACCATCGACAGGAACACCGTGGTGAATAAGTTCATCACCCAGAAAGAAAATTGCTACTCGCGGTTTACGGAATACATCCACCTGATCATGACCTGTTGCGGCGAGCAATCCGATGAGTGCGGGAGCGATTCGATCACCCTGATAAGTCAGAAGGTCACCAGCGGCACACTCCATTCCGGCGGGCCTGATGTGAGCCCCTGGCTCAATTTCTCCTCGAACTTCAGTTGGACTTTCATCCGCGTTCTCCCACGGCAATATGCCTTCACATCCGCGCGGCACCACTCCACCGGTTGAAATTCTCATGCACTGTCCCGAAGTGAGTTCAATTGTCGGAGCCTTGCCCATAAGCACTTCGCCAACAATGTGCCACGGCGATGGCCCACACACTGCCCAGCCATCCATTGCAGATGTTGCGAACGCTGGCAGTTCGCAGAGCGATCGAAGATCAATTGCGGCAGTTCGAGAAAAAGCTTCCCGAAGTGCCACTCGCTCGCTGGCTAATGCCGCAAAACTTGTAGCTGCAATCTCTCTAGCCTCTGCCCACGTGCCCTCACGCATTGCGACTACTTCTTGGAGTCTTTAAGGGCAGCGATCTCTTGCTCTAATTGCTGCACTCTTTTGTGGGTCTTGGCGTGGATATAGAACATGAAAACTTCCATCACAAACATCACTCCCATAAAAATCCACATAAAAGTCATCTGGGTATCACTCGAATTGCTCATATTCATTGCGTTAGAACCCTTCGACGCCTTTGAGGACAGCAACCGCTTCAGCAAGAACCGAGAGCGCAATTTCGGCAGGAGATTTAGCTCCGATATTTATTCCAGCAGGTCCATGGACTCGCGATAGATCGGTAATCTCGCGAAATGCTAGCCAGTCTGCGCGACTCTCTTGCATTTTTATTGAACCAAGAGCTCCGATATATCCGGCGCGACTTTCTAGCGCTGATGCAAGTGCGCGACTAGAGCTCTCCACATCATGCCCCATGATGACTGCAGCATCGATAGGTGAAAGCGTGGCGGCCAAGCCAGCAAAGTTCTCGGTACGAGGGTCTACTGCTGTCTGCCATCCAAGTGCTTGCGCAGCAGCAGCAAGTGCATCTGCAATTGCGCCTAGCCCGGCAATAATCATTCGAGTGACTGGCATATATGTCGTAACAATTCGATCGCCTAGATCAACAACAGTTGATTTGCCCTGATTAAAAATCTCAGCCACTTGTGGGTCTGCAGCCAAAATCGTGGCAGAGGTGAAAACTTCAGTACGAACAATCTCTTGGTTCTCTACATGAGCCACGATCGCAATCGACTCGCGTTCTATTAACGCTGGCCACAGTTCGGTCTCCAGCTCCTGCGCCGAGATCACTATGAAACGAAGTGATGTTCCTTGAGGAATTGAGGTGAGGGCCGATTCAAGAGGGCCGACGACGACATCGACAACTCGACCACGTGGAAGTTTTCGTGCAGCAAAATCTGTGAAGTGTCCATCAAATGCTCCGCCAAGCACGGTACCGATTTTGCCGCCACCAGGTGTCAGGACAAGAGCTTCGGTTGAGTTGGTTGCGCCAAGCGGATTTTCTGAAACTAGCCAAGCAAGATCGGCGCGTGTATTAGAGCGAACACAGGCGCTCACACTCAGGGCTATTTCATACATTTGTCGAGTATAAAGCCCAAGCTTCAATGCCACCATCTAAACTGGCGACATCTTTAAATCCCGCATTCAAAAGCGCAGCAGCGCAATTGGCTGATCGATAACCCGAGTGGCAGTACAGCACAATCGGCACTTCTGGGGAAAGTGCTGCAATCGCTGTGCCCCCATAGAACTCTCCTTGTGGCACGAGCGCCGCTCCCGGGATAAAGCCTTCATCCCATTCGCTAGGTTCACGAACATCGATGAGTTGGAAGACTGCCCCACTCTTTTGTATCTGATCTAGTTTTTCGGGAGTTACAACTGGAATATCAAACTCGTTGTACTCAAAGAGGCTGACAGAGCAGAAAGATTCGTAATCTGCCATCAACTCCGTCTGAACTGGGTTTTCGGAGCAGATCACACAGGATGGATCTTTTTTGAGCGTGATGGTGTCGTAGCTATTTTCCAGTGCGTTATAGAGCAGAACTTTTCCAACCATCGGCTGACCGATACCGGTAATCAATTTAATTGCTTCAGTGCTCTGAATCGAACCAATCACGCCACAGAGCGCCCCGAATACGCCGCCGACTGCGCAGTTAGGCGCAAGTTCTTTAGCGGGAGGTTCAGGATGCATGCATCGATAACAAGGACCGTGCTTTGACCAAAAGACCGAGGCTTGACCATCAAATCGATAGATAGAACCCCAGACACACGGCTTACCCAGCAGAACACAAGCATCATTAATGAGGTAGCGTGTTGCAAAATTATCTGTCGCGTCAATGACGAGGTCATATTCAGCAATTAATTCCAGCGCATTTTTACGAGTGATGCCCTGGCTATGAGTGATCACCTTGATAGATGAATTAATTTCAAGAATTGCGGCTCGCGCGCTGACTGTTTTAGGTGAGCCGACATTCCCTTCGCCATGCATTACTTGGCGTTGCAGATTCGAAACATCGACGATGTCGTGATCGGCAATTCCAATAGTGCCAACTCCGGCTGCGGCTAAATACAGCAAGACTGGAGATCCGAGTCCACCTGCTCCAATGCAGAGTACTTTGGCATTGGCCAACCGCATTTGTCCTTCAATACCGATCTCTGGAATGACGGTATGACGCCGGTATCTTGCTTTCGCCTCGTCATTGAGAGGTTCTCCAAGTGCAACCAATGCTTCGAAGGAGTTCACGTTAAGAAGCGTATCAATCTTGCAGACTTTCGTCCCAGCAATCTTTACCCGCGATGTTTAGACTGGGGCTATGAGCACATCTTCTGATCCCAGTTTCACTATTAGACCTATCGGCCTGGTCCACTCACCTTTCACGAGCGTGGAAGGTATGCCAATACAGGCATCAGCAGCCATGGATCAAACCGCTCGGGTAGAGGTCTTTGAAGAGTTCGCACCCGGCCTTAGAGATATAGAAGGCTTTGAGTACTTAGTGCTGATCACCAGGTTCCATGTCGGTTCATCGGAAAATCTCAATGTGATTCCTTTTATGGATGTTAAAACTCACGGTGTTTTTTCCACTCGCTCGCCTGCACGGCCCAATCGCCTTGGCCTTACGATCGTGAAATTAGAAAAAGTTTCTGGCCGATTCCTTGAGATTCGCGGGAATGACATGCTGGATCAAACACCTGTGATTGATATCAAGCCATATGTTCCTGCACTTGATGCCCACCAAACCGAGAATATCGGTTGGTATAAGGATCGATTGTTTGTACTTCCTACTGCCAAGAGCGATTCGCGGATGGCTGATTAATTTAGTTGAGGAATCCCCCACCCGCCATGGTCGCAGGAATCGCTTAAGTAAAAAGAAGAGTCGCCCTATAAGCTAGATATAGACTCTGCTCATGGCCGAGCAGTCGAATTGGTGGGGAGCGCGTCTGCGCTCCCTTCCTTATTTGTTGCCGACCTTAATTATTGGATTAATTCTCGGTTTTACTCCATCAGCTAGCGCGGCAGCCGCCCCACTCGCCCCCACATTTACGCAGGCCTCCTTAAAACTTTTAGTCGACAATGACTTCGCGGTCTTTATGGGAGATAGCAGTTCAGTTACTCGATTGTTTTATCAGAACAACGTTGCTTGGATGACCCAAGCGACGAATGCAGCAACTCTTAACATCATTCCGCAATCTGGTGAGTCATACATATACCTAGCTGTCATGGGTGGCGGCGGCACCGAAGATTTTGGTGGTTACCTCAATGGCATGGATGTGGTTTCAATTCCCGGCGCTCAAGCCAGCTCTGGCCGCTCTCCGCTGGGCGGAGCGACACTGAGTTCTCCATATGTTGATTTACATTCATTTATAACTGGCTACAACTTAACAGATGTAGCAAATGGTGTTCAAAATGTCTCTTTAGCAGATATCCAGAGTGCACTGACTGGAGTCTCATGGACTTCTGCTTATGCAACAGGCACCGATTCCACAGGTTATGTTCCCAACTATAAATATAATTCCGGAGTTTGTTGTGACCTTTCAAATAACTCAAATGGTGCCGGTCCTAGTGCGGCAAATCTGAGCGGAAAAGGTTTCGCATTTCCATCCGGATCACTTGTTGTCTTTCGCTATCCACTTTCATCACTCGGACTTCCACTACAGCCAGGAAACCATCAAGTGGTGGTGGATTGGCAAGCACCAGCGTCAGGTGATGCCCCCACCGGATATATCGTCCAATATAAGAAAACCAGCGATCCTGATACGGCATTCACAACTTTTTCCACGCCGGTAGCACCAACAACTATTGAGACGGTCACTGGTCTGACTAATGGAACTAGTTATACCTTCCGGGTGGCCGGTACAAACTCATACGGAACAGGTGCGTGGTCTGAAACGCGAACCGCTACGCCAGTGGGTCCACCTAACGCTCCAACTGGATTGGGTTACGTTCCGCTTGCCGGTTCAGCCCAAATATCATTCACTGATCCATCGACGAATGGTGGAAGTGTTCTCACCAATTATGAGTACTCACTCGATGGTGGAAATACGTGGATGGCGCTTTCTCCCGTAGATACCGTTTCACCAGTATCAGTTCCGGGTTTAACAGATGGAACTAATTATTCAATCGCACTTCGGGCCGATAACGTTTATGGTTCAGGTGTCACTTCTTCGCTTATCTCGGTCATATCAGGCTTAGTTGCTGGAATACTTTCGTTTTCTTTCGCGACGCCTCCAGTGAAAAGTATTCGAGCAAATATGAGCGCTAATGTGAATGTGCCGGGCAAGGTTACGTTCAGCATTTACGGAAAGAGAATCCCCGGTTGCATCAGAGTTGCAACAACCGGAAGCTCACCATCGATAGCGGCCACTTGTGCGTGGAAGCCAATGAGTTCGCGTATGGGAAATGTATCCGTTCTTGCAACGCCCACCGATGGTTCCTACAGTTCTTCAACCTATTCATCCGCGCCTGTAAATATTGGTCGAAGGTCTGGTACGAGATAGTGGAGGACCGTTCCGTCTTTGAACTCTCCGCTGAGCCATCTGATGAAGTTATTCGTTACGGTGATCTGCCGGATCAACTAATAGAACGTTATGGAAACAAGGGCGGAAAGAAAGTAGTTCTGATCCACGGAGGATATTGGCGCCCTGAGTATGACCGGGTCCATCTGCGACCCTTTGCTGCGGCGCTAGCTGACCAAGGATTTGATACTTATCTCATTGAATACCGCCGTGAACCGGGAAATCCAAATGCAACGGTGGAGGATGTATTTACCGCTATTAAATTGGTGGGGGAGTCTGTGGTAATTGGCCATTCGGCCGGAGGTCACTTGGCTTTACTCGCAACCCAATTGGACGAAGTGAAATCAGCTATAGCTCTCGCGCCAGTCTCGGATTTAGTTTCAGGCGAGCAACTCAACTTAGATGATGGAGCAATTCAAAGTTTCCTAGGTCAGAGCGCAGAAAGTCGTTCAGATTTAGAACCGATACGAGTGGGTATAAATGAAAAGTCTGTAACTCTCTTCCACGGCTCTGACGATATTCGAGTTCCGGTTGAGCTCTCTCGAGATTTCGCCGTGAAATATTCGACCGTTCAATATTACGAACTTCCGGGAATCGGTCACTTTGAATTAATCGATCCGCGGCATCCCAATTTCGAGAATGTCTTAGCGGCACTTTAATAAGGGAAAATATTGAGTGGGGCGGGTCGGGCTCGAACCGACGACGACCGGATTATGAGTCCGGGGCTCTAACCAACTGAGCTACCGCCCTGCAAGGATGCAGGCAAAGGCCGACTTTATCAGCAACGCAGTTGATATATCGAAATTACCTGCGAGCGGTCTCCGATGGAAGCTCTCCGAATCGCTCTTGATACGACTTGGCAAAGCGACCTAAGTGAGTAAATCCCCATGAAAATGCGATGTCGGCAATGGATGTTTGCAAGGCGCGTTCGGAGAGTAAATCTTCTCTCACTCGATTTAACCTGACATCTCGCAAATAGTCAGTTGGACTCATTCCTACATATTTCTTAAAGCCATCTTGCAATGAACGAATACTTACTCCGGCAACACGGGCCATATCGGTAACCGTTAATGGCTCCTCTGGATTCTCCTCACATGCGGCTATCGCAAGTCGAATTGACCTGGGTGCAGCTGGTTCAATTTTTGTACCAATTGAATCGCTGTAGTTATGCTTTTGGGAGAGAAGCAGGCCCGAGATAATGAGATCTTGGAATTGATTGCGAACTCCTGCATGCATCGTAAGTCCACCGCGATCTACATCTGCGACAAGAGTGTCGACGAGTGTTCGCCAGCTTCGAGCCTGTGGAGTTGTGAGATCCATTCCTAAATTGAATTTAACGGGAAGATGCAGCTCTCGGCCGATCAAATCTTCAAGGCGCTCTTCAAGTGTTGTGCGATTTATGTAGACCAAAAGTTGTGGATTGTTCTCATGCCAAACCATGTCCAGTTTTTCAAGGGGATTAGGAATGGATGCAGTGTTAACGTCGGAATAGACGTGCTCCTTGCCCGAGTTAATATCTGCTGATCCGGCAAGCGGCATTTGAACCAAATAGAAAGAGTGAAGCTCGCCCGGTGTGATGTGTACCTCTGCGCCATAATCCAAATAGTTAAGGGTTACATCGCCAAGTGTGATTCGGTTATGAACTGTATTCAGACGTTGATCGATGCTGGTCGTAGTTAATCTGTGCGGACAAAAAACGCGCGCAACTTCATCTCGCGCTTGATCGAGGTTGGTGGTGCGAAAGAGATTATGCGCCGAGAGCAGCTCTGCTACGGGAACCATTTGCTAATGGTCTAACTCCCCCTACTAGCCCGTCAATAGATTTCCCGACGAAACTGCGTTCTCTGGCTATGTTACGCGCAGGCAGGACAGGATGCCCAAGCGCTTTTGCCTACCTTCAGAGTCTTACCAACCCATAAAGGAGTGTTATGAGTACAGGGCTATTATCAGGAAAAAGTGCCATTGTGACTGGTGGCGGAACCCTTTTCGGCGAAGCGGTTGCCAAGGTATTAATTGCAGATGGAGCCAAAGTTCTCATAGTGGAAATCAATGAGGAGAGCGGAGCTTCAGCAGCCTTGAGTACTGGAGCAGAATTTGTACATGCTGATATAACAAGTGACGCAGATGTGGTAACGGTTGTGACAACCGTTATATCCAAATTTGGAAAAATAGATATTTTGGTCAACTTAGCTTGTTCGTATGATGACGCAGGTTCAGCCACCAATCGCGCTCAATGGACGAATACTCTCAATGTGAATGTGGCAAGTGCCGCACTATTGGGTGAAGCGGTTCGACCACATATGAAAAAACAAGGAGGCGGCTCCATCATAAATTTGACCAGCATCTCCTCGGGCGTGGCTCAGATTGGACGATGGGCCTATCCCGTAAGCAAAGCAGCAATTGTCCAACTCACCCGAAACATGGCGATGGATTATGCGCCAGATAAAATTCGCGTTAATTCCGTTTCACCTGGCTGGACTTGGTCGGCCATCATGAACTTGTTATCTAAAGGCGATCGAATGAAGACAGATCGAGTTGCCGCTCCTTTCCACCTCACTGGCCGCGTAGGAGATCCAGAAGAAGTCGCAAATGTCATTTCCTTCTTAGCAAGTGATAGAGCATCTGTCGTAACTGGAGCAGATTGGGCGGCAGACGGTGGCTATTCAGCAATGGGACCAGAGCAAGCTGTACCAGCAATTCCGCTCTTGGAAGCATAACTAAATCCAGAAATGATAAAAGCCCCGATCTAATTGACCGGGGCTTTTTCACGTGGCTAATTATTTTCCGGCACCCACTCGAGCACGAATTTTCTTGCTTACATTTTTATAGCTTGCGGGATTGATGGGGAGTAGCCACTGATTGAAGCGAGTGAACACTGGGATTTGCGCATCCAGATCTTCTAGCAGTTCATCAATATTATGAACCGAGAACGGAATGATATTTGTTCCACGAGCATGCTTATTCTCGGTGCGATGTTCCATCCAAGCCAGACGCTTATCGATATGTTGAAGCATCTGATCTCGGCTAGGTAGTTTGATCAAACCCGCGATATTTGCAGCAATCCATACCGAACCAATTTCAGCATTGAGCTGACTAAAGAAGGATGAGTTGTATCCGCTAAATGCTAAGTTCTTCACATCAAGTGGAATTAGTTGGCGATAGAGGCGGAAGTTTCCACGCTCATCAGTGATTGCTTTCATGATTTTGTCGTCAAAGAAGCTCACGCGCTGATGGAAGCCAGTTCCGCAAATAACATAGTCGGCATCCAGGACTTTTCCATTGGAAAGGTGCACCTTGCCAGCTTCCATTTTAACGATTTCAGTATCACGTTCGACATTAAGTTTTCCTTCCTGAACTTTCTTGAAAAATCCATCTGAAGCTAGCGAGACGGTGCTTCGAACGATTGTTTCAAGACCGTTCTTAGGATGAAGTCCAAGTTTCTCGAGCCTGAACTGCTTCTCGATGACCCCTTGAACACTTCCCAGCATTCCGGCGCTAACTTTCTTGCCTTTGCCATGAAGAAAGGCTTCAGTTCCCTTTAGTTCAATATATGGGAAGAGTGCCTCACCCATTCGGGTGAGTAATAACATCTTGTAATTTAAAACATTTTTTAGCTTTTTGGGAACTTTCCAGATGAGATGGCGCGCAACTATGGTGACATTAGCAGCTGTTCCCACGCAGGCATTTGCCACATCGCAGGAAGATTTTCCGTATCCGACTACGACTACATTCTTACCCTTTACATCGTTGAGATCGTGAAAGTCAACGGTATGCATGAGTTTGCCACCTGCAGCGCGAAATGCATCAGCACCTTGGTAATTCGGTACAAAGGGATCGGAGAAAATTCCATTTGCTACTATCAAATAATCGAAATCCTCAGTTCGACTCTTTCCGCCGGAAGCTAAGGTTAGCGACCAACTTCCGTTTGAATTCTGCTCGGCTTTTTCGACAGTGGTATTTAGTTGAATTTTCTTATCAATACCAAATTTTTTGCAGTATCCAGCCATATAGCTCTGAACCTGTTCGCCACTTGGCCACTCTGGGGTTCCTTTAGGGTAGGGATAGTCGGAGAGGGCATAAGTGCTTCTCACATTTTGAGTTCCGAGTCCTGGGTATCTGCGAGATGCAGTCCAGACTCCGCCTACCTCTGATTCCTTTTCAAAGACTGTTACATCATGTCCAAACTCGGTAAGCACCTTTGCTGAGGAGAGCCCACCAAAGCCTGCTCCCACTATTGCGATTTTTAAACCCATCCGTATCTCCATTCATTGGGCGCAACCCGAATGTTCCGGGTATTGGCAACCCAGATTAGAAAAGAGAGAGGAGCGGGCTTAGCCATCTGGCGCACGAGGTATCCATTGAGCGTGCCGTATTGTCAGGGTGTGAAGAAAATTCTGTTCCTGGTAGTTGCCCTGAATCTAAGTGCTCTCACAAGCGCCCAAGCCGCACCTAGATATGTTTTCCCTGTTCAAGGCTGCACGGTTCACTTCACCGCTTATCACCACAACTATCCCGCAACAGATATCTTGACCAAAGTTGGTTGTTCATTTGTGGCTCCAACCGCCGGCGTAGTTGATGAAGTAAACCGGGTCGATCGATTTACCTGGAAGACCGATTTAGGTGCCGATCGCGGAGGACTCTCTGTCTCCATGATTGGTGATGATGGAGTGCGTTATTACGGCTCGCACCTCTCATTTATTCCTGCCACAACCATCCCAGGCCTTCGGGTAGCTGCTGGAGATTTACTTGCTAAGACCGGTGACTCCGGCGATGCCAAGGGGACTGCGCCGCACCTACATTTTGGTATTTCTTGGCCAACGCCACCAAAGATTTGGTGGGTTCGAAGAGGTGAACTTAATCCATTTGCATATGTAACTGCGTGGAAGGCCGGTGAAGATATTTCACCCGCGAAATCAGTTGCCGCGCTAGAGAAGAAGGTGGGGCAAGTACCCGTTCACACGGGGTACTAACGTTTGGTTGAGCGTGGCGTAGCCCCGGCATAGAAAATACTTGATGTATTCGTCGAGTAATTCACATAGTCCGTCGGGGTTACGGAAGCGGTCAAGAGATTAGGTCCTATGACTGCGGGTTTCCACGCGCATAGCGCTACATCCGAAACTGAAGAAATTTTCTTGCACCCTGGAATGGCTTTGCCGTAGTTGAAAAAAGTAACCGGCCCATCGCTATTGACGATGGCTTTAATTGTTGAAGTGGAGCGATAAGTCGCGGTATTTCCACCTGCATCGAGTGAAACTGAAATAGTTGCAGGAACGGGAACATATATTCGATAGGCAGGGTAGGCGGAGTATGAAAAGGGCCCCCCGGAGGCATTTGTCAGGATGTAACTACCGGAAGATGTCACCATGGTCCAACCATTGACTGCTTTGCATCTACTACTTTCTTGTCTGTCCGTTGCGCCCCAGCTTTGAGAAGGCTTCTGCGTGTGAACACTTTCATGGTCGTTTACCTCGTTACTCGTTGGAAAACTTGTTGAGTCGGAGCTGCGGTACCGACAGTCGTTTGGATGGTAACTGTGGCAAGTGTTGCGATGTAATCAATTGTGGTCGTCTCCCCACTAAGTGAGTAAGTCAGAATGAAGTGTCCATTTCCAAGATTCTGACATGAAGTGATAGTGGCTCCACGGAGTGGAGGTTGAGGTGGCCTAAAGGCATGTGTTGAGGCTTGCGGATCTACCTGTCCATCCTTTTGAGAGACAACGCCCTTAAAGCCACCATTTATATACGGGTAGGAGGAAGTTCCGTGATAGTGATAACCGAACTTTTTGTAAGTGTGGCCGTTCAAGGAATCCAATTTATTCATTGGGGATCCATCTGGTTCAAGAGCGCCATAAATTGCGAATCCATCTAAGGCATACCCAATTGGGTTCCGTGCTCCGACGGTACTCTGCAAGTGCAAAGGTGCAGTGTGATAGTGGTAATCATCCGCTTGTCCGCAGTGTCCCCCAAAGTCATCAAGCTCTCCAGCAAGGAATGCATCTTCGCCTCGGTTATTCAGGGCATTAAAGATGGGAATTCCATTTGCTGCAATAGCTATTGCACCTCGCAAGAAGTTTCCAACATTGGGAATGGGCATGGATGCTAAGACTGGCTTAATAGGTAATGACCATGCATTTGATCCTGTGTAAGGCTGTTGTGTCGGAATCTGTTCCTGCCAACTCTTAATTCCCACCATCATTTGATGGGCAGGAATGCCATTGGATTCAATTAAATAATACTTAGCGCCCTTAGTTACTTTGACGGTCGACGCAAAGGCACTGAATCCGGGAAGCTTTACTGCTTGAGTCGTTGCGGCAAATGCAACGAAATCGCCGAGTGTGGCAAGTCCAATTCCCAGCCCTAATCCCTTGAGAAGAGACCGGCGATCCATCTTTGATAAGTGCCGTATTTCGTGATCATCATGGTGTTCTAGGGACATTTGTCGCTCCGTTCGGACGTGAGTAGATCACATTGAGAGTTGCCTGACCCAGGGTTATCTTTGAAATAGCGGCAAGAAGATTTGCCCGAGTTATGGATGCTGATGTTTGGCCCAAATTCGCTGAACGGGATAGAGCATAAATTGAAAATGTGTATTTCTTAGGTCCAGGTCCTTGAGAACAAGGTGGCGCATATCCAATATTGGGATTTTCGCCGTTCCCTCCAACTTGGCCGATATTTAAATTACCTTGCGCAAGTTTGGAAACCTTTGCGGGAATGTCCCAAATGCTGAAGTACCAGTGATCGGGCCCATCTTTTGGGATCGTGAACATCGTAAGAGCAAAGTATTTCGTTCCCTTTGGGGCGTTCTTCCATTGGAGTGGTGGCGAGATGCTTTCACCGTCGCAAGTGAAGGCGGCTGGAAGATTGCCCATTTCTGAAACCACAGGACTACTTAGAGTAAAAACTGGAGTTGTCGCCCATGATGATGTGGTTTGAAGTGCCAAGCAGGTAGCTACTAGCAATACCAATATCCTGCGCATGGGTCTAGCGTTGCAGAAAGTTTCTTAATTTGGGCTGTGAGTTTTCGATCTTTCGCCTGAAAGGAAACAATTTCTGCCCACATTTTTGCCCACATGCCCACATTTTTGCCCACATAAACCTTGCAAATCTTGTTAGGTTATGAAGAAAGTTATAAATGATTTATGACCACTTCCGCACAGGAAATGGCCACAAATCGTTAGTTTAAAGAAGAGTCGCCCTATAAGCCGGATCCTGTCCATCGCTTGCGCGAATGGGTCATCATCCATCTAGTCGCGCAATTACTCGCACGATCAAGCAACCTACCTGATGACTCGAGCGAGCAGCTCTCAAGCGCCATCTTTTTGGTCTTGCTCCAAGTGGGGTTTGCCTTGCCGCCGATGTCACCACCGGCGCGGTGGTCTCTTACACCGCCGTTTCACCCTTACCTCGGCAAGCCGAGGCGGTCATTTTCTGTGGCACTTTCCCGCGGGTCGCCCCGGGTGGCTGTTAGCCATCACTTTGCTCTGCGGAGTCCGGACTTTCCTCGGTATTCCTATTAATAGGGATAACGCGATGACCCAGACGACTCTTCAGTGGGCTCAGAATACCCCGCCTTGGACTACAACCCCAGTGGTGAGCGTGGGTAAGATTCGGATCCTCACCCATCAGAGGAGAACCCGTGAAGTCCACTAAGAAATATGCATTTGCCGCAGTAGTCGTTGCTGGCGCACTTGCTTTCGCTCAAACACCATCATTCGCAGCGTCATCTGCTGCATCACTTCTTCCAGCAAGCGTTAAGAAGGCTGGAGTGCTCACCGTCGGCACCGACACCACATATGCACCAAACGAATACTTGGATGCAAATGGCAAGGCAATCGGCTGGGAGATCGACCTGTTCAACGCAGTTGCTGCAGACCTCGGCGTCAAGGCTAACTTTGTAAGCGCTAACTTCGACACCATCATCCCTGCTGTTAAGGGTGGAAAGTACGATGTTGGTCTTTCATCATTCACAGATACAAAGGTTCGCGAAGCTCAAGTTGATTTCGCTAACTACTACGTTGCAGGAACCCAATGGGCTTCACTTGCAGGCAAGAAGGCTGTTGATCCAAACAACGCTTGTGGTCTTACAGTTTCAGCTCAGACAGGTAGCACCGAAGTCGATGACCTCACCGCTAAGTCTGCTGCATGCGTAAAGGCTGGCAAGAAGCCAATCACAACACTTTCATTCGATGATCAGAATCAAGCAACAAACGCTGTCCAACTTGGTCGCGCTCAAGCTCTTTCTGCTGACTCTCCTGTAACAGAAGATGCGGTACACCGCAGCGCTGGCAAGTTGCAGCTCGATGGCGCAATCTACGGATCTGCACCATACGGTGTTGCAACAGCCAAGGGTTCAACATTGGTCAAGGCAATTGCTGCTGCACTTACAGATCTAAGCAAGAACGGCACCTACGGCAAGATCCTTGCTAAGTGGGGCGTAACACCAGGCGCTGTTAAGTCATTCACTGTTGATGGCGCAATCAACTAAAACCGCAATTAAGGCAGTGCCGCTGCGCCACCCATTACGGTGGGCAGCGGCCCTGTACCTTGTACTAGTCGCAGCTGCATTTATTGTCGATGCATCTCATCGCAGCGCTTACGACTGGAAATCCTTTAACAAGTACATCTTTGATGCACGCGTTTTTAAGGCGGCTGGAGTAACTCTCTCCCTCACCGTCATTGCGATGTTCTTTGCGATCCTTTTGGGAATTGCGCTGGCTGTTATGCGCCGCTCGCCCAATCCGGTTTTTCGCAATGTCTCATGGATATTCATCTGGATATTCCGCGGAACACCTGTCTACGTACAGCTAGTTTTCTGGGGTCTGCTCTCCACCATTTACCACTCATTTTTCATCGGTATCCCCGACATTCACTTTGGTCACTTTTATCTAGGTGTGCACTTTGCTATTAGTCAGACAGCATCGCTGTACTGGCTTGCCATCATCGGCCTCTCGCTTAACGAAGCTGCTTACATGGCAGAAATTGTTCGCGCAGGTTTGCTTTCAGTCGACAATGGACAAGAGGAAGCCGCCAAGTCTCTGGGCATGAGCTGGTGGACCACCATGCGTTTTATTGTTATTCCTCAAGCGATGCGCATCATTATTCCCCCAACGGGCAATGAAATCGTATCGATGCTTAAAACCACATCGCTTGTTACTGCGGTGCCACTCGTGACCGATCTTTATGCGCGTACACGTAATATTTCGGATGAGATCTACAACCCGATCCCACTCTTGATGGTTGCATGCGCGTGGTACCTCTTCTTCACCACGATTCTCATGTTCGCTCAATACTTTATTGAAAAGCGATTTGCGCGTGGTCATAGCCCGATGATTGGAGTTCAATCATGAGTAAAGACCTAATGGTGAGTGCACACGAGATTCATAAGTCGTTTGGATCTAACGAAGTACTTAAGGGAATTACGCTCGAAGTTAAGCGTGGCGAGGTAATGTGCCTCATCGGACCCTCGGGTTCTGGTAAATCCACATTTCTGCGCTGCATCAACCACTTAGAGAAGATCGATGCCGGTCGACTTAGTGTCGATGGCGTCATCATTGGTTATCGCGAGCAGCACGGCAAGCTCTATGAATTAAAGCCATCTGAAGCTGCAAAGCAACGCAGTGGTATCGGAATGGTCTTCCAAAAATTTAACCTCTTCCCTCACATGACGGCGCTCGACAATGTTATTTCTGGCATGGTGCGGGTTCAGAAGATCGATAAGGATATTGCTACCAAAGAGGGTAAGGCTTTGCTTGAGCGCGTGGGTCTAGCTGATAAGGCCGACCACTACCCCGCTCACCTTTCGGGTGGCCAGCAGCAACGCGTGGCGATCGCTCGCTCACTAGCAATGAAGCCAAAATTGATGCTCTTTGATGAACCAACTTCTGCACTGGACCCTGAGCTCGTTGGCGAAGTACTCGATGTCATGAAGGAACTTGCTCGATCAGGCATGACCATGGTTGTGGTTACACACGAGATGGGCTTTGCACGCGAAGTCGCTGATTCACTCGTCTTCATGGATAACGGAGTTGTAGTTGAAGCCGGAGATCCATCAGATGTGCTTGGCAATCCTCAGCACGAACGCACCAAGGGCTTCCTCTCTAAAGTTATCTAGCTACTTGCTCGCTGCTCTAGCTGCCTCAATTTTTACAGTCGTTAGATGTGGCGAAGCGAAAATCGCCATAAAAATTCCCAGTATCCCTGCTGCCAACATTGGTAAACGAAGCGAGAGTGTGCGCGAGAAGTGATGAAGCGCAATACTCACAAGCCCACCGCCAAATAGTGCTCCTAGAGGTTGTGTGCCCAGGCCGAAGAATCGATATGCGCTATTCACCCGACCAAGTAAGTGGTCAGGAATAATTTCCTGACGAAGGGTCACGGTCACCACGTTCCAACAGATGGCCGCAAACATTTCGACCACACCAAGCAACCAGGCAATTTCCCAATGAGTCGTAAACGCCATAATTAGCGACATCGATGGATTAACCACAAGCGCAAAAGCGAGAATCTTTCCGCGGCCAATTCTCTTGGTGAGCTTAGGGCCGAAAATTCCGCCAAGCGTTCCGCCGACTGCTGCGCCAGTAACAAGCAATCCGTAAGTAAAGACTGTGGTGTGAAGATCTTCTTGTGCAAAGAGGATGAAAACCGAGAAGAAGATCGAGCTAATAAAGTTAAAAAATCCTAAAATGATTGCAAGATCCCGGAGAAATTTATTGTGCCAAAGCCAGGTCAAGCCTTCTTTAATCTCACGCCTAAAGTCGGGAACCGACTCTGACTTGGCCTGCGAACGAATAAGCGAGGAGGTAATCAGGCCAAGCAAACCGGCAGAGCCAAAGAAGCTTGCTGCATCAAAAAGCAACGGGGCGAAAACACTTAAGCCAAGCAGGAGTGAAGCCAGTGGTGGACCCAAGAAGTTTTCGGTTACCGATTCTGCACTCCATAGCCGACCATTGGCTTTCTCAAGAAGTGGACCTTCCACAATCATGGGGACAAAAGTCTGCGATGCCCCATTGCCAAGCACTCCGCCGCATGAAAGCAGAAAGGATGCGACAAGCAGCAAGCTATAAAGAGCAACATTAGTGTGGATTTTTACTCCAACTAGATGTGAAGTCAGCAGGTGAAGATGTGAGCGCTCAACTAAAAGCGCCAACGCAACGATCGCTGTGATTACGCCTCGGAAAATATCCGTACAGACGATAACTGTGCGACGTGGAAAGCGATCGATAAATACTCCAGCAGGCAGGCTAAAAAGTAACCACGGGAGGGTCGACATCAATCCAATGAGTGAGAGCAATAGAGGCGAGCGTGTTAAAGAAGATGCAACCCATGGATACGCCACGGCCGCAACACCATTACCGAGATTGGAAAGTGCGCCAGCGGCAAATACCTTATGGAAGGAGCTGGGTAGCCTTTCGGTGCTCATACGTGTTTTTTAGTAGCTTC
>Ga0316219_1002306_pt1 | contig 17861 bp, 16 predicted proteins | sample TBH18003PmetaG_FD_203635 | JGI IMG/M metagenome (GOLD analysis project Ga0316219, IMG submission 203635) | Freshwater microbial communities from Trout Bog Lake, Wisconsin, USA - TBH18003P | ecosystem: Environmental > Aquatic > Freshwater > Lake > Hypolimnion/Profundal zone | place: USA... | reverse complement strand
AGGTGCAAAAGCAACTTGAGGGTGCTGAAAAGAATATTGAGAAGCAACTCAAATTTTCGCGAGAAACATTTGAGTTGGACATGGAGGAATCACGTCTAAAAGCGGAACAACAGTTAGAGGCAGCTCGACGTTCTGCAAATAAGCAAATCGTTGCCCCAATGAGAGAGGCATGGATTAGCAAGATCAGAGAGATGATTGCCAGATATTTAACCGTATTGAATTTTATTATCGTCAAACACAAGAAGGAACCAAGCGATACTGAGACCTTGCAACAAGTTCAATTAAAAATATCGGAATTCCAACTACTATCAACCGAGATTATATTGATGCTGAATCCCGAAGAATCCGAACAATATTCATGCATCACAATCATTGGAGAATTGACGGGCTTACCAGTGAGGGCAGGAAATGGCGAACAATGTGGGGCTGAATATATGGCAAAAAGCAGAGAACTAATGCAATTAGCAAGAATTATGTTCAAGAAAGAATGGAACAGAGTGAAAACCGAAGACGCAAATTAGAAATGAGGATGCATGACGGCTTGGAGAATGCAGCTACACCCAGATGAAGCACAGCAGTCTACGCGGCACGTGGTAGAGAGTCTTTGCGCGGGATATGTTGGTCTCGATTTCAAATGGGATATTGGAGACCTGGAAAAAGCAAATAAAGAGGATTTACCTCCCGGCGAAAAAGTGCTTTGGGCATTCGCCCATGAAATGAAAATTGGAGACCATGTACTTGTTTTCGTTCATCACTACCCTTTTGCACTCGCAGAGGTATGCGGAAAGTACAACTACATCAAAACTCCGGTACCAGAGATTGGTGTATGGTTTCGACACTTTAGGGCAGTATGCAATGTTCGATATTTCGCAGACTTCAAGACAGATATGTCGAGCTGGAAACCTTTGACAATGACAGCGACATTGACCCCACTAAGAAGCGAAGATAGCGGTTCGCAAAAACTTGTCAGGGAATGGCTAGCGAGTAATTGACTCCTACCTCTTCAGCAAATCCACCGGCTCATTCACATCGCTGATCCGGAAATACTCCGCCAGCGTCGGATGCGCCCGCTGCACAGCCAGATACATCTCCCACGCCACCCGCCGGTAGCTGTAGTGTCCCGCCACCGTGCTGCGCAGCTCGCTGATGTACACCGCCTCCGCAAAATCCATCTTGAACAGGCTCCGGCACCGCGTCCCCAGCGGCAATAGATAGTGCGCGCCCGCCGCATCCGCCGTCGCCAGCCTCCGCGACGCACCATGCGCCTCCTCCATCGCCGCCGTGTACTTCACCAGCAGTCCGCTCTCCGCCAGCGTCGGCTGCCCCGGCGCGTCCGGCAGCTCGAACCCATGCGCCGTCGTGTACCCCTGCATCAGTTGTGTGCACTTCCTGTGCCGGTGCAGGTCGCGGAACCCCCCAATATCCATCAGCAGGTCGAACGCCAGCCCCTGCCCCGCGCTCCACGCCCGCAGCAGCTCGTCGTGCCGCCCCCTGTGCTTCGCCCCCATCCGCACAATCTCGTCCCGCCTTCCTGCCGGCAGCGCCGCCACCAACTCCCGCACCTGCCGGTACGGATGGTGGCAGTGCGTATACAGCAGCGACGCCGCAATCTCCACCTCCAGCGCCATGGGTTCCACTAAATCCACCACCGGAGCCTGCGCAATCTCCACCCCCGCCAGCAACTCCTCCGCCACCTGCTTCAGCTCGACGGCCGTCTTCTGCGCGTACTCGTTCACCGCCGCGTACTTCACCAGCGTCGGGGACACCTTCACCTCGCGCAGCAGCACCTGCCTTGCCCGCTCGCCCGCCTCCGCGTTCACCGCCGCAATCTCGTCCACCAATATCCGGCACTCGTCCGCCTTCAAGTCCCACGCCGCCCCGCTCGCCGCCCCGCGCAGCTTCGCTCCCAGCTCCCGAACCTCCGCGTACTCGCTCGTCAGCAGCCGGCTCACCTGCGTCTCCAGCGTCCGCGCATTCACAATCTGGCCCAGCGATGTGTTCGTCGCCAGCGGCAGCAGATACCGCGCCATGTCGAACGCCCGTGCCTTCAGCGTCCGCGTGTACTGCCCCTCGTCCATCTCCGCCGGCCGCGGAATCGCCCGCTTCAGCGCCTCCAGCATCCCAGCGTTCACCGCGTCGTATCCGGCAAACAGAGCCTCAATCGCCTCCGTGTACTCCCCCGTCCGCCCGCCGAAATCCGGCGTGTACCACCCCGACCGCCTAAAGTTCTGGTACCGCGTCGAACGCTCCTGCCCGTCCCACCGCTGCTCGTCCACCAACTGGATCGCCGCCACCATGCTCAGCCGCTCGATGGCGAACGCCACGTGCGCCAAATCCGCGATGGACCGGTGTCCATACTGGAAATAAAACGTGTTCAGGAACTCCTCGGCCCGCTGCGAACTGATCTCCCGCAGAGACTCCTTCATGCTCAGCGCGCTGCGCGAGTACTTCGCCATCGCGTACGCCAGAACCTCCGGCTCCGCCCCGAACACCGCATACACATCCGTCTGATTGCCCTTCGCTATCGCGCCCGCACCCGCACCCGCCGCCTTCACATCCGTTCCCGTTCCCATAGTGCCCACAGCATATACGCGCCGCGCCTGAGGATGGCGGCCTTATAATCACCTTCGCCGTCAATTTTCGTCGCACCACGCAAGGAGACGCATCATGTCAGCACTCACAGGCCGCATCGCACTCGTCACCGGAGCCAGCCAGGGCATCGGCCGCGCCATCGCCTTCGAGCTCGCCCACCGCGGCGCTCACGTCGCCCTCGCCGCCCGCAGCGCGGAAAAGCTCGCCGACCTCGCCAGTGAAATCGCGGCCGCTGGCGGCACCGCCCAGGCCTTCTCCCTCGACGTCGCCTCCGAGGACTCCATCAAAGCCTGCGCCAAGTCCGTCATCGAACACTTCGGCAAGGTCGAGATCCTCGTCAACAACGCCGGCATCACCCGCGACGGTCTCATGATGCGCATGAAGCGCCCCGATTGGGACGACGTCCTCACCACCAACCTCACCGGAGCCTTCCTCCTCACCCAGGCCTGCGTCTCCTCCCTGCTCAAGAACCGCTGGGGCCGCGTCATCAACATCACCTCAGTCGTCGGAGAAATCGGCCAGGCCGGCCAGGCCAACTACGCCGCCAGCAAGGCCGGACTCATCGGTCTCACCAAGTCCCTCGCCCGCGAACTCGCCTCCCGCGGCATCACCGTCAACGCCGTCGCCCCCGGATACATCGAGACTCCCATGACCGCCGTGCTCAACGACGACCAGCGCGCCGCCATGATGACCACCGTCCCCCTCGCCCGCCCCGGATTGCCCGAGGACATCGCCCGCGCCGTCGCCTTCCTCGCCTCCGACGACGCCGCCTACATCACCGGCCACACCCTCGACGTCAATGGCGGCATGTACATGAGTTAGCGGCGTGCCCACGCAATTTTGAACTGAGCGTGGTTCACGCGCCGCGCGAACCACACTCGTTACCCCTCCCACAACATCTAGACCCCACACACACACCCACCACAAGCACCCCATAAAGAGTCACTCGCGTGGTTCACGTACCCGCACCTGTACGCATCTCGAAAGGTACTCCCAAAGGCTCATTTTTGTTGGGTTTAGCTCATTTTCCGCTTGCACGGTTTCCAACCCCTGTTTACTGTTACCTCAAATGCAACACACCGATGCCATGACCGAGACCAACACACTCCGCTCAGACGCCACCCCGCCCCTCATGGAAGCGCCTCCTTCCATCGCCATCGGCTCCACCATCCGCGGCTACCGCTTGCAGCGCGGCATGTCCCAGGGAGACATCGAGAAGCGCACCGGTCTGCTCCGCTGCTACCTCTCGCGTGTCGAGAACGGCCACACCATCCCCTCCCTCGAGACCCTCTCCAAGATCGCCTCCGCCATGGAGATTCCTCTCTCCCAGTTCTTCACCGACCATGGCGTCCAGCAGCCGGAGATTAACACCATCACCCTTCAAGAGGACGAGATCCGCTTCCTCTCCCAGATTCAGCGTTACTCCTCCAACCTCAGTGATAGCGACCGCAAGCTCCTCCTCGCCATGGTCCGCAAGTTCGCCGCTACAGCCCACGCCTAAATCCCTAAATTGTTCTTGAACCATTCGCCCCTTCGCAAGAAGGGGCTTTTCCTGTCGGCGGACAATTCAATCCAATACATTGAATTGTCCGCCCACCGACAGTTGTCATCCTGCTTGCCGCGCCGAAGCTCCGTAGGAGCGTAGGCGGGAGCGAAGCGAAGGACCTGTCGTCAGGACATCCCCGCCGTAAAGCTCGCCAGCCAATACCCCGCCAGCGCCAGCACCAGCGCCGCCCCCGCAAACACCACCTTCTGCCGCGCCAGGTACCGCACCCTCCCCGCCGTCATCTGCGGCAGCAGCGGAACCCCCAGCGCCAGGCCGTACGCAAACCCGCCCACATGCGCCATGTTGTCAATGTGCACCCCGCCCAGCCACCCCGACCCGAACACCACCCCGATGAACAGGTTCAGCAGCGCAAACTGCATCACGCTCTTGCGCAGCCGCCGCAGCTCCGGCCACGGTATCGGCAGCTTCTTGTTGCTCAACAGCACAATCAATATCCCTGCTATCCCGAACACCGCCCCGCTCGCCCCTGCGCCGATGATCTGCGGATGCACCGCCGTGCTCAGAAGGTTCCCCGCCACACCCGTCAGCACATACGTCGCCGCAAGCCCCCACGGCCCCAGCAGAGGCTCGCCCAGCAGCCCCAGGTTCCACAGGCACCACATGTTCGTCGCCAGGTGCAGTGCGCCCACATGCTCAAACGTCGCCGTCACCAGACGCCACCACTGGTTCCGGAACGCTCCCTGCACCATCTCGTGCCCCAGCGGAAACCATGCCGTCCCGTTGTAATCCGCCCACCCCACGTTCGCGCCCCAATGCAGCAGGCTCTCGCTCGTCGGCGCTGTCGGAGATACCCCCCGCAGCGCCATCAGCGCAAACACCCCCACATTCAGCGCCGTCAGCGCATACGTCGCCGGCGATCCCCGCAGGTTCCATCCGCTTCGCCCGCGCTCCTCCGGCCCCGTCTCAACTTCCGACTCCCCCACCGCGTCCGGTATCGAGATATGCTCCCCCGTCGGCGTCACAATCTCGCCGTGCGGATGCAATACCCGATGCTCTTGTCCGTTGTCTTCCATCTATCTCTAAGATAAACGCTTACCCCTTCCGAGTTCTCCACCGCTCCCTGCCCAGGAATTTCCATATCGGGAACCTATCTTGATTCTTTTCCGTGCAACCGGTTGCGGACGGTCTTTGAATCATATATACCTTCCCTGTAAAGTGATACAGTCCGTTGATAGAACGACAAAGAAAATCTTATAAACCAATCACTCGTTCGCTCGTTGAACACTTCCGCTTCTCCCATGTCCCCCCAAGGGGGTTGTAGTGCCTGCAAAGTCTTCTTGTAACTCGAACCGTTGCGTCTCTTGTCCTGCTAGTTCCGCATGCCACAAGATCAACTCCTCACCCGCCGCGCTCACCCTGCGCAAGCCGGCTGACGGCGAGTCCTCACATCCAGCCCCCACTCCCATCTCCACCCCCAACGATGGCCGCACCGGCTGCTGCTGGAACACCTGGCAGGGCACGCCCGACTCCCCCGCCGACGCTCCCGGCGTCCTCAACGAACACCCCGCACAGCACATCGGCCCCGCCATCCGCGACCTCCGTATGCAGGCCGGCATCTCCCAGGGCGAGATCCAGAAGTGCACCGGCCTCTTCCGCAGTTACCTCTCTCGTGTCGAGCACGGCCGCACCGTCCCCACCCTCGAAACCCTCTACAAGATCGCCCAGGCCCTCGAGATTCCCATCGCCCGCTTCTTCACCTACGGATGCGCCCACCGTCCCGACCTCTGCTCGCTCCAGAAGCAGCAGAACCAGCAGACCGAACGCGCCGAGCAGGACTCGCTCTACGAGGCCAGCCGTTTCCTCGCCAAGCTCAACGCCCGCGAACGCCGCCTGCTCCTCACTCTCATCCACGACCTCAACAAGCCCACCGCCATCAGCGGCTGATTCCATTCCACCCGCTGGCTCCCTCCTGCTCCCGCAGGCATGCACAGCCTCCGCTTTCCTACAATGAGGGCATCCCACCTCACGGAGCCTCCTGTGCCCGCCGACGCCTCGCTCAAGCCCATCCGCCGCGCCCTCCTCTCCGTCACCGATAAATCCGGCCTCGTCGAATTCGCCCGCACGCTCGTCCACCACGGTGTCGAGCTCGTCTCCACCGGAGGCACCGCCAAGGCCCTCCGCGACGCCGGCCTCACCGTCCGCGACATCAGTGACCTCACCGGATTCCCCGAGATGCTCGACGGCCGCGTCAAGACCCTCCACCCCAACGTCCACGGTGGCATCCTCCACATCCGTTCCAACCCCGCGCACATCGCCGCCGTCAGCGCCCACTCCATCCAGCCCATCGACATGGTCGTCGTCAACCTCTACGCCTTCCAGTCCACCGCCCGCCGCCCGGGCGTTCACTTCGCAGACATCATCGAGAACATCGACATCGGCGGCCCCAGCATGGTCCGCTCAGCCGCCAAGAACTTCGAGGACGTCGCCATCGTCACCGCCCCCGCCGACTACGCCTCCCTCGCCGCCGAGCTCGCCGCCAACTCCGGTTCGCTCTCCCGCCCCACCCGCTGGCGCCTCGCCCAAAAGGCCTTCGCCGCCACCGCCGCCTACGACACCGCCATCGCCAACACGCTGGAGACTCTCGCCAACACCGACCCGCACACCCCCGCCACCTTCTCCACCTCAGACTTCCCCGCCGCCATCCGCATCAATCTCCCCCTCGCCAGCCCCCTCCGCTACGGCGAGAACCCCCACCAATCCGCCGCCCTCTACGCCGACGGCTCCGGCACCGGCGTCGCCGGCGCGCGCCAGCTCCAGGGCAAGGAGCTCAGCTTCAACAACCTCGTGGACCTCGACGCCTGCTGGAACCTCGTCGCCGACCTACCCGCCACCACCCCCGCCGTCGCCATCATCAAACACACCAACCCCTGCGGCGCAGCCACCGGCCCCACCGTCCTCGCCGCCTATCAGCAAGCCCTCGCCGCAGACCCCGTCAGCGCCTTCGGCGGCGTCATCGGCATCAACCAGCCCGTCGACGGCCCCGCCGCCGAGGAGATCGCCAAGCTCTTCGTCGAGGCCATCGCCGCCCCCAGCTTCACCCCGGAGGCCCTCGCCCGCCTCAGCGCCAAGAAGAATCTGCGCCTCGTAGAAATCTCCCCCGCTCCGCCCGCACGCGCCCTCAAACAAGTCTCCGGCGGAATGCTTCTGCAAGACGCCGACTCCCGCGGCATCTCTGCGGATGAACTGAAGTGTGTGACAAAGCGCCAGCCCACCCCAGACGAGCTCACCGCGCTGCTCTTCGCCTGGCGCGTCTGCAAGCATGTCAAATCCAACGCCATCGTCTACGCCCGCAACACAAAAATCGCCGGCTCGCCCGAAGCCTTTGCCCAGACCGTCGGCGTCGGCGCCGGCCAAATGTCCCGCGTGGATGCCGCACGCTTCGGCGCGCAGAAGGCCGTCCTGCCCCTCGCCCATTGCGTCGCCGCCTCCGACGCCTTCTTCCCCTTCCCCGACGGCCTCGAAACCGTCGCCTCAGCCGGCGCCACCGCCGTCATCCAGCCCGGCGGCTCCGTCAAGGATGCCGACGTCATCGCCGCCGCCGACAAACTCGGCCTTGCCATGGTCTTCACCGGCATCCGCCACTTCCGCCACGGATAAACATCCGTCGCAAATAATTCGGGCGGCCATCTGGCCGCCCTTGTCTTTTCTACTCAGCTAAAAAATTACTCCGCCTCAATCCTCAAAAACGGCTCCTTCTTCATCTGCCCGTCCGCCTTCTTCAGCAGAATCTCCACCTTCGCCTCTGCCGCATCCAGCTCCGCCTTGCACGCCTCGCTCAGCTTCACGCCCTGCTCAAACAGCTTCACTGCGTCCTCCAGCGGCAGGTCGCCCTGCTCCAGCTTCTCCACCACGCCCTCCAGGGCCTTCAACTGTTCCTCAAAGTTTGCCATCGTATCCTCCTCAAAAACCTAGAGTACTGCCTGCATCACATCTGCCGCCGCCGAGTACTTCCCGAACGGCGCGCTCACCTGTACGCCCTGCACAAGCCCGCGCACCTTGGTCAGCATCTCCTGTGCAATCTTGATGCCCTCCGCACGCGCCGCCTCCGGACTCGCCACATGGCTCATCCGCGCCAGAATCTCCTCCGGCATCGCCACCTTCAAATCGTTCTTCAGGAACTCCGCGTTCCGCAGCCCCGTCAGCGGCCATATCCCCGCCACCACTGGAATCCGGAACGCCTCCACGCGCTTCATGAAGTACTCCAGCAGCCGCAAATCGAACACCGGCTGCGTGATCGCGTACTCCCCGCCCGCCTCCACCTTCGCCGCAAACCGCCGTATCTCGTTCTCCACGTCCGGCACGCCCGGATTCGCCGCCACGCCAATCGTCAGCCCCGTCGAAACCCCGATCGGATTCCCGCCGATGTCCAACCCGTGGTTCAGGTTGTTCACAATGTTCACCAGCCCGATGGCGTCCACGTCGAACACCGCCGTCGCGTCCGGATAGTTCCCCAGCTTCGGCGGATCGCCCGTCAGGCACAGGATGTTTTTCACCCCGATGCTCGCCGCCCCCAGCAGGTCGCTCTGCATGCTCAGCACATTCCGGTCGCGGCACGTGTAGTGCAACACCGTCTCGATGCCCACCTTCTGCTGGATCTGTATGCACAGGCTCATCGCGCTCATCCGCGCGCTCGCCCGCGGAGAGTCCGGCACATTGATCGCATTCACGCCCATCTTGTGCAGCAGCGCCGCCCCGGCCAGCTCCTTGGTCACATCAATCCCTTTGGGCGACACAATCTCCACCATCGTCACAAACTCGCCCGCCGCAATCCGCTTCCCAATCAGCGACCGCTCGCCCAAAGCCACCGGCTGCACCGCCTCGGCGGCCTTGTCCTTCATCGCCACCACCGCGCTCTTGCCCTCGGTCCCCCGCTGCATGGACCCGATCGCCCGCAGCGCCGACCGCATGGACTTGATATGCGCCGGAGTCGTCCCGCAGCATCCACCCACCAGCGACGCGCCCGCCTCCACAAACTTCCGCGCATACCCCGCCATGAACTCCGGCGTCGTCAGATAGATGTTCCGTCCGTCCACCACCTGCGGCATCCCCGCGTTGGGCATCGCCATCAACTGAATCTTCACCGCCGCGCGCATCCGCTCAATCACGCCCAGCACCGTCTCCGGCCCCGAACTGCAATTGCACCCCACCACATCCGCGCCCACATCCTCCAAACGCTTCGCCGCCGTCTCCACCGGAGTCCCGTCCAGGCAGTTCCTGTCGTCGTCCACCGTCACCAGCACAATCACCGGCAGTTGCGGAGCCACGCTCCGCGACGCACGCACCGCCGCCTCCGCCTCCGGCACGCTGGTCATCGTCTCGATCTGGATTAAATCCACGCCCGTCGCCAGCACCTTGATCTGCTGCGCGAACACCTCCTGCGCTTCTTCCGCGCTCACCTTCCCCATCGGAGCCAGTTCCACACCCAGCGGTCCCACCGCCCCGGCCACAAAAGCATCCGTCGCCTGCTTCTCGCGGATGTGCTCCACGCACTCCCGCGCCAGCTTCACTCCCGCCAGATTGATCGCCTCCAGCTTGTCCTCCAGCCCGTGCCGACGCAGCCGGTACCGGTTCGCCCCAAACGTGTTCGTCTCGATGATCTCCGCCCCCGCCTGCAGGTACTCCTCGTGGATGGCGCGCACCATCTCCGCCTGCGACAGGTTCAATTCGTCAAAGCTCCGCCCAATGAAGATGCCGCGGTCGTACAGCATCGTTCCCATCGCCCCGTCGCACAGCACGTTCCCGCGCTGCAGCAGTTGTTCAATCGTCGTAGCCATAGCTTTAAAGAGCCTACCCTATCCGCGCCCCGTATGGCGCAATCCGTTCCCGCTGCACAGCCTTCCATTTGTTATAGTTGACTGGTAGACATCCGCATCTTTTCCATCCTGTTGGAGCCCTATCTTTTGATGAACCGCCGTTGCCTCCGCCGTGCCCTCTGCCTCCTCGTGCTGGCCGCGGCCGTATGCGGGCTCAATGCCTGCAAGCTCAACTTCTACAACTTCCCCCAATACAACTACGCCGGCCGCCCCATTCCCCCCAGCCAGCTCGCCAACCGCGTCATGGTGGCCATCGCCAATCCCTCCTCCTTCTCCGGCGGACAGCTTGAGATCATGGACGCCCTCCGCGACCAGCGCTTCAACGTCCCAGACACCATCACCGAGTTCAACATCTCCGGCTACGCCGCCCGCACCCCCACCCTCATCGATTCCTTCCCCGAGCAGGGCTACGGCTTCGTCTACGGCGCTGGCGACGGATCCTTCGTCAAGGTCAACTACGGCACAGAAACAGCCGGCTCCTCCATCTCCGGCCTTCCCTCCTCCTCCGACGGCATCGCCACCACCGCCACCACCAACAACGTCTACGCCACCAGCGGCGCTCTCGGCGGCGTCGTCATCGCTGACCTCACCACCGGCAAGTCCTACGACCTCAACCTCCCCGGCGCGCAGTACGTCTTCCCCAACACCGGCAACTCCGTCGTCCTCATCACCGTGCGCAACGTCGTTCCCGGCCCCTCCTCCGGTACCCAGACCAGCTTCAACCTCTTCCGCGTCGTCAAGCTCAACAACAACGTCCTGCCACCCGCCGGAACCTACGCCGACTGCCAGCCCGTCAGCGTCCCCGTCTACTGCGTCGTCCCCGTTCCCGGCCTCTACGACCGCCCCGTCAGCGTCGTCTACTCCCTCGACGGCTCCCAGGCCTACGTCCTCAACTGCGGCCCCGAGTGCGGCGGCTCCAAGGCAGCCGTCACCTTGATCGACACCAATCTCCTCAACGTCACCCACACCCCCACCGGCTCCGACCCATCCCCCGTACTCTCCACCGTCGTCGTCCCCGGCGGAGCCACCACCGGCATCACAGACGGCTCCTACCTCTATCTCGCCGGCCAGCAACTACAGACCTCCGGCGTCGCCGCTGGCTACTACAAGGGATACCTCAGCATCGTCACCCTCGGCGCCACGCCCGTCCTCAGCTCCTCATATCCCATCCCCGACGGCACGCACACCTCCATGCTCTTCGCCGACAACAGCACCCTCTGGATCGGCTCCAAGCTCTGCGACGAAGGCGTCAACGGATACCTCGCCAACAACGTCACCACCACCCCCGGCGCCGTCAACCTCAACTGCCTCGCCGTCTACGCGCTCGGCAGCGGGCAGACACCCACCGTCGTCCCCGCCGTCTCCCCGGGCAACCCCGTCGGCTATCCCAACGCCAACAACAACCAGTACTACTACGGCGACCTCACCGGCATCTGCTGGGTCCAGAACCTCAACAAGGTCTACTCCGCCTACGGTGGACAGGTGCACGCCTTCTCCACCGTCGCCCCCTACACCGAGATCAACAACCAGTACATCACCGTGCAGGGCACCGCCACCAACGTCGTCTACATGGACGCCCTCACCAACTCCGCCAACTAGCCCGCACCCCGCCCTCATCGTTATGACGGCACCTCCCCAGCTCGACGTTCTCGCCATCGCCGCCCACCGCGACGACGCCGAGCAGACCTGCGGCGGCACACTCCTCGCCCTCCACGCCCAGCACCGCAAGACCGGCGTCCTCGACCTCACCCAAGGCGAGGCCGGCACACGCGGCACCGCAGCCGACCGCGCCCGCGAGGCCGCCGAGGCCGCTCGCATCCTCCACCTCACCTGGCGCGGCGCACTCGATATCCCCGACAGCCGCGTCGAGAACTCCCACGACAACCGCCTCAAACTCGCCGCAGTCATCCGCGCCGCCCGTCCGCGCGTCGTCATCCTCCCCTACTGGACCGGCCGCCACCCCGACCACTACAACGCCTCCACCCTCGGCTACGAGGCCTGCTTCCTCGCCGGCCTCGCCAAGGTGGACACCGGCAACTCCGCCGCGCCGCACCGCCCCTTCAAAATCATCTACGCCTCCCTCTACGCCGACGTCCGCCCCACCTTCGTCGTGGACATCACCCCGCACATCGAAGCCCGCCACGCCGCGCTGCTCTCCTACCGCTCCCAGTACGCAGACCAGCAGCAGGGCGGTGCAATCTTCGTCCCCGCCGACGAGATCCGCGAGCGCACCTTCGCCCTCGCCCGCCACTACGGACTCCTCGCCGGCGTCCGCTACGCCGAACCCTTCGTCCAGAAAGAGGTCGGCCTCGTCCCCGACCTCATGCAACTTCCTGTTCAGTCCATCTAGCGTTTCGCGCGCAGGATGCCCACCTTCCGGATTGCCCGTCATTCGGGCGTTGCTGCTATGAAAGTGATTATTTTTTCAATTTCAACATCTCGGTAAGGTCTGATACAGACTGAGCATCTCCGCCATAAAGTGTGTCAAACGATGCGTCGGCGTTTCGACACCACATGATTATCTCTCTAGGAGATGCCCGATCTTGCGCAACGAGGCATTTCCCTAATCTGGCATATTTATCTGTGAAAGACAGAGGGGTATCGGGAGACAGTCCAGCCAGCATTCTAAATCTGTTCTCAAATTCTGAGACGGGTAGTAAATCCATGTCTGCTTTGCTCATGACAATCAATGAAGCATGCGCCCAACTCGACGGTGTTTGAATCAAAGAATATGGGTGCTTCAGAAGTTTGATGCCAGCGGAACAATTACCATTCCAATCAGACATCCACGAGAGTTTGATGGAGACATCAAACGTTGAGCAACGAATCACATTGGTGGGGGATGTGAAATGCCAATAGACCGCTTCTTCAGTTGGTAAAAACGTGAAAAAGAAAATCATCAGAACGAGGCAGGCAATTCCGATTGCTATGACCCGTCTTGGAATTGGGGTATTGAGAAAGCTCATTGAGGTTTTTCCTTGCGACAATTATAGGAGCGAGTGTTTTGCAACTCCCGTATCGTCGGCAATCCGTTAGTTACCCCAATTCCGGAGCGAGCCGCCGCTAGTACAGCCCCGTCTCCCCCGTCGGCCTTGTCTTCCATCTCCGATGCACCCACAGCCACTGCTCCGGATGCCGCCGCACAAACCCCTCAATCGCCCGCGTGCACGCCGCCGTGTTCTCCACCGCGTCCCGCTCGTCGTCGCCCGTCGCCTGCATCGCAATCTCCCCGCCAAAGTGCAGCACAAATTTCTGCTTCTCCGGCTCCCACAGCAGGCACCCCGGCAGCACCGCCGCTCCCGTCTTCACCGCCACCCGCGCCAACCCGCTCGCCGTGCACGCCTCCACCCCGAAGAACGGCACAAACACCCCCTGCGGCGGCGTCATGTTCGTATCCATCAGTATCCCCACCGTCTCCCCCGCGCGCATCGCACCCAGCAGCCCCCGCGCAAAGTCGTCCTTGTGCAGAACCTTGTTCCCGTGCAGACACCGCACCCCGTTCACCAGCTTGTCCACCAGCGGATTGTCCAGCCGCCGTATCACCAGCCCCATCGGATACCCCATCAGCGAGTGATAAAAACTCGACAGCTCCCACGCGCCCAGGTGCCCCGTCACCACCAGCACGCCCCGTCCCCGCTCCCGCGCCGCCAGATAATTCTCCAACCCGTCGTACTCAATTAATTTCGACGCACTCTCCCGCGTGTACCGCTGCATCCGGCTGAACTCCACCATCTGCCGCGCCAGCGACCGCCGCAGCCCCCGCAGCACCTGCCGCCGCTCCCGCTCCGCCATCTCCGGATACGCCATCTCCAGGTTCCGCATCCCCACCCGCTCCATCCGCGGAATCACCCGCCACAGCCCGCCCACCAGCGCATTCGCCGCGCACCGCGCACAGTGCCGCGGCAGCATCCCCAGCCCCCGCACCACCACCCACACCAGTGCGTACTCCGCCCACACCCGCAGGCGTCCGTGCTTCGCTTTTCTTTTCGTAGTTTCACTCATCAGCGCGTGAACACAGTTTACCTGTGTGAACGCGCGCCGCGTAGGCCGCTACCGCTTCGCGTTCGCCTTCGCCTTCGCCGCCACAAAGTACTTCGCCACCGTCTGCACAAACGCACGCCCGCCCTCCGGGCACGCCGTCTCACCAGCCAGCACCGTCCCAAACGGTATGTCCGCCCCGTAGAACGCCCGCGTGTCGTCCTGGTTCTGCGCCATCACCGTCCCGTCCAGGTCAATCCCCGCAAACAGCCCCTTGCTCCGCGACCACGTCAGGAACTCCGCGTTCAGCTTCCAGTCCGTCCCCGCCTGCGTGTTGCGCCCCACCGGCCCGGCCGACGCCGCCGCGTCCCCGCCGATCTTGAACTTGTTCTTCAGCATCTGCTGCAACCCGTCGTGGTTCATCGCCACCAGCACCAAATCAGTGGACTGCCCCCCAATCTGCCACCCAAAGCTCCCGCCCTCCAGCGATATAAACACCGGCGCGCTCCATCCGTGCGCCGTCCTGCACGTCGCCACGCCCTGCCCATACTGCCCGCCCAGTATGAACGCGCCCTTCTTGTAGTGCGGCACCACCGCCACGCACTCCGCGCCCGCCAGTATCCCCGAAGGAATGCTCTGGTCCGGCGTCGCCATGATCTCGATCAGCGCCGCCTGCGCCCCCGCCAGCCGCGCCTTCAGCTTCGCCTGCGCCGTCGTATCCGCCGCCTGCGTCTGCAACGCACCCATCAACAATCCCGCCACCGCCACTATCGCCATCATCCGCTTCATCATGTCCTCACACCTCACGCTCATTATGACGTTCCCCCGCCCCCGATGGTCACATTTTCCTCCCACGTACCTCCGCTGATTCACCCCTCACCGCCATAGATGTGCTCGTAAGCCTCTCCTTTCCGAACTGTCATCCTGAGTTGAGCCGTTTTGCGGGCGTCTGAGCCCGCAGGCGAAATCCTGAGCGCAGCGAAGGACCTGCATTTGCATTTGTCCCTGTCGTCATCCCGGGCAAAGCCCGCACCATACCGCCGTCAGCAAAAAAATGGGGGTTGCAATGGAGAGCCTCTCGGCCAACCATCACAACCCCACTTCTCCCAGGTCCATGTTTAGTAGTTACTATCGCGTATTTTTTCATTAATTGCAAGGGTACTAATTGTTTTTCTGTGGATTACTCTAGTAACCTGCTCAAACCAAAGAAAAATCGCCTTTTACGGCGAATTTCCTCATCATTTCATCTGGTTACTAAAGTTTCGGCAGCACGATCCCTGTCTGCTTCTGGTACTTCCCCTTCCGGTCCGCGTAGCTCACCTCGCACTGCTCGTCCGACTGGAAGAACAAGATCTGGCACAGCCCCTCGTTGGCGTAAATCTTCGCCGGCAGCGGAGTCGTGTTCGATATCTCCAGCGTCACATACCCCTCCCACTCCGGCTCGAACGGCGTCACGTTCACGATGATCCCGCACCGCGCGTACGTGCTCTTGCCCACGCAAATCGTCAGCACATCCCGCGGAATCTTGAAGTACTCCACGCTCCGCGCCAGCGCAAACGAGTTCGGCGGCACAATGATGCTCTCTCCCCGCACATCCACAAAGCTCCGCGAATCAAAGTTCTTCGGGTCAATCACCGCGCTGTTCACGTTCGTGAAGATCTTGAACTCGTCGCTCACCCGCAGGTCGTACCCGTACGACGACAGCCCGTAGCTGATGCACCCGTCCTTCACCTGCTTCTCGCTGAACGGTGTGATCATCCCGTGCTTCGTCGCCTGCTCCCGTATCCACTTGTCGCTCTTGATCGCCATGCCTCTCCTCGAAACCCTGGAATCCGGCCCGGAACCCTCCCCCGGACGGCCTCTGGACGCCCTAAAATCCGGCTCCTGGGGGTACTTTTCCTGCTTTTCGCATCCTAAAGCCCAAAACCATGCGTTGACAATCTGCAAATCTATTCTTACCATCGCTTTAGCTTGTCTTTGCCCTTTGTACCCAATCCATGTTGGCGAGGTGCGCGCATTGATTAAACAGGACTTAATCCAGCGGGTAGTGGAACGCACCGGCCTGCCGCGGACCAAGGCCGAGGCCGCCGTTGACACCATCTTCGACAGCATGAAGCAGGCGCTCGCCGCAGGCGACCGCATCGAACTGCGCGGCTTCGGCGTCTTCAACGTCCGTCCTCGCAAGACGGGCATCGGACGCAATCCGCGCACCGGCGCCGAGGTCAGCATCGCTCCCGGCAAGGCCGTGCGCTTCAAGCCCGGCAAGGAACTCCACCTCCTCGATTGATGAACTGCTTCGTCGCACTACGCGATAGGCCGATGGCCACGTGTTGCATGAAATATATTGGTCCTACCACTGTAGTCGCATGAACTCCTCCCACTCCCATGTCGCGGTCGTAGAAGCAAGCGCAACGGTGCAACCCTCGCCCGTTCCCTTCTGGCGCAAGTCGCGCAAGCGCCTCGTCTACCAGGCCTTTCTGGCTCTCACCACCGTCTTCACCACCACCGCCTTCGGCATGCGCTACATGTACAACTTCCATCAGGGCCTGCCTCCGCTGGTCACGGAGACCGACATCTTCCCCTACACATGGATCACGCAGAACCTCCAACACCTCCGCGACGGCCTGCCCTTCTCGCTCACCCTCATCGCCATCCTGCTCTGCCACGAGTTCGGCCACTTCCTCACCTGCCGCCGCTACAACGTCAAGGCCACCCTCCCCTATCTGCTGCCCGCGCCCACCCTCAGCGGAACCGCCGGTGCCATCATCCGCCTCCGCTCCCGCATCACCACCCGCCGCGCACTGCTGGAGGTCGGCGCCTTCGGCCCACTCTTCGGCGTCATCGCCGCCATCCCCTGCATCATCGCCGGCCTCTGCCTCTCCACCTCCATCTCCCCGGCCGCGGCCACCATGGACGTCCCCTTCCGCATCAACAATCCCCTCCTCTTCACCCTCCTCCGCCGCCTCATCCTCCCCTTCCATCCCGGCATCCCCACCGTACACAACATCCTTCCCCACCCCATGCTGGTCGCCGCCTGGATCGGCATCTTCATCACCTCGCTCAACCTGCTGCCCGCCGGCCAGCTCGACGGCGGACACATCATGTACGCCCTCTCCCCGGACGCACACCGCACCTCCGGCAAGATCACCGTCCTCTTCGCTCTCATCGCCGGAACCTTCTGCTGGGTCGGCTGGTACCTCTGGTGCTTCCTCCTGTTCCTGCCCGGCATGCGCCATCCCCGCGTGGACACCGACGACACGCCCCTCGGCCCGCGCCACAAGCTCCTGGCCTACGCCTGCCTGCTCATCTTTGCCTCCACCCTGATGCTCCGCCCCTTCATCGGCACCAGCGCCGTGGACATCCTCAACCGCATCTTCTCTTGATTCGCTCTGCGAGTGTCCGCGCACAGGCATAAAATCCAGCGCGCAGTAAGAGCGCGTAAGCGCCGCCTCACATCAGTTGCATCGCGTCCACATCCACTATCAGCGCCGTCCGCGGAATCCCCGCACGCTCCGCCTCCGCCAGCATCGCCTTCAACGCCGACTGCAACGCCGACCGCCGCTCCGCCTTCAGCACAAAGTGCCGCCGGAAGATCCGCTTGATGCGCGCTATCGGCGCGTCCGCAGGCCCCAGCACCCGCACCCCCTCCATCCGCACCCCGTCGAACCAACGCCGCAGCGTCCCGCTCCACGCCGATGCCTCCTCGTACTTCGTGCTCTGGATCACCACGTTCGCCAGCGCCGTGTACGGCGGATAGTGCATCCACTTCCGGTACGTCAGCTCCTTCGCCGTGAACCCCAGATAATCGTGCTTCGACGCAAACTCGATCGCGTAGTGGTCCGGATGGTACGTCTGCACCACCACCTTCCCCGGCAGCTCCCCGCGCCCCCCCCGCCCGCGCCCCGGCGGCC